>Ga0082207_1000050_pt1 | contig 79396 bp, 74 predicted proteins | sample LakMenEpi10Aug09_FD_71540 | JGI IMG/M metagenome (GOLD analysis project Ga0082207, IMG submission 71540) | reverse complement strand
TTATTACTCCCCCTTCCCTAGTAGGGAAGGGGGTTGGGGGGTTAGGTCTTAGGGGTTGGCAATGGAACATGAAACAGCCCTGGGAGCAGGGGGAGCAGGGGGAGCAGGGGGAGCAGGGGGAGCAGGGGAGGTAAACTTTTGCTATTACCCATTCGTAATTCGTAATTCGTAATTCGTAATTCCTTCAGCAATTTAAAATCGTTCTGTTTCTGACCTACCGGGGGTTTGAATGCTTCCGGGTTGATTAATAAACAGGTTAGCTGCACCATCATTTTGATAAATACAGTTAATGGTGGGATTACTTTCTAATTCCCCCGTAAATCCAAAGGTATTCATTCGTTGTCTACAATCTCGCTCTTGTTCATTATTCAGCAGATTCCGTTGTTTTAAAATTGCCCAATTACTTGTGCGGAGAACGCATCCTGGTTGCAGTTTCGGTTGTGTTACATACACATTGAAGGGGTTAAGGGTGACAAAGACACGCAAATCCGTGACCATTGCACTCGCGCCAAATTTAATACAGGTTTCGGTATTCGGTGCATTTTGGTCAATAAATTGGCTAGAGGCCACGTTAGATGGATTTAAGGTGGTGGTGGAACTAATTGCAATTCCAATCCCAATTCCTAAAATCAGTACCCCGCCAATTACTGCTAAAGCCGTGTAATTAAATAGCGAAGATTTAGCAGGTGCCATTTTGGTTCTACGTCTCATATTAACTCAACAGGGTTGAAACACTCAAACTAGAGTAGAGTATATTCCTTCTGATATGTTATCGCGTTTGGCCGTTGGTTGTGAGTTTTTAGCGTTGTTGGTTAGTGTTGTTGGTTGTTAGCGAGCGAGGACGCTCGCACTACTGGCTCCGTAACTTTCAACCGCCAATATTCAGTAACCTTGTCGCCATCGCAATGATTCATTAAACTATGTACAGTCTAATAATTCATAAATTCTGTTAACCCTCAACCCTTTGATTTTTTCAAAAAGGAGAAAAAGCCGTGTCTGTTGAGACAGTACAAAAGAGTGCCACCGTTAGAAAAATTGCCCCCCGTTATCGGGTTTTGCTACATAACGATGATTATAATTCCATGGAGTATGTTGTCCAAGTGTTGATGACAACGGTTCCCAGTTTGACTCAACCCCAGGCGGTGAGTATTATGATGGAAGCCCATACTAATAATCTTGCCTTGGTGATTACTTGTGCTCAAGAACACGCAGAATTTTACTGCGAAACCTTAAAAAATCATGGACTCATTAGCACTATTGAACCCGATGAATAAACCATCTTAACTATAGGATAATGGGTTTGAAATACGATCTTGAATTTCTAAGAGAATATCCTGCTTTTCTGAGAATTGTTATTTTTCTCCTGGTTTTGGTGTTGCTTTGGCTTCCCCTGGCGGCACCTTTTTATTTGTTTGTTAGCGATCGCAATTTTGTTAGTATTATTACGTTAATTTTCCTTTATGTCGAGTTTATTATATTAATTCACTTCTGGGCAAAAATAATTTATCGTGAATCTCACCCACTAACTCGCTATGGTTTAGTTTTTAATCCTAAAAATTATCAAAATTATCTCAAAGGATTATTATTAGGATTATTCAGTTTAATGGGATTATTTATCATAGAATCCCTGTTCGGTTGGGTAATATGGCAACCTGCAAACCCTAATTTTTTAAGCATTATTTTAGAAGGGTTTTTAGTTGCCCTGGGAATTGGGTTTGCTGAAGAATTATTTTTTAGGGGATGGTTACTAGATGAACTAAAACGAGATTGTAACCCTAAAATTGCTTGGGGAATTAATAGTATAATTTTTGCGGGTTTACATTTTATTAAACCCTTGGCAGAAATTCAAAGAACTGCTTTACAATTTCCTGGTTTAGTGTTATTAGGATTAATATTAGTTGTCTCAAAACTAGCTTGGTTTCCCGCTTCTTCTAATAGTTTGCAGTTAAGTCCCTCCGGTTGGTTGGGTTTGCCGATGGGGTTGCATGGGGGTTTAGTTTGGGGTTATTATATAATTAATGTTGGGCAATTAATTAATTATTCTGATACGGTTTCTGAGGCTATTACCGGAATTGATAAAAACCCCTTAGCGGGGGTGATGGGGTTGTTTTGTTTGGGGGCAATTGGAATTTTTATCTGGTATAAATCGTTATTTAGAAAATTAAAATAGGGAACACCGGAACAGCCCCCCCAAACCCCAGGGCTATTTCATTGAATAATTTATCAGGAAAATTACCATTTTAAAAAATCTTTCAATTTTGCCCCACTCAATTTGACATTATTCAGGTCTAGTCCACTAAAATCAATTTCTTCTAAATCTAATCCATTCAGAAATGCACCATTCAAGGTGACTCCGTTTAACTGTGCCCCTCTTAAATTCGCCCCACTTAATCTAGCTCCGGTTAAATTTGTCCAGTTTAAATTGGCTTTTTCTAAATTAGCAGACCGGAGATTAATTCCCTTTAAGTTCGCGCCACATAAATTCACTCCGGTTAAATTGGCACGAAATAAATTTACACAAAATAGAATCGCACCACTCAGTTTTGCATTAGTCAAATTGACGCCATTTAATTGGGCACCTTGGAGGTTAGCTTTAGTTAAATCGGCTTCAATTAATTGGCTGCCTTTCATTATTAGTCAGTATACAACAACAATTGGAATTTAATGGTTTATAAATTTTTGTAAACTTTTTGAAAGACTTAAACATCTCAATTCTTAGATTTTCCCTGGTTTGGGAAAGGGGGAAATGGACAGTAACCCGTCTATGCTCAAAAATAGCATGGCTAGTTTCCACCCTAGAAATTATAGGTAATTTTACTATCTGTAGATTCAGAATTTATTGTCTGGAAGACTGAGGAAATCAGAAAAATAAGATAGCGATCGCGCCTTTTTTGGTACAATGGCGGTAATTTGTTTGGTGCAACTAACAGCGACTATTAACCGTGAGTAAAGATTTATTTGCCCGTGAAGCCTTAACTCAAATTCCTAAAATTTTAACGTTATTGGATAGAAATCCCCATAGTCCAACCTATGGCTGTTTTGATCGAAATTTTTGGCATTATAAAACTAAAGATTTTGCCAATGGTAGAATGCAAGAATTAGTATTACCTCTGGCTTTAGTTTATGATCTACCTATTTCTGATAATCCCTATTATCAACAACCTGCGATTAAAACCTGGGTAGAATCGGGTATTATTTACCAGACTAATAACGTTTATAATGATGGTTTTTGTGATCAAAATTTTCCATTAGAACATTCTACGAACGCCACGGCTTTTTCCCTATTTGCAGGTTTAGAAAGTTATCATTTATTGGGGTTAATGAATTATGAAGCCCTACAATGTTTTGAACATCAAGCCCAGGGGTTAGCCCATCGTAAATTTAGTCAGAGTGCGAGTCAAGAAGCGTTAATTCTTCTGTGTTTAGAGCGTTTGGGTCAAATGTTACAAACCTCTAAATGGCATCGAATTAAAGCCTCTCGTTTAGAACGGTTATTATCTTTACAAAGTCAGGAAGGATGGTTTAAAGAAAGTGATACGTTTGATCCAGGTTATCATAGCTTAACCATTTCTTTTTTAGCTCAATTAGATGATTTGAGATCGGATTTACGGTTAAAAGAGTCCTTAATTAAAGCCGTAGAATTAGCTGCCTATTTTATTCATCCCGATGGGTCGCATGGTGGGGAATATGGCAGTTTGAATACCTATCAATTTTTTCCCTATGGGTTTGAATTGGTGGGGGAATGGCTACCGGATGCGCTACGAATTAATGACCGATTTTTACAAGGAATTAAAAATGGTTTATCCGCTTGTTATGGGGATGATTATTCGTTAGGAAATCAGGTTTGGAATTATTTACTGACTTGGCGCGATTTTGTCCCTGGAAGACCCCAACCTTTAGCGCGAGATGTAGCAAGTATTTGGTTAAAGGAAGCGGAAATTCTAATTAAACGTCGTCCCCATGTTGAATTATATGTAGCTTTAAATAAAGGCGGAGTTTTTAAACTATTTCGGGAAAATAAACTGCTATTATCAGATACTCATTTTTCCCTTAAGGTTCGTCAGGGTCGTCAAATTAAAAATGCTGTAGCCCATTTAATGAGTGCTTATACAATTCATGTTGAACAGGATGATATTTTAATTGAAGGAGGATTAAGTTGGGTTAAATCTAATCAATTATCTTCGTTTAAATTAGTTTTAATGCGAGTTTTAATGTTAATATTAGGTAGGTTTTTCTCAAAGCAAATTCAGAGGTTAAATAGTTCTAAAATTGTTCTAGGAAAACAAGATACACCCTTTAGATTTACCCGGCGATTTCGTTGGGAAAAAAATCAATGGCAGATTATTGATGAATTATATGCTGATTCTTGGCGAGGGGTGATTTCCGCCGGAATAGGTTGTGATCAAACTTCGATGGATATTCCCCTAAGTCGCACATTTCAACGGGGACAATTACAACCCTGGTTAGATGTAACCGATGAGATTAGAAAGTTAACTCCAGGTCAATGTTTGAAATTAGAAAGACGGTTTTAAGAAATAATTTGTTTTTATCATGGGTTTACTTTGTGTGAGGATTATTTTCAGTGATTAAAATAATGAATAACCGATGGTTTCATCCTGCTTTACTATTATTTTGGGTAGGACTAGGAATTTTATTGCGCTTTCTGGGTTTAGGAAATAAGTCAGCATCTAGTATTGAAATTTCCACTTTAGTATTTAGTTTGGGTCACGGTCTAAAAACTATTCCTTTAGATCAAATTATTTCAGCAGATATTTTATTATCGCCTTTGCGGTTTGAAACTGCTAGTCAACCGGCGGATATTCTTAATCATTTATTGAGTGAAAGTAATCATCCCCCCTTATATTTTTTAATCAATCATTTCTGGATGAATTTATTTTCCAATCAGGGAGAATTAGTTTCTTTAACGGTGGCGCGTGCTCTCAGTTCTATTTTAGGGGTTTTATCAATTCCGGCTATTTTTATTTTAAGTTATTTTGCCTTTAGGTCGCTGATTTTTGCTCAAATTACCGCCGGATTAATGGCGGTTTCTCCCTACGGAATTTATTTATCACAGGAAGCCAGACATTATACATTAACCATACTTTTTATCATCGCATCTTTAGGCTATTTAGTCAAGGCAATTAGAAGTTTAGAGGGAGAAAAATCTTTATCTATGATTCAAGTCATAGGTTGGATTATTGTGAATGGATTAGGAATAGCCAGTCACTATTTTTTTATAGTTTTTTTAGGGTCATCAGGGTTAGTTATAGGGGGATTTTGGTTAAAGGATTGGCGAAATAAATTAGGCATATTTAGACCATCTTGGCTGAGGATTTATGGAGTAATTTTAGGAACATTAATCAGTGGATTAGTTTGGATTCCAATTTTACAAAGTATTCCCAATGATCAACTCACAGACTGGATAGAAACTCAATTTAAGGGATTAGGATTTATAGAGCCTTTATTTCGGTTATTTGCTTGGTTAATTACCCAAATATTTTTATTACCCGTCGAAGCAACACCAATAATTATAACTATAATTTCAGCCGTGATTTTATTAACGGTTTTCCTTTGGATTAGTCCGGGTATAATTCAAGGAATTAGGTTAAATTTTCAATCCTCCGAAACTCAACTAGAGACTAAAATTTTTTCTGGTGTGTTTATTAGTATTATTTTACTGTTTTTAATTTTAATCTATGGACTCCAAAAGGATGTATCCCTGGCGGCTAGATATCAATTTGTTAGCTTTCCTGTGTTTATTTTAATTTTGGGTTCCGCATTGGGTATAATTTGGAAAAATCCCACACTTGCTAATTATTCTTGGGTTTCACTTCCGCCTATTTTGCAAGCGAATGGCAAAAAAATTGTGATTGTCACCTTAATCATGGGATGTTTGGGTGCTTTAACGGTTGCGGGAAATTATGGGTTTCAAAAATCCCAAAGATCGGATCTTTTAGCAAGTTATATTATTAATCAAGCTAAAACATCTGTGATTATTGCTACAACCCAACAAACCCACGCAGAAACTCGATCTTTGATGGGATTAGGATTAGAATTTAAGCGTCAGCAGGCTAAAAATTTACCTGAATTTATGTTAGTGAAAAAAACAGATACTCCTTCCCCTACTTTTACAAATGCTTTAACTAAAGTTCAACGTCCCTTTGAGTTATGGGCGGTGAATTTAAAAGATAATACGGATTTTAGTCAATTCCGGTGTCAACAAGATCCCCGTCCTCAACCTAAATTTAATGGATATAGATATCGACGATATTATTGTCGATAGTTGGGTTATGATTTGAGGTTGATCAAATAGGATAAGTTCAAATGCAATTATCTCTAACCCTGTCTCCGATAAAATTAGCTAAACGCCTAACAATGGGAGTAGGATTTTTTACTTTCACCAGTATTCTGATACAAATTGGTAGGTTTGGATTTAACTATCGAAAAGATTGGACAGCGATGTTTAATGTTGATCGAGAAATGAATTTACCCACTTGGTTTAGTGCATTTATGTTAGCGTTTTGTGCTTGGTTATTGGGGGCGATCGCCTCTGCAAAACAAGCTGAACTTGAACAACAAAACAGCTTAACTGATCCTAATGATAATTCTTCGGTAAAATATCGTTATTTCCAACAATGGAAATGGTTATCAATTATTTTTTGGTTATTCGCTATTGATGAAGTAGCTACCATTCATGAAATTCTAATTATTCCTGATATTGCTAAAGGGTTAAATTTACCACCTTTTTTACGTTCAATGTGGGTAATTCCAGGCATAATTTTAGTCATAGTTTTTCTGCGTAAATACTGGAAATTTTGGTTACATCTTCCCCGAAAAACCCGTGATCATTTTATTTTAGCAGCATCTTTATATATTGGCGGAGCTTTATTTATGGAAATGGTTGGGAGTGTGGTGGCGTTTTATTACCATCAACAAAGTCTAATTTATTCATTAGTAGCCATTGTCGAGGAAATCATGGAAATGATGGGAGTAATTGTGTTTATGTATGGACTGTTAGTTTATATTCGAGAATGGCAAGAAAAAATTGATCTTGAGATTAAAATTTTGCCACAATAGGCTATATAATAAAAGGATATGATTTAAGTGGGAGCATAATATGGTTATGCAAGTGAAACCTCTCCTCTATTCTCCAGAAGAGTATTTCAAACTCGAAGAAACCGCAGAATTTAAACATGAATATCGAGATGGAGACATTATTCCCATGAGTGGAGGTACAACAAATCATAATCAAATTATAGTGAATCTTTGCGCTCATTTATATTTTGCTCTAAGAAAACAAAATTATCGGGTATTTACCAGCGATGTCCGTCTATGGATGGCCGAACATCGGTTATACACCTATCCTGATTTAATGGTGATTAAAGGGGATGTTATTTATCACGAAAATCGCACGGATACGGTTTTAAACCCCTTAGTAATTATAGAAATTTTATCTGAATCAACGGGAAGTTATGATCGCGGAGATAAATTTAAGTATTATCGTTCTATTCCCGAATTTCAAGAATATATTTTAATCGATCAATATCAATATTCCGTCGAACAATTTGTAAAAACAGAAACGGGAAAATGGCAAGTTAATTTTTATGAGTCGGCGGATTCTATTTTAACATTAAGCACCCTTGACTTTTCCATCAATTTAACCGATCTCTATGAGCAAGTTAACTTTGAAACCTCAGAAGCATAAAATTCTAACGTCCCATATTCCGTTTCAAATCTTCTAATTCTTCATCCATTTCCCATTGTTTGAATTTCCGCTCTAAGGAATCATTAAAAGAATTAGAACTACCAGAGGATTTACTCTGATTCCAACCCTGGGTTTCCCTGGAATTTTGAGGGTTTTCTTGAGCTTTTGATTTGCTACGGTTAGCTTCAACTTCTGCGGCTTTAACCTTAACTTCTTTGTGACGTTGTTGAACTTGATAATAGACTTCTTTAGATTTTTGAATCCGGTCTTTAACTCCTTGCATTTGTCCCCAAAGTTGATTCCCTTGACGCAAAAATCCCGCCTCTCGCTCTTGAGCCGCCGCCACTAAATCTAAACGATTGGCTGCTTGTGCTTTTTGTACCCATTTATGCCATTTTTGGACATCTTGAGCCACTTCTAAAATTTCCGCTTGTAGCTTTTTTTCCTTTCGGTTCAACTCAGCAATTAATTTTAAGGTATCCTCCTCCTGTTCCCGCAACTGTTCTTCTAAAGCTTGCAATTCTAAATGAGGATTATCCTTGAGAAACTCCTCTAACCGAGTCTCTAAAAAATTACTAAAATCTTCAAATAAACCCATAATTAAATATTAAATAGAAAAGAACAGTAGAGACGTGCCACGGCGCGTCTCTCTCCCAGGATTAACTGAATTAACCCATTTAGAATTGTTGTCCCACAAAAATTGTTTTAACCTCCCCATTCCGACGAATAACGGCTTGCTGGTTTACCACTTCCACCAGTGACCAACCACTCGCACCAATGGTTTCACCGACATAAATCCGACGGGCTACTCCATTAATTTCAAACAGGGCCGCCGAACGATCGCCCAATTCCAGAGTTCCCACCAAGGTATGGGCCGTTATTGGGGCAGGGTTCGCTGCCGTTGGCTCTTGTGCTGGCGTTTCCGTTACCCCAGGTGAGGGGGGTAATGGAATAGTTGCCGCCGGGACTTCCTGCCGAACTTGAGGAGTTGTGGGAGTAACTTGGGTCGGTGTAGCGGGTTTAGCCTGGGTTGTGGGGGTTGAAGCTCCTGTTTTTGCAGGAGCTACGGGAGCAGCACCCGAACCTTGTCCACCTGGAACCGCAACAGAAGCAGGTGCGGGGGGCTGGGTTTGTTGTCCCTTAGCCAAGTTTTTCATCACCTGTTGAGACAGAGATGCGGTTTGATTAGAGGCATCTTGAATCGCCCCAGCCACTCGGTTAATAGCTGCGACGAGGTTATTGGTATCCACCACGGGAGCCGCGGGAGCCACGGGCGGAGTCCCAGGAACGGGCAGGGTCGGTAGGGTGGCATTGGCCACGGGAGGAGGTAATAGGGGCAAGCCTAACCTTGTTTGTTGATTCTGTTGTTCAATATTGGTTAGCGATCGCTCAATATAATTGGAAAATTGAATATCCGCTTTGGTCTTGGCATCTAATACGGGTTCGGGGGCAACCGCCACAGGTTCCGGGGCAAATAAACGCCCTAGCCCTCCCCTGGTCGCCAACCATAATAATAGTGTGATAAATAGCGATGAAAACGCCGCAATTAATAGAATCCGATCCAACGAGGTAGAGGGCTTTTTAACACTCGCATCGCGTAATTTGTCTTTGTCTTCTTCTTCCTCCCGTGGCATCGGGGGTAGAATAATTTGAGGGACTTTAATCGATTTTAGGGAGACAAATTCTGATTTGACCGCTTCCTTGGGCAGCCGAGATTTTCCCTCGATCGCCCGATCAACATCAGAAAAAAGGTCATCCATCAGTTCATCGGCCCATGCTTCTACCGATATTGGTGCTTTGGCAATTGGCACTTGGGAGAATTCCAACCGGGTTTTACTCATTGTTTCTTGAGGCATTGATCGCTCCTGTTATCTGTAAATCCTTAACCTCGATTTATTGATGATACAGCTATTTTATTGATATTTTTATATCATTTCCGACATTTAGCCCATTGTTGAACTAAAAATTAGACTTTATTTCTGGGCTAGGATAGCTTTTGCTTGTTACCAGAGGGCGTCTAAATTCCTCTAAACTGTATTCCGATAAAGGGCGACCGCAATATTCCTCAACCTTGGATAACCTTTTAATAAAACGATGATTAGTTTCCTGTAACCCAATATGGGGATCTAAATCATACCAACGGGCTAAATTAATTAAGACAAATAAAATATCCCCTAATTCTGCTGTTTATCCTCAAAAGATAATTGGTCAATTTTTTCGGCAAATTCACGAACTTCTAAAGATGGCATAATAACTTACCACAAATAAATATTGATAAATTTCTCCTATTATAGCATTATTTTGAATGTTATGCTAAAATAGGTTAAAAAAGTACAGAGTCAGATAGCTATTATTATATACTTGAATCCAGTTTTAATCATGCAAAATTTAACTTTACCCAAACTTGAAACTTTACCTGAAAATTTTTCCTTAGAAGGGATAATTAGCATTACCTTAATAGAAGGAATTACTATCTTTCGTGCTTCTGAAAAGATTCAAAGTAGAATTGAAACTTTACTTGAGAGACAAAAGAAAGCAGTATTAACTCTTGAAGAAGAAAAAGAATTAGATGCTTATGAAGAATTAGATGATTATTTAAGTTTGGTAAATCGGACGATTCGCAATCTTTATTCAACTCAGATTTAACGAAAAATATTATTTTTAATTTATGGATAAAAATACTCCTAAAGAAGTTCGTAAACGAGCAAAATATTTGTGTGAATATTGTCATGCTTCAGAAAAATGGCAATATGTTCAATTTACGATTGATCATATTATTCCCCTTGATCAAAGTGGGGCAAATTCTCCTGATAATTTAGCTTTAGCTTGTTTTCATTGTAATCGTAAAAAATCTAATAAAATTACGGCTACCGATCCAGAATCAAATTTAGAAGTTTCTTTATTTAACCCCCGTTTACATGATTGGAAAAATCACTTTATTTGGTCAAAAGATAAACTCTACATTATTGGCTTAACCTCTATAGGACGCGCTACTGTACAATTGTTGGAATTAAATAGAAATAGAATTATTGATATTCGTGCTGCTGATTTAATTGCAGAAAGACATCCACCCAGTGACGATCCAATTTTAGCTAATGAAATGTCATCAGAATAATTATTACACAGATCAGTAATTATTAGATTTTTCTCCCATTGTTCTCACATACTTCCGAAAAACACAAGACAAATTAAACAAAATTGTATCGGCTTTAATTTTACTAACTAAATACCGTTGCTGTAAAGATTTTAAACCATTAATTAAGTCCATTGAGGACAAGTCTAAATGTTGTCTTAAATCTTCTCTGGAAACAGGTTGATCAAATTTGCTCAATTCTAAAACAATTTTTTGTTCGACGGGTGAAAGTCTATTGAATAATTGGTTAAAGTGCGATCGCATTTCTTTAGTAATAACCAAACTATCCTCAGCTAAAAATTCAGCCACATCCCCATCAAAAACATCTTTAATTAAAAGAGCAACATCTTTCAAATACATCGGATTTCCTTGATATTGTTCAATCAATTTCAACCCGCTATCCTGATCTTGTTTTAATCCTATCCCTGACAAAATTTCTCCATCCTCTAAACCGGATAATTTTAAAGATTTAATCGGATATAATTCCCCATCCAAACATTCCATTTCCGCACATTGTTCTTGACTAATTAAAATTAGATGACTTTGATGTTCTGTTTCTGTGATCAGTTTAAAAAAGTTTTGATAATCTTGATAAACACTTTGATATTGTCCAGAAAATTCACCCTGGGTAAAAATATTATGAACGTCATCAAGGATAATCAAACATTTTTTATCCGTGAAAACATTAAATAATTGCTTTAAATTATCATCTATAGTTGCTTTTAATTCTTGCTTACAAGCGTTTAATAAATCATTCATAAGTAATTCTAAAGGTTTGGGATATTTTAAACTTTTCCAGATAATCACCTCAAATTTATCTAAGTTTAAGTCCACAAATCTTTTAACTAGAGTCGTTTTCCCTATTCCAGATAATCCTAAAACTGAAATCAAACGAATATTATTATCTAATATCCAACTAGAAAGGGTTTTAAGTTCAGACTTTCTATTATAAAAATTTATTATTTGGGGAGTTAGGTTTAAATCATGATGAGATAATTTAGATGTAATATTTATATCATTTTCTCGATTGTTAGTATTAGACTGATTTAAAGTTCGTGTACAGAAATGAAAACTATGATGATTTCCTAAACCAATAACCTGTGATGATTTAATATAAACTCTTTCTAATGTAGAACGAAAATTAGTCTTTTCAATATCTTCTCCTAATTCTTCCGATAACAATTGTAATAATTTGGCAGCGATATTTCTAACCCTACTCTCACTACGGTTGCATTCATCAGCAATTTCCTGATAGCTCTGGCCGTCCCAAACTCCCTTAATAATTGATTCTTGGAGATCATCTAAGTGTTTTCCCTTCTTGGCAAAAATTAACTGATCAGCAAATTGTAAAATTTCTGTCATAGTCATAAGATCCCCTCATGGTAAGGATTTCATCTATTATACACTTCTTAATAAAGATATTTCAAGATAGTTTAAGATATTACAGTAAATATTCTGTAACAAAAGATAAGATAAAATAATATACTTTACACTAGGAAAAATAAGTTTTTTGATCTATAATATTCACAACAACTAACCTACTTATCCTAATTTAACCCCTATCTGTATTGTTTAAATGGATTCAAAAATTATGTCTTTCCCATCTAGCAATGATAATATTGATCAAGCTAAAAATAGCATATTTTCTTCTTTCAAAGAAGGGTTTGCACTACAGTTATCTGATGCGATTAAATGCTTGGGACAAATAAGCGTTATAGCTATAACAATTTTAATACCGATTTTAATTTTATGGTTTTCTAAAGGAACAAGTGTTGGCGATCATTGTATCATGAGTTCCCCAAATATCCCAATTATAGGAGGAGTAATTACATCAGTAGGACTGCTTTTGATGTTAGGAAACCCTTTTATTGCTATTTTAGCAGGAACCTTGTTAGGAATAATTCTTAATATTCCTTTTGTTCAGCAGTTATTGTGTTAAGTATATGTAAGTTAATGTACCTTAAGGGAAAAAACATGAATGTAGTACAACTAGAGAATATATCCAAAAGTTTCAATCAATCTCTATTCAAAAAAAAAGAGATATTAACAGACATTAATCTTAATATTCAAAAAGGTGAGTTTGTTGTTTTAAAAGGAGCAAATGGTTCGGGAAAAACCACTTTACTTAATCTAATTTTAGGACTTTTAGCACCCACCCAAGGAGAAGTTAACTTATTTGGGGAAAATCCCAAAAGTTTTCACTCAAAAACCCGCCTTGGTGTAGTTTTACAAAAAGTTTCCCTTCCTAAAAATTTAACGGTGAAAGAATTAGTAAACTTATTAAGAAGTTATTATCCTAATCCTTTATCAACTGAAGAAATTTTAAGCACAGTTAATCTCAAATTAAAAGAGAATAATTGGGCTTCAAAATTGTCTGGTGGTGAAGAACAAAGGTTATTTTTTGCCTTAGCTTTAGCAGGTAATCCAGAATTATTAATTTTAGATGAACCCACCAGAAATTTAGATGAAGAAGGATTTATTGAATTTTGGGAACAAATCAAAATTTGTCGTGAAAAAAATATTACTATCCTATTAGATGAGTTTAGATCAGAATTGTCAGAAATAGCAATTTCTTGCATTAGTTGTTGTAATAACCATTGTTTATCCTCAAAAGATAATTGGTTAATTTTTTCGGCAAATTCACGAACTTCTAAAGATGGCATAATAACTTACCAAAACTATTAATAAACCTCCTCTATTTTAGCACAATTAGGCTTTATTTCTGGGCTAGGATAGCTTTTGCTTGTTGCCAGAGGGCGTCTAATTCCTCTAAACTGTATTCTGATAAGGGGCGATCGCAATATTCCTCAACCTTGGATAACCGTTTAATAAAACGATGATTAGTTTCCTGTAACCCAATATGGGGATCTAAATTATACCAACGGGCTAAATTAATTAAGACAAATAAAATATCCCCTAATTCTGCTTGTTGATGCTCTTTATCCGATCCTTGAATTGCTTCTTTAAATTCAGCAACTTCTTCCTCAAATTTATCCCAAACCCCCTCAATATTATCCCATTCAAAACCGATAGATGCAGCTTTTTGAGAAATTTTCATTCCGGCAATTAACGGGGGTAATTGTCGCGCATAACGGCTTAATTTAGAACTAAAAGTTTTAGTTTCGGGTGTTTCTCCTCGCTCATTTGATTTGATTTCTTCCCAATTTTGCCTAACTTCTTCGACACTATTAACTTCCACTGCCCCGAATACATGAGGATGGCGACGAATTAATTTTTCTGTAATATTATTGGCAATTTCTTCTAAGGAAAATTGATTTGATTCCCCGGCAATTTGGGCTTGTAAAATTACTTGTAATAGTAAATCCCCTAATTCATCAGCAATAGCATTTTGATCCCCGCTCCGAATTGCGTCTACTACTTCATAGGCTTCTTCAATAATATAGGGTACTAAAGTTTCTGGTGTTTGTTCCAAATCCCAAGGACATCCCCCCTCTGGCGATCGCAATTTGGCAACAACATCAATTAAGTTTTGTAGAGCGATTAATGTAGGATTCAGGGTAATATTTTCGGTGTTACTCATTTTAAATCCTTGAATTTTATGATCAAAAAAGGTTTATTTTTTAGGACGACGAGGAGATTTTTTAGCATTTGTGGGATTAGATTTTTGACGTTTGGGTTTAATTGGGGGAAGCTCCAATTGGGGAAATTCAGACACTTGACGCTTGGTTTTTTGGGGTTTGGGTGTTTCCCTGATCTCTGTTTGAGTTTTCCCTGTTTTTAGCCATTTTCTAAATTCTTTATATAAAGAGTTAGACCAGTCACTAAAAGAATGACTCATGGCTCCCATTTCTAATCCTAAATAAATGGCGATACATTCTCTGGGATAATTGGAGAGCGATCGCAAACTATTCTGCAATATTTCTAAAGGTTCCCTATTTAGTAATCCTAAATATTGTGCCACCATTAACCCCAAAAATCCCAAAATTCCCAGACCTCCTCCTAAATAAAGAATCCTCAACGCCGTCCCAATAAAGGGCCCATGGGATAAAAAGGAGCGATGGCGCAAACTGTTTTGGTAGGGCGCCCAGAAACACCGCAACATCCCCCACCGTTGAAACTGTCGGGAGTTGATATCTAAATCGGGGCCAAACATGAGGCCACTAAACAGGAAACTCCCCGTCACCAGAAAGGTGAGGTGACTGCTGCGGGTTTGGCTCCATGTTAAGCCCGCAATAAACGGTAAGCTCCAAAGGGTTATCTGGTCGTGGGTTTGACCTGATGGCATGGGGTGAAATGATCAATCATGAAAAATAGGGTTGTGATTCTAAAAGTTTATGCTATAATAGCTAAATGTGTTAATCGGGCGGTTAACTCAGCGGTAGAGTGCTTCCCTTACAAGGAAGAGGCCACAAGTTCGAATCTTGTACCGCCCATGATTTTAAATCTTAATAGAATTCATCAACTCGAATAATAGCAGGGTAATTATGTCCAAATTACGTTATTTTCCCTTATTATTTTTAGGATTATTAATCGGTTGTCAACAAAATAGCGATCGCACCCCAACAAATTCCTCCATTTCCGTTGCGACCGCAACCCAAAATAATATTACCATAAAACCATTATCCCCCCAACCAATTCGGATTAATTTAGAAGACTTACCGCCACCTTTCCATAGTGAGAGTGCATCTAAACCTCCCCAAGTTATTCCCATTCCTAATAACCCCGTTTTAAATGTTCCCCCCGGATTTAAAGTTAATATCTTTGCCGAAAATTTAGATAATCCTCGCTGGTTAGCCTTAACTCCCGATGGTGATGTATTAGTAACAGAAACCAAACAAAACCGGATTCGGTTATTAAAAGATACCAACAAAGATGGGGTAGCTGATCAAATTACAACCTTTGCAGACAGCAAAAATGGCTTAAATATTCCCTTTGGAATGGCATTTTCACCCGGTTATTTTTTCTTGGGAAATACAGACGAAGTTAGACGTTATTCCTATAATAATCAACAGCAACTCACGGGAACAGGCGAAAAAATAGCGGAGTTACCTGGAGGCGGATATAACCAACATTGGACACGCAATGTTATTGTTTCTCCTAACAATCAAAAACTCTATGTTTCCATTGGTTCAAAAACAAATGTCAGTGAAGAAAACCCTCCTCGTGCATCGGTTCAAGTGATGAATTTAGACGGGTCTAATCAACAAACCTTTGCTTATGGATTAAGAAATCCTGTGGGGTTAGACTTTCATCCAGAAACCAAAGAACTTTATACAACTGTTAATGAACGGGATGGGTTAGGAGATGATTTAGTTCCTGATTATTTTACCCGTATTCGTTCAGGAGAATTCTATGGCTGGCCCTATAGTTATTTTACACCTAATAATTTAGATCCGCGTCATGTTCAAAATGGTCAAAGTGTCCGCCGGGATTTAGTTAAAAAAACCTTAAAACCCGATGTTTTATTTCAAGCCCATTCGGCGGCTTTAGGATTACAATTTTATGATGGTAATACCTTCCCAGAACCCTATAAAAAAGGCGCATTTGTAGCGTTTAGAGGTAGTTGGAATCGCAATTCTGGTACGGGATATAAATTAGTTTTTATTCCTTTTAATCAAGGTCGTCCCCAGGGATATTACGAGGAATTTTTAACTGGATTTTTAGTTAATCCTGCTATTCCTGAAACTTGGGGTCGTCCGGTGGGTTTATTAGTATTACCCGATGGCAGTTTAATTTTTACTGAAGAAAGTAACGGCTGGATTTATCGGGTTCAATATTCTCCATAGATTGGGTTGAGAATAATATGAAATCTGATTATAAATGCTACAGATGATCCCCCCTGTTCCCTCCCCACCTAGCTCCCGGGGGCTGTTCCGGTGTTCCCTGCTATATACGTCTTTTTAATCCAGCTTCTAAATTTTTTCATTGTGGCGTTTCGTCCCAATATTTTAATTTTTTGTAAATATTGGGGAATAATATCGGTTAAGGGTAAATTAGGGAAGGTGGGACTGTATTGTGTTTCTTGATAGTTACCATCTTGCAAAATATAGATTTTTAATATGCCGTTTTCAAATCTCCAAAGTTCAGGAACCCCTAATGTGGCATAAATATTAAGATGGGTGCGGGAAGTAATATCAATTTCTAAAGCCAAATCTGGAGGGGGATCAATTGTTAAATCTAATCGGTTTTTATTTCTAATTAAAGCTTCATTTTGAATAAAAAAACAGTTATCTGGTTCTATTCCTTGTCGCATAAGTTGATTTTTGAATGTAGTTGAACCCAAAGGGAAAAATTCTATATCGAGTTCTTCTAGTAAAGCTTTGATCAAATCACTAACAAGTTCTTTGCTAAATTCATGTTCAGGTAAGGGAGTCATAATTTCTAAGGTTTCATTTGCATAAGCAATTCGGGATGAACGATGTTCACCTAATTCATCTAATAGGGTTTCAAATTCTTGCCAAGTAATCTGATTAAATATCACGGTTTGTCCAGGGGGAACGGTGATTTGTTTCAGTTCTAACAACATCGTTAAACCTTCGGTAACAATCAGGAGCCTAGTTAAATTGTAGAAGCAATTCCCCCGTTCCTCCCGAACCCACTTAACTATCCGCGATGGGTAATTCCCTAAATGCCCCTTTTGTGGCAATCTATTAATCAATAGGAGAAAAAATTCCGATCGCTATATTGACAAAAATCAATTATTAACTATGCAAACTTTACCTATTTCCACCCAAACCCCGGCTAGTCAAACATCGGTGGATACGATGATTCACCGCCGTCAAACCCGTCCTGTCCAGGTAGGGACGGTTACTATTGGGGGCGGTCATCCCGTGGTTGTCCAATCAATGATTAATGAGGATACGATGGACATTGAGGGGGCGACGGCGGCGGTGCGTCGTCTGCATGAAATTGGCTGTGAAATTGTGCGGGTGACGGTTCCCAGTGTGGGTCATGCCACCGCCGTAGGGAAAATTAAACAGAAATTAGCCCAAACCTATCAACCTGTGCCCCTGGTGGCGGACGTTCATCATAATGGCATGAAAATTGCTTTGGAAGTGGCAAAATATGTGGACAAAGTAAGAATTAATCCGGGGTTATATGTATTTGAAAAACCGAAAAGCGATCGCACGGAATATACCCCAACTGAATTCAATGAAATTGGTGATAAAATTAGACAAACTTTAGAACCTTTAGTTGTTTCTTTGCGCGATCAAGGTAAGGCGATGCGGATTGGGGTAAATCATGGTTCCTTAGCCGAAAGAATGTTATTTACCTATGGTGATACCCCTGAAGGCATGGTGGAATCGGCGTTAGAATTTATTAAAATTTGTGAATCTTTGGATTTTCAAAATATTGTTATTTCCCTGAAAGCTTCCCGGGTTCCGGTGATGGTGGCGGCTAACCGTTTAATGGTGAAACGGATGGATGAATTAGGCATGGATTATCCCTTACATTTAGGGGTGACAGAAGCCGGAGATGGAGAATATGGCCGAATTAAATCAACCGCGGGAATTGGCACTTTATTAGCAGCAGGAATTGGTGATACAATTCGGGTTTCTTTAACTGAAGCTCCTGAAAAAGAAATCCCGGTTTGTTATAGTATTCTGCAAGCTTTAGGACTGCGGAAAACCATGGTTGAATATGTGGCTTGTCCTTCCTGCGGTCGAACTTTATTTAATTTAGAAGAAGTCTTACATCAAGTTCGTGAAGCCACAAAACATTTAACGGGTTTAGATATTGCGGTGATGGGATGTATTGTGAATGGGCCGGGCGAAATGGCCGACGCCGACTATGGTTATGTCGGTAAACAACCGGGTTTTATTTCCCTATATCGGGGTCGAGAGGAGATTAAAAAAGTCCCTGAAACCCAAGGGGTTGAAGAATTAATTAGTTTGATTAAAGCCGATGGTCGTTGGGTTGATCCTTAATTAATTCAAAGCAGTGCGAGCGTCCTCGCTCGCTAATTAATATTGATAACTACTTTTATATCCTGAACCAAGAATCAATACCGGAAAGCTGAAACCTGTGCTAAATTGGGCGTATTGATATTGAAATTTCTATTTTCTAGTTCAGCAAACCGATGATTATTTCGAGAAGTGGGCTGGTTCTTGGGGCGACGGCAATGATGTTAACGGCTGTAACCGTTGCCGGAGCAGGAATTCATCTTTCTAGTCAGGCATCCTTTCGGGAAAGCCCAAAGGAGTTGATTGATGAAGTTTGGCAGGTGATCCAAAAAAGTTATGTTGATGGAACATTTAATCAGGTGGACTGGTCTGCTACTCGCACCGAATATTTAAACCGGAACTATACCGACGACGAACAGGCTTACAAAGCCATTCGGGAAATGTTGAAGAAGCTAGATGACCCCTATACTCGCTTCATGAACCCCGAAGAATTCAAAAATATGCAAATTGACACCTCCGGGGAGTTGACGGGGGTAGGGATTCAATTAACCCAGGATGAAGACACGAAAAAGTTAGTGGTGATTTCACCCATTGAGGATTCCCCCGCCTTTAGTGCTGGGGTTCAATCCCAGGATATTATTACTGAAATTGATGGTCGCAGTACCGAGGGCATGGATATTAATGCAGCGGTGAGTTTAATTCGCGGGCCAGTGGGTACGAAGGTTAATATTAAAGTTCTTCGGGGCGATAAACCTTTGGATTTTAATATTACTCGCGATCGCATTGAAATCCATCCGGTTCGTGCTTCTAAAAATCCTAGTTCTAGGGGAGATATTGGTTATATTCGCCTAAATACTTTTAGCGCCAATGCTTCAGAAGAAATGCGAGAAGCGATTAATGATTTAGAAAAACAAAATGTCTCCGGTTATATCCTAGATTTACGCTCAAATCCGGGGGGGTTACTCTATTCTAGTATTGAAATTGCGCGGATGTGGCTGAATCAAGGAGATATTGTTTCTACGGTTGATCGTCAGGGTGAAACTGACCGTCAAAAGGCAAATAATCGGGCTTTAACCACTAAACCTTTAGTAATTTTAGTCGATGGTGGATCAGCCAGTGCCAGCGAAATTTTATCTGGTGCATTACAGGATAATAAACGGGCAGTTTTAGTCGGAACAAAAACCTTTGGAAAGGGGTTAGTTCAGTCGGTCAGAGGCGTGGGAAAAGGTTCGGGTTTAGCCGTAACTATTGCTAAGTATTTTACCCCCAGTGGTCGAGATATTAACCATGAAGGAATTCAACCGGATGTTAAAGTTGAACTCACCGAAAAACAACGGGATGAGTTAAGGAAAGATCGGACTAAAGTGGGGACAACGAGTGATCCTCAATATGTGAAGGGGTTGGAAATTCTTGGGGCTGAAATTTCTAAGGCTAAACAGGGAACTCAAGCTCAATCTAAATAATTAAAAGTTGTTGGTCTTGTTGTTGGGCTTTATCCCAACAACGAAAGATTATTTTAAAACAGAATCTTGTTCAAATAACCAAACATCATCCTGATGATATTTTAATTGAAAATCAGGATGATTTTTTAATCGATTTACTAATTCGATCACTAATTCGGGAGAACTCGGCCATCCGGGGTGACGTTGGTTTAATAAAACATATTGAAAGGGTTCTAAATCCGTCTGTTCTCGCCCTTGGATAGCTAATTGGAGGATAGGACGGTGGGTAAGGTGGGGGGCAATTTTATCCGTGGTTAAAACAGGATTTTGGGTTTTAATATAGGTTAGGGCTTCCCGTGTAGCTTGCCAATTATCGAGGGTTTGGAGATATCGGGAGGCGAAATAACCATATTTTGCTAGGGCGAAAAAGCAAATTAAAGACCATAAAATTATCCATTTTTTTTGTTTTATCCATCCTCCCCCTGTCGATAAATTGGCAATAATAGCTAATAAAAGAAAGGGGAAAATAGTTAAGGAATATTGTTGCGTTAAGTTCTTCATTTGGGGATTTTCTGCTAACAGATTTAAAAATAAAATGGGTGCCGCCCCCATTAAAGGAGTTAAATGTCGCCAAGAGAGTCCCCAAATTAAGGGAATTAAGAGTAAAAATAAATACTCTAAATTAGCTAAGGTCAAGATTTTACTTAATACTAATCCAGGTTTTAATATAATATTTAAGCTGATTTCAAATAGAGAATTTCCCAGGAAACTATAGACTCCAACGGCGATGGGTGGCGCTTGGGAAAAGTGGGGGATAATCCATTCTGTAGAGAGGAAAAACCAGCATATTCCTGAAAGAATTGCGATCGCAGCACAACGGCGTTTTTTTTCAAATATCCATAACCAAATCCCCATGGCTATTAATACTAAAGATAAAACTTCTTTACAGCCTAAAATAATAAAAATCGAGATAATAAAGCCTAAAATATGATTATTTCTAGCGGCTAAAACAGCATATAAAATCGCAGGTAAAGCAATCACTTCGGGGTGAAAATCAAATAAATTAACATTAAAAATTAAAGGATATAATAGATAGACAAAAGCCAGGGTTTGAGCTTGGGTTTCTTTTAATCCCGCTTGTAAAGATAGTTGATAGGTGGGTAATGCACCGAGGGAAAGGCAAATTGCTTGAATAGCAAATAACCAATGAATATCGGGGTAAATTTTATAAAATAGGGCAATAATATAAAGAATATAGGCGGCATGATCCCCTAGAATATGTAACCCTCGAAAATAAACAAAGGGTTCTTTTCCTTGACTAATTAAGTAAATTCCATTATCAAAAATCCCTAAATCATAGGCATTAGATTGAAAGAAAAAATGCCGTAAACTACTACAAGCAAATAAAATTAAGCTACTGATAATAACTCCCGTTAATACAGGATGAACTTTAATTTTTTTTTCTGAAAATAATATCATTTTTTATCTTATTTATTAAAGATTCTATATTTTCCTGTATTGCCCTTTTTATATTAACTTACCCAAAGATGTTGGGCAAAGCGAATTGAAAAACTAATCAGTAAGAGGGCAAAAAATCCCAAGGTTAGATAACCCCAACGGCGATGATGGGATAACATCACTCCTAACGCTAAACTAATAGAAATAATACCATAGGTTAAACGACTTAGAGAAATTGTACCCCCAGAGGCTAATAATAAACCCAAGGCAAAAAAGCCATAATTAACCGATACTAAACTAAGTTCATGGCGTAAATACCAGAGTAAATAAACTCCTCCCAAAATAATAGTTGTATTCAGGAAAGGATCACCAGCAATTAGCCATAAAATGATTATTAATAAAAATAAAATATAATCAAATTTTGCCTTTCCTAATTGATGCCGATAACGCCAAATACAATATCCTATTATAGCAATTATTATCACTAAAAGTGGATGCCAAGGGTCAACAATTGTGCCTTGTTTCCAATTTTGAGAACCGATCAAAATTTGCATAATCATTTTTAACCATCCCTGACTATCAAATCCAGTTTGGCGTTGCCATTGGGTATGTTGGACGGTAATAAAAGCAATGGGATTATTGAATTTAATCCAACAATATAGGCTATAAAATAATAACCCACCGCCACTTAATAAGCCAGATAAATATGCGATCGCAGGCTTTCGTTTTTGCCAGGATGTAATTAAAAAAGCTGGTATTAAAGCCAGTCCAGTAATGCGGGTTGCCGTGGCTAAACTGCCCCATAAAATCACTTGAGGATATTTTTTTAAATCAAATGCTCGGAGGGCGGCGGTACTCAGAAATAAAAACAAACCTTCGGTATAAATAACACTCCCAAAAATAGATAACGGACACCAAGCTAAAACAGCCGTTGCCCAACGGGCAGCTTGGGAATTATTGGTAATTTCCACCCATTTATAGAGTAAAATCAAAGCAGCAAAAAAAGCAAAATTATTAATTAAAGTTCCCGACACTTCAAAAGATAAACCTAAATTCATTAACCCACGAATTAATAAAGGAAATAGGGGAAAAAACGCCACATTACCACCGGGTTCTGTTTGATTAATTACTTCATATCCAGAGGTAGCAATACCCTGATATAAGGGACTATCCCAAGCCGAAAATATCTGCCAACCCCAGGCAATTTTTACCGTTTCTGTTTCCGAGGAAACTTGCTGCAATTGGGCTATTATAAAAAAAACTAATAAAATAAGACTGCGACTAAGTACCCCCATGGTGATGGCAAAAATCACGCCTTGGGATTGACAAAATTGGCTGATTTGGATTAAATAATACCTTAACTTTGCTAGAATTTGAGTTAGACTATTAATTAAATTCATCGGTTAAATTTTCTGCCCCGTGTACGGGTGAATAATTATTGGTTTTAGTTTATAATTAAAGTAATTGTATCAAGAATGAGGCAATTATAAATCGGTTGTAATCATTAAAAGCTATTGTCCCCATTACCCATTACCTATCACGGATTTAAGCAGATTACACAGATTAAAATCCATGAAATCCGTGAAATCCTCTTAAATCCGTGATCCTATTTCCTGTTATGCCAAAATAGGGTAAACTACTGTAGGTTTTCAGGTTTCGATTTTTCCCATGAGCAATTCTGTATTTTCACCCTTACAAAATCGTTTACTCACTTGTTTGCTTATTTTAGTAGTGGGTTGGTTAAGTTTTCAATTATTAGGTTATGTTGGAGAGTTAATTAGTTTATTAGTAACCTCTGGATTAATTGCTTTTTTACTTAACTATGCAGTGGCAAAATTAGAGCGCTTTATTCCTAGGGGAATAGCGGCAGCTTTAGTCTATTTAGTTGCTATTTTAACCTTTGTAATTATTGGGTTAACTATTGTCCCTCCGGTCTTTAATCAAGGACGACAATTGATCACACGCTTACCAGAATTAATTGAATCAGGACGACAACAGTTAGCTGAATTTCAAGTCTGGAGTGTTGACCGTAATTTACCCTTTGATGTGGGGATTTTACAACAACAACTGTTATCTAAAATTCAGGGAACCATTGAACCTATTTTTGCCGGAAGTTTGGGGATAGTTTTAGGAACCTTTAATTGGTTTTTTGACTTAATTTTTATCTTGGTAATTGCCTTTTATATGTTATTAGATGGGGAGCGGTTATGGAAAATTTTAATCACTATTCTATCCCCACAAATTCGAGAAGTGATCACGATTTCCTTAAAACGAAATTTGAAAAAATTTGTCCTGGGACAAACCTTGCAAGGAATATTTATGACATCCATTTTAACCGTTGCCTTTTTTATGCTTAAAGTTCCCTATTTCCTATTATTTGCAGTTGTGATTGGATTACTGGAAATTATTCCCTTTGTGGGGGCAACATTAGGCATTGGAAGTGTCACTTTTATTGTAGCTTTTATTGATTGGTGGATGGCTTTACAGGTGTTAGCAGTTGCCGTTTCCGTTCAACAAGTGAAGGATAATATTGTTGCTCCTCGAATTATGGGGGATTTAACTGGATTAAGCCCCGTTGTTATTTTCAGCGCTTTATTATTAGGAGGAAAAATTGGGGGATTATTAGGATTTATTCTGGCAATTCCCATGGCAGGAGTAATTAAAAGTATCGTTGAGGTAGTTTTTGATCCGACTTTACCCCCTCAAACGGGTTCATTTTTTTATAATCCCTTAAACCCACAGGAATAGGTAATGGGTAATAGGTAATGGGGAAAATGTTTTCAAAAATAGAGATGAATTTTATTGTTTTGAGAGTGAAAAAAGCTGAACTATGAAATGGTGGCAACGACTGAAAACGAATCCTTTAGCTCAATTTGGGGCTGGAATTTTACTGTTATTTTATTTAGTGGTAATTGCGGCAAATTTTGTTGCACCCTATAGTCCTTATGAATCCCAACTTAACGCTTCTTTATTACCCCCAACCCAAATTTATTGGTATGATCAAAAAGGGCAATGGATAGGCCCCCATGTTTATCCCACTACTCAAGGCCCGGTTGATATTGAAACCGGAAAACGTGAAATTAATCTTGATAAAAGTCAGCCTAGTCCAGTGCGATTTTTTGTGCCGGGAGAACCTTATAAAATTCTAGGAATAATTCCTTTTGATCGTCATTTATTCGGGACTGTAGGGGCTGGAAAAATTAACTTACTCGGCACAGATGAACAGGCTAGAGATCAGTTTAGTCGCCTAGTTCATGGGGGGCGAATTAGTCTAAGTATTGGATTAGTAGGAATTATGATTTCTTTTCCGTTAGGAATGATTTTTGGCGGGATTTCTGGGTATTTTGGCGGATGGTTAGATAGCTTAATTATGCGAATTGTTGAAGTTTTAATGACGATTCCAGGGTTATATTTATTGGTGGCATTAGCAGCCGTTTTACCGCCCCAAATTAGCAGTACCCAGCGTTTTTTGTTAATTGTGGTGATTATTTCTTTTATTAGTTGGGCTGGTTTAGCGCGGGTGATTCGAGGGCAGGTTTTATCAATTAAGGAACAACAATTTGTGCAAGCATCAAGGGCAATTGGTGCAAGTCCGTTGTATATTATCACCCGTCATGTTCTGCCCCAAACGGCTACTTATTTGATTATTTCGGCTACCTTAGCGATTCCTAGTTTTATTATTTCAGAATCGGTTTTAAGTTTAATTGGACTAGGGATTCAACCCCCCGATCCCTCCTGGGGAAATTTACTTTCTTCTGCTACCAATGCCTCAATTTTGGTCTTGCAACCTTGGTTAATTTGGCCGCCTGCCATTTTAATTATTTTGACGGTTTTAGCCTTTAATTTATTAGGAGATGGGTTAAGAGATGCCCTTGATCCGCGCAGTATTCAACGATAATAGATTATGATACTGACAACTTTTCGAGGAATTAGAAATCAGGTTAGCTATGATAGGGATGAACCCTGTTGCAACACCAAAATGAGTATTAATCTCACCTCTGACCAAGAACAATTACGATGAGTCGCTATGTTATCAACATTCTAGCCAGCCATGACCTCAACGAGATTGCTGAGTATTTTGCCAATAACAACGTAGAAGCAGGAGAGCAGTTTTTCCAAGAGTTTAATCGCTACTGTCAACAACTGGTAAATTTTCCTAATTCTGGTAAAAGTTATGCAGAAATTCGTCCCTATCTCCGAGGATTATCTATCATTCAAGGGTTATATTATCTTTTACCAAGTTTTAGATGATGGGGTTGAGATCTTACGAGTTTTGAGTGGTCGGCGAAACTTTACCACTTTTTTTCGGGGATAAATATTGTCTCTAAAAACAAAAGCATTTGCATCTTCTACAATTTGGCTAAGGATTAGATTACTCATTGCTGCTTCTATAAATTAGAAATCATGGAATAATAATGCTGCTCTTTAGGACAAGTTAACAGGCATTCCTTGATTATAGCGAAAGCTCAGGAAAGGTATACGAGAGCCATTAATTCCCTTCCTAACACTGTTTTCGATATCTAAAATTACTTTTTGAATTCCATGATCATGGAAAATATGATAACATAAATATCTAATAACTGGGTACAAATTAATTTGTAGATGACGGCACTTAAAAGTGCCTGCGTCGCGTTTCATCCCACGGCTGAAGCCAGTGGGCTTTCACTCTCCCACCCTGGCTTTGTAATAATTTGCGCTTGAATCGGAATATCCAGGGCTGTTAACCCGAGTGGATACCCAGTTCCATTCAGTTTTTCATGGTGTCGATTTCCTGGGGTAGCTTTTGGGCAGAATGTTGCAGCAAATGTTCGTATTTTCTCTGAATTGATTCTGCTTCTAAGATGCGTTGAGCTAAGGCAAATCGATGACGGATGACTTCTAATTGAGTAGGATAGAGTTTTTTGGGTTTAGTTAAAATCGCTTCGGGAACCCCGACTTTTCCAAAATCATGTAATAGGGCTGCATAGCGTAATTCTTGCAATTGACGCTCACTAAATGTAATTTCAGAGAGGGAACCAAAGTTAGTTTGACTCACTTCTTGACTCAAACGAACGGCTAATTCTGCAACTCTTTCTGAGTGACCACAGGTGCAAGGATCTCGGGCTTCAATCACTTCTACTGATGCTTTAACAAACCCCTCAAATAAATGTTCAATACTTTCTTGTAAATGATTTCTTTCAATCGAAATAGCAGCCTGGGAAGCCAGCGATCGCAAAATTCGCTCCTCCCATTTAGAATAGGATTTTGTTGCTTCTATGGCATTTTCTGGCGTAATCTTGATATCAGGGTTAACCTTACGATTAATTAATTGTAATACCCCAATCACTTCCCCCTTGAGCAATTTTAAACAGTAATTTTGAGGTATTATCACTGTGATCCAAAAGATAAACACTTCCCGCATCACTGGACGTAATTTCACGACTTTTAGCTAAAATTAAATTCAGCAGGGAGCTTAAATCTTCAGTTCCAGATAAAGCAGTACCAATATCGAGAAGTTTCTCAATCAGTTCCGCTTGTTCATCAAATTCAGGCAAGAACTTGGGGTTATTAAAAATCATCTTTCTTCCACACAGCTAAAGCTGCGAGTTCAAATGGGGGAATAGCAAAGGCACATGGGGTATTCTATCATAAAAAAATCGGCAGTATTCTTAAGATTAAAGCAGTGTTGAGATTTGTCGCGCTAGGGCAAAATCTTTTTCGGTTAAGCCCCCAGCATCATGACTGGTTAAGCTAATGGTCACTTTATTGTAGGAAATTTCTAAATCCGGGTGATGTCCCGCCGTTTCCGCAGGTTCAACAAGTTTGTTAACAAATGCAATCGCTTCAATAAAATCTTTAAAGGTTTTGACTATTTTTAAATGCTTTCCTTCCACTTTCCAGTCGGGAATTTGACTAGAAAGTTCTTGAATTTGGCTAGAATTGAGTAGTGCAACCATGGGATTATTGGGGATAAAAATAAATTGATTATAAAAAAAATACTATCCGCCCTCACCCAGCCCTGGTTTTAGCCGTTGCCATTCCAGATCGGGCGAGAGCGGTAAGCGCGGGTCTCTTGAATCGGAACCTGACTGCCGGAAGATCACTCTAATAAGTCCGGTTATCTAGGTCAACAAGTGTCCTAAAAGAACACAAACTTAGCACTAGAGGACAGCCCCGGCGCACAGCCGGCATTTTCCAATCAAGTGACCCATGGGTTTACTACCTTCAATCATGGGCATCACCTCCTTGATTCCCTAAACGGTTTAATTCGTTCAGTGTTTATGCTTTTTAAGATAACACAATATTTCAGAATTGTACACCCCAATTGGTAAAAAAATCAAATACTTTCCAGAGGTGAAATTAAGATTTTGCAATCTAACAGATCGCTCATAATTAGGTAATGGGTAATAGGTAAATAGGTAATAGTTAATAGGTAATAGGTAATAGGTAATTCGTAATTCGTAATTACCCATTACTCATTTTCGATAAACAGCGTTCTAAATAAATTTGAGCCACTTGATCTTGGGGATTGCGATCTAGACATTCTTGGAATAACTGTGCCGCCTCTGAGTAACGTTCTAAATAATACTGCATTAATCCATACTCAAAGGTAGTTTTTGTAATTAATTTCCCCGCTTTAATTTCGGGTAAATCTGCATCAAACACCTCATAGACAGTAACAGCATCGGATTTTCCTTTGACTTTTACCCGATCAATAATTCTAAACGCATATTGATTAGCGTCTTCTAAAGCCATAAAAGTCCAATGGGTAATTAATAAAGAAACCCCATAATTTTTAGTTAAATTTTCAATCCGAGAAGCCACATTCACCGAATCACTAATCACCGTACTATCCAGGCGATTTTTACCCCCGACAATTCCCAACATTAATCCCCCGGTATTAATGCCAATGCCAATTTTAATTGGGGGACGATCGGGGCGTTGGCGGGTTTCATTATAGTCATTAAGTCGATTAATCATCTCCACTCCAGCTCGTACAGAATCATCGGCAGATCCGCCAAATAATGCCATAATTTCATCCCCAATATATTTATCAATAAACCCATAATTATCAACAATTGCAGGCTCCATACGACTTAAAAAAGCATTAATAAATTTAAAATTATCTTCGGGTGTCATATCTTCAGATAGGCTAGTAAAATCCCGAATATCAGCAAATAAAATCGACATTTCTTTTTGAACTGCCGCCCCTAACTGCACTTCTACAATACTTTCATAACCCAAAAAAGAAAGAAATTCATGGGGAACAAATCGCGCCGCTGCGTCGGTTAATTCAAATTCAGAATCTAGGGCTTCATCTAAATGAAGATTCAATTCTGAGAGTTTTTGCATAAATTGAATTCGATCTTCTTCGGCTTTTTTTCGCTCGGTAATATCAACCACAAAACCTTCATAATAAAGTAATTGATTCTGCTCATTAAATACAGACCGGGCATTTTCAGAAATCCAAATAATACTGCCATCTTTACGATAGGCTTTAAATTCAAATCCTGAAACTTCTCCCTGCTGATCAATTAATTGTTTAAAATCCTTTCGCCTTTGGGAATCAACATAAAGTTCTTCTTGAACATTAGTAATCATCGACATTAAATCCCAGGGAGAATCATAACCTAAAATTCTGGCTAGGGCGGGATTTGCACTAATATAACGTCCGGTGGGTGTAGTTTGAAATAAGCCTTCACTAGCATTTTCAAAAATACTGCGATATTTTTCTTCCGCCTGTCTTAATGCTTGTTCAGTTTGCTGACGTTTAGTAATATCTTGAAAGGCGAGAATTGCATAGGCTAAATCCCCATGTTCGTCATAGGTTGGTGTCACCCAATTTTCAATCAAAATGGTTTTATCCCCTTGATTGACTTCTAAAATAAAGGTGGTGTCTTGGGTCGAGTTAGAGAAATTATCATCGGAAATTGGGGCATAGGATAGATGGTTTTGAAACCCGTTAAGATAGGCTTGGTAAATATTAGATAAGGCATCACAGACCACTCCAGGAATCACTTTAGTTTTGAGTAATTCCTGAGCTTTTTGATTGGTATAATAGGGCTTTCCTGTGGGATCTAAAACAGCAACACCCACGGGAATTCCTTCTAAAAATTGTGTCATCTGTCGTTCATTATTTCTAACCTGGGAATACAGTTTAGCATTATCAATGGAAATTGCAGCTTGAGAAAATAGGATTTTCAGAACTTCTAATCTTTCTGGGGTAAACACTGCGGTTGTTAAGTTATTTTCAAGATACAGAATTCCAATCAATTTTCCTCTATTTTTAATCGGAGTCATTAAAATAGATCGGGATTGATGATGTTCCAAATAGGGATCATGACGATATCGCGGTTCTTGACGAGCATCGGATAAAATCACAAATTCTTGGGTTTGAATCACCGTATTCAGAATTAAAAGCGGTAGGTTTTCACTCTCCTCTATGGGTAGGGATTTTAATAAGGAATGAATTTCAATGGAGTCCCCATTTAAAGGATTTAAACTAGCGATCGCTTCAATCACTAAGTTGCCCGATTTAAACAAAAGAATACAACATTTTTCTGCTCCAGCATTTTGAATCACCACTTGAATTAATCGCCTCAAAAGCTGCTCTAAATCAATTTCTTGAGATAGGGCTTGAGAGGCTTTGGTCACCGTTGCTAAATCAAGAGCAGCCGAACCCCCATTACTACTTGATATAATTGTTTCTTCGGTATTTGTATTGATTGTGACTCCAGTTTTAGGGACAATAATTTGTTCCAAAATAGAATCTAACAGTTGAGAATAACGAGATTCTAAAATCTTAACTTTAGCAAAAGCGCCCCAATGAGCATAACCATAATAGGCATCAATTAGGTATACCCGAGCAATTTTTTCTTTTCCCCAATCTAAATAAAATTGAGCCGCTAATTCATAACCGAGGGCTTCTTCCTGAATAAATTGATGGGTTTGAGCCCAATCGATCGCTTGTTCAAAGGCTTCCATCACTTTAACATAATTCCCTTGAATTCGGTTATATTCGGCTTCTACCAAATAAAAATAATGGGAAAAATTTACCGGAGTCAAGGTAGCATAGATTTTTAGTTTTTCAAGATTTAAGGAAATTGTTTCTAAAATACGAGCCTGTTGCTCCCCAGAATATTCAGAATAGAGGGCTAGATTAATTAAAGATTGATAACAGTAAAAAATCGGTAAGAAAATGAAATAGGTTTGTCTATCTAAATATAATTCGGCTTGTTGACACCACTCCCGCGCCTGTTGAAATTCCCCTAATCTATAGGTTAAAATCATAAAATTTAAAGCCAATTGAAACGGTATTTCTTGGGAAGAATGTCCAATTTCACTCATTTTTTGGATTTGGGTTTCAGCCTCAATTGAAAAATTAAGTAGGGTTTGGGGATCTAATTTCCCATTTAAAATTTGTAACTTTTGCTCATAGTGGGTCATAACCATAAGTTCCGATGGAGATTTAAAATCTCGAAACTGATTTAAGAAATACTCAATTTCTGATTCTAATTCCGATATATCTTTACCAACAATATCCGCTATTTTAATATAGGATTGAGCTAGACAATACCCTTGTTCAATATTCCCAAGTTCTTGAATTTGGTATGAGTATAGTTGTAGAGGTGATAACAGATTTTTTAAGGAATATTTATAGGGTTTAATTAGGGTATAAACTAATTTTTTGACATTAATTTTTAACTCATAATTCCCTAATTTAGCAGATAATTCTAAAGCCAATTCTCCCATTTCATTCCCTAATTCTATATCTCCTTGGGTACAAAGTATAAATCCGAAAGCTGCATAAACTAAACTAGATAAAGCGGTATTTCCCCGTTGACAGGATAAATTTACTAATGTGATTACCCTTATGGGAAATTGTTCAGGTATGGTAACGTAAGCTGAAGGAAAACTGGCGGTTAAAATAGTGAATAAACTCACTAAATTAGGATCGGATAATTCGGGCAAATCTAATAATTCTAAAGGGGATCTTCCCGCTAAATAATTGATAAAATTTTGCTTTAATTCTTGCCAAGATTCTAAAGGGGAATCATCTCCCAAACTCACATCAAGCTGTTGACAAACAGTTAAAGCAAGATTCACCGCATTTTGATCTTGATGTTGACTTCTATACCCTTGAATCAATAACTCATAAATTCTAACTTGATCCGATAGGGTTTTAGCCTGTTCTAATATAATCCTACCCCAATCATTTAGGGATTCAAAATCTTGACTTAAAGCCGCAACTTCTGTGGCTTCTGTATATAATTCTAAGGTTAATTGATAGTCGGTTTCCCAACTGTTGGCGGTTAATAATCCCATCCCGATCGCTAAATGTCCAACGGCCGTTGGATAGGCGGTGGTTATCTTTGCTTTGCGTCCTGCTATTAAGTTAAATAAGGCTAACTGATGACGTTCTTTTAGATTTTTAATTAAACCTACGCCTAAATTGAACTGATTAATAATATTCAATAAAGTTTCTGGCAAAAGTTCAGTTAAAATTGTTTCTATGGGTTGATCAAACCGTTTTTGAATTTGATTTAATAATAATTTTCCTATTTTTAAATGGGTCGCTTGTCGTTGAGAACTGGGAATTAAAAGATAGGCAGCTTGTTGAATTCGATCATGAATAAATTTATATTGATCAACTCCCGATTGTAATAGGGGTAAAGTTTCATCGGGATCAAATTGTGAACCCAAATCTACACCCATTTCTAGGGAATAAAATGGATAAATTTCTTTAACAATAACAATCAATTGAGCCTGAGCAGCAACTTCTAAGGCTTGTAAGATTTCTAAATAGGATATTTCTGTCACCGTTGCTAAATCAAAGGCATTAAATTGATGGCCTAAACAGGCAGCAAATTTTAAAATTTCCTGGGTTGCTTCTGGTAATTGTTGTAATTTATGAATAATTAAATCTAAAATATTAGGATTGACAAAACGAGTTTTGATTTCCGTTAAATCACATTGCCAACCCCTCAGTAAATCTTGATTACCAAGGGAAGATTGAGGCGGATGAAACCAGATTAGTTCTTCTGTATATAATGACTGGAGAAATTGACTCACAAAAAAAGGATTTCCTTGGGTTTGTTGGTTGACTAATTCCGTTAGGGGTTGAGCTAATTCTAAGGAACAAACTAATGTTTCTGCTATGATTTGATTAATGGCAGATTCTTCTAAAGGATTTAAAACAATCTGTTCAATCGGAATTCCTAAATTTTCTAAGGTTTTTAAGGTTTCTCTTAAAGGATGGGTTTCTCCGATTTCTTGATCCCGATAGGCTAGAATTAAAACTAGGGATTGGGATGAATTTTCAGGACTCATTAATACCTGAATTAATCTTAAAGATTCTATATCCGCCCATTGTAAATCATCCAAAAAAATAATTAAGGGATGGGGCGGTTGAGCAAAGACCTGAATTAACCTGAGAATTAAACGATTAAACTGATTTTGATCAAGATTTGCTTCTAATTCAGGAGTTAAAACTTGCTGATTTAATAAAGATTTAAGTTCGGGAATCACATCAACGAGAATCTGGGTTTTTTCTCCTAATACTTCTATTAGTTTGGTTTTCCAATCTTCAACTTTTGCGGGAGTTTCTGTTAAGATTTGTTGAATTAACTGTTTAATCCCTTGTACCCATCCCCAAAAGGGGGTATTATTTCTAAATTGATCAAATTTACCGGATATAAAATAAGCTTGATTTTGGATTGTTTTTTGATAAAACTCTTGAACCAGGGACGATTTTCCAATACCCGATTGACCCGTAACAACGATAATTCTGGATTGAATCTCTGGAAAGATTGAACTTAAATGAGCTAGTTCTGATTCCCGTCCATAAAACTTATCAGGAATAATAAAACGATCATTTAAGTCCATGCTGGCTAAAGGAAATAGAGGAATATCCCCGATTGTTTCCCACTGTTCTAAACATAATTCTAAATCATGTAATAATCCTGATGGGGTTTGATACCGTGCCTCTGGATTTTTAGCCATCAATTTTAAAATAATATTATTTAACATCAAAGGTAAAGAAGGTCTGATTTCAATTAAAGGCAAAGGTAAGAGGGCTAAATGGGCATGAATTAACTCTAAAGGTTCGGAAGACTGGAAGGGAAGTTTGCGCGTGAATAATTGATAAAGGGTAACACCCAAAGAATATAAATCTGTTCGATAATCAATACCTCGATGGGTTCTTCCTGTCTGTTCAGGGGACATATATGCTAAGGTTCCTTCTAACCCTTGAGAATTGAAAACTTCCTGATTTTGGCGGTCAAATTGGGTGGAAATACTAAAATCAATCAGTTGAATTTTTAGGGTTTCGGGATGTACTAAAATATTTTGCAGCTTCACATCTTTGTGAATAATTCGATGTTGATATAACTGTTCTAAAATTCGGGTAATTTCAATGGCAATTCTCAATAATTCACCCAAGGTTAATTCTCGACTCACCCAATAATCTGCCAAGGAAATATAACCTTGATCCTCCATAATTAAGGCAAACCCATTACTATAAGGTTCCAAATCCAGAATCGGAACAATTCCCTCTATATTTAGGTTTTTAGTAATCCGATATTGGTTCCTAAATTCGATCAAGGATGCGATGGTGGGGTATTCACTGCGTAATAATTTAATCACCACGGGGCGCTGGTCGGACAAACGAATTCCACGATAAACGAGTGTTCTCGAACCGTTATAAATAGGGTGAAGAATCTGATAGCCAGGTAAAGTGATCATAACGGGATTCTCGCTTATCGAAACTGGAAAGGAGTGTAGGTTAATCAACACCTCACCAGTTCAGTTGTTATCGGTTAGAAAAGGCAAGTTACGAAGCAATTGGGAATTAACGAACAACGGATATGATATCCCAAACTCTTTTAATCATAGTGGATCAGCGAGGGTTATTCAGGGCTTGGTGTTAATATCCGACCATCGGGTAATATTGCGCCAGTTAAAATCGCCTCTGTGCAGTTTACCCCAGTTAGAACAGTTCCCTGAAGATTAGCGCGGGAAAGGTCAGCCAGAGCTAGATTGGCCCCACTTAAATTAGCGTCTTTTAAGTTAGCACCGATTAATTGTGCTTGACTGAGATCGGCATTGCTCAGGTCTGCTCGTCTCAAATCACAAAAATTTAATCGGGTTTGTTGTAAATTGGCACTAACTAACTTGACTCGCTGTAAGTTAGCACCCGTCATTTCCGCTTGGCTTAAATTCGCTACGACTAATTTAGCCTGTTTTAAGTTGGCTTGGGTAAGATTGGCATTTTGGAGATTAGCTCCAATTAAATTAGCATAACTTAAATTGACTCCGGTTAAATCCAGACCAGATAGGTCGATACCTTGAAAATTGCGATCGCCATTTTTATATCTTCGCATCAGTTCCCCCCGGGTACTAATACTAATATCCCTTTGAGGTAAAAATAACTGGGGAAAGGTGAAGGTATTGCCACTTTTGATCACCTGTGAAACTTCTTCATAAAGCGGATAGGAACCTAAACCACTTAATCGTAACCAACCTCGAGAACGAGTCATGGCGACAAATAATTGATTACGAAAATTGAGGTTATTTTCAGCGATCGCAACTTGCTCTAAACCGACAATATAAACCATATCTGCTCCCTGTCCCTTAGCTCGATGAATCCGAGAAATTGTCACCCCACCTTCACACCAAAATTGATTGCCATGGGCATTATGATAACTGGGTTTTAGTATATTACAATCAGAGGTTCCAGGGATAAAAATATCAATGCCTTGCTGAATTAAAAAGTTGGCAATATAGGTTTGTAGTTGTATCGCTTCCCAACCGATTCCTAAAACAATAATTAAAATTTCTCGACTGGGGCGCAACCCGTCAATTTTTAGATTATAAACCAGGCGATCGCTTAAATCAATTAATTCCTCTGAACGAGAATGATAGGCCTCAAATTCAATCAAAGGTTGTTTCCATAACTGAGCCATGGGATTCAGGGAATTTTCTTCAGAACGTTTTAAAGTAATGGTTTCTTCTGTTTTCAAATAAGCATTAATAAGAGATTTTTCCTTTAGTTTTGGATTAGATAAAATTACTTCATAACCCAGCATTGTCCAGTCTTCTACCCAAGCAGTTCCGGTTAATAATCCTTGGGGACGTAATAATCCCAAATCCAGGCTATGAGCCGCAGTTAAAATTTCTCCAGGGACTCGATAACATCGAGACATAATCTCTGTTTTTTGAATCCCATTGCTATATTCCCCTGTTACTAATTGTCCCAATTCATCCCCAAATAATTCACTCGCCGTCGGAATTTTTAAACTATCTAAACTTTGGATTTCATCATAGGCCCAAATTAATCTTTTTTGTGGAATTTCCCCAATATTCCCATCGGCAACTGTCACCGGACGTAAAGCTTGATAGGCCATCCAATAAAAAGGCTGTTTTCCCTCAAATTTCAGGTCATCCTCCACCATAAAATCCTGACCTTCATCAATTAAAACCGCATCAAAAATAGCTGGAATTATAGCGGATTTCAATAAATGTAAACAAGCCTCTGCTAAAGATTCATTGGCTTTTAAACGAGTAGTTTGTTGTAAACTTTGGCTCCAAATCCCCGCCGATTGACAAATAGTTCTATAAAAACCCTGTTGATCTTTAGCTCCCCAAGCATGGAGAACTTTTAACTTAGAATTTTGAGAATCATAGCTAATTTGATTACAACTAAATCTTCTTAAATATTGATCCACCTGTTGTAAAATAGGTTCATATAAACTGCGACTAAAAAATACTAATGCAATATCCCACTCTGGATATTTAAGGTGCATTTGCACCGCTTTTTGACATAATAAAACAGTTTTTCCTGAACCCGCAACTCCTCGGATGCGTTGTGGCCCTGGGGGAATCACCTTAGCAATTTGTTCCTGTTGTAAATCCAATTCAGAAATACGTTTTCTAACCGTTTCTAATACCGCACTACGGGTTAAAGAAGGTTCCAAATAATCCTTTGGACTCAAAAAAAATCGACGAGTCGGCGTCCTAAATAACGGCGTCCCACTAATTACCGCCTTTAACACCCGCCATTGTTCCGGGGAAAGTTCCGCACCTTTTGCCAGCAAGGGTGCGGTTTTGATCCGTTCGATTAAACCCAACTTTTCCCCAGTTTTCCCCGATTCTGTGATTAAATCTTCTCTAAATAAAATTGGCGGACAACTCGGTAACAGGTCAAATCCCCGATACTGCCATTCAGATTCAAGAATCCGGGGTAGGGCGACCAATACACGACCAGGAACGGCTCGACGGAGAATTTCCTCTAAATTGCAATATTCTAATAAAGCATATAATTGATTTTCAGCCTGTTGATAAGGGTTGGCTTGGGTAGTATAAGATTCTTGTAGTTCCCAGCAATGACCTCTAATCCCTAGAATTTGCTCAATTGTTATTGATTTCACCTCAATAATAATTAATCCCCATTCTGCATCTACGATTAAAATATCAGGTTCCTTGCGAAACCGTCCCAGTTTCGAGAAAATCGGATAGCGCCAATAGGCAATACAATCTCGTTGGACAAAGCTTTGAGAAATGCCAGTCCAAACTTGAGATTCTGCCCGTTCTCCTGCTAAAAATAGAGGTTCAGTGGCAATGAATTTGCGTTCTTGGGATTTGCTATCTCCGATCATTTTTATCCGGTTTCTTACGGCTACAGGTTAAACTAACAAAACGATTGATTCCCATAATATCCACCCTAGCCGATCACAAATTTATTGAGTCTTATGGCTCCTTTTTATCGCCTGACCCTATTTCTATTGGTCTATATTGCCTCCTGGGGTGGAACTTCCTACTTCAGTAGTAGGACTATGGCCGCGGTTGCCAACAAAACCGAACCCCTGACACACACAAGTGATCGCTCCTCCACCAACCCGTTAGGGAGTTCCGATTTATCCTGGCAACTCGCCCAAACTAACCCAGAAAAACCCCCTACCCCAGACGCTAAAACACCCCCACCTCCAAAAAAATCAGGTTTCCGTCTCCCCTCAAAAACATTAATTCTTGGAGTAGGGGCTTTAATTATAACGGTCGGAGCCATTTTAATCTTAATTCGACTAATCAGTCCCTCCGATCCCGAAGAAGGTAAAGTTATTGATATTCAGGCGCAAACCCTGCCTAAATCTCACCCTGAACCCTCTCCATCGGTCAAGGAACAGCCCCAAACCGCCCCCACCGTGATCCAGCCGGGACAACCTTCTGTGTTCTCAGAAGTGAATAGTCATCCAGAGGCGACATTACAAATTTCTAAAACCGATACACCACGGTCAGAATACCCGGCGAGTTCCTCATTAATAGATGCGCCGTATCCGGCTAAACTCGATCCCCAGGAACAATGGATTAATGATTTAAAACAGACTAACCCCAATATTAGGAATAATGCTATTTGGGAACTGGCTCAAGCCGGAGATTCACGGGCAATTCAAGCCTTATTAGAGTTATTAATTAATTCTGACTCAAATCAGCGCAGTTTAGTTTTAGCTGCTCTTTCAGAAATTGGAACTCGCACCTTAAAACCCTTAAACCGAGCGTTAAGTTTGTCCCTTCAAGATGAAAATGCGGAAGTCAGAAAAAATGCAATTCGAGATTTAACCCGAATTTATGATTTAGTCACCCAAATGAGTCAAATTTTACAACGAGCTATTGATGATCCTGATCCTGAAGTTCAGGAAATGGCAAAATGGGCAACGGATCGATTAAGTCGTTTGCGTTCTACTAATAGTCGTGATGAACCTTTAGGATAATTACAAATTACGAATTACGAATGGGTTTTATTTTAATTCTTCCGTAAAATCAACGCTCGCACCGCGAGTATATTCACCATCTGAAACACCGTCCCGATTAGAGTCAAATAAGATAACCCCAGCCTGAAAATAACATTGTAAACTGACTGTTTCTTTCCCATCCTCAGAAACTAAGATATTAATATCACCTCCATGGGTTGCACATTTAAAACTCATGCGTTCGACTTGTTGACTATTTTGTTTTAAAATAGCCTGAATTTTAGGATCATCACTGGCTATTTTTACGCCAAATTCTTGTTCATGACCCGGAAAAGGAAGAACCCCCAATTCTTGTCCCAACCGTTCTCCTCTCTTTATTTTAGCTTCCCAACAGGTCAAATAAACAACTTTACTTTTATTTTCATTGGAATAAACTAATAATCCTAATCTTTGAGGCGGTAAACATTGTTTTTGATAATCCTGGGTTTTTTTAGGAAAATTAGACTGTAGTTTTTTCCAGAGGGTTTTACAGGATTCTGTTCCACAGTTTCCGACAATTTTGTTAGTAGGTTCAGCCGAGGAAAGCGGACTTAAAACCAAACTAATTCCAGTAAAACAAATAGATAAACCCAATAATTTTAATAGTTTCATATTAATTTTAGTTCTTTCATTTGGGATAATAACCAACTTGCCATGGTGGCGCGTCGAGTATCTCTGGGGTTAAATTCCCCGATTTTATAACCCTTAAAACCCAATTCTTCCTTGAGCAATTGTTTATTCTCTGCGGGAATAGAACGAGTTAATTTTACCGTTGCGGGACGACTTTCGATAAAATCAGGAGGTGCGGGATATTCGGTTTTCCAATGGGGATCGGCATTTGTCCCATCCCATTGATCGGTTTCAGGATCATACCGATATCCCAAATAATACCAAACCAATTGATTAACAGTTGCATCATCAAGATCTTGATTCATAATCGCCCAAATTGTATCGGTATTTAAGGGGGGAAGTTCCAGGGAATGGGTCATAGTCAAAAATTGAATTTTTCAGCTATTCTCTATTTAACCATAATTTTGCTTTTGGGGCGATCGCTTTTCCTAATTTAACTCAATTTTAACCAACTAAAAATCATCTCTGCTGTTAATTCTAATTCAATTCCTGCTAAAACAGGCAATTTTTTGTCACCTTGATATAATTCAATTCTTTGCCCAGGAAATAGGGCTAAAATACTTTCTGCTTCTGGATCAATTAACCAGCCTAATTCCGTCCCATGGCTTAAACAATGGAGTAATTTACCTAAAATTTTAGTTTGGCTTTGTTCAGGAGAAAGGATTTCAATTGACCAGTCAGGATGAATTTCAAATCGATTAACAATTCTTCCCGATGGCAATAAAGGAATTCTTTCCCATCTAAATACAGTAACATCTGGAACAATAGATACTCCCCCAAAAGTACAGCGTAGCTCTGGGAAAGCATAAGCTATTTTTGAGGTTTCAGTTATCTGGTTAATGACGGCACAAAGTTTACCCTGTAATCTACTATGTTCACCTTGAGGCATGGATTTTTGAATAATTTTTCCTTGAAAAAATTCCGATGCTGGTTTAGTTTCGGGAAATTTCAGGAACTCCTCTAAAGTCAGTTGAGGCTGAATAACTGGAGTCATTATATCCATTTTATTAAGCGTGAATTAAATAATATAATTATATCTGATCAGTCGAAAAACTAGGTTTCAGCAAGCCATCTTGAGAAACCTAGTTGCTGGGAATTGTTGATGGATTAAAAAACTCACACCGACGTTTTAATAAGCTAAGGTTTCCAGGGTTTCACGCAAGTACAAACTCACTAATTGATCTAAATTATTGGTGGGTTCAATTAGGTTTAAATCCCGTTCTAATTCCCAGCGTTGAAAACCGGAACTAGATGCGATCGCCACTTTCAAACTTTTCCAGATTTGAGAATCTTCACCCCACTGATTTGAAGCTGAAGCGGCGTTATTCTCAAGGGTTGAATTTGCCATAGTTCTGTACCTCTTTAACAATAGTATCGACTTGATTGATAGAAAAATTCACCTCCCCCGTGATACAGATTATCATTTAAACTGAGACAACTCAGTTGGATGAGGAATCAGAATGCACCGAAGACAGGAATTAATGTAGCACTATTTAATATTACACAATTTTTGTCAGATTGGGTCAAGAAATCCTGATATTGAAATTATATAGCAGTTTTTGTAGCTATATTTACAAAGATCAAGCCTAATTTAACCACAAAGACACGAAGACACAAAGAAGTTGTCAACACTAAGATTGATTGCTATAGCATTTTCTCTAAAAACTGCTTTGCCCGTTCAGATTCGGGATTTTTAAAAAACTGTTCTGGGGGAGAATCTTCAGCTAGTAAGCCACTATCTAGGAATAAAATCCGGTTAGAAACTTCCCTGGCAAATCCCATTTCATGGGTGACAATTGCCATCGTAATTCCGGTTTTTGCTAAGGCTTTCATCACTTCTAAAACTTCTTTAACCATTTCAGGATCAAGGGCGGAGGTGGGTTCATCCATTAATAAAATATCGGGCTGCATGGCCATGGTTCGAGCGATCGCTACCCGTTGTTTTTGACCTCCTGAAAGTCGGGAGGGATAGACGTCTGCTTTGTCTGCCAAGCCGACTTTTTGTAATAACTCCATCCCTAAATCTTTGGCGGCAGATTCGGAGATTTTCTTGACTTTTATCGGAGCGTAAATCACATTTTTTAAGACACTTAAATGGGGAAATAAATTAAAGTGTTGAAAGACCATGCCTACGGACTGACGAATTTTATAAATTTCGGCTTTCGGGTCAGTAATTTCCATCCCATCAATGAAAATATGCCCAGATGTCGGGGTTTCCAGAAGATTAAGACAGCGTAAAAAGGTGGATTTCCCACATCCTGAAGGGCCAATAATAGATACAACTTGCCCTTTTTGAATCTCGGTTGAAATCCCTTTTAAGACTTTTAAATCGCCAAAGGATTTATATAAACGGTCAACTTTGACCGCCGGATCAACTGTTACTTTTGAGTTTGCGTTCAAGTCCATTTGCCCCCCAAGTTAAGGTAATAATCATGATATAATAAATAATCGCCACAAAAATCAAGGGTTCAAAGTAAATATACTTTTCCGCCCCGACAATTTGCGCCCGCCGTAACATATCTTCTACCCCAATAACGGATACTAAGGTTGAATCTTTTAACAGGTTAATACTTTCATTGACTAAGGCGGGAAGAATGTTTCTCAGGGCTTGGGGTAAAATAATATCTACCATCATCAGTTGATATTGAATACCCAAGGCTTCACAGGCTTCTTTCTGACCTTTATCAACGGCTTGAATGCCCGCCCGAATGGTTTCGGAAATATAGGCTCCAGAATTTAAGGAAAAGGTTAATATCCCCGCTTGAAAGGCGGTAATATCATATCCGGTGAGTTGGGGTGTGGCAAAATAAATTAAGGTTAATTGTACCAGTAAGGGTGTGCCTCGAAAAATGGATGTATACGCTTGGGAAAAAATATTCAGGGGTTTGATAGTTGAAATTTTAAATAGGGCGAGAATTGTTCCCCAAATAAATCCGAAGAAAGCCGAAACCAAACTAAATTGTAAGGTAATAAAAATCCCAGCTAAGATATAAGGAATATTGGGAGCAATTTTATTAAAATCGAGTTTTAATCCGCTTTCATGGGGAACTTCTGGGGTTTCTAGGGTAGCTTGACGATCAAACCATTTCTTGGCAAGTTCCTCAATTTTACCACTGGCTTGCATCTGTTGAATCACCTGATTAAAGGGTTCAACTAAGGGGGAGTTTTTGGGAAAAGCGATCGCCGATCCTGCCGCTTCGGTATTGGGAACTTCGTGATAGACTAACCCTGGATTTGCTGCAATATATCCCCTAACAATAGTATTTTCTAAAACCCCCGCATCCAGCCGTTTTGATTTTAACTCCTGAATAATATCACTGGTTTTATTTAAAGGAATAGCCGTTACCCCCGACCAATTTTTAACGGCTTCCTGCTGAATTGATCCCAGTTGGACACCGACTTTTTTGCCTTTTAATTGTTCGGGATTAGTATAGGCTTTAGGATCAAGACTAACAATGGTATTTTTAGCTTCAAAATAAATATTAGAAAAAGCTACATTTTTTTTTCGCTCAGGAGTAGGGGTCATTCCCGCCATGACAAAATCTGCTCGTTTAGCGGTTAAAGCTGGAATTAAGCCATTAAAATCTATGCCATTAATTTTTAGATCGTAGCCTAATTGCTGAGTAATATATTCGGCAATATCTACATCAAAACCCACAATTTTATCACCACTGGTTGCCGTATCTTTAAACTGATAGGGGGGATAGTCTGGGGAAGTTGCCATGATTAGGGTTTTGGTTGTCCCCGATGGTTTTTCCTGGGCAGAAATGGGAAGATGATGGCTAGTAATAATCCCCCCAATTACTAAGGTTGTCAGAAATAAAAATAGTAGATATTTGAAGGTTTTTTTCAAAATCATGTTGGGTTGATGTTTTCGCTTTGAATGGATGCGCTCAAGCGCAACAACGAGTTATACGTTTTTATACTGATTACTGTTTAAACTACATTATTCAAAGAAATTCTGTCAAATTTGATAGTTTTCACAAGGGAATACAAATTATTGTTTAAATGTCAAGTCCACTAAACCGAGAATTAAGATTTTGGTTGACTCGCGCTGCAATCTCGACTTACCATAATCTATTGGATATCTGAACGAATAATCACGGGAGAAAAAACCTGAATGCAGCATCGAGGTGTAACAGTATGGTTTACGGGTTTGAGTGGTGCGGGAAAAACCACCATTAGCCAAGCGGTTGCTCAAATATTCCAAGAGAAGGGATGTAAACTAGAGATTTTAGACGGGGATATTGTTCGGGAAAATCTCACCAAAGGTTTAGGATTTAGTAAACCGGATCGGGATGAAAATATCCGTCGGATTGGATTTGTTGCTAATCTCTTAACCCGAAATGGGGTAATTGTCCTGGTTTCTGCTATCTCTCCCTATCGAGAAATTCGCGAAGAAGTGCGGGGCAAAATTGGGGATTTTGTGGAAGTTTATGTGAATGCGCCCTTAACAGTTTGTGAAGGTCGAGATGTCAAAGGATTGTATAAAAGAGCCAGAGCGGGTGAACTTAAAGGCTTTACAGGTATTGATGATCCCTACGAAGCCCCAACAAATCCAGATGTTGAATGTAATACGGATCACGAAGATTTATCCGAAAGTGTTGCTAAAGTCTTAAAAAAATTAGCGGATTTAGGTTATATCTCCAACGATTAGGAAAGGAGTTGACGGTTAACTGTTAGGATAAAAAAAACGATGGGAACAAAGGATTATGAACATCTCTAGGACAAGACAACAACTTTATCGTCAATCAAGGTTATGGATCACAATAGTTTTGATCGTTGGTGTGACTTTGATGAGTTGTTCAAAATCCGCCCAGTCCGATCAAACCGTTAAAGTTAGTCCTCAACTGGAACAGCAAATCCTGCAAGTAATTCGACAGCATCCAGAAGTGATTTTAGAGTCCGTCCAAGCCTATCAACAGCAACAGGACGGCCAACTAAAACAGGCGCGACAAACTTTCCTAGAACAGATCAAAACTAATCCGAAAGCGGTGATCGGGAATTCTCCCTTTACGGGTTCAGATGCTAAAAATATTGTCCTGGTGGAGTTTTCCGACTTTCAGTGTCCCTTCTGCGCCCGTGCCCACGAAACCATTCAGAAGTTTATGAAGGCTAACCAAGATCAGGTGACTCTGGTTTATAAGCATTTTCCCCTGACTCAGATTCACTCAGAGGCTCTACCCGCGGCCAAAGCATCCTGGGCGGCTCAACAGCAGGGCAAATTCTGGGAATACCAAAACGCTTTATTTACACAACAGAATCAATTGGGAGAGGCTTTATATCCGGCGATCGCAAAACAGTTAAATCTGGACGTGGAGAAATTCAATCGCGATCGCCAAGGCCCAGAAGCCCAAGCTGCGATTCAGAAGGATATCCAATTAGGGGAAAGTTTGGGGATTTCGGGAACACCATTTTTTGTGATGAATGGCGAAACCTTCTCCGGTGCGGTGGAACTCTCTAAAATCGAAGAAGTTTTAGCTACGGTTAAGGCATCCCAAGGCCAGAAAAAGTAACCCCTAACCTCGACTTTTCAACCTAAACTATTTAACCAAGCGCGTGAATCAAGAACTTGCACCCTTTGTCAGAAGCCGGGAACCCCTTTCTAGTTTGATTCTGTATCACTTGTTCAAGTGGTCGGTGATCAGCCCGATGTTGCACCTATACTTTCAAGGTCGGATTTATGGTGCGGATCGGGTTCCCCTGGCGGGGCCATTAGTGGTTGTGAGTAACCATGCGAGTGATTTTGATCCGCTCCTACTGTCAAATTGTATGGGACGCCCGGTTTCCTATATGGCAAAAGAGGAATTATTTGAAGTTCCTATCTTGAAACAGGCGATTTCCCTGTATGGAGCCTATCCAGTTAAGCGGGGTTCCCCCGATCGCAGTGCGATTCGGGCGGCTTTACAACAATTAGAAAATGGTTGGGCTGCGGGGGTATTTCTCCAAGGAACCCGCACCATTGATGGTCGAATTACGGAACCCAAATTGGGGGCGGCCTTAATTGCAGCCAAGGCGAAAGTTCCCTTATTACCTGTGTGTTTGTGGGGAACCCATGCAATTACTGATCGGGGTTCTCATTTTCCCCGACCGGTTCCCATTACGGTACGAGTCGGCGATTTAATTCCGCCTCCGGATTCTACTGACCGGGACGAATTATTGAAATTAACCCAACATTGTACCGATGAAATTAATGCCTTGCATGATCTCGGACGTTAACTTTTAATCAGTAATTAATTCTACAACCAAATTTTTTATGGAAACTGAATTTTTAAGATCCCAACTTACAGAAAACCTTGATGAAGCGGAATGGGATTGGTTAACGCCGCACCTGGAACGGGAGATTGTAATTATTGTGGAATCTCAATTGGATTTATTAACTGTAGGGGAAGCGATCGCCCAGGATAACGCCCTTTCCGTCCAACATTGGATTAGTGAATCTTTAATTCATAAACCCTCCCCCGACCAAGTTTTACAATGGAATGATCAACCAAAAAAACGATTTAAAGCCCTAATTGTGCAACCTTTTGTTTTAATTCAAGAGTTGTAATTTTTGGGTCAGTTGTTGCAAAATCGCCAGACTTTTTAAACCACTTTTAATCAGTTTTAATCCCTGAACTGGATGTTGTAATAACACTTTAATTAAGGGAAATATTTTTAATCTTCCATGATGATCAATCGCCGGGGTTAAATCTGGTAAATCTTGAGAGAAGTCATCACTGACAACCCTGACCATGGCGGCTTTAATTCCGGCTTTTGTTAAAAATTCTAATATAATTAATCCTTCCATATCCACTACTTCCACGGGATCAAGTTGGCTTAATTTTTGTTTTTCGGTGGCGGTGGTAATCACCCTGTCAGTAGTTAACCCCCTGACTAAATGGGAGGAAATTAATTTTTGGTGTAAGAATAAAGCTAAATCATAATCCCAGGGAAATGTAATATCCTTGGGATCTTCACCGAAATCTCTTGACATTAAAGGTAAACAATTTTGATAAATAACAACATCCCCAACCTGGAGATTAGGGGATAAACTGCCACATAATCCCAGAACTAAAACCTGTATAGAAGACCGACTGTTAACTACCTCTGAATTGAGCCATGTTTTTAAATAAACGGTTAAATACTGAGAACCAATCGGAATTGGTAAAACCTTAATTGTGGATGAGTTAATCGGCTGTAATCCCTTTAACACCGCCCGGTATTCCTGACCTTGAGGAACAAGAATAAAATTGAATGGTTCCATCCCCTATCTTAACCCTGGTAATAGCTAAAAACAGACAACCTAATCAGACACAGGCATTAATTCTGTTAAATCTAGCTAGGAACTTGCCTATTGTTCCATGATTCTATCATTTCATTTAGGCGAGAGCTAATTGTTTAATTCTTCTTTCCAAGGACGAAGTATAGTTAAGCTTAAAGGATTGGGTAGCACTTAAGTCAGGCATTTCTTGCCAACAGTGGCGACATCTCCAAACCAGATGACCTTTACGAATATGTTGGAGCATGGGTGATGCACAGCAGGGACAGGTAGGCATATAAGTTTATTAAACCTCGTATGAATTAGCAACTGATGAGTTTCGGGGATAGGGAGCAAACTCTATCGTTAACACTTAGATAATGATTTCAGAATAAAAAACAAATTTGAAGAAGTTTTGAAGATCGGAAAAATCCTGAAAATTTGTAACAAATCTATACATTTAAGATAGAAAACGGACTTAAGTATAGTGATCAAAATTAGAGCCAAAAACACAAACTCGGTTTCTTCCTTCTTCTTTGGCTTGGTATAAAGCCGTGTCCGCCGCCCGCATAATTGACTCTCCGGTTAAACCTTGGTTGGGGAACATAGAAATACCTAAAGAAAGGGTAATTTGACCTAAATCTTGATCCCGGTGTTTGGGCTTTAATTCTTGCACTTCAACTCGGATTTGTTCTGCTCTTTCTTTCACAAATTCCAGAGAAATTTCTGGTAAAATCAGGGTAAATTCTTCACCCCCATAACGACAAGCAATATCTGACCCCCGGACATTTTTTTGTAAGATATTTCCCAGTTGTTGCAAGACAATATCTCCGCCATTATGACCAAAGGTATCGTTATAATTTTTAAAATGATCAATATCAATCATAATAATTCCTAAGCCAAACTTTTGACGTTGAGCGCGGTTAATTTCTCGTTCTAAGGATTCTTCTAAATAACGACGATTATATAACCCAGTCAAACCATCTCGGATACTTTGATATTCTAAGGCTTCTCGTAATTTCAAGTTAGCTAAGGCTAAAGCAATATGTTCAGCCACGGCCGTTGCTAACCGTTGTTGGTCTTCCGAAATTTGTCCCGATTCTTCGGAGGCTAAACACAATAATCCTAACGCATCTCCCTGGGCAATCATGGGTACACAAAGATGTTCAACCATCACCGGATAAGTAGCCGGAAGTTTATTTTTTTCAGGGGGTTTAGGAATGATTTCACTGGAATTATTAGAATTTAATTGATATTGACGATAATTTTTTTGATGAATATGTTTACACAATAAATTACTGGTTGTAGCCGGAACAAAATGGGATCTACCTCGCCGTAATGCCCAGCAATCTTGAGGAGAAAAAACCGCATCACTGATTCCCTGTAAATCTCCCCAAATCGCTACCATTTCTACTAGATTTTTAGAATTTCTAGCCACAAATAACCCCCCCGATATTTTTGGGAAAAAAGGCTTGAGTAAATCATTCATCACTTGATAGGCTTCTTCGGTAGAATTACAGGCTTGTAAAAATTCACTCATTTGACCTAAAAGCATGGTTTCACGGTTGCGTTGTTCCAAATCATTCACCCAGCGTGTGAGGTTTTGATTGGCTTGTTGGGCGGCTTCTTCGTTTTTCTTGCGTTCTGTAATATCACGACAAGTAAGGGCGATGCCATCATCCAGAGGAACCACTTGTATTTGTAGCCATTTCGCTTTAATATTGGGGTTAGAAACTTCTAATTCTTCCTCAAAGCCTTTTCGAGTTCTAAAGGCACGCAAATAATGATCAAAATATCCTAAGTTGCTCTCTTGATAAAACACATCATTTAGTTCTTTTCCTAACAAATTATCTTTGTTTTGTGAAAGTAGTTCTTCGGCTTTAGAATTCATATCTACTAAAACAAAATTTGTTAATTTTCCCTCGGCATCTCGATAGCTTTGTAAGAGAAAAAACGCATCTAAACTGCCATCAATAGCAGCCCGGAATCGGGCTTCTGATTCCTGTAAAGCCAGGGTGGTTTTTTGACGTTCAATCGCTTCTTGTTTGAGATCATTAATGGCTTTAGCTAATTCATTAGTGCGTTGTTCTACCCGTTGTTCGAGTTCTTCATTAACTTCATGAAGTTGATTTTCTAAAAGTTTCCGTTCGGCAATTTCTCGGACTAATTCATCATTGGAAGTTGCCAGTTGCATTGTCCGTTCTTGAACTTTGATTTCTAGGTCTTCTTGAGCTTTTTGAATCGCAATTTCAACCCGTTTGCGATCGCTAATATCTCGCATAAAAACCGTTAAAATTTTTCCGGCTTCTAAGGATAACCGAGAGATAGAAACTTCGGCCGGAAATTCCGTACCATCTTTACGATAACCCGTCACTTCCTGATATTCTCCAATGTCTTGAATTAGACGATTTTCGGGTAATAATTCGGGATGATATTGACAATCTTTTTGAAATGAAAATTCAGAAATCAATAAGCTAAACGGCCGTTTTAAAATTTCATTTGCCCTATAACCAAATATTTTCTCCGCTCCTTGATTAAATAGGGTAATTTGTTGTTGCTCATTAATCGAAATAATCGCATCCTGAGCCATATCTAAAATCCCAGCCAAGCGTAAACCGGAATCTATAATTGCTTGTTCCGCTTGTTTGGCTTTGGTAATATCTCGATTAATTTTTAGAATCGCAATTGGATTTCCCTCGCTATCTTTCTTGAGTGACCAACTACTATGAATAATCACAGTATTTCCCTGTTGATTGGTTTGAATTAATTCTCCTTCCCAGTTGCCTTTTTGTAGCACTTCCTGTTTGATTTTTTCTAAGGATTGAGGAGATGGAATTTTGAGCAATTTAACTAAATTGTTTCCTAATGCTTCTGATTTAGAATAGCCATAAAGTTTTTCCGCACCCTGATTCCAATAGTTGATATGATCATTCAAATCAATCGCAATAATACCATCATTTGCTAAGTCTAAAAGTTGAGCTTGATCCTGTAAAATCTGTTGAGTTCGGGCTTGTTCTACTAATTCTTGTTTTAACCGACTATTTAAAGATTCTAACTCAGCCGTCCGTTCAGAAACTTTGATTTCTAGTTCTTCATTAATTTTTTTTAAAGATTCCTCTGACCATTTTCGCTCCGTAATATTGGTCAGAATCACCACACAGCCTTTAAAAACACTATGGGGTTTTGATAGAGGACTAGCACTTAATAAAAAGTTAATTTTTTCTCCATCTTTTCTAATAAACAGAACTTCCCTTCCTTTATAGGGATGACCATTAATCACGGGGGCAATGGAAAAAATAGAATTAGAACTTTTCTCCTTTTTTCGCAAGGAATGACCACAATTTTGTTGCGGTAAAAGTTCAAGTTTAATCAGGTCATCGAAATCAGAAAGCAGTAAATTTGCCCCTAAAATTCTCTGAGCTTCTTGACTAGCACGAATAATTTTTCCCTGATGATCACAAACAATAATAGACTCGGCTGCTTGTTCTAAAAGTAATCGAGTTAACCGCTCTTGAGCAACAATATCTTCATCTCGTTTCTGCTCTGATAAATCGGTAATAATTAAACATCCGACCTCCACACCTTTTTGATTCAGAATATTAATAGAAAGATAAACCGGAACTTCCGTCCCATCCCGAGCAATTAAGGTTAATTCCGCCTTTCCCGAACCTAAATTCGCCTTCTGAGATAGGGATTCAAATAAGGTTAAATCAGAGGGAGAAATAAATTCTTTAAAATCCGTCCCAATTAAATTTTTTAACGGGGTTTTAACTAAAGACGCTAATCGTTTATTACAATAGAGTAATAATGTACTATCGGTGGTAATGGTAGCGGCACCTTCTTTCATTTCTTCCACCAGCATTCGATAGGAAGAATCAGCCCCTTGCAGCGTATAAACCTGTTCTCCTTCTAACCCAGCAATTACTAAAGCATCAACTTCTCCATTACCAATCGCTCGTAATGTTTCCTTGGCAATTTCTAATTGGTAACGAAGATCTTGAACTTCCTGTTCTAATTCTTCTTCTGATTGCTCTAAGTCAACCATAGTTAACCGTTCATCTAAAAAATAACATTTTTTTCAAAAAGATAAATTCAAAGCCATCATAATTTTATCGGTTTGAGATAAATCCCCGATAATTCTTTGTAAAGGCAAGGGAAGAATCCGAATCAAAGTCGGGACAGCGACAATTTTTTGTCCTTCCGTGAGTTCCGGTTGTTGATATACGTCAATCACTTCTAAATCGTAATTGTCTTTTAAGTAGGTTTCACAAATATACTTGATTGTTTTCAGCGCCAGAATTGATTTAAGATTGGTTCCAGCGATATACAGACGAAAACAATAATATCCCTCCTTTGCCGGGGGCTGCAAGTCCTGTTTGGGGGCAGAGAAATAGGATTTCATAAAATAACTTCTCCTCTTATTTTAAATCAAGGATTTTCCCAACCACCTCCTTTGCACAATTCTAACCCCATCAAAATTTTTTCAGGACTGGACAAGTCCCCAATAATTTGTTTTAAGGGGGGAGGAATTTTACGAACTAAGGCGGGAAGGGCGAAAATGTGATCTTGCTCGGCGAGTCGAGGGTCATTTAACGCATCAATGATTTCAATTTGATATTCACCCTGAAGATACTGTTCACAAACTTTTTTCAAGTTGATAAATGCTCTGATGGCTTTAGGGGTTTGTCCGGCAATATACAAACGCAATTCCCAGAGTTTAGGATCACTGGGTTTCAAGTATTTTTGATTATCCATGGTCGTGGCAGCTTTTCTGGGTTCAAGACATTAACTTTCAGAGAAAGATAACTTTTGATTAGCGGTAGTAGTAACAGACAGTAGCAGAGGTTTATGTGGATATCTTACACCATTGATCATTAACTGGTAAGTGTTTAATTACAAAAATTCACGAATTTTTATAGTTAACTTCCCAAGTTTCAGATAGACGCTGTAAATCCGGTGAACACCTTACAATAATTCCCTGAGTTCGGGGGGAAACGGTTTTTTCTTTAGGCAATTTCAGCAGTAATAGATTTTGATCTAATTCTGCTGTTACGTTTTCAGGATGGACGGAATAGGGTAAGGGAATCAGACATTGAAATTGTTGGGATGGATAGGTAAAATCACAGTACCCTGGCACTTCTACCTGTTCAATTTTTTCCCCGGATAAAAACACAGTTTCTGAGGTAACACGAATTGACAAATCCTCGGGGTTGAGGCTGGGAATAGAGACTTTTAAAATAATATGACTTGAGGTTTCTTGCATCTGCACATCCCGAATCGGTGTGATGCCTTCCTGAGCAACCCAGATGGTTAAGGGGGGATCATTAGAGATGGGTTGATCCTTAATAACTTGCATCCGTTGATACAAATTGTTCAGAAATTGCCAAGGGTTCAAATTCTCGAAAATCATAGCTTAATTTTGCTTGAGTTGGTTTAAAAACAGGGCATAAAGCCCTGGGTTTTTATTTGGGATTCTTGCAACTTACCAAACAAATTTGAAGAATTTTTGAAGTTAGCTTTATTAAGATTAGAGGGAATAGGGAATAGGGAATAGGGAATAGGGAATTGCCGTTGATCTCAAATTATTTTATAATGGTGGGTCTGGGTTAGGATTTTGGGGTTTTGAACCGTCCTATCGTTACGTTTCCTCCCCGGTTCTGATTCCACTATTCTTTGATGAGGTGTTTATGATCTTCTCCCAGTCTTCCGGGTACCGAATTGATAACTATTCCAATTTTGAAGTCACAAGCGATAGTCGGATTGAAACCTTCTCTCCGAGTAATATTGTGCCGATTGTGATTGAGCAGTCGGGGATGGGGGAAAGGGCTTTCGACCTCTATTCCCGTCTGTTGAGAGAACGGATTATTTTTCTAGGGACTCCGATTGATGATGATGTGGCTAATGCCCTGAGCGCCCAACTGTTGTTCCTAGAAGCCGAAGACCCGGAAAAAGATATCCAAATCTATATTAATTCTCCGGGGGGTTCTGTGACCGCAGGTATGGCGATTCTGGACACCATGCAGCAAATTCGCCCCGATGTGGTCACCATCTGTTATGGCATGGCCGCTAGTATGGGGGCTTTTTTATTAGCCGCCGGAACCCCTGGAAAACGGATGTCTTTGCCCAGTTCCCGAATTATGATTCATCAACCCCTTGGCGGAGCCCAGGGACAGGCCGTTGATATTGAAATCCAAGCCAAAGAAATCCTATATCATAAACGGGTACTAAATGAGTTATTGGCTGAACACACGGGTCAACCGATTGAACGAATTGAGGAAGATACGGAACGGGACTTCTATATGTCCGCAGAAGATGCTAAAGAATATGGTCTAATAGATAAGGTGATCGACCGCACCCAAAATCTTCCGATTCCCGGAGAATCCGTTTCTGTAACCTAAGATGAGGTAACTATGTCCAAGTACGACTCCCATCTAAAATGTTCTTTCTGTGGTAAGTCCCAGGAGCAAGTTCGCAAGCTCATTGCAGGGCCAGGTGTTTATATCTGTGATGAATGTGTGGAACTCTGTAATGAAATTTTAGATGAGGAGTTATTCGACAGCAGTTCGGCTACACCCCCCCCAACGTCCCCCCGTCCCCAAGTCCCCCAAGCTCCCCAACGGCGACAACGGACGGGACGAGTGGGTTTAAATCAAATTCCTAAACCGAGAGAAATTAAATCCTATCTCGACTCCCACGTTATTGGCCAAGATGAGGCGAAAAAAGTTCTCTCGGTTGCGGTTTATAACCATTACAAACGGTTAGGGTTTCTACAAACGAAAACTACCGGACGTCCGGCTGAAGATAGTAATGTTGAGTTACAAAAATCTAATATTCTATTAATTGGCCCCACCGGATGCGGGAAAACCCTATTGGCGGAAACCTTAGCTAAAATGTTAGAGGTTCCCTTTGCTGTTGCTGATGCCACAACCCTCACCGAAGCTGGTTATGTGGGGGAAGATGTGGAAAATATTTTATTGCGGTTATTACAGGTTGCCGATTTTGATGTGGAAGAAGCGCAACGGGGAATTGTTTATATTGATGAAATTGATAAAATTGCCCGCAAAAGTGAAAATCCATCTATTACCAGGGATGTATCGGGGGAAGGAGTACAACAGGCTTTATTAAAAATGTTAGAGGGAACCATTGCTAATGTCCCACCCCAGGGCGGACGCAAACATCCCTATCAAGATTGTATTCAAATTGATACCAGTAATATTCTATTTGTCTGTGGGGGGGCCTTTGTTGGATTAGATAAATTGGTGGAGCAGAGGACGGGCAAAAAGTCCATGGGATTTGTCCAACAGGGAGATGTTCAACCGAAAGATAAACGCACCGTTGATGCCCTCAAACAGATGGAACCCGATGATTTGGTCAAATTTGGTCTAATTCCTGAATTGATCGGTCGGATTCCGATGATAGCGGTCTTAGAACCCTTAGATGAAGCTACCTTGGTCGCCATTTTAACTGAGCCACGCAATGCTTTAGTGAAACAATATCAAAAACTATTGCGGATGGATAATGTGCAGTTAGAATTTGATGAAGATGCAATTAAAGCGATCGCTCAAGAAGCCTATCGTCGCAAAACTGGAGCCCGAGCGTTACGGGGAATTGTGGAGGAATTAATGTTAGATGTCATGTATGAAATTCCCTCTCGCAAAGATGTCAAACGCTGTCGGGTGACGCGAGAAATGGTAGAAAAACGCTCCACAGCAGAATTATTATTACATCCATCTTCCTTACCCAAACCCGAATCAGCATAATCAGTTATCAGTCAACAGTTATCAGTTATCAGTTTAGGAGTTACTAATTATCAATTTATGACATTAAATCTATTAAATTCGGTGCATCTAAAATTCAAAGAATCTCAATTCAAACTGAAAAAACTGATCCCCGTTTTCGTGGGTTTACTCACGTTATTAAGTATTTTAGGGGTCGGACAATTTCAAGTTTTAGGACAACAACAAAACGATATTACGATTGATTTTGGAGCTCAAAGAACTGGCTTGAGTTCCGTAAGTGGCTTTTTATATGGGAAAAATGCCACCCAACCGCCAGATAGTATGATTAAGCCCTTAGAACCTAAACTGTGGCGGACTTCCCAACTGGACTTGTATCCGCGAGTGATTGGACTGGGGGCCCAATTTCAACTGATTTTAAGTGATACTTGGGGCTATGGCTCCCCCAGAGGATGGCCCTATAATAATTATGCTAAATGGGAAGAACACGTCCGACAAATCGCCCGCCAACATAAAGATAAAGTCATATTATGGGATGTTTGGAACGAACCCGACTTAAAAGAACCCTTTTGGAAAGGAACAAGAGAACAGTTTTTTGAAACCTATAAACGAGCCTATCAAGTATTACGTCAAGAATTAGGCCCAAATGTGATGATTGGTGGCCCTAGTATTGCCAAATATGATCAAAATTTTTTTACCGCATTTTTAAATTATTGTAAAGCTAATAATTTAGAAGTTAATTTTTTGTCTTGGCATGAACTCAATGATCAAGATATTACCTCAATTACGGCTCGAATTAATAATGCTCGTCGGAGTTTTCAACAAAATCCCGATTACCAAAGTTTAAAAATTCAGAAAATTTATGTTAATGAAATTATCGGCCCTACGGCTCAATATCGTCCGGCGGAAAATTTAGGCTTTTTGTATTACACCGAATTAGGACGGCCCGATGGTGCGGCTAGAGCCTGTTGGGATCCAATTAATAAAGGCAGTGGAACCAATAATTGTTTTAATAATAGTTTAGATGGTTTAGTTACCCCGGATTTATCTTTACCCAGAGCCGTCTGGTGGGTTTATAAAGCCTACACAGATGGGTTTAATTCCCGGGTTGCGAGTCAGTCTAGTAACCCTAAAATTGTTGCCTTAGCTAGTCGTGCTAATCGAGAAGGAAAGGCTCAAATTCTATTCGGTTATTTTGAACAAGCCTTTTCTGCGCCGACGGCGGGAGTCACATTAATTCTGAAAAATTTACCTAATTCCAGTGGAAATTCAACCTTCAAAGTCCAAAAAATTCCCGATTCTGGAGAACAAGTAATCAAGGAATTGGTCACAGTCCGACAGGAGAATATTACCGTAAATAATCAACAGTTAGTCCGGTTAACAATTCCTAATATTCAACTGCATGAAGCCTATATTTTAACTATAGAAAATTCAACAAATTCGCCAGGAATATCAGGGAGAAATCCGCCAACAACAACAACAAATACGTCAACTTCAGCAAGAATTAAATGGGTTGATGGCTAAAAATGCACCGGAAAGCGAACTGCGCCAAAAACATGATCAGTTTATGGCCTTAAAACAACAGATGGGAGACATTCAGTTTAATATGATGTTAAAAACCCGAGAAATTTTAACCGCAGAACAACGCACTCAACTGGCTAATTTGAGGCAAGAGCGTCGTCAAAGTCCTCGTCGCGATCGCTAATTTTTTTTAACTTTCCTATCGGTTCAAATCACAGAATCAATCATCGCAGGATATGGGAACAAAAACTTATCTTTACTTACATGGTTTTGCTTCTAGTCCTGCTTCTAACAAGGCGGAGTATTTGCGCGATCGCTTTGCATCCTTATCAATTAATTTAAACATTCCTGATTTGAACCAAGGAGATTTTTCCCATTTAACTTTAACTCGACAACTCCAACAAATTCCCACAGAATTATCCCCGGATACTTCTGATATTGTGGTGATTGGTTCAAGTTTTGGTGGTTTAACGGCGGCTAGATTTGCCGAACAAAATTTATCAGTTAAACGGTTAATTTTACTGGCTCCTGCTTTCAATTTTTTATCAGAATGGTTTCCCAAGTTAGGGGAAGAAAAATTAAATCTATGGAAAACCCAAGGGTATTTTTCTATTTATCATTATGCTGAAAAAAGGGATTTACCCTTACATTATGATTTTTTAGAAGATTTAGCTCAATACCCCGATGAACAGTTACAGCGTCAAATTCCTACATTAATTTTACATGGAATTAATGACGAAGTTATCCCGATTCAAGCCAGCCGAAACTATTTAAAAACCAGACCTTGGGTAAGATTAATTGAACTGAATAGTGATCATGGCTTAGAGAATGTTTTAGATGTAATTTGGCAAGAAATTAGGGATTTTTTAGGTTGATAAGCTGTTAAGCATTTAAACTGTATTATGAAGCAATGTGTCAAGTGTGGGGTATCTATCAGGGATTTGTCGTTATGTAATTGAGATGAAGATTAGCTTAGTTAATGTTTGATTTTTTGAATTTTGACTTTCATATTTGTGAATTTTTGTTGGATGAATTGCTTGACTTTTGTTAAAGTTTCACTCATCCCACTAGGACGAATAAACTTCTGAGGACGTTGCTCAGGAAAGTTTAAATAACGATAGTATAAAAACAAATTTTTATAGGCAATATCCACATCATAACCTTGACAAAGCTCGGTAAATTTGCTAGAGGGAATACTCATATAATGTAGATAGGTCAGCCTTTTGCCGTGATCATAAAGAACGTGATCAATGTCCTCAAATTGAGAAGACCAATGATTTCCCGTTGCGTGTTCAACATGATGATAAGCAAAATTATAATAGGGAATTTTACTACGAAGAACCATATAATTAAAAAGGGATTGATCCGGCCCAAATAAAGCCATAACATCTGCCTCACCTGATTTTAAACCCTCTAATAGTTGCTCCAATTGTACATCCAAAAAAACCCCTTTTTTGGATGCAAACCAACCCGCGCAAAAAATATTAGATTTTAGTTCTTCCCCTGGAAAAACTTTGACTAATTGTTCTAAAGGCTGATCAAAAATATATTTTAGATCTGACTTGTATTGAAAATCATAGGTAACCCAATCATAATCATTCAATTTATCATAAATCAGAGTCAAAGAACCCATTAACAAAGTATCTGCATCAAAATAGATAAATTTATCAAAAGGGCCATCAATTCCGCAAAGTTTTCGGTGCATTGCTAAACGATAAACAGGGGGTAAACCCCTTTGTTTCCAAACTTTTTGCGCTCTTTTATGATATTTCCATGCTTGAGTTGAGAAATTTTCCCAGCGTTCTATTACAGACTTATCTTCAAATAACATTACGTTTTTTCTTGTTGAAATTTCAGCTTTAACTTTCTCTAAACGATCATCATAAGGAATCACACAAACGGGAATTTCTTGACCTGCATTCGCTTCAATGCTATTCAATAAAGCCACTAATTGATCATAAACAACATCATTTGCTAATGTATAAATACCGTTAGTCATCGTTTTTGATCCTTAATTTAGAAGTTACTGGAACTGGACAAGAAGGGAAATAAACGAGTTAGTTTTCTTTTCCAAGTGGGTTTTCCTTCATGTAAATAACGATAGTATTCCCAAATATTCCAATAGGAACCTCCGGGTTTTAAGGGGGTTCCTGCCCAGTGTAAATACTTGAGCCGTTTGCCATTATCATAAAGGATATGATCTTTTTCTTTAAAATGTTTAGAACCTCCCCAACTCCCTGGTGCATTTTCTGGGGGTTTTACTAAATTTCCCCGTTTAGAAATTTGTTTAAGAACCAGATAGTTTAAAATGGGCTGATCGGTTACTCCTTGGCTAAAATCAAAATATTCTCGATGTTGGGAACAGTCTCTTAGGATATCATAAAGTTGTTCTAGGGTAAAAATTCCAGTTCGAGATGCCCAAAATCCACTGTTAAAAACATCCTCGATTTGTTCATCGCTGAAAATACCTTGTTCTTTAACCAGGGGGGAAAAGATATTGCTGATTTTCTCTCCAACAAAGTGATAATCACAACAGAAGAAATCCCATTGTTTCAGGTAATCTAAGTTAGCAACAATATCCTCAAAAACGATAATATCGGTATCAATATATAGAAATTCGTCTAAGGGCCCAAACCAAACGGCTAATTTCCGCATTTTATTGGGAAGTTTCAGAAAATCTCGATCAAAAATTTCCCCAATTTTCTGAGTTAATTGTTCGAGAAAGTTTAAATCTGGAAAGACTTGCACCCCATGTAATTTTCCCAATGTTTCTGCCACTTCTTGGTAATCTTCATTAAATGGGATGAGAAAAATGGGAACCTCTGAGTTATAATGGCGAATGCTATTAAGAAGGGCGATTGCATTTTCCATCACCCGGTTATTAGCAACAATATAAATGCCTCGGTTCATAACTTCTCCTTAACTTAATAATTTTAATTTTCTTAAAACTCGTTTTAAGAGATTGGGTTGAGAATTCGGGTAGGGCGATACGGGTGGGGTTGTAAATACAGGACGTTTTTCGGGTTCATGTAAATAGCGATAATACAAAAACAAATCTCGATAAGGGAAATCCAAATTTTCTCCTGAACAAACCCTGGTCATCATATTGGGCTGAACACCAATATAATGTAAATAGGTGAGTTGATTCCCTTTATCATAGAGAATATGTTCCTTTTCCTGAAAGTGTTTAGAGGTTGCACTGCACCCTGTCTTTTCAGTATCCGGTAGGCTATAAGCAAAATTATAACTGGGAATGCCTGAGCGCATCACCATGTAGTTAATTAAAGGTTGTTCTCCGGCTCCTTCATAGAGGATTTCTGATTCTCCTGCTTGTAAATAGCCAATTAACTGATTTCTCACTTCAGCCGAGAATACTCCTTTTTTAGAACCATAAAACCCCGAACAAAAAATTTCAGAATCAATACGTTTTTTGTCAAAGACTTGGAGCAGTTTAGGCGATTTAAGGTTATAAACTTTGGTTGGATCAAAGAATTGGAAATCATAAACGATCCAATCATAATGTTGTAATTTCTCAAAAACATGATCTAATGAGTTCATTACTAAGGTATCTGCATCCATGTAAATAAACTCATCAAAAGGGCCATCAAACGCACAAAACCGTCTATGGGCGCCATACAGTCGGTATTTACGGTTTAACCGTTGGGGTTGAGATTCTAGCATAAACTCATCCCACCGTTGAATTGATTCTAAATCATCATAAATAAAAACATTGGGACGGTGTTCAACTTCTGCTTTAACCCGTTCTAATCGATCATCAAAGGGAAACACACAAACGGGTGTTTCTGGGCCTAAAATGGCATCAATACTGTTGAGTAGCGCCAGCAGTTGGTCATAAACTACATCATTGCCAAGAGTACAAATTCCCTGCATACTGACTCCTCTGTTTCTATAGCGTGTTTAGATGGTGCAGCCGAGCATTCAAGATTGAGCAAATTAGAGACTAGAATTCTCAGCAAACTCAGATAACCAATTCAATAAATTCAGTTTGTGTAAAATAATCTGTCGAGCTTCTGCGATCGCCGCTTTTGCTTCAAACCAAGCATCAGGACTGCTAATAACCTCCTGAATATAGGATATTCCTTTTTCATCTAAACTCGGTAATCTTAAGAAACTGCCTGGAGGCAATAATCGATCTGCTGCTGGCCCTCCATAATAAATCGGGAGACACCAAGCGAGTAAAGAATCCCAAAGTTTTTCAGTAACATACCAATCATTATCGGCATAATTTTCAATCGCTAAATTGTAAGAATAAGGAGCCATTCCATACCATTTATTTTTTAATTCTCCCGATGCTTTCACCCAAGTCGGTAATCCCCGACCATAAAAATCGATTTGCCCATTTTGAGCTTGTAACGCTTGCAAAAAATCTAATCGTTTCCGATGATTAGCCGTGCGATTAATTCCTGATGTAATCCAACTACAAGCTTTCACTTTTTCAGGAGGATTCATTTCATTTAACTCTCGAAAGGAGTTGGAATGATACCAAATCGCAGGCATATAATCGGGTGTTGGAGCTAAATCATCAGGGCCAGAAATGTAACCACAATACTGTTTCGCTTTTTCATAATTAGTTTGATTAATTTCTACAATTTCTGCTAAGGGGGGTTCTCGCAATAAATAAATCATCCGGTCTTTGGGAACTCCTCTAAACTTTTCCTGAATATCGGGTTCAGGAGGTTGGGGTTTGAGGGTTTGTTTTAAGCGTTCTTTCCATGATAATTTTTTAGGAGGTTTAAAAAAATCAAATTGATAAAGTAACAGAAAATCCGGCTGAGGATGATTCGCTTGAATCCTAATATTACCCCACTTGCCAAAATGATAAGGCGTTTGTTGACAAAGCCAATCACTTTGGTTTACCCCTGGATAGCTGGTGATCATGCCTACAATTTTTTCAGTCATCGGTTTATCCTAATCTAATTACAAGGCAACGGTGGGACGCATCGGTTCTGGAACGTGAGCTAAAATTTTAGAAATCCGATTTTCCCAAGAAAACTGACGAGCAAATTCTATATTTTCTGTATATCCCTCTAGTTGGCGTGGATATTTTTCCAAAACTTGCTCAAGACATTGAGCGAATAAATGGGGCTGATCCGGTTCACACCAACCTGATTTGATATTAGCAGATTTAAACTCCATCAAAGGGGGAATTTCGGTCGATATGATAGGAGTTCCTGATGCTAAATAATCAAAAAATTTCAGGGGAGAGGTAAATGTCGCGGCTTGAGTTAAGCAATGGGGATGAGCTAGAATATCCGCCGATTGTAATAAACTAGCGAGTTGATTTTGAGGCAGAAATCCTAAAAATTCAACGTTATCGACCTGTTTTTCTTGCGCTTGGGTTTGATAAGCTTTGACCTGGGATGGATCACCACCTGCAAAAACAAACTGAATTTTAGGTAAGGTTTTAGCCACATCTATCAATAGATCAATACCTTTAAAAGAATATAATCCTCCTGAATAAACTACTAAATACTGTCGCTGATTGTGTATAAGTTTTTCTCGCCATTTTTGGGCATCTTCAGGTTGCCGAAATAGAAAAAAATCATTACAACCGTTGTGGAGGGTAATCACTTTTTCGGGAGGCATTCCATTATTAATAATGCTGTCTCTCACGGTATCAGCAATGGTAACAGTAATAGTTAATAAAGGACTATTGACTATTTCAGGTTCAAATTTCCATTTTTCATGATGATGCTGTTCATAAATGGCGGGAATGCCAGAACGAATGGCTAATTTGGCAAAGCTCCAATCACGAGTATGGACAATTTTTGCAACAGGCTTAATAAAGGCCGGAAAATAATATTTAGAAATAATTGTATTCGAGTGAGTCCATTTTCCGCCCCAAGGGCGATCAACAGGCCAGGGCCGAGGTAGGGGAGCCACTTTTAATTTATTTTGGACATTATAAGCTTGGACGATTTCTGCTTCTGGTGTTTGGGGTGAAAAGGGATGCAACAATTTCTGGGGATTAAAAGAAGTTATTGCTTTCTGAAGATAAACTAAGACCGTTGAGTAGCCTAAGTTAGCGGCTGCATTGGCAGAATTAACAACCTGTACCAAACTGGCTACATTTGTTTGTGGCAAAACATTCCGAGTGTAAAAAATATAATATTTAGGGGGTGACATAAAATTTATACCTCTGAGTCTATATTGTAGCGTTAGGTTTTGCTATTCAAGCGAATTTTTACACTTTGTTCAATAAATTCCAGGCTATCTAGGATATAAGTTGCTGAACGATAGGACTCATTGAGAAGTTCCTGCCGTTCTTCAGGATCATCGACTAACTCATCTGCAAGTAACTGCAAAAAACCCATCATGGGGTTGAGACGACTACGGACATCATAGGAACTGCGAATAATGGCTCGATCTCGTGCTGCTTCATCGGCAAATTGTAGGGTGTATAGTTGAGCATATTTTTCGCCTTTGGCCAGCAGTTGATCATGGGTTCCCACCTCTGCCACACACCCTTGGTCTAAAACGGCAATTTGATCTGCTTTTTGAATCGTAGATAAACGGTGGGCAATCACAACTGTTGTGCGATCACGACTGAGTTTTTCAATAGCTTCTTGAACTAATCTTTCTGAAACAGTATCTAAAGCACTGGTAGCTTCATCTAAAATCAGAATATCAGGATTTTGTAAGATAGCTCTAGCAATAGAAATGCGTTGACGTTGACCACCGGATAGTAATACACCCCGATCACCAATGGGGGTCATAAACCCTTCGGGTAAATTGACAATAAATTCCTCGGCATTTGCCTGCTGGGCGGCAAGAATAATTTCTTCATCGGTAACATTGGGTCTGGCATAGGCGATATTATCTCGAACTGAGGCATTAAACAAGAATGTATCTTGACTAACAATACCCATTGATTTTCGTAGGTTTTGTAAGTCAAAATCGCGTAAATCACAACCATCGAGTTGAATACAACCCTCGACTGGATCATAAAATCGAGGCAGAAGATCTGCTAAAGTAGACTTTCCCGCCCCGGAACCTCCTACTAATGCTAACGTTGTCCCACACGGAACATATAAATCGATATCCTGAAGGGCAAGTTTGTTATGACCAGGATAGGAAAAAGAAATGTGATCAAAATGAATCCCTTCTTGAAGTCCTGTAAACGGCATGGAACCGGACTTCATAATCGGTTTATTATCCCGTTTTAAAAACTCGCCGATAATGTTAATCGCGGCTATCCGTTGAGCTAAGTTACTACGAGCATTATTCAATTGAGAAATCAGGGGTAAAGTGCGGAATAAGATAAATAGATAGGTGAGTAAAATGGTAGATAATGCTGTGATTTGATCTTGGGATAAAAAGAATTTTCCGATTACAATCAGCACTAATAACACCAGCATATTCACCACTTCATTGATGGGTGCAATTGCTGCGGTTGCCATTTGAGCTTTATAATCTGCCTTTTCTCGTTCTCGAATTAAATGTTTAAGCTGCTCATATTCGGATTTTTCATTAGCAGTGGCTTTGACTAAGCGAATTCCATTCAGGACTTCCATCTGCTTAATGGAATAATTTCGAGATATTTTTGACAGTAAATTTCCTGATAGTCTAGATTTAGAAATAATATATTGATTTAATAAAGTGACGATAAACAGCAAGACGGCTGTTGCTAATGTCAGTTGCCAAGAAATGGACAGGAGAATGATCACAAAGACAAAAATGGTTATGGATGTGGTAAACATTCCCACATAAATACTAATAGCACTGGAAGCCCGGCCAATTTCTCCTCCTAATTGGTTAATTAAATCACCAACTTTTGTTTTTGCATAGAAATCTAAATCCACATCCAACAGTAACTTTAATCCCGCTTCTCTCATGTCAGATGTTAAGGCGCGACTGAGAGAACTGGAAACTAAGCTACTCCAATAGGTTGTTAAATTTTTTAAAATTAACGCTAATAAGATTGCCCCTGCCATTAACCCCAAGCGATAGGATTCTGGAACATCACTAAAGGGTATTAATATCTTTTGGATTAAGGGCGGAGCACCCTTCATTTCCATTTCTTGGCCTAGTAAATTTAAGACAACAGGAACAATTAAGGTGGTACTGACCCCACTAAAAATTGCTCCAGAGAAACCTAACACAATTGTCAAGATAATCCTAATCGGATATTGCCGTGCATATTTGACTAAATAGTTTTGATTAAGCATACTAACGTTTAATAATTTATTGCCTGATAGCCAGGGAATTTATTTTACTCTATCCCATCGAGTCTTGACTAAAATTCTAACGCAGTTTATTAATAACCTCCTCTAAAATGATCGCCATTGCATCTATACTATAGTTCTCAATACATCGTTGGCGAGCTTGCAAACCTTTAGCTTGTGCATCTCCAAAATTATTGAAAATCTCCGTTAGGGTTTGAGCAATTTGTTCGGGTGAACCCGACTCAACTAAATATCCTGTTTCACCCAGAATTTCTGGAATATCTCCCACTTTGGTTGCCAGAATCGGTTTTGCCATAGCCATACCATCGGTTAGCTTCAGAGGAAATTGAGCTTGCGCTGCGGGAACATCTCGTTGAGGAACCACAACAACATGGGCTGCGGCAACGACTTCAGGCATCATTATAGCTGGAGTTTTTGGTAACTGAATAATCCACTTCCCCCATCTTTGGATTAATTGATCGTCATACTCATCATAGGGGCTTCCTCCCACAATTACTAATTTAATATCGTCTTGATTGAGTTGTTCTAAGGCAATTAGAATATCTTCTAATCCTTTATAGGGTCGTGGAGCTCCAGGAAACATTAAAATTCGATATCCCTTTAACCCATAACGCAGGCGACTTGCTTCTGGATCATAACGCTGGGGATCAAATAATGTGGTATCTTTTCCATTGGGTAAATAAATTCCTCCAAAGCGTTGCTTTAAAAATTCAGTATGAAGGGTGACACAATTGGCTTGAGAAACCAACCGTTCTATCCATTTTAGATAAAGGGGATAGTCGGGTTGTCTTAAAGAACCATCAGATTTGAGAATATCTCTTCCCAATTGTTTGAGGGAAGGTTTGTATTGGTATTGTTCTCCCCCATACCAGCTTAATTCCCAATCATCTATGTCCAAAATTACAGGACGATGGGTTTGTGTTCTTTTTAGGAGAGAGACCCCAAGGCTTGTTGGTTTGAGTTTATAAGCATAGATGATGTCCCCATTAATCTGCTGCAAAAGTTCTTGAGCCGACTTCAGAAATTGAGGATAGTAGTTTTGTTTCACCACTGAAACAATCGGAATATCTTTACTAAGGGTTAAGGGTTCATCTGTTGCTTGAATAAAGCCGACCATTTCGACTTCACAGTTAATTGTCTTCAGGGCTTGAGCTAGTAAAAAGGGTCGGACGGCTCCTCCCCACCTTCCGGCTCCACTACTGGATAGATCGCCAACAACAATTGAAACTTTCATAATATAATTTGCTAGTTTTTGGGTACAATCAGTTATTAGTAATCAGTGTAAGAGTTAAGAGTTAACGGATAAACTGTCTACTATTCACTGCTTGACTGATTACTGTTGTTTTTATGACAACAACTTCTCTCCCTCAACCCTATACTCGCCTGAGTGAACTGTTACCCAGTCTAAAAGCGATCGCAATTCTTTGGATTGTCCTGTATCACATTTGGGCTTATACAAAAGGATATCTCAAATTTTCAGAAATCACGGAGATTTTTACCGGAAATGGTCTTAAAGGGTTGGCGGAAGGATTTCTTAATTTATTCTGTTCAATGGGAGAACAGGGGGTGCATATTTTTCTAATTGCCAGTGGGTTTGGACTAGCAACATCTTGGTGGAGAAGTTATCAAAAAACACCCAATAATTCTAATATTATAGCATTAATTCCCTTTTGGATAGGAATGAGTTTTATCTCCTTTTATTGGTTGCGCTTATTTTTGGTAGTAGCGATCGCCTGTTTTTTGGGAGGATTATTTGATATTGCTGGAAATTGGATAATAAAAAAGGGGTTAAAAAATAGTCTTTTTTCTTCTGCTAAATAACCCCAAAACCTATAATTACTTAACTTCCGTTACCCGCCAACTCAATTTTAAATTTAGCCAGAAATTCCAAAAAGTCACAATAGCGATCGCAATTACCTTGGCTAAATAGGCATTCATCCCAAACACATTAAACAGAATATTCACCAATAACACATTTAAAATCAACCCCGATAAACAAATTAAGTTAAACTTCAAAAATCGTTTAAACCGTTTTCCTGTGCCTTTTTGATGACTAGAAATATCTCCAAATGTCCAAAGATCATTCCAGATAAAATTATTAATAATTGCTACTTCTGCCGAGAATATAGCACTACGAGTTAAAGCTAAACCAACAACGGTATAGAGGAGATAAAACACTCCCATATCGACAAAAACGCCACTAAAACCCACAACTCCAAACCGCAAAAACCGCGTTACAGGCCATCTAGCTAAACGCAATTTAACTAAATGTTGTAAATATTCAATATATTGTTTCCAAGTGACTTTGCTTTCCCCTTCCAAGCGTTCTTGGAACACATAACCCACTTCTCCCACCCAACGAATTTGCCCCCGACCTAACACTTCAATTAAGATTTTATAACCAATAGGATCAAGAGTTCTTCCAGCAATTGCCTCCCTTCTCACCATAAAATAACCACTCATCGGATCAGACACTCTACCAATCACACCAGGTAAAATAATTAATCCTAAAACCTGCGCCCCTCTCGATAAAAAGCGCCTAATCACACTCCAATCACTAACGCCTCCCCCTTCAACATGGCGACTACCAACCGCTAAATCCGCACCCCGTTCTATTTCAGATAAAAGTTGTAATAAACTCTCTGGAGGATGTTGTAAATCCGCATCAATTACCCCTAAAATTTCCCCTCTTGCCACTTGCCAACCCCTAATCACCGCAGTTGATAATCCCCGTTCTTCCTGACGTCGCATCACCCGCAATTGAAGAAATTCTGGGATTAACTCCGCCGCGAATTTCCAAGTTAAATCCGGGCTATCATCATCAACAATAATTAACTCATATTCATTCGGAATTGCTCCGTCTAATAACTGAGTTAATTGTTGAACAATGGGTCTAACATTTTCGCTTTCTTTGTAAGTGGGAATGATCAAGGATAATCTAATCGCAAACTCACTAATTTCCGTTAAAATATTGGCTTGTGTGGGAATCTGTAATAGCCCAGTTGGAACCGGAATTAAATTATTGACTTCGGGAAAATTCATATCGGGTTTGACCTCATTAATTGTTACTGTTTACATATCATTAAATCTAACACGACCCGTCTGAACATAATCAAATACTCGATTAATTTGGTTACGTTCAGATTCGGTAATATCTTTATCAGATAAAATAGCCGACATTAATCTCAAATAATCAGCATGACCCAGTTGACCAGAATTGACAATCCGATCCGTCACTTGACTAATTGAGATTTTAGAGCGAGTGGGAAGTGTCCACAACATTTTAATCTTAACCTCTCTAATTTAACTATTGACTAATTTTGCGATAAAATTTGCTAGACTAACGAATTAGGCTCCGCAAAGTCTTAACTATTCTAAACCCTAATCAACTCATTTGGTGGAGATTGCTTTTTATGCAAATTGAACGAATTCCAGTCCTCTGTGATAACTATATTTTTTTACTGCATGATCCTGATCGGAAAATTGCCGCCGTTGTTGACCCCGCAGAATCCGATCCCGTTTTACAGCATTTACAGAGATTAGACGCCGAATTAGTGGCAATTTTTAACACTCACCATCATAGCGATCATGTTGGGGGAAATACTCAACTAATTAAAGAATATCCCCATCTTACCGTTTATGGAGGTGAAGAAGATCGAGGCAGAATCCCCGGTCAAATGGTATTTTTAAAACCAGGTGATCAAGTTCAATTCGGCGATCAAATCGGGCAGGTTTTATTTGTTCCCGGTCATACAAAAGCCCATATTGCCTATTATTTTCCGCCCCAATATCCCTATCAACCGGGGGATTTATTCTGCGGGGATACCCTATTTGCCGGGGGCTGTGGCCGTTTATTTGAAGGTACTCCCCAACAAATGTTGATATCTTTAAATCAATTCCGAAATCTCCCAGAAACCACTAGGGTTTGGTGTGCCCACGAATATACTCTTAATAACTTAAAATTTGCCTTAACGGTTGATGCTGATAATCGAGATTTACAGGATCGTTTTCAAGAAGTTACCGTAGCCCGCAGTCAAAATCAAGCCACAATTCCTTCAAATATTGGTTTAGAAAAACGCACTAATCCTTTTTTGCGTTGGGATATTCCCAGTCTACAAATGGCGGTGAATAGCCATGATCCCGTTCAAACCTTTGCTCGTTTACGGGGAATGAAGGATCAATTTTAAGGTTAAATCAAAGTTCCCAATCTTCAATTTGTAAGTTGGGAACTCGACTAAATTCTGTGCCACCAATTACCTCCTCAAAAAACCCAGGTTGCCAATTTTCATGTTTCAGGTTTTCACTCTTAGCTTGAAAGATCACAATAGCTTCTAAGTCTCTATCTTTAAATTCTGCTGGCATTTGTACTCGTAATATTCCATGACTTGCGATCGCACCCTAATTTTGTTAACATAGAGTGTTTGGGTTAAAAAAAATATAGGAACTGATCATGGCAAAGCGGACTCAAGTGGTTCTGACCAAAGATGTGATTAAATTGGGAAAAAATGGGGATCTCGTAGAAGTCGCCCCGGGTTATGCTCGTAACTATTTGATCCCTCAGAGTATAGCAGTTCGGGCTACCCCTGGCATTCTCAGACAGGTAGAACGGCGTCGGGAAGAAGAACGTCAACGTCAACTAGAACTGAAACAACAGGCTGAAGGTCAGAAAAAAGCCCTGGAAGCGGTGGGTGTGTTCAAAATTGCCAAACAAGTTGGGGAAGAAAACGCAATTTTTGGTACTGTTACCGAAAAAGAATTAGCAGAATTGATTCAACAAGCAACGGGTCAAGAAGTTGATCGTCGGGAAATTACTCTCCCCAGTATCAGTAAATTAGGAACCTATAAAGCCAATATTAAGTTACATTCTGACGTGACGGCTGATGTGGAAGTTGAAGTGGTTTCTCTGTAAATTTCATCAATTTCAAAGGTTTTTTTCCTAAGCCCGAACTTGAGTTCGGGGCTTATTTTTATTTTTCTGTTAAAATTTAAGCCCTGATTGGACTGTGAGCAATACAAAAATCTACCACGACCTGTCCAATTTTTTCCCATTCTGGCTTCATATCATTGTTAAATTCCCTAGCAATTTTATGAGGTTCTATTTTTTCCAAATATTCAATAGTATTATCAAGCGTATGTTCTCCAAATCCTAATGAAATTTGACATTGACAATGATTTTTAGGATTTTTAATCTTACATTTCCAATCAGCTAGACAATCATTATTTATACACTTTAAAATTGTATTGATTTCCAAAATACGATTTTCCCAAAATGATTGATCCTTTGGGTTAGTAGAATTAAATATTTTATACATTAACGTTCCTTGTTTTATATCTAAAAAATGTTTTATCTGATAGCCACTAATTTCTTGAAGTGTTTTAATTCTTTTCATTGCGTCTTCTCGTTCTTTATTTTTTGAGCAAATTTCAATTAAAATTGAATCAGGGATTAAATTCTCAATTTCGTGTACGTCAAGGATAAAAACTTTTGTTCTAAAAAACTGTGAATTTTGATTTTGATCAATTGATGCTATTAATGCTGCGGTACTCCCCAGCTTTCCTTCAGGAGAAATTCGATCACTATCTAAAATACACAAACACAAACGCTTTGTTTTTTGTTGAATATTATCATATTCAATATTAATTGTGTTACCACCTCCTCCCCTAGATTCACACTCTATTTTAATATTTATTTTTTGCCATATTACATAAACTCTAGCTACAGTTTGATAAAAAAAAGTATCCCTGCTATTTTCACAAAGGAGTATTGTTTTCTGTATTGACTCCGTATTTTCAAAAAATCCTAAAGGAACTTGAATAACTTCTTTACCGGATAAAGAAATTAATCTTGGTTCTAAAATATCAGTAATTTCAATGTATCTTGTTACAACAGAAAGATAGGATCTCAACTCAGAAAATTTATTGTAAAGCATATTATAAATAGCTTGTGTCGTTTTAGATAAGTCTTGACAATTAGCAATTATTCCTAAAGTTTTTCGATCTGAAATTACTAAATGTTTACCTTCCCGAACCGCATTTGCTAAATTTTCTAAAGCCGGAATAGTTTCTGATTCATTCCAAATATTTTTATTATCAAAAACAGATTTATGAATATTAATCAGCATCTATACAAGCTCCATTTCAAAGAAGCCCAATGGCCAATTTTCTAAATATCCTTCAGCATCAAATTGAGAAGTTCTTACTTGTATTTCTCCAGATTTTTCAGAAGGTTCAAACAAAACAATATTAATATCATCAGGAGAGATTTTTTTCTCAGCTACTAAATGTCCTAGTCGATTGACTAATACTTCACTGTGGGTTTCAATGACTAAACGTAAATCAATATCATTGTTTTTCGCTGTGTTAATCGCTGCAACTAAACCATCTACTAAACTTCCCTGTAAACGAGGATGCAGATGTAACTCAGGTTGTTCAATCGCATAAGTTACTGTTTTGTGATTTTCCGATTTAGATTCTGATTCTGTTTTTAATTTTGTAGGTGCGCTTAATAACCAGAGTTGAGTAATTACAGGAAGAATTTGAGAAAAACCAAACCCAGTATCAGCAATATTCAAATATTCATTAGAATCCTTAAGTTTTATCATTAGAGAAATATGCCCTCGAATTGGTTCAATTGAGGGTTCAAAACCAAACTTTTGTAAAGTCCATTCTGAAAAACTTTTTCTTTCTTCATCAGTTATATTTTGTAAAAACATCGCAAGATTTTTGCCCTGATAATCAACTTCATCAACCGCTAAATCTTGAATTCGATAATATCGTTCTGCTGTTGCTCTTACTGGCCCCATATAACTAATTTTTCGTGAGAAATTAGTTATAATATTATCACATTTTTCAAGAATAAATGGAATTGAATTAGCAATAATTAAATTTTTAAATGTTTTAAATTCTTCAGTTTCAATTGTCCATTGGCTCGTTTTTTTCTGCCAAGATTTTGTAGAAAAAGGATTGTTTTGAATGTCTTTTAACATATTTTCTGAATTGCCTAAACCAAAATATAGTGCTTTTCCTATAATACTTTCTTTTTTTGTTGAATGATGAGATTTTTTTTTCGTTTGTTCTATTAAAGCATTCAATAAAGTTGGCAATGTTCTAGTTCTCCTTAGTCTCATTAAAAAATATGATGTTTCAGAATTACTATCTTTATTATTATCAATATATTCTGTTATTATTGGTAATAATGATCTGTTTTCAATTCGTTGAGAAATATATTTATTGCCTAATTTTAAAATATCCAGAGAATTAACATAGAAATGAGTTACATATTCATCATCATTAAATTCTAATTTGATTTCAGAATCCTCTAATTTCAAAATCAGTCTACTGGCTATAGTAGTCTGTTTTTTCTGATCTTGGGATACTTGTAGTGTTAACTCTATATTTAGACTATTTAGGATTCGTAGTGGTTGAGGATTAAGTAAAATATATGGAAGATCCATATATAATAAGTAATTGGATCGTTCTGATTCTAATTTAAACTTGAAAGAGAAAGCAATATTATTATCAGATTTCCTTTTATGAGCATCATTAAAACTGCCAAAATCAACGAGACGACCTGACCACAAAATAGGGCCAGTTGTTCTGGACTCTACACTTTGCTTTAAAAGTGGAAAAACACGGAGAAAGCTACTTTTACCTGAACTATTTTGTCCAAGAAGAACTGTTAAAGGCTTAATTTTGATATCACCAGTATCAGATAAACTGCGTAATCTTTCAACTCTAATAGAATCCATAAATCTTACCTAATCTAACTACTTTTTCAAAGCCATTACTAGATGGACTATATAACCATTGTTGAAAATGCTTTATCATTCTATAATAGAGTTTAACATAAAATTGTCTAATCTGCTTAACAGCTTATTTATAATTCTTTGGCGAATTTAATAAAACCAAGTTGGGATTCCTTTTATAAGGATAGTTTTTTAGTTATTAAAAGAGATCGATTAGATGAATTTTCAAATACAGTCCTTTTATTCATGGAAAGTAGCCTATTGTCACAATTAGACGAGTGTTTCGATTTGGCTCTATCAACTCTAATGCTTCATTTAACATTTTACGATGATTTATTAGAAAAACAAAATAGATATGAGCAAGAAATGCCTCAAAAATGGCAAGCTGAAAAACAATCTTTGGATCAACTGCGTTCACAAATTGATAAAGTTCAGACAGAAATTGATACTATTTTAAATTCTATTTCCACAAGTTAAGAATAATCAAATAGATGGAATCCCCGCCCGTTTTACGGCGGGGTGGATGTCAATCAGATTGATCTAACCGTTTTTGCCATTCCGCATCAATTTTATCAGAATTTTGTTCCTCTTGTTCTAATAAATCCGTTTCAGTTGTATAGGCTAAATTATCTTTATTAATCACAGTTTTCTTAGCAAATTGACGAGCATAATTGAGTTTTTCCTGTATAATTGAATTATCATCAGTCAAAATATTAACTCTGTTTTTTCGGGTTGTATTGCGAATATTGACTTTTTCATTTTTCCATTGTACCCAGAAATATCTAATTAAAGGAATGGTCAAAAATCCCACACCGTAAATTAATAAAACTGGATAAATGACATGAACAAATCCTAAAAATCCGGTTAAATATCCAGCAATTTCTGGAGTTTTTAATAAACTCCCTAACATTAATGCCCCAATCACATTAACCGAACCCAAGCCAATTGCCCCCATAATTTGCCCGGAACTAGCCAAACTAAACCGCCATTTTTTTTCTTTTAAATAACCAGGAACAGATTGAGATTGAGAGTTTATAGCTGTGGTTTGCAATTCGGGGAAATGATAGATTAACTGTCCCTCTGGACTCACCTCCGGTCTACCATCAAATCGAGTTAAAATTGGTAACATATAATCTTCATATTCCTGAGCAACTGAACTCCCAATTTCATCTAAATAGGGGGTAATTTGTTCAGCAATAATCGCGCCTTTTTGGTTTTGAATCACCCGACCAATGGTTTGCCATCGGCGTTCTTCCAAATTATAATTGGGGTTGCCATCTCCAAAAATAAACGAAAAAACAGATTCCAAAAAATTCATCGGTTTCTTTTGATCGCTACTTTTAGCATTTTGGCGTTGATAATGGTTATTATCGACCGTGGAAAACCAACGAAAATCAGGCATCAACCAAGCGATCCAAAACCAACTCCCACCGCGACTTCCCCCGGAGTTGTTATTATTTTGACTGTTATTAATCACCACTAAAATCGTAATAATAGCAGCGACAATCAGCAGAATTGAGGCAATTAAAATAATTCCAAAGGAAATTCTAATCAGATAAAATAAAACCTTCCAAATTTTATTCCACCAGTCTTTTAACTTCAATTGCCAATATTTATTCCGCAAAATAGCCTGAAAATTGCGGGGAAATGCAAAGGCAATTTCGCCCGAATCAGCCACTTGTAAATGACCTCCGGCTTCGGATGCCAGGGCTAAAAGTTCCCGTTGGGCGATATTAATATCAATTCCAGCTTGAGTTGCCACATCGCCACTGGTGACACGATATCCCAGTTTTTCAACAGCATTAATAATACTAGGATTAAGAACCATTGTTTCTCCTATTCAATATTCATTGTCGCCCCTTGAGTATCGAGTTGCAGCAACTTAACCTCTGGGTTGACGCCCTCTTGTTTCCAGGCGGTCGTCATCGCCACGGCCACCGCAGGGGCTGATATTTCATCGGTTAAAGCTAATAACGTCGGCCCTGCCCCACTAATCACTAATTCAAAGGCTCCGGCTATTAATGCAGCCCTGCGGACGGTTTCAAACCCTTTAATTAAGGATTTACGATAGGGTTGATGAATTTTGTCCTGGAGTGCCACCCTTAACCAGTCAGGGTTGCGGGTTTCTAAACCCCTAATTAATAATCCCAGATGGGCGGTATTAAAAATCGCATCCGCCCGACTATAGTTTGGGGGCAAAACCTTTCTAGCTTCTGCGGTGGATAATTCAAAATCAGGAATCGCCAGAACTGGAACTAGATCACAATGCCAGGGAATGGGGCAAATTTCCCAGCCTATACCATTTTCTCCTCTGGATACGGATAATTGACAATTGCCTAATAAGGCGGGAACCACATTGTCGGGATGTCCCTCGATTTCAATGGCTAATTGCAGGATCTCAATTTGGCTCAAGGGATTTCCAGCTAAGGTATTCGCCCCCAACAGTCCCCCGACAATAGCGGTGGCAGAACTCCCTAAACCCCTGGCTAAAGGAATTCCCAAATCAATCTCGATCTGAACCGGGGGCGGGGTTTGACCGAGGTGCTGATAAACCCGAATAAAGGCTTGATAGGCTAAGTTACTTTCATCGGTTTGGACGATCGCGGCTTCTGTGCCCTGAACCGTAATGGTTAAAGTCTCATTTGATGTATTTTTTAAATAAGAAAAACGCAGCGTATTGTATAGAGTTAAGGCGGCTCCAATACAATCAAATCCCGGCCCTAAGTTGGCGGTTGTTGCGGGAATAGTTACAGTAACAGTGTTGGGCATGAGATATAAATATAGCAGGGAATGGGGAATTACGAATTACGAATTACGAATGGGTAATACTTCGACTTCCCTCAGTAACAGGGTAATGGGTAATGGGTAATGGGTAGGAGTTGGAGTATTCCTAGTTGTAGGGCGCGATCGCTATATTACCCTGTCTTTCTTTTTCTATTTTGCCCTAGTATTGATCCAATAGAACAGATCAAACTTATTGAGTTAATAACACTATGTTACAGCCCATTGAAACCGTAAAACTGTTTGAAAAACAGCCAGAACAACGGTATCTGGCCAATCAAGTGATTTTTGAGGAGGGCCAAACTGGAGAGGTCTTGTATGGCATTCTCGAAGGGGAAATCGAGTTATGGGTGAATGGGAAAGTGGTGGAAACTCTGACGGCTGGAGATGTTTTTGGGGAGGGTGCTTTAGTTCAACCCGATCACACACGAGCGTCCACGGCGATCGCTAAAACAGATTGTCTTTTGGCCACAATGGATAAATCTCGATTTCTGTTTGCCGTTCAGCAAACCCCCATGTTTGCCTTAGAAGTTGTCAAAAGTTATTCCGATCGTTTACGTCGGCTAAAACATTCTATCTGAACCTAATTAATCTGAGCTATTGTCTCTAAAGAAAAAGGTTTTAAATTATTGATATTCGGGTTTACCGTAGGAATATTTTCTTGATTAAGTTCTTCTCCGAGATAAATTCCCAGGGATCGGGCCGTTTCCACCCAAAATCCCTGGGGGTCAACCAGTAGGGGACTATCGGCAAAAACCTGATCTAAGGGAATAGTGGTGACAGCATTATTATGCCAAGCCACCATCACCCCGTAGGTTTCCTGGGCGATTAAATCCACCGCCACCTTTCCGAAGGCTGTGCCAATTAATCTATCCAAGGCAGAAGGAGCCCCACCCCGTTGAACATGACCCAGGACAGTCACCCGGGCTTCTACCCCCAAATTTTTCTCAATTTCCGCAGCCACATATTCCCCAATTCCCCGCAGTCGGACTTCCCCCAGGGCATCTTTATAATATCGACTTTCCCCATCGGCGGTTTTTGCCCCTTCAGCGACTACCACAATGGCGAATTTTCGTCCCCAGAGATTGCGTAACTCGCGAATGCGTTTACAGAGGGTTTTAATTGAATAGGGAATTTCTGGGATTAAAATGGCATCGGCCCCCCCGACAATTCCCGAATATAGGGCCAGATGTCCGGTTGTCCGTCCCATCACCTCCACCACCATTACCCGGTCATGGCTGGCGGCGGTATAACTCAACCGATCTAAACAGTCTAAAATTGTAGTGACGGCGGAGTTAAAACCAACCGATAATTCGGTATGGGCGACATCATTATCAATGGTTTTAGGGACAGCGACTAAATTCCAATTGCCTTTTTCGGCAAGTTTCTGCAAAATCGCCAGACTACCATCCCCACCAATAGCGATTAAAGCATCAAGTCCTAAATCATAATATCCCTGAATAATTTCGTCGGTATTGCCTTCGGTATCTCCCTTATTAATCGACCCTAAAATGGTTCCACCCATACTTAATAAGGGATCAATTCCGTGTCGCTCTAAACCATAGGAATTTAATACCACACTTTTTCGTTCAATCAGTCCCTTGGTGGCATAGGGAATGCCTCGGACTTCCCAGTTATATTCAGATGTGGCATGATTGACAACAGCCCGAATCACGGCATTGAGACCCGGGCAGTCTCCGCCACTGGTGAGAATGCCAATTCGTTTACGTTTGTTCATTTTAGTTTTAAGCCCAATCGTATACCCTTGAATAGTACAGATTTTTGATCAATTTGTTAATACTGCTGGGGACAAAATTAGTCTTTTTTATTCTTTCTTAACGTTCAGTAAAAAAATCAGGAATATCAGTATTTTTAAACCTTTAACCTGGGGATAAACTTATGGGAGTTATCCCAAATATCACCTAATTTTGAAAATCACCGAATCCAGATTAAAATTCTAATTTTATTAAAATTACAGAAAGAAAGAAGCTCAACAATCAAAACTTGTGGTACAGTCTATCCCTAGTTGTGGCTTGAATCATCAAGTCCCCTTGAATTTTGCCTAAAGGAGTTAATAATATGGCGTTAAGAGTAGGAATTAATGGGTTTGGTCGCATTGGTCGTTTGGTGATGCGGTCGGCGATTAATAACCCAGATATTGAGTTTGTGGGAATTAATGATCTCGTTCCTCCCGATAACTTAGCCTATTTGTTCAAATACGATTCTACCCACGGAGTATTTCCGGGCGTCGTGGAAGCCAAAGAAGATGGCATTGTGGTCGATGGACATTTTATTCGCTGTACGGCCATCAAAGACCCCACCCAACTCCCCTGGAAAGAAGACACGGTGGACTATGTGGTCGAGTCTACGGGGTTATTTAGTGACTACCAGGGGGCCCACAAACATATTGAAGCGGGGGCTAAACGGGTGATTATTTCCGCACCCACCAAAGACCCGGATAAGGTTAAAACTCTGTTAGTTGGAGTTAACCACGAAACCTTTGACCCGGCTTCTGATTTAATCGTGTCTAATGCCAGTTGTACCACCAACTGTTTAGCCCCGGTTGCGAAAGTGATTCAGGATAGCTTTGGGTTAGCGGAAGGGTTAATGACCACCATTCACTCCATGACCGCCACTCAACCGACGGTTGATGGCCCTAGTAAGAAAGATTGGCGTGGAGGACGGGGCGCGGCCCAAAATATTATTCCCTCGTCCACAGGGGCGGCTAAGGCTGTCACTTTAGTGTTACCTGCCTTAAAAGGAAAACTGACGGGAATGGCCTTTCGAGTTCCGACTCCGAATGTGTCCGTCGTTGATTTAACCTTCCGCACTGACAAAGCCACCAGCTATAAGGAAATCTGCGCGGCGATGAAGGCGGCGGCCGAAGGCCCGATGAAAGGTGTTTTAGCCTATACGGAAGATGAAGTGGTTTCTTCAGACTTTATCACTGATCCTAGTTCCAGTACCTTTGATGCTAAGGCCGGGATGGAACTTAATGCTAATTTCTTTAAGGTTGTGGCTTGGTATGACAATGAGTGGGGTTATTCTTGTCGCGTGATTGATTTAATGACATCAATGGCGAAAAAAGACGGTATTCTGTAAATTACAGAAACCGGGTTTCTCAAGATATCTTGATTTCCTACAATCAATCTAATGCAGAAACCCGGTTTCTAGGAACTCTGTGCAGGTTAACACTCTAACGCCAATCTCCTTGAACTGTAAACGCCGCCCAATAATAAGGAGACTGCCATTTTCCCGATTTCCACATCTCTAACTGTGCCTCTCTTAAGGCGATAATGGGATTCTTACCCTCCTTCAATATCGGCTGATAAAATCGAGTCATTAACTCAGAAGTTGACGCATCATTAACACTCCACAAACTAACAACAACCCGCCGCGCTCCTGCATACATAAATCCCCTAGTCATCCCCACTAAACCTTCGCCTTTCGTCTCTTTCCCTAAGCCCGTTTGACAAGCACTTAATACCACTAATTCCGCAGGTAAATTTAAGTTAAAAATATCGTGGAGACGTAAAAACCCATCCTCAGCTTGTCCTTGTTGATTAAATAAGGAAAACACCACTCCCGATAGTTCAGGATTAACAGAATCGAGTAAACCATGAGTAGCAAAATGAACTATTTGATATTCGGATAAATGGGGATTTTTGGCTTCTTCAAGTGAGGCTTGAAAGTCTAGGGCTTGTAACCTTTGATTTTCGGGAACTAATGCTAGAATTTTCTCGGCTTCGGTGCGGGTATACTCCAAACGGCCATAAGCTTTGGGCCCTTCCCCAATACCTAAATTACGCGCCGCACGAGTCAGGGCTGATTGGTTGAGGGTTTGCGGGTTTTGTTGGGGTGCATTTCTAGTAATGCGAGAGTCATTAAGGCTGAAAACGGGGTCGGCTAATACTGCGACAGTTTTGGCTACCGTTGGGCGATTTTGTAGTTGTTCCCGTTGAATAGCAATGGTTGAAGTTGAGGGAGAGGTAACAATTTCATGCTCTACTAAAAGGGGTGTATTAGGTTGAGATGGAATGGGTAAGGCGGCAAAGGGAATATATTGTAATACCCCATCCCCAACAATTAATAAACGTTTATTTCCCAGTTGAGAAGCTACGGGTTTTAGTAATATTTCACTGAGGGGAAGTCCGCTTTCTACGGAAGTAGATTCATTAATTTCTCGGAAAGGTTTGGCAATTTCTTCTATTTCACTTTGTTTAGGTAAAACATAGCTGGTAATACTATTTTTAGTCACAGCCCAGAGATAACTGCGGTCTTTTCCCAAGGAATATTCTAATAGTAGGGTATCATCATCAAGGACTTTTTCTTGGATTTGTTGTAGGGTGAGAGGCTGGGGATATTTGAGGTTAGCATAACGGGGACTGGTAAGGCGAATTTTAGCTTCTAATTCGTCGAGTTGATTGAGTAAAGATTGAGATTGTTGTTTAATTTCATCGAGTTGTTGTTGGGTATATTCAGTGCTTAAGATTTCCTGTTTGCGACCTTCTACGGTGTTGAGTTGCTGTTGTAAATTCTGTTCTTGTTCTAATAGTTTGGGGTCAGCACCTTGGCGGATATTGGCACCTGCTTCGGTGAGGAGTTCTACAAGACTTCGGGCGCGACTGCGTTCGCTGGCGTGGAGGGCTTTGGCATCATATCCTTGGGAGGGGTTTTGTTGATGCAGTTGCATTAACAGGTCAATGTAAAACTGGTAATAATTTTGAACAGTGGCAAAATAGGATTGACGCAGTTGTTGAGAACCAATTTTGGTGCGGAGGTCTTCAATAATGGTAATGGCGGCTTCGATGTCAGTCAGGGCTGCGGTGAGGTTGTTTTGACTGCGTTTGAGGTAGGCAAAATTAGAGAGAGTAGTGGCTTCACTGCTTCTATCCCCCACCGCCCGAAATAGGGGTAAGGCTTGGTTGTAGTAGTCTAGGGCTTGCTGCTTTTCTCCCAGGGAGTTGTACACATAGCCAATATTGTTGAGAGTAGTGGCTTCCCCCCCTCTATCCCCCACAGCCCGTGATAGGGGTAAGGCTTGGTTGTAGTAGTCTAGGGCTTTCTGCTTTTCTCCCAGTGAGTCGTACACATAGCCAATACCAGTGAGAGCAGTGGCTTCCCCCCCTCTATCCCCCACTGCCCGATCTAGGGTTAAGGCTTCGTTGAA
>Ga0082207_1000049_pt1 | contig 79709 bp, 57 predicted proteins | sample LakMenEpi10Aug09_FD_71540 | JGI IMG/M metagenome (GOLD analysis project Ga0082207, IMG submission 71540) | reverse complement strand
CGAGGTTACTCGCCAAGATAATACCCTAAGGTGGTCTCATTCTCTACCGAGAAATCGATCAGTTTGAGCTAGGAAACTGTGCAGGCGGACTTTATCACGGATACGTGCAATTGGGGCCACTCTAGATTGACGGTATCCCCCCAACGCTAAGATTTTTTACTAGGTGCCACACCCATCTTCCAGCGTCGTACGCGCACAGTTCTAGATTGGCAAAAACCACGCGTTGCGATAACTCCGAGGTGCCGGCTCATGTATAATCTTGACATCTGTAGATTTCAACAAAATACGCTCAAAAAATCACGCACATCCTGCATGGTGCCTGTTGATTGGAGTACCTGAGGGTGCCACAAACCGTTACGCAACCAAATATCCAATGAAATCTAAATCAATCGAATCGGATTCGACGACTCCTGCTACATCCCCTAAAGAGCGCTTTGGAGCGACCCAAGGAAGGCATTTGCTGGATCTCCAAACAAGAGCGCTGCGTGGGTTATCCACCCGCTGGAAAAAACTTTCCGAATCCTTTGCAGTCGATTCCGTAGTCCTGTCCCAGAAAATTTCTGACTTTCAAAGTCAGTTCCGTCTGCAGTCAGGGGAGTTGATCGATCAGCACAAAAAACAACTCCATGAATTGCAAACCCAATGGGACGAGCAAATCGACGAAGCACTTGGCAGATCTGAACTCGGTACCCTCGAAAAGACTCGATGGGAAAATCAAACGCTTAAGACGTTGAAAACCAAACGCAAGGATGCCGAGGCAAAACAAGAATCCGATTATTCCCAAGCCAAATCCAGACTGCATTCGGAACTGGAAAAGTCTCGTGCACTAGCCCGCCAAAACCTCGATCAAACCCTTGCCAAACTCGATGTGCAGAAATCAAGCATCGATGAACTCAGTACCGAAATTCGCGAGTGGGTCGCCTTGAAGACAGGTACTACGCTCTCAAGCAATTCGAATGGAACAAATACGATTCCACCAAGATCGCTGGCACATATCGAATCGCTCAGCGCGATGGCTAAAGAATTCGAAGCGTTAAAAGCAAGCTACATCGAGAAAAAGAAAACACTACAGTCAAACAAAGCAGCAACCATCGTCAGTATCCCTCTTCTGTTTTTCATCGCACTCTTATCCGGCGGAGTCGCTTTTGCAGTCGCATCGATGCTCAAAGCGACGCCCCTGATCCTCGCGATCGCATCCCTTCTGGCCGCAATCCTTGTACCGATACTCCTATACATTGCCGCTCTCCCACTCGTAGCTCGATCGATTCGCTCCTCAGTAAGCGGCTTGCTCGAAGAAGAACAAACCTTAAGTCAATTGCTTGATCGCGGACGAGCGATCGCCGAAGCCACCTTAAAACGTGAATACTCGAAATTTGACAGCCAGTACCAACAGAGCCTTGCGTTGGCCCAGCAAAAGCACCAAGAACTGCTCGCGCAAATCAACACCGATTACCAAACCAAGAAAACGGCTGCAATCGATTCGACGGTTCGAGACAAAGCAAATTTCCGTCAGAAACGCATGGATGCCTTCGAATCCTTGAACCAGCAATTTCCTGAACAAATCAGAGCGCTCAAAGGCGATCAAGACAAGGCTACTGCGAATTTTCAGCAACGCTCCAAGGCGACTCTCGATTCGCTCAATGCAGCCTTTCGCTCGTCCCAACAGTACCTTGCCAAGCGATGGATAGACGGAATTGAATTCCTAAAGAGTCTTGGTAGCAACACCGACAAGTCGATCCAGCGTCGCTTCCCCAATTGGAACGACTCGGCCTTCTCGACCGAAGATTGGAGTCGCGATGAAGCCTCCCTAGCACTTCCGCTTGGTCATTTTCAACCGAACCAAACGATAAGCCCAGACCATCCAGCAAAGAACCGATCCGTTGAGTTTGAAATGCTGCGCCAGCTAGCAGGGAAACTTGAATCGGTCGGCGATCTACCCCTGGTCTATGATCTTATCGGAAAAGGGGGCTTAATCCTGCGAACCGAAGATCCTGAGAGCCGGGAACATGCCCACTTGGTCATGAGGAATTTGCTCTTGAGAGCCATTACGGCATTGCCCGCTGGTATGTTGCAAGTGACGGTGATCGATCCTGAGGGACTCGGAAAGAAATACAGTTGGCTGATGCATCTGGCCGACATCGATCCTGAATTGGTCAATCACAGGGTCTGGACGCAACCGATCCATATCGCAAACCAGCTTGCTCTAACCACGCGTCACATCGAAGACGTTATCCAACAGAGCCTTCGGAACCAATTTCGAAATCTTTACGAATACAATCAAAAGGCAGGGCCGATGGCGATCCCCTACCGTATGATCGTCTGGTCCGGTTTTCCATTCGGACTCGACGATGCATCTTGGCAATCCCTTTGCTCGATCCTATCGTCAGGAAGTCGTTGCGGTGTCGGTGTTCTGATCGACTGGCCTTCCTCGATCCAATGGCCAACGTTCGCCGATACGAGCAAACTAACCGAATTCGCCCTCCTTGCAAACGTTCACAAATCCGACGCCAACGAGTACAAACTGCAAATCGAAATCCCGGAGCTTAAGGCATTCCCTGCTCGCATGGAATCGCCCCCCGACGAGGCGACTGTCGCATCGATCATGCAGAAACATCTTGTTGCCGCTGCGAACATCGGCAAACGGATCGTTCCGTTTGAAACGATCGCTTCCCAAGCCGAAACGATACATCGTCGCAGTTCCGCAGACGGGCTGGAAATCCCTATCGGAATCTCCGACTCTGGACGGATCCAGTCCTTGGTGCTTGGCGAAGGAACCTCGCAACACGTTTTGATCGCAGGCAAGACCGGATCAGGTAAATCGTCACTGCTTCACACCATGATCAGCAGTGCAGCTCTGGAATACTCACCAGAAGAACTCAGGCTGGTTCTACTGGATTTTAAGAAAGGGGTCGAATTCCAAGTCTACTCGGAACTTCAGCTTTCTCACGCCGATATCATCGGCATCGAAAGCCGTCGCGAATTTGGACTCAGCACGCTTGAATACCTCGATCGAATCCTCAGCGCCCGAGGTGAAGCCTTCCGTCAATGGGGCGTCCAAGATCTACCTAGTCTCAAAAGAAAACATCCTGATGTCCGCTTGCCACGGATTCTTATAGTGATCGATGAATTTCAAGAACTCTTTGTCGAGGATGACAAGCTATCGCAGCAAGCCTCGATGCTGATGGACAGGATTGTTCGCCAGGGGCGATCATTCGGGATGCACCTAGTACTGGCCTCTCAAACCCTCGGAGGAGCTTACTCGTTGCCACGCACCACTCTTGCTCAAATGGCAGTTCGCATCGCGCTGCAATGCGATAGCTCTGATGCAATGCTCATTCTCAGCGAAGACAATACTGCTGCTGAGCGATTGAGGCATTCCGGACAAGGTATCTACAACACGGCAGGAGGAAGGCTCGAAGCCAACCAGAACTTCCAAGTTGCTTATTTGCCCAAGGACGAGCAACTCCAAAGGCTCGGGGCACTCCCCTGGGTACCTGTACCCTTTTCGCCCACAACAAATTCGATAGGTCGACGGGTGGTTTTCGAAGGCCACAAAATGGCCACATGGGACTCGAAAATCCTCCAGTCCAACCTCACCAATATTGCCAAACCATCGATGTCCGTTTGGACCCTCGGTGATAGCGTATCGATTGAACCATCTGTCGTTCGAACCCTACAATCGGCACCAGGTCGAAACGCAATGATTGTATCGAGTCATGATGACCTTGTCGCTTCGCTAGTTGCAAGCTGGATTCAAACCAGTCGGCTCACCGGTGCAGCCGATTCCTTTTGGCTGCTTGACGGCAGTCGAAGCGAAGACGTGCAGATCCAGCGATTGATACATCAAGTAAAACAAGACGACGATTGTAAGATTTTTGGATCCCGGCAAGTGGAAGAGGCTCTGGGATCGCTCGATGAACTATTGACCCAAAGACTCGCCGAACCTCATGCCCCACACCCAACCTTAGTCCTCTTGATCCTGAACCTAGCCAAATTCCGAGAGCTTAGGCGGGAAGAGGATTACTCGTTTTCAAGTTCAGATGGACCCGCGAAACCCGATGCAGTTTTAGCCAAATTGCTTTCGGATGGACCCGGGGTTGGAATTCACATTTGCCTTTGGTCCGATTCCGTTTCAACGCTCACTCGATGGCTCTCTCGCGGATCGATACGAGACATAGAACTTCGAGTCCTAGGTCAAATGTCCGCGAATGATTCCAATCAATTGATCGACAACAACCAAGCAAACCGATTGGATCGCAACGTGATGCTCGTCCACGATGATGCCGACGGCAAAGCGACCAAGTTCCGTCCCTTCAGCCTCGACAGTATCCTCGGTAGCTGAAGTGTTTTATTTCTTCGAATTTCGATCGTCGCTGCTGCTAGGTTTGCTGGCCGTTCTCGGTTCAACCTTGGTAGACACGACGCGATCTTCAAGCCTCGAAGAATACTCGAGCAAGCTTCCTGGTCCAGAAAACGAGACGACTTGATGATCCCAAGCCAGTTCCTTGGAGATCATCCGGCCAGCGTCGATATCGAATTGAATCGTACCGTTGCTCAGTTGCTGCATCACCTGCGCTTCCTCGGTTGGATCATTGACCGGGGATAGTGGTTCGCTACGCACTGAGATCGTTGCCACTCCAGCGCTTACCTTCTCCAACCTGAAAAACTCTCTAAATTTAACCATCCGCGATGTTCCATCCTTGCGGTCAATCCTCAACTCCCGTGGGATTTCCCATGTTGCACCGATCGATACGGAGCTTTCTGGCAACGGCAAAGTGATATCTCCCATCCCCATGTGAGGCGGATCTTTGGAATCGCTTCGCGCTACCACCAAGCCACGCGCATCGATGCGGATCGTCGACACCACCTTACCGACCGTGTCGAGCGCTCCTGCAAACTGCACCGGTACCTGTTCGGCTGGCTCCTTGGTGTTGTAACGAATCTCCTCGCTGGAACCAAATTGCTGGCTCAAGTCGATCGCTTCGACGATGTACTCAAAGGTTGTTCCTTTTTCGTCGGCTTCTAACACCCGCCAAGCCTTGTCGGTGATCGTGCGACTCGATGCGTCCTGGAGAACCGAGTTGATCCTTGTGATGTTCTTAGACAAGTGAGTGACCTCACTTCTGAGAACCAAGCCAGGTTCAAAGCGGTATCTCAAAAGGTATTTCTCTGCCTCCTCAGATGCCGGTGTCTCCTTGAGCGTTTTCGGCTCCACCTTACGCAGCTTGGTTCCGTCTTGCGTTACGATCTCATCAGAATCGATCGCCGCAGGCTTTTGTGGTGTCTCCTGAGTCTTGGCCGGCGTTGCCTTAACGGGCTTCTTGCCCCGACCTGACTGTGCCAACGTATCGGTGCCAGCCAAGCATAGAAATCCAAACACCAAAATACCGTACACGAGCGCACGCATTCGAAGGTCTCCGTACCAATACTACTGAAACTACCTATCGGAACGATAGCAAACTCGATCTCTGGGAGTCAAGACAATTTGAAATTGGCATCAATCCTGGAAAAAGACCTTATCGGCTGTCTTGCCTAAAATCGCTTTCTTCTCATTTTCATCGAGAAAATCGGCGTGCGTCGCGATGAGCGCAAACGAAGAAGCATAAGAATGTGGGCCCTGGACCTGATAGGGGCAATCGCTTCCCCACATCAGCCGATTCGCCGAAAAGGCATCTCTCAGTTGCTTGATCATTGGCAGAAGATCCTTGTAAGGCTCTTTCTTCTGTCCGAGAGCATAGAAAGCCGATGTTTTGACATAGACCTTATCGAAGCGTGATAACTTGCAGAGCCTTTCCAAATCACTTTTATCAGCCTCTCCACGCATTCCAATCCTAGAGAAATGATCGATGACAATCCTCGTGTTGGGATACTTAGTCGCCATCCTTTCAATGGTAGGGAGCACTTCTGGGTCGGACAACAAGCAGATCGCTTGCTGAGTTTCCGCCGCTGACTTGAACATCGCGTCGATCCCTGGGCTGCTATCCCAAGTGGCTACATTCTTTGCGTTCGCATAGAGACGAAATCCTCGAACCCCTCGTCGTTTCAGATCGAACATCTTGGCTGCCACTTCCGGTGCATCATGATCAATGATCGCAACCCCCCGAAAAACCTTTGGCCATCTGCTGATGCAATCGAGCATGTAGCTGTTATCAAATCCAAAGAAACTCATCTGAATAAGCACAACTCTTTGAACATCTTCCTTTTGACCTAGTTGAATGATTTCCTCCGGCGTGAATGCTTCTGGTTCAACATCCGCAGGAGTGAATTTTGAATCCAGTGGATATTTCTCTGTAAGCTTTGGCCAAACATGAACATGGGAATCAACATAATCCCCCGATGGTCTCGCCAGAAAACCACTCGCTTGGGTAACCTTCAACTGGCTTGCTATACCGGCACCGATAGCCACAGATCCAGCACCAAAGATCAACCTCCTACGACTGACTCGACTTGGCATTTCAAAACTCCTGAATCATTCTTTGATAGTATTCAAACGCGGCTCGAACTTGTTGGATATCGACGAACTCACATTCAGTGTGCGCTTGGTCAATGCTCCCAGGCCCAAAGATAATGGTTTCGATCCCTAAAGCCCGAATCTGGGTGCCATCGGAACCATAAGCGACCCCTTCGACCTGATCACTATATCCCATTTCATCGAGGACACGACAAGAGAGACGAGCAATCTGAGCGTCAGCAGGTGTTTCCAGGCCCGCATCGTAGAGCAAGGGCGATTCTGTTTCGAAATCTGAGCCTGGAATCGCTCGTGAAACCGTATCAACGACCGCTTGGTAACCGGATAAAACTTCTTCCAGTTTTTCCTGCGGTAAAAGCCTCCGGTCGATCTGGATGGCACAACGATCAGGCACAAAGTTGACTTGCACTCCACCTTCAATGAGTCCGACATTTCCCGTTGCACAACCCAAGAGAGGATGCTGTATTTCTGCAAGTGATCGATGGTAATCTTGCAAAGCGACCAGCAAGTGGCCCATATGTTCGATGGCATTAATCCCCAAGTGAACCTTGGAACTATGGGCCTGTTTGCCTTTAGCGATAATTCGCCAACGCAAAACTCCCTTGCTCGCAACGACGGTCTTCAATTCCGTTGGCTCGGCGACGATCGCCGCAGTCGCCTCGAGCGTCTCGCAAAGTTTCTTAACGCCGAGACAAGAAAACTCCTCATCGATGACGCTTGCAACTAAGATCGAACTCTTGGGAATCACTCCCTGTTGCTTCGCGTTGGCTACTGCGGCCATCATGCATGCCAATCCCGCCTTGGTATCACAAGAACCCCGTCCGTAGAGTTTCCCCTGCGAAATTTTTGGGTCGAACGGTGGGATCGTCATCCCTGCCACAGACACCGTATCCATGTGCGCTTCAAGCAGCAACCGTCTTTTGGTGTCCATGCCAGGTAACTCCGCGATGACGTTGTCTCTACCCGGAAGTACGTTTTGTCGACGATTTTCGATTCCATGGGTGTTCCAAAAACTCTCAACAAAATCTGCAAGACCTCCTTCACCCGGCCCTCCAGGATAAAACGCATTGACACTGTTGATGCGAACGAGTTGCTCTAGTATGTGAATCGGATCGATGGTCATATTGGAAAACTGCCTAGACGAATGAAGTTGCCTGCTATGCCAAGCAATCTTACCAAATGATTTTCTTCCTGCTTCAAAAAAGTCCCGCCTGAGGGCTCACGATAGGAGCCTAAGTTCGACTACAATGCACCCTTCAAAACACGATTTTTAGCCCCACATTACTCCGCTTTTGACAAAGCTCTTATGGTTCGCAGTTACCACTCGATTTGCAATACGATTTCCCTAGCTGTATCGCTTGCTTTGATCGCTATCCATGCGGCTTTTGCTCAAGAACCAAAGAGCAATCTACTGTATCCGAAATCGAAGGTGGTAGAACAAGTCGACGACTACCATGGAACCAAGGTCAACGATCCGTTTCGTTGGCTTGAGGATGTCGACTCTGAGGATACAAAAACCTGGGTCAGCGAGCAAAACAAGCTGACCTTCGATTATCTCGAAAGCATTCCTGCCCGAACTCGGTTCAAGCAACGACTAACTCAGTTGTGGAACTTTGAACGTTATGGATTGCCACGTCAGTACGGTCAGACGTACTTCTACACCTACAACAATGGCCTTCAAAATCAAAACATCCTTTACACTGCCCAGTCGATCGACGAAGTTGGACTTACGAATCAAAAACTCCTCCTGGATCCCAACCTGCTCAGTCAAGATGGAACCGTCGCACTCAGCGGATACGTCCCAAGCGATGATGGGAAATACTTAGCCTACGGAGTGGCGGAGTCTGGAAGCGACTGGAATGTTTGGCGCATCAGGGATGTCGTCACCGCGAAAGATCTTCCAGAGACCATCCGCTGGGTGAAATTTAGTTCCGTCGCCTGGACCAGCGACAATCTTGGCTTTTTCTATAGCCGATACGATGAGCCAAAAGAGAACGAATTCACCGGCGTGAATTACTTCCAGAAGCTCTACTACCACCGCGTAGGGACTGAGCAAGCCCAAGACATCCTTGTGTACGATCGCTCTGATCAAAAGGAATGGGGGTTTGGCGGAAGCGTCTCGGATGACGGAAAATATCTGGCGATCTCCGTCTGGCGTGGAACCGAAAAAAAGAATCTTTTCTTCTACGCACCGATCGCCGATGGCAAGATCCCGACAAAGGATCAAGTCGTCGAGCTTATCCCTGAATTTACCGCAGATTGGCAATTCCTCGGGAATGATGGTAAACGATTCTATTTTGAAACCGACGATTCCGCACCTAAGCATCGAGTTATCGCAATCGATCTGGACAACCCGAACCCGAAGAACTGGAAAACGCTCGTCCCAGAAACAGATCATTCGATCGAAAGTTCGAGCTTGCTCGGGAATCGCTTCCTGATTCACTACATCCAAGATGCCACGAGTACCGTTAAGGAATATTCGATCGAAGGTAAACCAGGGCAAGAGCTAAAGATCCCGTCGCTTGGGACTGTCGCAGGACTTGAGGGCAAGCGTTCCACAAAGGAAACCTTCTTCTCGTTTACCAATTACATCACACCTCCGACTGTTTTTAAACTCGACTTGGAATCGCTCGAATCCACCACATGGAAATCGCCAAAACTAGAATTCGATCCGGCGAATTTTATTACAGAGAGAATTTTTTACACCAGCAAGGATGGAACCCGCATTCCGATGATCCTTTCGAGGAAGAAAGGGAGCGAAAAGAATGGGCAACTGCCGACGATCCTCTACGGATATGGAGGCTTCAACATCTCCATCACGCCAAACTTCTCGCCAGCCAACCTCGCCTGGATGGAGCAAGGTGGAATGTACGCTGTGGCCAACTTAAGAGGCGGTGGTGAGTACGGTCGAGACTGGCATGAATCGGGGATGCTGGACAAGAAGCAGCGAGTTTTCGATGATTTCATCTCAGCGGCAGAGTACTTGATCAAGGAGAATTACACCAGTAGTTCGAAACTTGCGATATCAGGTCGAAGCAACGGCGGCCTTTTGGTTGGAGCCACGATGACTCAGCGCCCAGATTTATTCGCCGTAGCATTACCCGCTGTCGGTGTCATGGACATGTTGCGATTCCATCAATTCACCATCGGTTGGGCTTGGGTAAGCGAGTTCGGAAGCTCCGAAAATCCAAATCAATTCCAAACACTCTTGAAGTACTCTCCGTTGCATCGTTTAACACCCGGTACACGGTATCCCGCAACACTCATCACTACCGGTGATCATGACGACCGCGTTGTGCCGGGCCATTCCTACAAGTTCGCTGCGAGACTCCAAAGTTGTCAAAGCGGTACACGGCCCACGTTGATACGCATCGAAACCAGTGCTGGCCACGGTGCGGGTACCCCCGTCGCAAAACTGATCGATACAGCCGCAGACACCTTAGGTTTCGTGTGGAAAAATTTCGGCCTCGAGTAGTTGAGAACGTCCTTAGCGTGCACGCATCGCAAATTCTATTTGAAGACAACCACCTGCTGGTCCTCAACAAGCCCGCCGATTGGATTGTACAAGGTGCTTCGACCGATCAACGCAGCTTGCTCGAGTCAGCCCGACTCTACATCAAAAACAAGTACGAGAAACCTGGAAACGTCTACCTTGGGGTCGTGAGTCGACTCGATGCACCCGTGACGGGTGCGGTACCTTTCGCAAGAACCAGCAAGTGTGCATCGAGATTGAGCGAACAATTTCGGAGCCATACGGTCACGAAGGTGTACTGGGCGATTGTATCAGGAGCACCCAAGGCGATCGAAGGACGCTTGGAGCAAACACTCCTCAGAGGGCCAAACGATACGATCACCAGGGTCTGTCCATCGAGCAACACCGAGGGCCAATTAGCAATACTTGATTATCGAGTCGTGAGTTGTACAAAGTCGCATTCTTTCTTAAGCATCCAACTGATCACGGGGCGCAAGCATCAGATACGGTGCCAACTAGCGTCGATCGGGTGTCCAATCCTTGGCGACCGACTCTACGGCTCCCAGGAGAGCTTCGCACAAGGTATTGCATTGCACTGTCAGCACTTAGAGTTCGATCACCCGACGACCAAAGATCGTATGAGGATTGCGGCCGCCCCCCCGATCTATTGGCCAGCGAATTTTCGTACTAGCGACCGCTGATAAACACTGATGAACGCTGATGCAGAACAAAACCGACCGCTGATAAACACTGATGAACGCTGATGCAGAACCACGCGATGGCCCCCTTTTCGCCAAAGGCGATACTCAACGTAGCCTGGGGTAACGCCCCAGGGATGCGTTGGCCGGACTTTACGAAACGATCTATGAGGATGATGCTCGCTACTTCATGGCCCGGAGTTTGACCAAGGCTTGTTCGACCCCTTGACGCTGGGCGACTAGATCCGCCAAAGCCTGACGCTCCTTGTCGATGATCTCCGCCGGTGCCTTGCCCACAAACGCTTGATTCGAAAGCCGACTCTCTTTGCCTGTAATAAGCTTCTGAAGATTCTCTAACTGCTTCTCATTGCGAAGAATCTCCGCTCCCACGTCAAGGAACTGACTCAGATCGACATACACATCCATTCCTTCGATGGGAACATGCGCGTGCACCTCAGGTATCCCGATCGAGGGTCCCCAAGCGATCCCGTCTGCACCGGCCATGCTTTCGAGGAATGTTCCCATGGGCCTTAATAATCGCTCGAAACGATCCTCGCACCGCACCGAAAACTGAACTCGTTGCTTGGGCGCAATGTTCTGCCTCGAACGAATCTCACGGATCGCACCGATCAACGCTACGAAATGCTTGAACTGCGATTCGACATCCTGCCTGATGAGCTCCTTGCGAGCCACCGGCCAAGCTGCCTGGATCAGCCACTTGGAGGACTGCTGATTGGAATACAAATCGCGGTGAAGAGTGAACTTGGCGAGTTCCTGCCATATCGCCTCGGTCACAAACGGCATCATGGGATGCAATATCCGAAGCATCTGGTCTAGGCAGTAAGCAAGCACGCGTTGCACCATCGGTCGCGCCACAGGATCTTGCATGCGCGGTTTTGCCATCTCGACATAGAAAGAGCAAAAGTCATCCCAAGCGAAATCATAAGCAGCACGTGCCGCTTCCGCATAACCAAAACGCCGAAGTTCTCGATCGATGATCTCCGTGGTTGTCATCAGCCGCGAGAGGATCCACTGATCCTCAAGGGGTAGATTCGACCAATCGATTTCCACTTGGTTGTACCCCTCTAGATTCATCATCACAAATCGAGAAGCATTCCAAAGCTTATTGACGAAATTTCGGGCAACTTCAAATCGCTCGCTAACCACCGGAGCTTTCGGCAAGGCCTTGTCCTCGGCACTCTCTGCCCATTGGGTAGAAAACGGCTTCTTGCACTTGTCGCATACGACGCGATGCTTGATTCGATTCTCTTTGGTCTGATTGATGAGCGATTGGCAATGGGGACATTCGTACTGCACCGGCATACGGACATCTTGGGTCTCGGTGGTCAACCATGCCAATCCAAAGCGCAAGGCATCGGCTCCGAATTTGTCGATCACGTCAATCGGATCGACCCCGTTTCCTTTGCTCTTGGACATTGTCTCGCCAAAGCCATCGAGGATCTTCGGATGGATGTAAACCTCGCGGAACGGCACCTCGCCGACGTTGTTGAGCCCCATGAGCACCATCCTTGCAACCCATAGAGTGATAATGTCGCGAGAAGTGATCAACGTGCTGGTCGGATAGAAGTAATCGAGTTCTGCTGTCTTCTCTGGCCAACCGAGCGTTGAATGAGGCCACAGCGCCGAAGAAAACCACGTATCGAGGACATCCTCTTGACGAACCAAACCTAGCGATTGGACTTTCAATTCCAAACCGGGATTTTCATCTTCGATGCACACATGGAGCACCGCAGGCTCTTCGATCGAAGCAGACATCTGACCGGCGAGAGCTTCGGGCATCGCTAAAATCTTGGCCTTCGCATCCTTGGCCTCTTGGACTGTCTCATAACCTCTTGTCCAAATCGGGATTTGATGCCCCCACCAAAGCTGCCTTCCGACTGGCCAATCCCTCTTCTCGCTGAGCCAATCGACATAGCCTTGGCCATACCGCTCCGGATAGATCTTGACCTTGCCACTCTCAACGGCATCGATCGCCGATTGAGCTAGCTCTGCCATCGCGACGAACCACTGATCGGCCAGATAAGGTTCAATCGGAGTTTTGCTCCGATCGCTGTGTTTTAGCTCGATCTGTCGGTCTTCGGTTTGTTCGAGCAGCCCGAGCTCCTCGATCGCTTGGACGACCTGCTGTCGCGCTTTGCCCATCGTCAAACCTTGGAAACGACCACCATTAGAGTTGATCGTGCCGTCGGTATTCATGATGTTGATCATGGGCAAGCCGCATCGCTGCGCAACTTCATAATCGTTTGGATCATGGGCTGGTGTGATTTTGACACATCCTGAACCCAAGTCAGGTTTGGCCCAAGTATCCACGACGAGCGGAATCTCACGATCGATCAAAGGCAAACGAATCTTACGTCCATCGCGAGCCATAGCGGCAAGCTTTTCGAGTGAAGGCAACAACTGCTTTTGCCTTTGTTTGAGCAGATCGATCTGCGAGGCGATCAACTCTTTGTCCTTCGCGGGTGCTTCGGCAAGCTTCTGCTCTGCCAAGGCAATCGATTTGGCAAGTGCTCCTGCTGGATCAGGATGCACGGCCACTGCGGTATCACCCAACATGGTCTCTGGACGCGTTGTTGCTACAACGACGAATTTTGGTTCGCCAGGTTTTGGATCGATTACTGGATAACGAAAATGCCAAAAGTTACCTTCAACGGTCTCAGTCGTTACTTCGTCGTCGCTGACGGCCGTCTGAAGATAAGTGTCCCAGTTGACCAGACGTTTGCCTCGGTAGATCAAACCCTTCGAGAACAGATCGTAAAAGGTCCTACGCACGGCGCGGGCGCACATCGGGTCGAGCGTAAAACGTGTTCGTCGCCAATCGCAGGAACATCCAAGTCGCTTGAGCTGACTTAGAATCCGCCCCTCGTACTGCTCCTTCCAATCCCAAATCCGCTGAATAAGCGCATCGCGGCCTAGATCGTGACGCGTTTTATTTTCGAGCTCCTTGAGTCGCTTTTCCACAACCGCTTGGGTCGCGATGCCGGCATGGTCAGTCCCCGGCATCCATAAAGCCACCTCGCCCATCATCCGATGCATCCGTATTTGGATGTCTTGCAAGGTATTGTTCAGGGCATGTCCCAAGTGCAATGCACCGGTGACATTTGGCGGAGGAATGACAATCGTAAACGGCTTTTTGCTCGGATCGACATCCGCGTCAAAACAACCGGCCTCGATCCAGTCCAGATAGATTCGATCCGATGCCCCTACAAAATCAAAGCGATTGGGGATCTCGATGGGTTGTGAAGAATTGCTCATTGGGTTCTGTCCTGAAAATGGATCGATGCTCTGATCAACCGTCGGCAGGGATCAGAACCAAGATTTAGCCCAATTTTCAAGGAAAAGCAGTTCTTCGCAAGGCCACCGATGGCCGATCAGGCCAAGCAAACCTAGGATCCCGCAATATAAACGCTGGGAGATTAGGCCACGCGGCGATAAGCACCCGTCATGTAGAACGATTCGATCGCATCGACGACTGATTGCTGCTCGCTTTCGGCCAACTCTGGGTAAACGGGTAAATGCAAGATCTCCCTGGCCGCAGACTCCGTATTTGGTAAGCAACCCAAGGAATACCCAAGATCGGAAAAACATTCCTGCATGTGCAAAGGCACAGGATAGTAAACCTCACATCCGATGCCTTGTTGCTGAAGGTGCGTCCGCAAGGCGTCTCGTCGACCGTGCGGAACCCTTATCCCATACTGATTCCAAACATGCGTCGCCTTGGGATGCTTTCGGGGCAACTCGACGATCTCATGCAACTGACTTCCCTGAAACAACTCCTTGTACCGATCAGCATGGGTGCGACGCGCCTCGGCATACCCCTCCAAATGCTTAATCTTCACACCCAAAACCGCCGCTTGCATGGTATCTAGCCGACTGTTGATCCCAACCAACTTGTGATAGTACCGAGGCTGCATTCCGTGGGATGCAAGCAACCGCAATTTAGCGGCATACTCATCATCGTTGCAAACAAGCATCCCACCGTCACCCATCCCACCAAGGTTCTTTGTAGGATAGAAACTCAAGCAACCGACCAAGCCCCAACTTCCCGCTGGACGATCGTCCCACTCTGCTCCGATAGCCTGGGCCGCGTCCTCGATCACAGGCAAACCATGCGCCTGAGCGATCTCGCAGATCCTGTCCATCGGTGCACACTGACCAAACAAATGCACTGGAATAATGGCTTTGGTGCGAGCCGTGATACTACCTTCGAGACACTCTGGATCGAGGTTGTATGTCATCGGATCGATGTCGACAAAAACCGGCTCAGCGCCCAACCTAGACACAGCGCTGGCTGTCGCGAAAAAAGTGAAACTCGGCACGATCACCTCATCGCCGGGCTCCACATCCAAGGCCATCAAAGCCAAGAGCAACGCATCGCTCCCAGAGGCGCAGCCAATGGCATGCTTGGTACCGCATAGATTTGCAACCGTCGACTCCAAGTCAGTCACTTCCGGCCCATGCAAAAATCGCCCGCTGTCGATAACTCGCTCAATAGCTTCAAGAAATTCTCGCTTAAGCGGTAGATTCCCTCGCCCAACATCGAGCATCGGAACCGGTGCAGACTTCTTGGATTCGCTGGACATATCAACCCCATCCTTGGTTTCTCGTATTGGAAAAAGGTCTAGCTTCATTGCCGACGTTATCCTCCATCGACTCGACTAGACCCGGGTATTAACCTACGAGATAACTCCTTTTAGCGTCAAGTCCAGTGGCCGGCTGAACCTTCGCATCTTGCCCAAAACCACCAGCCTATTTGCTAGCATCAGGCAGTAGTTCTTCGATGTGCTTGACGAGCAATTCTCGCTCCTGGCTATCGAGCCAGACGTAGGACCCCACCAGCTCACCTTGTGCATTGACCAAGCAGAAACGATCTGGATGCCCTCTTTTTTCAACGCCCGGTAGGTAGAACATCTCGGTGCCGACCTTGATGATTTTCTCCAAATCGCCGGTCAAAAACAGCCACTGCTTAGGATCTGCGTTAAAGCCTTCTGCATAGGCTCGAAGCGCCTCGGGCGTATCGTTGTCCGGATCGACCGAGATACTTACCAAACGGATCGGCTTGTCTTTGAACTTCGACTGCAACAAGCGCATTTCGCCACTTTGGCGTTTGCAAGTACCAGGGCAGGTGGAAAAGAAAAAACAAACGACATAGGGCTGCCCCAAGAGATCCTCCGAGCGAACCGTCTGACCGCTTCGCTCCGTGAGTTCGAAGGATCGCGTCCAATTCGGCTCGAGCTTCGATGCCTGACGCAATTCCGCCAATTGCCGCCGGTTCCCCGGATCCCTAGGCTGCTGCATCTGCTCATCGCTCTGATCATCGGGAATTTGGGAATCCTCGGAGGATCGAAGCGCTGTTTCGCCGGACTCTTTGGATGCATTTGAGCGTCCGATTTTCTTCCTGAGGATTGCTCCGGAAGTTCCGATGACAACTCCGAGCAGGATCATGAGCACTTGAAAAATTCGTCGATTTGTCATCACTAAATAAACTTTCTATTGCAACTCCCCTTTTTGCCTTCGATGCATCAAGCCCGTAGCCAAGAGGATCATCGTCAAGGCGAATCCGCCCGTGACCAACCAGCTTGATTGCATCGTAGGGATCCAGTCAACTCTGCCACTTGTTTGACCAACTCCCAATTGCTCGGCACTGGTAGACAAGTGCCGTATTCCGGCGACGATGTAACTCATCGGGTTCCATTGCATCATCGTTTGAAGGATCCTTTGTCCAGTCGGCATACCATCGCTTGCAGCAGGTATGGGAAAAAAGGCACCGCTTAGCATCCACATCGGGAGCATGATCAAATTCATCGCCGCGTGGTAGCCTTGGGTGCTCTCCATGGGCCAAGCAAAGCAAACGCCCATGGCCGTCAGTGCCAAGGCCGCCAGGAAAAGAAACACAGCGAGGATCGCAAGGTTGGGTCCCGTGGGGACCAAACCGATGAGGGTCGAGAGGACAAGAAACACTGCCGCTTGGGCCCAAGCGATCGCTGCTCCACCGAGAGTCTTCCCAATGGCGATCCCCCAACGCTTGGCGGGCGACACGAGCACCCCCTGGAGAAACCCTTCACGTCGATCTTCGATGATTGAGATGGTCGAGAAGATCGCCGTAAAGAGGAGAATCAAAGCGGCCGTTCCTGGAACAAAGAAGGCCATGTAACTTTCACCTTGCGAGCCACCTTGGAAGGCGCTATGAAATCCGGTGCCAAAGAGGATCCAAAACAAAATCGGCTGACCAAACGCGGCAATCACCCGAAACGGTTGGCGAAAGAATCGAATCCATTCACGCTTGGCGAGCATCCAAGCGGCCTGCCAGGTTGGATCGCTGGTGTGTTTGTTCTGGATTGACATTGAGTCTAAATTCACTTGTTTTCCTTAGAAGTCTATCGATCACAGACGGCTTCTACCAAAAAGAACTCGTACCAGATTTGATACGCGCCATTTCCTCGCGCATTCCCTGCAATCCACGCTTGAGCAACCCGGCAACGGCCATCTCGGACTTGTTGATTTGCTCGGAGATCTCTCGCAAGGACATTCCTTCAAGGTATCGCATGCGAATCGCATCGGCTTGGGTAACCGGCAGGTGTTCGATGCATGCGGCCAAAACCGCTGCCGCTTCGGTCTTCATCATCCGTTGACTGGGCGAGGATGTTTCGGCGGGGATCAGATGCTCAAGATGCATCGGGCTCGATCCAGAATTCCCCATCGGACTGATGTTAACTTCGAGCTTTGCCGACCGCTTGTGAGTTGCCAAATGCTCTTGGTGTGCCGACGAAATGTTGTTTCGAAGAATGTGCCTTAACCAAGCTAAAAAGGATTCGATCGATTCACCTCGAAACGAGCCAAAATCGCGTGAAGCTTCCAAATAAGTTGCTTGCACCAAATCGCTAAAATCCATCCGCGCCTTGAGTCTATCGTCGAGCAGTCGCTGGGCAATCACATTGAGGTATGGGCGAAAGCGATCGAGCAATTCCCCTTTGGCTTGGGCGTCGCCTTGTTTGGCCGCTATCAATCTCGATTGCGAGTCGAACACACTAGAACCGAAGGGAAAAAATAGGAAAAGCGAACAGACGAACTATTGCGTGGAGACGACTTTGGTTTCCATTGGAGGAGGAGGAACCTTAGCGATCGAAAGGACATAGTTCACGAGGTGCCAAAGATCCTCATCGAGCAATCCAGGTTCTTCTCGGGATTGCACCACGGCTGCTGCAGGCATTGGGGAGCCTGCAATGCCATAGCGTATCCGGCGATAAAGATCCTCGGGCGTGCGTCCTCCACGGAAATGACCTTCGAGGATATTCCTAGGCTTAAGCGGCTGGGGTTTCAACCCCCCACGGGCCATCAACGGCAAGAGGGCTTCGAGGTCCGTCGGCTGCAGACCGATCTTGGATGTCCAGTCCTTAGTCCAATCGTCGTAATCGGGTAACTGATTCCCTTTCCCGTCGGCGTTGACTCCATGGCACTTGGCACACGAAGCTACTTCGCTGGCAAAGAGGGCCTTTCCTTTTTCAATCGATGCGGTCAACTCAGCCTTGGTCTCTACGGTTTCAGATCCGAAGATTGGAAAATCGGGTCTTGGGAACTCCTCGGCTGCATCGACCGACTGCACCCAGCGATCGGCAATTTGAGTCAGAGCATCCGAAGCGGTGGACAGTTGTCCATCGACAACCGATTTCTCGGCAGTGCGATCATAGATTCGCTCTCCGTCGAGATCGGTGGCTGCCAATTGAATCAATCGACGTTCGAATTCTCCACGAATACTCAGGAAAATCACATAATCGACCAACGCCTTGATCTCCTGATCGCTGAGCTTATCAAAGATCGGCATCTGCGATCCGGAGAGTCCTAAACGAAGCGTTTTTTCGATGTCTTCTTTCAAGGGTTTTGCGCTGCGCGGCGAGGACTTGAACTTGAAAATACCCATGCGGAAATCACGTGGATATGGATCTTGGCTCGCGGCCGTGACGCCCCGTCCCTGACCGCTTAGGCCATGGCACGAGACGCATTGCTGAACGTAGATCCCTGGAGCTGAGGGTGTTCCGACGGCTAGTTTGAGATTCGCCTCGGAAATCAGATCCTCGTAGTCACCCTCCTTGAGCGCCTCGGGCAGCTTCGGATCGTCGAGTGTTCCAAACCACTGGGCAAGCAGATCCCTGGTGTCGTTGAACGACCTGTCGAGTTCCCCATCCTCTTTGCTTTGACCGATCTCGGTTGCCTTAGCGAACAAAAAATTCGGCTCGTAGTGATTCGCTACTTGCGATTGTTCGCGGCACCCGATAAGGGACATAGCGAGCAATGCAGCGGCGAAAATGCTCGCAAGCTTCAACGAGTGGGATGAGTGGTTTGTTGGTTTCAATCTGGACATTCTAGGAAGGCAGAAAGTGGAAAGAACTACAAAACAATTCGAGTGGGCTGGAATCGCTTCACTTTATTTTAGCTCACGGATTTCGATGTTCCTCCAGCGAACATCGAAGGGACCTTGATCGGCTCCGATACCGTGAACCTGGAGGCCAATGAAACCGGAGTCGTGGGAAAGAGGATCCGTGATATCTTCGACCAACTTACCGTTGATCCAAGTTTGAATCCGCTTGCCCTTGGCCCGAATGTGGTACTGGTTCCAGTCGTCATTTTTTAGATACGAGTGAGGCGGTTGCGTTGGGGAGATCCAGTTTCGACCAGTGGCCTCGCCATAGACATATCCCGACTCACCAGGTGAGGCTTCGATTTCTACTTGTGGTCCATGCACTCGGCCATTGTCTTTTTGAGCAAGGCTCTTGGAGCGAATCTGGACACCCGAGTTGAGTGAATTGTGCACCTTAACCTCGAACTTCAGTTCAAAATCGGAATAGTCTTGGGTCGTGCAAAGGAACGAATTGGGGCTGTTTTTCGAGGTCGTTCCGTGGACGCTGTTCCCATCGATTCGGTAGACAGCCCATCCGTTTTTTTGCTGCCAGCCATCGAGGTTCTGGCCGTTGAAGAGGGGTTTCCAGCCATCGCCTGCTGGAACGGGCAATCCATTTGGGTTTTCGTTGCGAACCACGGCTTCCTTGGTAGCTGCGTCTTGCGCAAATCCCATTTGCGCCAAAGCGACTGTCGCCAAGGAGGTCCAACAAAACGAAAGGAAGTTTTTCCGTTGCATTTTCATTCTAAGTACCATCGGGTTCAAAACCGTGAGGCTCAGCGCCGTCACCAGGGAGGAAAGGGGGGGATTTCGGGTACTTCGTAGCCTGTTTATAGAACTAGTACGTTCCTACCCGCAATTTACCCTGCTATTTTATCCTCTTTCCCGATATTCTGCTATGTAGACTCTAGAGTCTTGGGATTGCTATCGAGGTTTTCATCGGTTTTTCAGGTGGTGAAAGTACATGACACATCCTTTATCGAGCTTTGGTCAGTTCCCTGGAACGCGGTTGCGACGCATGCGGCGCTGGGACTGGATCCGAGGAATGGTGCAAGAAACCCAGCTTTCTGCCTCCAATCTGATCTGGCCGATCTTTGTCATCGAGGGCACGGGTCGCACCGAACCTATCGCGACGATGCCGGGCGTTGAGCGAATGAGCATCGATCTTGCAACCATCGCCGCCCAGCGGGCAGTAGAACTGGGAATCGGTGCCATTGCGATCTTCCCCGTCACTCCGACTTCTAAAAAGACCGAGCGTGGAGACGAAGCCCTCGTCTCGGAGAACCTTATCTGCACGGCCACCCGCGCTATCCGTGAAAAGTGCCAAGACAAACTCGGAATCGTTTGCGATGTGGCTCTGGACCCTTACACGACCCACGGTCACGATGGGATCATGATCGACAATACCATCGTCAATGACCTGACTGTCGAGGTGCTTTGCAAACAAGCCGTATTACAGGCCCAAGCCGGCGCGAGTGTGATCGCTCCGTCGGATATGATGGATGGACGCGTTGGCGCCATTCGAACCGCACTCGATCAAGCGGGATTCGAGCACGTGATCTTGATGAGTTATGCCGCTAAGTATGCATCGGCCTTCTACGGACCTTTTCGAGATGCCGTCGGCTCTGCAAAGAATTTAGGCGGTGCTTCTAAGAAAACCTACCAAATGGATCCGGCCAATACCGACGAAGCGATCCGCGAGGTTGCTCTCGATATCCAAGAAGGTGCCGACATCGTGATGGTTAAACCCGGAATGCCCTACCTGGATATCGTTCGACGATTGCACGACAGTTTCTCGATTCCGATCGCGGTCTACCAAGTCTCCGGCGAGTATGCCATGTTGCGCTTTGCGGCTCAGGCCTCGGCCCTTAGCGAAGAGGCTTGTGTTCTCGAGAGCATGCTCGCGTTTCGCCGTGCAGGTGCCGACGCAATCTTGACCTACTTTGCGCCTCGGGTCGCTGAGTGGTTAGCCAAAGAATAACTCGCTGATTCGTGTTGGGATTGGTTGCTGCGTGCTCGTGCTCAGTGAAACGGTGCTCGTACTCGAAAGGACGTGTTGGGGAGTGGTTGACATACGGGCCAAATACGAGGGTGCGATCTTCCTTGAAAAGGTGATTACCTTGAATCGATTCAGCGTTTTCGAGCACGAGCACGAGCGGTGAGTTGGGTGATCTAACGCAGCCTCAATGCTGGAGGCATTTGCCAGTGATAAGCGCAGCGCCACCTCAGGCGTTACTCGCCTTGCTCTCTTAAACCTCTTCGGGGATCACAAACGAATTCCTACCTGCCCGCTTGAGATACGTTGCGGCTTGGGCATCGTCGACAAAATCCTGTTTCTCGCCATCGAATTTAAGTGGCCTAGAGAGTCGATAGGCTAGATTCCCAAGATGCGCCAGCACCGTCGAGCGATGGCCTTCCTCGATATCGCAATGCAACTTGGTCCCATCGGTAATGCTCGATAGGAAATTGTCCAAGTGCGGAATCTCAGAACGATCCGCTTGGCGATCCAAAACCACCTTGTTCCCACGCTCGATCACCTTCCAGCCCAAGCGGCCGATGAGCATGTAAGCTCCGTTGCCATAGAATGCAACTCCGTTTTCAAATCCTTCTTGATGGTAAGGAGACCAAAGTCTTTGCTCGTAGACGAGCATCCTGTTTTCGGCGAACGTGAACGTTACGTATTGGGTGTCGGGCGTCTGCTGAATATCATCGACGAACTGGTATTTGCCCCCCGTGCAATGGATGTCTATCGGATAATCGACACCCAATCCCCAACGCGCAACATCCAGATCGTGCACACCATCATTCCCCATATCCCCTGTTCCATAATCCCATAGCCAACGCCAACCGTAGGTGTAGCGATTGTCATTGTAAGGATTTTCCGGGGCGGGCCCTTGCCAGATATCCCAGTCTAAGCCTGCGGGAATTGAGGAGTCTGCAACGGCCGGGACTCTGCGTCGCAATTGGCTATTCCAAGCTTTGGCGACATGCACCTTGCCGAGCTTACCGGAGCGAATGTACTCGATTGCCTCGTGGTAGTGCGGCATGCTTCGGCACTGTGTTCCAACCTGCACTCGCCGATCGTACTTGCGCGATGCTTGAACCTCTTGCCATCCCTCGAAGACATTCTGCGAAATCGGTTTCTCAACATACACATGCTTACCCGCTTGGCACCCCCAGATCGTCGCAAGCGCATGCCAATGGTCAGGGGTAGCAACAACGATCGCATCGATGGTTTTGTCGTCCATGACTCGTCGCAGGTCTTGGACAGCCTCCGGCTGAACTTGCTGAACATCCCTTATCTTTTTAGACGCCTCGTTGAATAGATTGGTATTCACATCGCAAATGTGACTCACCACTGCATTGGGCCTTGAGGCAAAGCCCGTGGCAAGTCCCATGCCGCGACCTCGTATGCCGATGACGCACAGCCGTAACTTGTTTGTCGAGTTTCTCGCGCGAACAATGTTCGGTGCCGAAAAAACGGTTGAAACTGCCAAGGTGCCGCAGACACCTCGGGCAAGAAAACTTCGACGATCAAGCGGTTTTCCCTTTGCCATGGCCCTAAACCCATTGTTGAGAGTAAAATAAAGGACTTAAGTGTCACAAACAGATCGTCGGATTATACAGCAATCGAAGCCACTGGGATCCAACGGGGCAAATCGGTCTTATGCTCACAGAACCAACTCGAATCCGCCTAGTCTCCGCATACGCGATGCGATTGTTGACCCGTAATTTACCCCTGCTTGTGGCCGCTGTCCTTGGGGGCTCCATCGACGCCCAAGCTTTCGCTCAAGACGACGCATTTAACGCGGCTGCCGATGTCCTCGAACAGAATTGTTTGAGTTGCCACGCTGGCTCAAAACCAAAAGGATCTTTGGGACTAGAATCGTTCGAGGCAATGCTCAAAGGGGGTGAAAGCGGATCGGCCATCGAACCGGGTAACCCCGACAAAAGCATCTTGCTTGATTATGTCCTTGGCGATGAACCTCAGATGCCCAAGTCGGGCAAGCGACTCTCTGCCGATCAGATTGAAATCCTCAGGCTTTGGATCGCACAAGGTGCCAAGTGGCCTGATGGCAGGAAGCTCGAAGATCGGCACGTACCCGATTCTGATTGGTGGTCACTAAGGCCATTGGTTCGGCCAGCAGTTCCAGATCTTCGATCAAGCAACTACAAAATCGCCAACCCGATCGATTCTTTCGTCACAAGCAAATTGCAAGAGAAAGGTTTGCCTCAATCAAATCTTGCCGATCGGAGGACTTTGATTCGACGGCTCTTCTTCGACTTGATCGGTCTTCCGCCAACCCCAGAGCAAATCGATCTTTTCGTGAATGATCCAAGGCAAGACCAACAAGTCTACGAAGAGCTTGTAGATCGTTTGCTGGAATCCCCCCGTTATGGTGAAAGATGGGCAAGACACTGGCTCGATGTGGTGCACTTTGGCGAGACGCACGGTTACGACAAAGACAAACTTCGGCCGAACGCTTGGCCCTACCGCGACTACGTCATCGCCTCGTTGAATTCCGATAAACCTTACCGCCGATTCATCGAAGAGCAAATCGCGGGCGATGTTCTCTACCCGGGAACACCCGATGGACTCGAAGCCCTTGGATTTATTTCCGCTGGGCCATGGGACTTTATCGGACATGCCGAAGTTCCCGAAACGAAGATCGATGGCAAGGTGGCTAGGCATTTGGATCGCGACGATATGGTCTCGACGGCGATCGGAACCTTCAACAGTTTGACGGTAGGATGCGCCCAATGTCACAACCATAAGTTTGATCCGATTTCACAGAAAGATTACTATCGGCTTCAGGCAGTCTTTGCGGCAGTCGATCGAGCCGATCGATCGTACGATCGCGATCCACAGGTCGCCGCTAGACGGGCTCAATTGGATCAACAACTTGCTGAGATTTCCAAAGAGCAAAAGGAAATCGAAGACTTCATCACCAAGCAGGCTGGTTCTCCATTGGTCGAATTGGATCGACAGATTGCCGATGCGACCAAGGCAGCCTCGGGTAAAGAGTTGCCAGAGTTCGGTTATCACAGTCAGATCGAATCGCGAGAGGATGCATCCAAGTGGGTTCAGGTTGATTTGGGGCAGGCGACAGAAATCGACGCGATTGAATTGGTTGGCTGCCACGATACTTTCAACAACATCGGAGCAGGCTTCGGCTTCCCCGTTCGCTTCCGAATACAGGCCTCTGACGATCCAGAGTTTAAGTCGGGAGTTATATCTTTGGTCGATCGCACTTCCGAAGATTGCCCGAACCCAGGTGTGATACCTCAGAGATTTACCATCCCACCCAAAGAAGGCAAACCTGTTGCTGCGCGATATGTCCGAGTGACGGCGACCAAGCTGGTTCATCGATTGCCGACCGACTTTATCTTTGCACTAGCCGAATTGTCCGTGTTCAACCCTAAGGGAGACAAGTTGTCGTCGGGCAAGCCCGTGGCATCGCTCGATTCGATCGAAGCCCCGCCTCGATGGCAACGAGCAAACCTTGTCGATGGCTACTACTTTGGACGTTCAAGCTCAGCCGAATCGGATGTAGGTAAGCTACAAGCGAGGCGCAACGCGTTGATCGAAAACATTCTCGACGAGTCCATGAAGCTCAAGCGTCGAGAATTGGCAAAGTCCCTGGCTCAAATACAACAGACCAAAAAGGAGCTTCCTCCGCAACAAACCGTTTATTCGGGAATGGTTTATTCGGGAAGTGGTACATTCGCGGGAACCGGTGGCAATGGTGGCAAGCCTAGAGCGATCTACGTTCTCGACCGGGGCAATGTGACACAGCCTAGGGATGAAGTAACTCCGGGAGCCCTATCGAGTTTCAGCGATCTGGGAAAATGGTTCGATCTTCCCGAGGGCCATTCCGAAGCGGATCGCCGAGCCGCACTTGCACATTGGTTGTCCGATCAGCGCAATCCGCTGACTTGGCGAAGCATCGTCAATCGCGTTTGGCAATACCATTTCGGACGGGGTATTGTCGAGACATCCAACGATTTGGGACGCATGGGATCCGAACCCACTCACCCGGAGCTTTTGGATTGGCTGGCTGTCGAGTTCCGCGATGGTGGCCAATCGCTCAAGTCGTTGCACAAGATGATCGTCACCAGCTACACCTACCGTCAGGTCTCAACGGTGGAACGAATGGATGCGGATGTGAACCCCGCTAGGGTCGATGAAGACAACCGATATCTATGGCGCGCAAATCGCAGGCGGTTGGAGGCCGAAGCGCTTCGAGACGTGGTATTGCAGGTCGCAGATAAGTTGAATTTAACCATGGGAGGGCCCAGTTTCCAAGACTTTGTGATCGAGCATCCCGAGCACTCACCCCATTACGAATACCATTTGCACGACCCAGAAGACCCTCGCACCCACCGACGCAGCGTTTATCGATTCCTAGTTCGCTCTCAACCGCAACCCTTTATGTCAACGCTCGACTGCGCAGATCCTTCGATGCGCGTCGATAAACGAAACGAGTCGCTCAGTCCGCTTCAAGCTTTGGCACTACTGAATAATGGCTTCATGGTGACGATGAGCAAGCACTTTGCAAAGCGACTTGAGAGCGATTCGCAAGATCGCAAAGTTCAAGTAGAGCAGATGCTCTGGCTTGCGCTAGGCAGACCCCCACAAGCAAGCGAGCGAGACGCTTTGGAAAGCTACATTCAAGAGCACGGGCTGGAAAACGCTTGCCGATTGATTTTCAATCTCAATGAGTTTTCGTTCGTCGATTGAAAGCCTCTTTGTAGGGCACTTGAATGGCTAAAAGAAATCGGGGCTATCGAGTTCCAGCCTTCTTTCCAACTGATTGACCGGTACCAAGTCGCTATGAAGGGGCGATATCCTGCGCGCGGCTTGTACGCATCGCCAAGCCGTATAAGGATCCCATTCTTGGAGCAATACTCGCCACAGGTCGATGTATGCACCGACAAGCAAAGGGTCGTTCTCGAGCGCATGAAGCAGGCTCTCCATGATCGGTTCTTGGTTGCGATGCTGAGCCATGGCGACATCGGCCAGATAGTAATCGAGCAAATAGGCCATCGAATCCTTTTCGGATCCAATCTGTAGCTTGATGTCTTTGATTTCCCTTAGGCTCGCTAATCCATAGACAATTTGTCTAATCTTGCGATCCGCGACACCTCCGCAACGCGTCAGCAGCTCGCGAAGTCCTTGATCGTTATCCGTCAGGATCAAGTATCTGTTGGCGGCTAACACTGCGTCTTCAAGTCGGTGGCTTGCAAGGTAGGAATCGATTTGTGATACAGCCTTTTGATAGATTTCGTCACGGGAGGGAATCTGGACACTCCCAAGTTTACTGAGAATCACTTCGATTCGCGGCACATTCGATTTAGCCGAATACTCTTTGGGTATCTCGAAATGATGATTCTCTTTTAGGTATGCAACGTCCGTGAAACGGTACTCGATCGTCTTATGGGTGGTGCCCTCTCGGGTGCGGAAAGACATAGATACCGGCAGCACCGCCAAATCGCTAACCGCGTGTCGGATATCTGGGTGCATCTTGCACTGATGCGCAAGAAATCTGCGGAACATATGGCTGTGTCGCTTATCGAGTTGATTCGTCGAGGGCTGGAAAGTGACCGCAAGCTTACCGTCGCTTTCAAAATGAAGTTTTCCTTCCACCTCCCGCTTGTCGATCTTGACCGTTTGTTGATCAAAAACCTTAGCGGCCTCAGGATGCATATAGCCGAAGAGACTTTCGATTTCGAATCGTGAGCAGGGCTCCATTTCCTCAAGGCTCAATTGGGCAGATTCCATGGCATGGCACAATGCGTTGCGGTGCTCCGTTTCAGAGTTGTAAAACCAGACCAAAGCATGCACAGGCATGGAAACATGTTCCATCTTTCGAGGATCCAACGTGACGATCGTTTTCGTATCGCTCGAATAAGCGTCCGTCGAATTGGGCATACGAAGCTCGTAGGAATCATTTCCAAGCAGGAGCGTCCCGGTCTCTTCGAGGATCTTCGGTGAGTCCCAACGCGGGGACTGGATCTGAGTGACTCGTTGTAGAGTGATAGACCAAGTTCCCTGCTGAGTGTCATCCGCCCTTACGGGTTGCCCGAAGGTTGCAAGCGCAGCGCTGCATAAAAGCGAAAGGAGCCAAGAGGAAAACAACGATGGGTTGCATGTCATAGCAAATACTCCTTAGGGTCAATTGGGAGGGATCATTCAAGTATCGCTGGAATTGATGGACAAGTCCACTCGACAGACTCATGAAATGCCTGTTACTTAATCGGGGTTAGGTTAGAATAAAGAACTAGATAACAGCTCGTTGCCTCAAATACTTTTTCGGATTCATACTATGATGCAGGTATCCAAAACGAATATCGGACTTCTAACAAGATTGCGATTTTTTGCTACGGTGACTTTTTGGTCACTATCGTTGGGTTGCGGAGTTCAAGCTGGCGATGTTGAAGTTCCGACGATCGACTTGGACAATCGAGAGGATCTGCAGGTTATCGTGGATCGACAGCCCGGGCAGTATCTTGGTCATCCAACCACCCTGCTGCTGGAAGACGGCAAAACGATTCTATGTGTGTATCCCAAAGGGCATGGCAAAGGTGCGATCCTTTACAAGCGTAGCACCGATGGCGGAAAAACTTGGTCTGACCACCTGCCTACACCTAAAAGCTGGGAGACTTCCAAAGAAACCCCGACGATCCATCGCGTGGTGACTGCAGACGGCAAAAAGAGGATCCTGCTCTTTAGTGGACTCTATCCGGTACGCCAGTCGATCAGTGACGATGACGGAATGACTTGGTCGGAGCTCGAACCGATCGGTAATTTTGGTGGAATCGTCACGATGGCTTCGGTCGTTCCAATTCTATCCAAGCCTGGGCACTACACGGCACTTTTCCATGACGACAGCCGGTTCATCCATGCAAAGCCGAATCCGGTTCGAGGCAGATTCACACTCTACCAGACCAGCACGGAGGACGCAGGAAATCATTGGTCGGATCCGGCTCCGATTTTCGTCTCTTCGGATTTGCATCTGTGTGAGCCTGGAGCCGTTTTTTCGCCGGACAAGAAACAGATTGCCGTACTGCTCCGAGAGAACCGCCGCAAAGCCAATTCGCATATTCTCTTCAGCAACGATGCAACTGCCAGTTGGAGTATGCCCAGACCCGTTCCCAACGCGCTGACCGGAGATCGCCACACAGCTCAATATCTACCCGATGGCAGACTCTTCATTTCATTCAGAGATATTCCTAGCCAAGGCAACACCAGTCCGACGGCCAATAGCTGGGTCGCTTGGGTCGGGCGCTACGAAGACCTTCTAAAGGGCACACCCGGCGATTACCGAATTCTGCTCAAGAAGAATTACAAGAGCGGCGATTGCGCCTATCCGGGAGTCGAAGTACTCCCCGACGGCACGGTCGTCACGACAACTTACGGCCACTGGACCAAAGACCAATCCCCTTACATCATGACGGTTCGGCTTAAGATCCCGGAGATCGAAAAAGACCTTCGAAAATGAGCCCACTAAATCAGACAGCGTGAGGAATCTGCACCTGTCAACATCGCGGTCGCTACGAGCATACCGCTGTGAATAGCTCCCTCAATGCTCGAACTTTGGGTGTAATCACCACAAGCATACAGATTCTCACTGAGTCGAAAGTAACCTCGATTCGAAGTATCGAGCAATGGCAGACTTGGACTGAGGAACGCACAGGGCACATGGTAAGTCCTAAGGTGCTTCCACGTCGAAACAGTCCAACCAAACCATTGTACAAGCTGCTGCTGAACGTGATGAACCAACTCAGCCCCCCTCAGTTGACTTGCGGCATTGATATTCACGCTAGCTAGAACCTGACCCGAGGGTGCATAGCTTGGCTGAACGAGGCTCGGGAAGGCAACATGATTGATCGTCAGGCCATCGGGCTCGCTTTGGTCTTTCGAGTCGCCCTCCGTGCCCAGATTTCCGTTGAGAAACAAGATCGGCTCACGAGTCGGAGCGGCACAAGTCTCCATGGAGAAATAAAGACAGGTCGTCGAACGCGATGAAAGCTTTGCCGGAATCGGTAAGGTGTCTCCGAGCAATCGCTTGGCTCCCGATGGTTCGACAGCCAAGATCACGTTTCTACCCAAGACCTTTGTCCCGTCGGACAGTTCGACACCACCCTCGAAGACCTTCGAGACCGTGGAGTTGTATCGAACGATATTTGATCCAATGGTTCGGCAAATCGACTCGGGGATCGCTTGGATACCCTGTTCGGGCAAGGCTGCGGTTCCCAAGCCCATCTCACGAAACACAAATTCCATGCGACTCGAATCGATATCGAGTCGATCGTCAAGAAAGATACCACCGAGAAAGGGACGAAAGAATCGGTCGATGATCCGCTGTGAGAAACCAAGTTTTTTTAACCGCTCGATCGTTGGCTCACCGGGACGCTCAAGGACTTGCATCGAGTTCAACTTCGACAGGCTTTGCCTATAGCGAAGAAGGATCCAGAAATCCTCCCAGGTAGCAATCGGACTGGCGATCGTCTTGAGCGCATCGGGAATCATTTTGCTCCAGGAACTGCGGAGCGGATCTTTGAACGTATGCCAAGTGTTTCCGCAGCGAATCATCGCCCCAGGTCGAAAGGATTGCAGTTTCAGGGATGCCAGATCGACAAACTGGCAAGCGGTTTGATAATTCGTCAAATAAACTTGGAAACCATGATCAAGTAGAAAGCCTTCGAAGCGATCGGTTTTCAAACGGCCACCCGGTCGATTTTCTGCTTCAAGCACTACGACATCAATTTCGGCATGATAAAACATCTTCGCTGCCGTAAGACCAGCTAAGCCGGCTCCGACGATGACCACTGTGTGCACGTGATCACTTGGATGCCCCGTAGCCCTAGGCAGATTATGTTTTTCTGTCACTGAATGTCTCCATCGATGGACTCGGCTGCAGAGGTCTTCTTGTTTCGCAGCTTAGGATTTTCCAGATAGGACAACACGAGCGATATGTCTGCAGGTGTAATTCCGCTGATGCGTGACGCTTGATCAAGATTCTGAGGGCGAACGCGAGTGAATTTCTGTTTGGCTTCGTTTCTCAAGCTGACGATGGAAAGGTAATCAAAGTCGCTTGGGATTTTCTTGTCCATCATGCGTTGCTGTCGCTCGACCTGCACTTGCTGACGTGCAACGTACCCTTCGTACTTGATATCGTACTCGACCTGGAGCCCGATTTGCTCTGGGAATCGGCTGAGTGACTCAGGGAATCTCTCCAAGAGTTCCTGCCAAGTGACTTCGTTGCGTTTGAGGTATTTGTCTCCTGGAACGTCTCCGATGCGAAGGCTTGCAACAGCTCTTTTAGCAAGTTCGATCTGCTCAAGCTTTTCCGTGAATCGGTTGTATCGGAATTGATCGACCAAGCCTAGTTTATATCCGATAGGAGTAAGCCTACGATCCGCGTTATCTTGGCGGAGCATCATACGGTACTCGGCTCGGCTGGTGAACATTCGATAGGGTTCATCGACACCGCAGGTGACCAAATCATCGACCAAGACACCGATATACGCCTCGTCGCGATTGAGCACGAATTCAGATTTGCCCAGCAGGCGCAGGGCTGCGTTCGCACCAGCCACTAAGCCTTGTGCACCGGCTTCTTCGTAACCGGTCGTGCCATTGAGCTGTCCGGCAAAATACAAACCACCGACATCTTTGGTTTCAAGCCATGGATAGAGTTGATCGGGTGGGCAGAAATCGTACTCGACGGCATAGCCGTACCTCATGATTTGCGCGTGTTCCAGGCCTGGGATCATTCGGAACATCTGGTCTTGGACATCCCTAGGAAGAGAGGTGGAGATTCCATTGACATAGATTTCCTGGGTCGTGCGTCCTTCGGGCTCGAGAAACAACTGATGACGGTCTTTGTCAGCAAACCGCACTACCTTATCCTCGATCGAAGGACAGTATCTTGGTCCTGAGGACCGGATCTGTCCGGTATACATCGGAGCTCGATGGAGATTGGCACGAATCAAATCGTGGACGCTTTCGTTGGTATAAGTAATCCAACAAGGGAGTTGCGGCAGGGGTAGCGAATCGGTCATAAACGAAAAGGCTTGTGGTCGATCGTCGCCCGGTTGCATCTCGGTCTTGGAATAATCGATGGTTCGGCCATTGAGCCTCGCGGGGGTTCCGGTCTTGAATCGCTCGACACGAAATCCTAGTCTTGCGAACGCTTGACTGATACCCGAAGTCGTACCTTCACCGGCCCTACCCCCTGCGGTCTTGGCTTCTCCGGTATGCATGATGGCTTGAAGGAACGTGCCGGTTGTCAGAACAACTGCATCTGCAAGGAAATGCGCATCGCCACGGACTTTCACGCCACGGATACTCGTTTTGCCTTCATGGGTCTCCGTAAGAAGATCTTCGACGATTTCCTGTCGGAGATCGATGTTTGCGTTTTCTTCAATTTGGCGTTTGATATCGAACTGATAAGCTTTCTTGTCGGCTTGAGCGCGCGGCGAGTGCATCGCGGCACCTTTGCGGCTGTTGAGCAAGCGGAATTGGATTCCAGTTCGATCGATGGTTTGACCCATGAGCCCACCGAGTGCATCGATCTCGCGAACGATTTGACCCTTTGCCACTCCACCGATCGCAGGATTGCAACTCATCTGTCCAACGGTGTCGAGATTTCCGGTCAAAAGCACAACGCGTGCACCAAGCCTTGCTGCTGCCGCTGCTGCTTCGGTCCCCGCATGCCCGGCTCCGACAACAATCACGTCATACTTGTATTGATTTTGCATGATCAAAAACCACCGATTGTTTCCACAAATCTCCATCCATGTGCGCTCTTAAACACCCAGCAATTTTACCGGCTAATACACATTCAAACAGAGGAAATCCATTTCGTGCTTGGGCATGATGCCCTACTGAACCTCGCTTCGGAAGGCTCGGATCCAAGTCGTTTCGCCTTTGAGCAAGCCTTGATCGAGGAAACGATTGACAATCGCCGAATCGAGCCCGGGCAATTCGACACTCGCCGAAATAGCTTGGTATCGGTTATCGGCCAATCTATAAAACTGAAGTGATGTACCATCGTGTCGCCATACTTCGCGAACCTGCATAGCCGCGAAAAGCTCGAGTTTATCGATCGCCGAAGACGTCAACTCCACTTCGATTACCAAATCCGGTGGTGGATCGACTTCGAAGTCTAGTTCCTCTTTCGTAAGAACTCGATCGATGTTCGTTATGTAACAGGATTCGTCGGCTTCGTAAGCTTTTTTCAAGTCGCTTCGCTTCACGGTTACCGAGGCGACGCTCAGGATCTCGATCCCCTTGATCTCGGAGTAAGCTTCGATCATCCTGCCAATAAGTCGTCCGATATTCTCGTGTTTGCGTTTTGGGCTCATCATCTCTAAGACTCCATCGCTATAGGTCAATCGAGGCACACTGCCTCGACGCTCCTCGGCTAACGCAAGAAAAGTTTCCCAGCTCAAGCTTGCCATCACCATTCGCAGTTCGGATTCCTCTGCTAGTAACGAGCTCATTTCTGATAAATCCTATGGATGAAATTCAGGGCGTATCTCGATTAGTCCAGGAGCGATGACGGGATCGGGACGACGGCTCCACGCTGGGTGCAGACATAGGCAGCGATCCTTGAAGCTCTCGTGTGGATCTGGCTCAATGGCTCGCCAGCGAGAATCCCCATGATCAGAACCGCACAGAACGCATCGCCTGCCCCGACGGTATCGATCGCCTGAATCCCTAAAGCAGGTTGCTGATCCCACTTACCAAGCAAACAAAGTGCGGAACCTTGGTCTCCTCGGGTCAAGGCCAAGCCATCCAAACTGTAGCGATCGATGAGCCTTTGGCATTGCTCGAGCTCATCTCCAACACGCAGTCCCAATAGCCTTGAGACCACTGGAAGCTCTTCATGGTTAAGCTTAACAAAGTTGGCTCGCTGCATCGACTCGTCGATGACTTGGGCCGTGTAAAACGATTGTCTGAGGTTCACGTCAAAGACTCGCAAGACCTCGGGATCAGTGCGGTCAAGAAACCCCAAAATCGCCTTCGAGCTTTCCGGGCTACGCTGAGCGAGTGTTCCAAAACAAACTGCTTCGCAGTTATCGGCCAACTCCTGCCAACGAGGATTCAAATCGAGAAAATCCCAAGCGACATTCGGAGCAAAACGGTATTGCGGTGCGCCCTTCGCATCGAGCGATATATCGACACTACCGGTAGGATGATCAGGATCAATCCCAATATATTCCCGTGACAATCCATGATCCTCTAACCAAAGAATCGCTTTGTCGCCGAGTTCGTCATTGCCCACGGCGCTTGCGATCCTCGCATCTGCTCCCAAACTTGCAGCATGGCAAGCGAAATTTGCAGGTGCACCACCAAAGAGGGCTTGATCTGGATAGACATCCCAAAGGACTTCGCCCAGCCCAACAACCACTTTTTTCTTCATGCCAACTCCCTAATAGCTCGCACCAGGCGCTCGATGTCGTTTGAATTATTGTACGCGTGCAAGGCAATACGCAGCGCACCGTGCCTAACACTCAGAATCACTCCAGCTCGCATCAATTCGCGACGCACCTGCTGAGGATCCTTGCCGAGCAGATGGAACGAAATAATGCCACTTGAATGCCCGTCCAAATCCAAAGGATCGGCAGGGGTCGCCCAAGCCAATTGGGCTCCGACATCAAGGAGCCCCTCGCGAGCTTGTGCCGCTAGCTGCAAAACTCGATTTGCAAATCCGCTGTGCGCATCATGGCAACCGAAATCCAGTAGCATCCCAAGACTAGCACTCAGTCCAATGATCCCAACATGGTTGGCAGAACCACCCTCAAAGCGAGCCGCCGAGGCTTTGAAGGACTTACCCCCACAAACAAACTCGTGGCTGGCTTCCAGCGAGTTCCAACCAGCCAAGACACTCTGCAAGTGATCCAAATTTGAGCGACGGATATAGAGCAAACCTGCCCCTTCAGGGCCGAGCATCCACTTGTGTCCATCGGCAGCCGCATAATCGATGGGGGTTTGGTTTGTATCCAAGGGAAACACCCCCAAGCCCTGGATTGCATCGACGAAGACCTGAGCCCCCTTGCGGTGCGCAATCTCGCATACATCATTCAGATCGATTCGATAACCCGTCGCATAACCAACCCAACTGAGGCTAACGAGTCGAGTGGTCGAATCGATGGCCTCTCGAAGCTTCACCAAATCGATCGAGCCATCAGGCTCAGGTGATACAAACCTGACCTTGACGCCGCGACTCTCAAGGGCCATCCAGGGCAATTGATTGCTGGGAAATTCATTGCTTGGCAAAACGATGCTGTCGCCGGATTGCCAAGGAAACGCCAAAGCCACGGTTTGGATCCCCAAGGTCGTGTTCCCGACCAAGGCGATTTCCTCCCCTTGGGCACCCAGAAGTCTAGCACCCAGACCTCTGAGTTTTGATGCCGTGGCTGACCACTCAGGCCAATGAAAATCCCCATCTACGGACGCTTCGTGGGCAAACCTTGCGATCGCCTCAGCCGCTCGTTTAGGAAGCGGCCCGACGGCCGAATGGTCAAAATAAGCCCATTTTTCGGCGACGGGCATTTGAGCTCTGAATTGCGTCCAAGGATCCATAAATACCGGTTTTATCAAAGTTTCCCGCCAAGCAACTTCGGACGGGAATGTTTTTTAAGAAAAATCGTTGGAGTGGTTGGGTGTAGCTGACAGTTGGAAATTCTAAACTATACTAGCCTGCCTGATTGGAACCGTCGGCTTTAGTGAATAAGGCAGGCTTTTTCACCCAAGCCGGATCATGGCTCTCCTCCACGCGAGCGTCCCAACCCTTTGGTATTATGCATTATTCGAACCTGACGCATGCGGGCCTGTTTGGTGAGCGACGAGGTAATTGATGCCCAGAATCTTGTGTTTGCTAGGACTAGTTGTAGCAGGGCTGATTGGCTTACTGTTCCTCGTCGACCTTATTATGTCGTTTACGGGCTCTGGCGGGATCTTTTCCTACCCAAGCCTGTTGATGGACATCGCCTTTATCGTAGCCTCAGGCATGCTGGGCTATTTAGCTTGGTCGGCTTTCAAAGAACTTAAGTAATCCTACCGATGAGATTCGACGCGGATACCTGGGTTCTGGAGCGTAAAGTCTGGGGTGGTTTAGACTCGGTTTTAATCGCACCTCGTGCCAAAGTCCCGAGCGTAATCGTTACCCTCTGCCATGGTTTTGGAGCGCCAGGTCGCGACCTTGTGTCCCTTGCAGAAGAACTTGTAGCGATGCTACCTGAAGGGGATGCTAAACCTGCATTCCTGTTCCCTTGTGGCCCTATGGATCTCGAAGAAACACACGGGATGCCCAACGCCAGGGCTTGGTGGCTGATCAATATGGCCAAACTGGCCCAACTCGCTGCCGTTGACAATTTCGACGCACTTAGGAACGAGATCCCTCCAGGAATCGATCAAGCAAGATCGGCACTCGAAGATTGCATTCTAGAGTGCCTGAGTGCTAACGAGTGGAGATCGAGCTCCTTGGTTGTGGGAGGATTTTCCCAAGGGGCGATGCTATCGGTCGATCTAGCACTCCGCTCAACAAGACTTTCACCTATTGGGCTTATCGCTTGGTCGGGCGCTCTGATTTGCGAATCGACTTGGGAGCTCGCCTTCGGCAAGGATCCCAGGAACATCAAGGTCTTTCAGAGCCACGGACGACAGGACATGATCCTACCTATTTCGACCGGGCGGGCACTGAACGGTTTTCTCCGAGGACTGGCTCTGAGCACCGACTACGTTGAGTTTACGGGCCCCCATACCATCGCGATCGAATCGATCGAGGGTGCGGTCAGATTGCTTGCAAGCTTGTTATCGCAACCCAGATAAACTTGCTATTTGCCTCCCCGGAGGGAATCGAAGTACTCGCGGAGTTGATCTCGCTGGGCTTTTGGCAATTCGATGTTTTCGATGGCGTCTGGATCATCGGGCGTAGCTGACTTGACTGCATCGCGAACTTCTTCTCGGGTTAAACCCTTTCGATTCTTGCCCCCAATTTTTTGGCCGGGAACCATTTCCCCCTTCCGCATCTTGTCGCGAACCTGGGCATCGTATTCTTTAAAGCCCGCTTCTTTTTCATCGCGGTCCCCTTCTCCGGTCCCTTCACCCTCGCCATCACCAGGTTGGCCGTTTTCGTTTTTACCCTTACCTTTGCCTTTCCCTTTACCCTTACCCTTTTGTCCTTCCTCTCCTTGGTCGTCTCCTTCATCGTCTCCTTGGCCGCTACCCTTTTTATCACCTTTCTTCCCAGACTTATCCCCGCCTTGTTTGCCTCCCGATTGGCCTTGCTTGCCAGATTTGTCGCCAGGCTTCTTGCCACCTTGGCACTCCTCGCACCCTTGACCGTCGCACTCCTGGCACTTGCTCGATTGCTTTGCGTCTTCGATCTCCTCCATCATTTTTTCAAGTTCTTCGGCGGCTTGTTGATCCTCGGAGAGTTCCCCTAATTGATCTTGGATCTCTTGCATGGCTTCTGCCGCCGCTTGTTTGTCCCCTTCCTTCAAGGCCTTCTGAGCTTGATCGAGCTTCTCTTGAAGTTTCTCTGCGGCTTGACTCATCTTCTCGCCTTCTTGAAGCTTCTCAAGTTTTTTGCGCAACGAGGCGGTCTTTTCAACATCCCCTTCTTTTTCCGCATTTTTGAGTTCATTCTTGGCTTCTTGGATCAGATCCTCTCGCTTTTGCTTAGCTTCCTCAAGTGCATCCTTCATCTGCTCGAGCTGTTTCTGAAGCTGGTCTGCTTGGCCAGGCTCCATCTTTCCAGAGTTGAGCGCCTCGACGATCTTTTCCATCTCCGACTTGGCTTCTTCAAAGTCTCCCTTCTGCAGGGCCTTGGCCATGTTCTCGGCGGGACCTTTATCGAGATCCTTGAGTGTTTCGAGAGCTTTTTTCATTTGATCCGAATCGCCAAGAGACTCCTTCTTGCTTTGCAATTCTTTTTTGATTTCATTCAGATCTGCAATCGCCTGTTTGGCATCGAGTTCCGGTTTGTTTTGAAGACTCTTGATCTGCTCTTCAATTCTTTTGTATTCGTCGATAGCGGCTAGATCACCTTGCTCCTCCGCTTCCTGTCGTTTCTTTTGTATGACCTTGAGGATCGGCTCGGTGGCGTTCTTGATGTTCGTGGTTTTCTTGGCCGTCGAACTTGCCATCGCTTGACTAGCCGACGGCTGCGCATCGGGAATCCAAAAAAGGGCGATGCAAGCTGCCAGGGGAAGAGCGACCCAAGCCCACTGAGGGGCCGGGCGAACAGGGAATTGATCTCGCAGGTCAATGCGATCGACTTGTTTTTGAGCATCCTCGATGAGTGCTTGTCCGACTGGGGACTGTCGCTGATCGTGATCGATCGCAAGGGCGCTTGAGCATCGTTCTCGAAGACGGTAGCGCCGATCGATTTCAACTGCGGCTTGAAGCTTCGATGGACGCCTGAGCCATGAGATCCAAGACGCACCGATCAGCGCGATCACCGACGATGCGATCCACCAACCCCAGACCCATCGATCGCGATGGACAGGGACATTCCAATCGATATGCCAAATCTTCGGGACAAGCAGCGCGATAAAGCAGAGGCTAAAGCAGGCCAACAAAGCCCAATTGAGCCAAAAAAGCCAGGAGTGGAAGAACAATCGACGAAGAGCCCTGAGGACTTGCTTTTGAATGACTTCCATGATCGTCCCTTATACCTTTTTAATCGGTCGCTTCGGTGGCGGTGGCTTGAGCATCTTTGCCTTCTCGTCATCAGGCATCGGTGGTGTATTGGGTGGAGGTGGATTTCTGTTGGCGTTATTGCGAGCCGGTGGGTTCAGATCGGTGGTCGATTCAACCCATTCCCAACTGATCGGATGATCTAGTTCTCGTCCTGCGAGAATTCCCCATGGCGTACCGGCGTGCTTCTGTACGACGCTCTGAAGCAACTCTTTGGCAAGCTTGGCCTCTTTTTCGAGCTTGCTATCGACGGTGACTTTGTCGCTGGGAGTTAAATTCCAAGTGTTGCTTTCGGGCTTGGTGAAACTCATCCCACGCTTTGCTTTTGCGAGCATGGCGTTGAAAGATTCAGCTCGGATCTTTGCGGCCAAAGCAGTGCCGTAGGAAAGCTCAAAGCTGGCGAGCCACCTGGGCGATGTTTCTTTACCTCGAAATTTCTCACCTTCGGCCAAGATCGAGCACATTTCGGAAAGCTCTGGATAGAGACGGGCCGATTCGAGTTGGGCATCGGTGAGTTCTTTGGTAAAGGTTGCCTCATCGCGTTTGATGAAGACGGTCTTGGGCTTTGAAAGCGTTCCTGCTCGCGACAACTGAGCCGCGTTGAGAACTGCGTATCTCAGAGGACTCTTCTTGACACGGGCCAAGTACTCGGACTCAGAGAGGTAGTCAGGCCTGTAGCGATCCATCACATCGGGATCGAAGAAGTAGGACATTTGGGACGCGAATGCTTCTGTTTCTCGCCGATCAACCTTGGCATTGAGCTTTCGATTCGGGTGGATCGAGAAATAGATTCCACCGGTCTCATAGCAAAGTTTGGAAAGCGCATAGGGACCAAAGCCCGAGTCCAAGACAGGCTCTTCCATGTAGTTGTCTTGATAGCCAAGCTTAACGCGCTCTGGATAGAGAGTCTCTGGGCCTTGATCCACTTCAGCCCAGTCTTCAACCTGTGCATAGGCTGGATCGAACTCGACGAATTTGATGAACGCCTTGTCTCGACCGAAGGGAGCCGGTACGCCAAGCACATAGCATGGAATGGTTTGAAATCGACAAGACTTGATCGTTTCCTCGGCCAGTTGCAAATCGTCTCCACGCTCATCGGTGACAACCAGGAGCATGACATTGCGAGCTGGGTTATTGCCTTTGGCGACTCGGAACGATTTGAATTTGTCGACGGCCGTCTTGATGGCATGGAAGACCATCTCGTCGCCACCTTCATTTCCGATTTTCTCGATGGCACTGCGGATTTCGGCCAAGTCGTCCGTCGGCTGCTTGGTAAGCAATTCAACTTCACTTCCAAACGACAGGACTGATGTTAGAAGCGGTGGAACCTCCGAAGCTCCTTCGCGTTTTTCTTTTTCAGCTTGGACGATCCCCAGTTGCTGGTAGATGCGATCGAAACGATCGCTGATTTCTTGCCGACGCTTGACCATCGAAATGCTGCTGTCAAAGACCCAAACAACCAAGGTGGGTCGCTCCTCAAGCGATTGAAGGATCTCGTAGGTGACTCGATCGACGGCTCCATCGGTGCCAGTGGTTCCCACTCCGGTCATGCCTCGTACAGCCTTGGGAGCTTCGGTAAGCCCAACGGCTTTCTCGACGGTCAAAGTGACATTCACATCTCCGTCTGGGATCGTAATATCCAAATCGGTAGCTTCGACCGCAGAGACATCGGCAACCAGCGGGGCACTCGATAAAGCCATATCGACCGATCCGATCGAATCGGCTCCGAACTCATCGCTCGGGGTGTCGGAATAAGCGATATCGGTTACGACGTCTAGCGGTGCGAGCTCCTCGGCGATCGGAGACGAATCGATAAATACCGAAAGCAAATTAGGCTGGGTTGCTATGGTGATCGAGGCCAAGCCGACAACGACCAAGATGTGAGCACCGACGCTCAGGAGAAAAGCCATCGAATCTCGATCGAACCAAGACGAAAGTTCGCTGACATCCTCTTGGTCGTCTTCGTCGTCGGAATCCTCATCATCCTCATCTGGATCGAACTCATTGAGCGTTTTGGAACTGGAGGCACCATCGAGGTCATGGTCGCGTCCGTTGGCACCGGAGACGTCTTGTGCGTCGGATGGCGAGTCGTTCTCTTCGAAACGTTGGCGGAGTCGTTTAAGCATACAAACCTCATCCCGCAGTTGGTGCTGACCTATCGAAGTCGCATTGAAAACGCAAACCGTGTTCGCCGAACAACTTCAGGCGAATTGCGTAGCCAGCTTTCGATGCATTATTGTCGGAGCAAATTCCCTCAATTTCAACAGGATTAGCAATCAAAACAGCGGCTTGAGGCACAAGAATCCCGAAAAAAACCGCTTAATTTCCATGGGCCCGTTTGCTTGGATCAAAAAAACAAATGCCGGGGGCCTGTTCAAATCGTTAAAATTCGATGCAATTGGGATAAAGATGTTCTGAGCCGGGCACTTGGAGGCTACATCGGCATCCAAATCCAGCGTCGGCATCTGGTTTTTTACTCCTGTTTTAAATTTTTTGGGAGATTGGTTCATGGGATATCGAGTAGCTGGTTCCCGGCGTTTTGGATTTACGCTGGTGGAACTTTTGGTGGTGATCGCCATTATTGGCGTATTGGTCGGGCTGCTTCTGCCAGCCGTGCAAGCTGCCCGAGAGGCGGCCCGTAGGATGAGTTGTTCAAACAACATGAGGCAAATTTGTCTGGCAATCGCCAATTTCGAATCGGCCCGTAAGAAACTTCCACCCTCGAGCATCAACCTTAGCAGCGGTAATGCAAGTGGAACGGTCCAGCAGCAACTTGTCGAGTTTCGCAAAGAAGGGTTTGATGGCACTCTAAATGCGCACTACGCCAACCAGTGCTTTTTGACCATCATCCTTCCATTTATGGAAGCCAACAACGTTTTTAATGCACAGTCGGCCGGTTCACCGGGCGGATACAGCGTCAAGCTTGATTGGTGGCATCCGCAAAATCGTGCTGCTGCATCGACTCCAATTGCATCCTACCTATGCCCTTCATCTCCGGGAGAAAGATTCCTCGATACGACCAGACTAGGCTCTGGTGACAGAAATCGATTTGCTGGCTCTGCTGGGGATTGGCGGCCTGCTGTGACCGACTACATGGCCGTCAATCGAGGGAACTGGAACGGAAATGGATCGGTTTGGAACGTCATCACTCAAAACAATCCCCCCTACCCTGGCGATTTTGGAGTGCGAGGTGGAATGGCAACCAACGAGTTTACCAAACTCGCTGCGATCACCGATGGACTTAGCAACACGCTGACGATTTCCGAAGCGGCAGCGAGGCCCTCACGATACAGCAGCAACAACCGGCTCGAAGAATACGCCGGTGGTACCAATCCCTACATGAATGGACCTTGGGCCCACCAAGGCAACGACATCGCTGTCGATGGTGCTTGGTTCAACAGCGGTGCAACCCCTCCGCAGTTTGCAAACATCACCTCCACTACGGCAGCCAACAGTGCTAATCGCTGCAGCATCAACTGCACCAACCAAGGTGAGATCTATTCTTTCCACACCGGCGGAGCCCACGGTGGACTCGGAGATGCATCGGTGCAGTTCCTCAGCAGCAACATAGACTTGAGAGTCTTAATGCTCATCTCCGCACGCGGAGATGGAACACCGATCGGATCCGAAGCGTTCAACCAATAGCCGTTCGCTGATTGCCTAATAGCGATTGCCATGAAAAAGATTCCAAAGCCGTATCCGATGGATGCGGCTTTTCGCATAATGCGACGATGCGTTGAACTTCTTGCTGATCGGTGATTTCCGAAATCAATCGAGTCTCTCCTGGTTGCTGACAGACCAAAAGCAATTTGTTGCCAAAGCGCATCAGCATCCAAGTCTGCTTGGGTTGCACCTCCGAAGATGCGATCACTTCGAAGATTTCCCGAGGCATTTTCCTTCGTACCATGCTTGGAAAAGCTCTCCTAACAAGGAAGGTAAAACCAAGGAAAACAGCCAAGACGATCCCCAGCGCAAAGAAACTACCGAGCAGACCTGAACTCGCGCTCGATCGGGGTTCCTGTCCTTTTCGTGCGTAGGATTGTCCGGAACTGGCCAAAGCATCTGATTTGGGTTTCGGCAAAGGAGTGAGATAACTTGCTTGGCGAACTTTCGTGTCTGGAGTGCTTCGCGAAGTTGCTTGCTGAGCGACGGTTCCCTGCATCGAGCCCATCACCAACACAGCCCAAAGAATCGCCAATTTTCCGTAGTAGGCTATACCAAGACCATTCATGGCAGGTCTCCTATCGGATCGATCAGCTCGAGGACTCGAAAGCAGATTCTGCCATCGAGACACAGGATCTCTCCTTTTGCTAATCGATGCTCAGCCACATAGAGTTCAGCCAGTTCTTGCCGTGGTGCATCGAGCAAAAGCAATGCATCCTCGCCGAGCTCATACAGATCCCTAGGCGCTATCTGCAGCCTTCCAATCTCGATCCGAAGCTCATCGCTCTGAATGTCGATTTGCTGCTTTGATTCGATGCTCGACGCTTTGCCTTGACCTAAATGCAACCTCTCACCGAAGCGGTTGGTTTTCGCAGTATCGCAGTGCGACCAATCTTCAAAACGATAAGGCTCAAGACCATCGGCCAGCATATTTGAGTCAGCCACATCCAACGCTGCGACGGCTTCCTGAAGCATCCGTTGGGATTCGGCGATTGGCTCTTGGCCCTGCTCTTGCATAAACCCGCCTATTTGCTAGCAACCAACCACGTGAAAAACAAACCACAAACACTCTCAGCCCAACAATTGTGGTTTCTCAAAAATAGCTTCGAGAATCAAGTCGGATTCGACCAAATTGCACCTGCGATAGCGGGTTTTTGGTAAGATCTCCGCTGGATCGAAAGCCGGTCGGATCCCAATCCTTGACGGCTGAAATGCAGTTCGAATCAATCGCAAGCCAGGAAGAATTTACGTGGAAGTGCAGCAAGAAGATCAACAAAATCAGGATGGCCGGGTATTTGTCGAAACGATGGTCATGCTACTGAAATCAGTCCCGACGCTCCAAGAGATCCAGGCTGTACTCGGTGAGTTCACCATCAACAAAGTTCGGGAAGAGGGACACGACACCTGGGAACATTGCGGACCGGCGATCTTCTTGGAATATCGAGAGGAATACTTTGGGCAATACGTGATCGATATCGTCGATAGGCCCTGGCCTGATGAACTGGATTTTGACAAGCCAGACTCCAAGCTCTACCGTGCGTGGAAAGAAGGGTGCTTTGGTATCAGCACTTGCCCGGGCGCCTTGGATCGCGCCAAAGAGCAGTCTTGGATCTGGCCTGAGGGCCGCGAAGCGATCAAGGAGGCGAAAGCTTTCCTTCGGGTTCGCACGACCTTCATGCTCGATCGCGACGAGGAGTTCGAGGACGACGAATGGATTCCAAGCGATTATTACGCCCCTGAAGAACTCATGGAAATCCACTGGGTTATTCTGGCTCTGTTTAAACTCCCGCAGGTCCTATGCTATTTCAATCCACAAGGCGAGGTGCTTCGCGATCAGGCATCGTTTGACGAAACCGACGAACTCTATCACGAAAACGAACTTCCGGCGCTGGAGCTTTGGTGCAACGCACGACTCTTCCGTATCGACGATCAATGGACGTTGATGGACACCGTTGGCAACTCGCAAGTGGGAGTTCCAGACGTCGAAGCGGTCTTTTTCTCAGAAGCTTATTCCCCAGTGGATGTCGAACAACTTTTGAGACTCACGACGATGTACCTACTGGATGCCCCGGACGAAGACATCCAAACGATGGAGGACGAGAACGGAACGACGTGGAAACTGTCCTTTTTCATCGACAGTATCTGCGATCCCCCACGACAAGTCGTCAGGTTGATCCCCGACGATGGCCGCACCGCCCCCGAGGTCTAAGCCCCCTATCCTTGATGCTAGTGGCAATTCATCGCCACGTGCGATAAACTAGCGACAACGGTCGTTTTTTTGCTCTTAATCTAGCCTTCTTAAAAGGTGCATCGATGTCGATGAAATATCGTTTTTTGGCATTGGCCTTGTCGGTCATTTTCTCGGCACCATGTCTTGCACAGGAGCCACCGGCATCTGCGGCCAAGGAAATCCAGAATTTGATCGGAGCCAAGGACTATGAGGGAGCCTTGAAATTCCTTGACGAAAACAAAGACCTGCCCCCCGCAACTCAGATCATAAGCCGAAATCAGATCGCCGCTTTCTTGATGCAAGCGAATCGTCGAGACGAAGCCTTGGCCCAGTTCGAGAAGGCTTGTTCGGATGCTCTATCCTCTGCCAAAGAGGGGAAGATCACCAATCAAAACTTGGTCAGCACAATCATGTTGGCCACGACCATGAGCCGAGCTTTCAATGAGTCCAAACCCATCGAGTGGGTTTCCAGCGCCTTGGAGATTGTCAAAAGCAACCTGTCGGAGAAAGAACTGACTGCCGACCACCGTCTTGCGGTGGATTTGCTTCGAATGAAAATGCAACTCGACGCACCTGCGAAAATGGAAGCCAACAAGAACGAGCTTCTTGAGACCATTGCCAAGTCCGAGTCCCTCTTCGACAAGGACAGTTCCAATACCAGCAAAGCAACCACAATGCTCAGTATTTGGAATCTGAAAATGCAAGCCGCAGATGCTTCGCAAGCGGAACAGATTTTTGAGAGATCTTCGAGACTCGCCGAGAGTTTGACCAAGCAAGCCCCGAACTCCAATGTCATTAACGCTTACATTGCAATCGCATCTGGCTACATCAGCCGCAGCGCAAGATCCGCCCCTGACTCGGCCTCGAAAGCCCTCGACTCGGTGAAAACTTTCTTCGATGGTATCGAATCCCAAGATGTCGCCGTCACCAAAGCCGTCGAAGGATTCCTCAAGAACACCAAAAATATGGAACGAACCATCGAAAGTGCTAAACGGCTCATGTCGATGATCGGTCAGCCTGCTCCAGAAATCGATCCCATGGAATGGATCAACGGTGAACCTCTAAGCACCCTTGCTGATCTCAAAGGCAAAGTCGTCTTAGTCGACTTTTGGGCCGTTTGGTGTGGCCCTTGTATCGCCACATTCCCCCATTTGAAGCATCTCGATGAGCAGTACAAGGACAAGGGGCTCACGATTATCGGAGTCACCCGTCAATACAACATGCGATGGGATGATAGTACGGGGAACTACGCTCGCAGTCAAACACCCGTCGAACTCGAAGATGAAATGAACATGCTCGAAAAATTCATCGCCAAGCATCAGTTGACCCACCGAACCATGGTCACCCCAGAGAAGAGCGATATGCAAGAAAGGTATGCAGTGACGGGAATTCCCCATGCCGTGTTGATCGACAAGCAAGGAATCGTGCGGCTTGTAAAGGTTGGCTCTGGTAGCCAAAATGCCGAAGAGATCGAAAGCATGATTAAAAAGCTGCTTGACGAATAGGTTCAGATGAAGACCAAGTGGAGAGCAAAACTTAGGCTCTGGGGTAAAAAAAGAGGAGGGCGGATGTCGGGCTGGTGGTTCATCGGCTCGTTAGGCGAAGCCCTCTTTTTTGCTGCGGTGTTTCTCATCGGTGTGTTCCTCTCGGCAATCCTCATCAGTTGGCAACTGATGTCCCAAAGCACTCAACCGCTGAAGATCTGGAATGGTTTTTGGCTGTTTCTGGGCGTCTGTTTGTCCTTTGCCGTCATCGGAATCGTTGGCTTTTGGTACCGAGTTCTTAAGGTCGTCACGAGCGACGAACATCGCGAAGTGATCGCGCAAAGAGGAATTATCCCAGAGCCACTCAGCGGAACGCAAACTCCCAAACGCACTGCTTTGGCTCCTAGCATTCCTGATGTCAAGCGGTTTACCGACAGTCCAGGGGCTCGGTTGGCGTACAGGCTTCCGAGCCAAATCCCCGAGAATGGTGCTTTAGTCGCCCTGGGGATCTTCGCCATGGCTTGGAATGCGATGATCGCAGTCTTTGTCGTGTTGGCTGCAGAGAATTATTTTCGCGATCAAACACCCTGGCAGCTTTTGCTCCTCTTGCTGCCTGGAATCTATGTCGCCATTCGATCGGCAAGACTCTTTTTTCGATCCTTCATCCGAATCCTTGGAATCGGCTCGACAACCGTAGAGATCGAAGAACTCCCGCTTGTGCCTGGACGTGAGTATCACTTGGAAGTCGTCCAGTACGGAAGATTAGTCATCAAAAAAATCGCAGTACGTCTCGAATGCCAGGAGGAGAGCACTTATCATTTCGGCACCGACCTTCGAACCGAGAGGCAGACTGTATTCAGCCAGGAGATAGCCTCTCACGGTAGGGATCGTATCGATTGGGGATACCCCCTGCGGTTGGAATGTCGGTTTTGTGTACCCGAGGATGCAATGCATTCGTTTCAGAGTAAGCATAATGCGATCCATTGGAAAATTGTTGTCGACGGAGAGGCGAATCGATGGCCATCGTATTCCCGAAGTTTTCCCGTACTAGTCTACCCGCAACCCAAGTCGAGCCGACCAACTGCCGCGTCATGATCCGATTAAGCGGCCTGCAGCCGACCTACATGCCCGGCGAGAACATCGACTTTGAGTACCGAGTCGCCAACGTCGATCGAGGTTCCATTGTCGCAGTCGAATGCTCCGTCTGCTGGCTGACCGAAGGCAAAGGTACCGAAGACCTGGGAGTTCACTTTTTCCAACGCCTTGCAGGTGACTCGCTGGCTGCCATCGACTGGACCATCGCACAGAGGATCTCTTGTCCTCTCCCAATCTCTCCGCTTTCCTACGAAGGTAAGCTGCTGAAAATCTCCTGGTGTGTCCGGGTAAGATTCTTCCTCAACGACGGTACCGAACTGATGGCCCAGCAACCCTTCTACGTCGGAACCCTCACGCGTGAAGTATGACCGAGCGGTTTGCTCCTATTCCTAATTCGAACCCCTTCTCCTGCCGCTACTTTGAGCCGGGGATGATCCCATTTCTATTCCACGACGAGCATTGCCTCGAAACACTCGCTGACCGTTTTCGTCCTCCCGGTAACCAAAAATCTGTGGGGCGATGGGCTATCGTCGGACCGCATGGGAGCGGAAAGTCGACCCTACTGATGCAACTGAGCCAGCGACTCAACTGCCACCTAAACGTCTTGCATTCATCGACCCACAAACTCGTCGGCCTGCGCACGATTCTCCGAAAAATCAATCAAAGTGACCTTTGCTTTATCGATGGATACGAACAACTCCCCAGGTGGGCTCAACTTTGGCTGCTGGCCTACACCCAGATCAAACGAGTCCCGATGTGCGTAACAGCCCACCGCTTGCCATGGGCCTTTGAATCGCTCTGGCAAACACGGATCGATCACCAAGTCGAGCACCATGTGCTCGATTGCCTTTTGCGAGACCTGGATCCATCCCTAAAATCCGCTTTGATCGAATCTCAAGCTTGGAAGGTATCTCGCGAGAAACAAAGGGAAAATCTGCGAGAGTCTCTCTTCGACATGTACGACTGGTGGAGAGATACCGTCGACGAGTATTCTCGGGCTCGCTAGACTATGGCCCCATGGATTGCAGTTGGTACACCCCACGGAGTGTTTCTATGTCTATCGTGATGAATCTACCCGGCTCGTTCTATCTTGGTCGTCGTTACGACCTCGCAGAGAGAAAACGGACCGAATCGCAAGTTCACTATGAGTCCAAACACCTTACGACCCATGCTCTATGTGTGGGGATGACCGGTAGCGGCAAGACCGGCCTGTGTGTGAGTTTGCTCGAAGAGGCTGCGCTCGATGGTATCCCAATCATCTGCGTCGACCCCAAAGGGGATCTTGGCAACCTATTGCTAACCTTTCCCGAACTCAAACCGGATGATTTCCGACGCTGGCTCGATAAGTCCGAGGTGCTGGCCAAACGAAGCGACGAAGACGGAAACCTCTCCGACGAGGAGTTGCTAGCCAAGACCGCATCGCAAACTGCGGACGCTTGGACCAACGGACTCAAAGACTGGGAGATGAACCTGGAATACCTTAAAACACTCCAGCAGGTCGAAAAGGTCATCTACACTCCAGGAAGCAATGTAGGCGTACCGCTGACGGTACTCAGTAGCCTCGATGCTCCATCGAGGGAAGTCCTCGAAGATGACGAAGCACTCCGCGATCAGATCTCAAGTGCTGTCTCTGGCCTACTGGCTCTCTTGGGTATCAATGCCGACCCACTGACGAGCCGAGAACATATTCTCCTGTCGACCATTCTCAAGGAGGTTTGGTCTAAGGGCCAAGATCTCTCGATGGAGAACCTGATTCGATGCATCCAAACACCCCCGGTAAAAAAAATAGGTGTGATGGATATCGACTCATTTTTCTCCGCAAGCGACCGAGGCAAATTGGCGATGTCGCTCAATAATCTGCTTGCCTCTCCCGCGTTTGCAGGTTGGATGCAAGGCCAAGCTCTTGATATTGAATCGCTGCTTTATACCCCAAGTGGCGCCCCGAAGATCTCCATCATTTCGATCGCCCACTTGAACGATTCAGAAAGGATGTTTTTCGTAACAATCCTTTTGAACGAACTGGTTTCATGGATGCGTAGCCAAAACGGCACAAGTGCACTTAGAGCTATTTTCTACATGGACGAAATCTACGGGTACTTTCCTCCGGCAGCAAAGCCGCCAAGCAAAGGGCCGATGATGACATTGCTCAAGCAAGCACGCGCCTTTGGACTAGGTATCGTACTGGCTACCCAAAACCCTGTCGATCTAGACTACAAAGGTCTCTCGAACATGGGAACTTGGTTCCTAGGCCGATTGCAAACACAGCGGGACAAGGATCGAGTGCTAGACGGTCTTGAAGGTGCATCGCTTCAACAAGGCGGGGCCTTCGACCGCAATGCAATGGACAAAAATTTGTCCGCGTTAGGCAAGCGAGTCTTTCTGCTCAACAACGTCAACGATAACGCTCCGACGATCTTCCAAACCCGATGGGCCTTCTCCTTCCTCCGCGGTCCACTGTCCCGTCCAGAAATCAGCAGTCTGATGCAAAGCAAGAAAACAGCAGCGCAGACTACAGTCGCTCCTAGCCCCAGCAATACTAGTGGCGATCCTACGCCAAGAACCCCTCCGCCTCTATCGCAAACCACGAGCAACAAAACCTCAGGCCCCCCTATCATTCCTGCAGGGATCGATGTTCGGTACTTCGTCCCAAGCAAAGCGTTTCGGCCAAGCAATCGCTTGGAGTATCGACCTGCTTTGTTTGCTAACGCAAGTATTCATTTTGTTCGGGCAGCAGGCGACATCGATTCATGGAGCGACCTTCAGATCATTGCCCCCATCGGCGAAACTCTTGCCGAGCATCTTTGGGAAGACTCCCAAAGACTCGAACCCAAAAGCTATGAGTTAAGCGATCCGGAACGCGATTTCTCATTCGTCGATCCACCCGCCGAGTTGCTTCAAATAAAGAATTATAAAGCCTGGGAAAGAGAACTCGCAGAGTATCTATTCCGTCACGAAAAATGCATCTATTATCAATGCAAGGCCCTCAAACAAAACACAACACCGGGCTTAAGCGAACTCGATGCTCGAATGGAACTTCATCAATTGGCTCGCGAAGCACGCGATAAAGAGATGGAGAAATTGCGAGCGAAGTACGAAGACAAACTGCGGACACTCCAAAGCAAAGTCACCCTTGCGCAGCAGAGGGTTGATAAACTCGTCGACGAGGCCAAAGCCAAACGAATGGATGGACTAGTGAACTTGGGCACATCCATTTTCGGTGCTTTGCTTGGCAATAAATCTCGGAGCGGTTCGAGGACTTCGTCGGCGGTTCGGGATCTAACCAACGCCGCCAACAAAGGGAGTGACATCTCACGAGCCCAAGAAACCTTGGATGAACTCGTATTGCAGAAAAACGATTTGGAACGCGAATGCATGGCCGACATCGAGAGGGTCAAACGAGACTTCGCAGTCGAAAATTTGGTACTCGAACCTGTCGAAGTGCCTCTTCGGAAAGCAGACACCAAGGTCAAGATGCTCGCGCTAGCTTGGGTTCCTTGGCAAATCGATTCCCAAGGGAACGAAACATGCCTGATCGAAACCCATATTGCTTAAACCACTTAGCACCCTGACTCTTACCCGACGATCGCCCGTCGGTCGAGATCGGATATCGTCTTTTTTCGACCGCTTACGAACACGAATATTCGCTAATGAAGAACAAAAACGACCGCTGATAGACACTCATAAACGCTGATATGAAAAACCCGGATGGCTGAAATGATAGCGGAGCAGCGCAAGCTGCCCGGTGAGTCTTGACCCTTCACCGGAGGGCTTGCGGCCTACCGCTTTCAAAAACCCCTGGGCATGCGCCGAAATACAATCAAATCCAATCTTTCCTAAAATGATTCCAATGTCGATTTGACGGTATTGGCCTAACTTTCTTACTTCCCAGTGCGGAACTCGGCAACGACGCGACCACCGCTGAGGAGTTGCAGTTGGTTTCCGTTGATATGAAAACCATCCACAGAAGCCATGATTTTTGAGAAATTGCTTTCTAATTCCATGCGTTCCGGTGGCCCCGCCATCTTCGTGCTTACCAATTGTCCCAGAATCACACTCCCGTTGTCGATCAACGCGTAGGATCCGGACATACGATTAACGCCCCCGAAAATCGCGAGCTTGCCACGTTCGAACTTTATCGTTGGTGGCGTTTCGATCACGACCCGATGGCCGCTGAGCGAAACGAGTGTCCATTCCTTGCCAGCGGCTTGATTCACCTCTGCCATGTCACAAACATGAGCGCGCCACATGGTTGTCATACCTGCATATTTCGATGAAGCCTTCAGAGGCTTGTCAACGCCGACAGGGGCCGGAAAGATCGTAACACCGTCTTTGATCGTCTCTACAACCTTGATGTCTTTGATGGCCTTAGGATCAACCTTGAGCGGATCCTTGTCGAGGATGACCAAGTCAGCTCGCTTGCCGGCTTCGAGGGTCCCTTTGTCAGCTTGCTCGCCGTACTGCTCCGACGCCCATTCCGTCATGCACTTGAGCCCTTCATAGGGAGTGACTCGCTGGTCTAAACCGATTTCCGCACCGCCTCGGGAAATGCGGTTCACGGCGGAGTAAAGCATCATCATCTGGTCGAGCGGGGCGACGACAAAGTCGGTGTGGTTGGTCGGACGAAGTCCGGCGTCAATGGCATCGCGCATCGGCGAGATATACATGGCCTGCTCCTTACCGCGGTTGGCGATGTGGGCGTCGGCAAAGTAGAAGGTGTGCAGAGTGTAGAAGGATGGGCGGATCTTGTATTGAACGAACTTGGGAATCTGATCCTTCCGTAGGAACTGGGTGTGGATGGTGGTCACATTCCAGGGCTTGCTGTAGTCCCCCGCACGGGCCAGTTCGTAGGCCGTCAGGAACGCGTCGATCGAGGCGTCGCCATTGCAGTGAACCAGCAGCGGGAGATTCATGTCATAAACCTTCTTGAACATCGTGTTGGCGAGGTCCTGCGGGAAGGTGGGTTCTCCTTTCCAGTCTTTCTCGCCACCGGGGCCGCCGGTCAGATAAGGTGTCGTGAAAAAAGCAGTACGACCCTGTGGTGAACCGTCGAGAGTGATCTTAACACCTCCGAGCTTGAAGCGGTTCTCATACTTTGTCCATTTGTCCAATGGATACTCCGCTAGCACTTTATCGGCATCGGTGATGAAGGGGTAAGCCACGATGTCGATGATGTTGGCTCCGGCGTCGCTAGCACGCTTGATCGTCTGGATTTGTGGGAAATGCGTCGCTCCCTCATGGGCGGTGGTGACGCCGTTTTCCGCGTAGAGAATCTGGCCCGCACGGGTGGCATCGAGTTCCTGCTGGGCGGTCATGGGCTCGGATTTCGCGACCACGGGAAGGAAAGCGGTTTCCATGATCAGGCCCCAGGGTTCTTGGGACCCCGGCTTGCGAACGATGATGCCACCGGCTGGGGTTTCGGTTTTGGCGCTGATGTCGTAATACTTCAACGCGAGGCTATTGAGCACCACGCCGTGCATCGAGACGTGCTCGATGCGAACGGGGTTTTCGGGAAATGCTTCGTCGAGGTCGTCGCGGTTGAGCAGGCGGCCTTCGGGCATAACCGTGTCATCATAGCCGTAGCCCATGATCATTTCGCCCTTGGGAATCCTGCGCTCCGTGGCGTATCTCTTCAGCTCGGCGATGATGCTCGGCACGTCCTTGCCAACACCCGATGGCGGGGCGTAGAGCTTGCACTGATTGGCGACTAACAGTGAGTTGATGTAGTGGCTATGTCCATCGAGAAAGCCCGGGAGGAGAGTCTTGCCGCCGAGGTCCACGATCTTGGTGGCGTCGCCTTTCATCTCGAGTGCGGTATTCTTGCTGCCCGCAAACGCGATCTTCCCATCTTTCACCGCAAGGGCTTCGACATAGTTCGGCTGTGCGCCTGCCATGGTCAGGATCGAACCGTTATGATAGATCGTATCGGCCGTTTGGCCGAAGACCTGGGTGGCAAACGTCAATGCCAAGCCGAATGCTAGGAATGACAACAATCGTGCTGCTTTCATGTATTGTTCCTCTTGTTTAGATGACAAAACGTTCGCGAAACCTCAGTCCGCCCTTGGCGAACACTACGATCAGGGTACGCCCCAGCGTTTGCGCAAGCCCCATTGCAAGATTAACAGACCTGCGATTGCTAGAAAAACGAACCAAGAATCGAGTGTCGTATCCCCTAATTGAAATGTCTCAATAGCCGTCTCGGTCGCTTGACGACGACGCTCAAGCAATCGGCTGATCAGATCGGCCGTTTGTTCGGGACTGACCAGTACACCACCGGCTGCTTCATTGAGTTTCGCCAACTGACCCAACAACTGCCAATCAGGTAACGGTTGAAGGGTTTCCAAACTCTGATCGATCACCACAAACGGCAATCGTGACTCGAGCGTTTTGCCTTTCGATCCAACCGCCGATGATCTCCACTCATAGCGACCGGGATCTTTCACGCCATCGAAAGCTAACTTCATGCTTGTCGCATCACGAGGATTTAAGCGATACTCTCCAAGCAGTTGCTCTTTGGCAGGTTGATCTTCTTGCTGACCAGGCTCGAATTTCCACAATTGCAAACCTACCTCCGAAGGCATTTTGACTTCTTTGCTTCCGGGGCTCCATGTCATCATCACCTCGGCACCTTGTTGCAAGAGCAACCGTCGGCGACTCATGCTCAATTGCATCCCTTCGTCAACGGCCTCGCGTCTCAAACCCCACAAAGCCATCTGCCGCCAAAATTGTTTGAACTCTTTGCTTTTCCCCTGCCTGAGCCATTGGAATGTGGAATCAAAAGCCAGGCTCATGACCCGTCCATTTCCTGCGATTCCGTTGACCATAAGTGGCTGTCCGGAATCTCCGGTCGCCAGAACCTTAACCCCCGGTGCGTTCTTGATCCCACCCCATCGATTGGCTCCCGTCAGAGGCTTCATCTCTTTCCACAATGCAGAGTAATCCGTTCCTGGTTCGCCGATTTGCAACAATCGATCGATAGCCACGGGAACGAATTGCACGGAACCTTCGTAATGATTCTTCAACTCGATGGGCCCGTTTTTAGGCTGGCGAATCGCTGCTCCCATTTGAATCGGTAAAACATCGGCTAGTGGAGTATTGTTCCACCCCCCTGCCCCGTAAGCATAATAGCCGCCAAGAGTGATGATTCCGGCACCTTGCTGAACTTGATCGACAAGCAATTTGCATCCTGCGGCCCCAATAGCATCGGAGTCTAGATCACCGAGAATGAATAGGTCGTACACGCCGTTGGATAGTCGCTGACTCAAATCGATCGGCCATTTTTGGATGGGCTCTCTTGCGATCCACAAGCGATCGACTTGCATGTCAGGCGACTCAAGCAGAGCATTGGCGATGAATTTTGACTCTGTCCTTGGCTCACCCTCGATGAACAAAACCCTCGCACCCCCACCTCGAACATTTAGGTACGATGTGATGCGGTTGTTCTCTAAAACCGATTCGCCATCGACGGGCTTGGCTTCGATCCACAACTCATAAGACCCTTCGTCGGGTGCAAGCAGTGGTAATTGAAAGGAAATGGCTTGATCACTCTTGGTCGGGCGAACCACCGTCTGCTCGATAAGCCTTGGCATCCCATCTTTGCCGACAATCTTCATGGCGATCGTAATATCACGATTTGCAACACCCCGTGCTTTGAGCATCCCTCGGACGTAAATCTGGTTTTTGGTATAAGCGTCGAGCTGTTCGGGGACACCTTCGACTCCCAAATCCCGAGCTTGATCGCTATCTCCACGAGGCCCAATTCCTATCAAATAAAGCGGGATGTCTTGCCTAGCAAACTGCTTGGCTATTTGCTGCGGGTCAGTCTTAGCGGGTGTGAGTGTTTGGGAACCATCGCCCATCCAAATCACCGCCATCAGTGGGCTCGGTAAAGTCGAACTCGTAAGCTGGGCCAAAGGGCCGCCGACATCCGTACTAGTACCTTCTGCCTTGGGAGGCAAGACCGGGGGTGCCGTTGTAGCTGCCTCGACGTCACCGAGCGATTGCAATTGCGTGTCGTAGACGAAAGGAGCAAGTCTGATTTGGTTTCCAAGTTGCGCACGGTTTGACCAGAGCCCATTCCAAACCTCCAACTGCTGTTCCCAACGGCTTTTTTTTCCATCCCCAGAGCTCAACTGCATGCTTGATGATTTGTCCATCAAGACGGCAATGGTTCCTTCCGGCTCTCGCTGCTTGGTCCAGCTAACACCCGGCTTGAGGATCGCGAGCATCAATAACAAAATCAGCAGCAGTCTGATGATTCGCAAAATCCACTTCTGAACCCGCGTCAGCCCCTGCATGTCCATCACAAAGAACCAAACGAACAAGAGTCCGATCGCGATGAGCGAAACGAGTCCGTAACTGCCAAAGACCGGAGAGAGAGTCCATTCCATCAGGACTTCCCTTTGCGTTTCGAAGTGTAGAATCGGCTCGACATGGTTTGCTCGGCCATCACCATCATGGCCAAGATCACCCACAGAAATGGCGTTAAATCCCGACCATACCGCCCTTCCCCAATCGAGCTTTGTACCTGATCCCTTTCTTTTGCAATCAATAGGTTTTCGACCCCAATGGATTTCTCCAAAACGCTTCGATCAACCGATTCAAGCGAAACTTCATTGCGATCTACATTGACGCTAAAACCCCGATTCAAAACACCGCGTGCTCGAATGCCACGAAGCCGATAATGACCAGGTTGCTGGGTAAAGCTGTAGCTGATCGATTCGTCTTCGGAGTCCACTCGAATCTCTTCCCCGTTGGGTTGCCTTAACTCATAGGTTTTCGGGAACTCCTTGGTGTTGTTCTCCAAGACCGCCGTCGTTCCAACGTTGTAATTCAAAGGATGCTTGTTTTGCGTTGCTAGATAACGGACGGTCCCCAAAAATAGAGCGAACCCAGGCCATGCGTCCGAGCTGGTCGTGTAAAGCTCGCTCCAGGCTCCCTTACTGGCCGTCACCGATGGCTCTGGATAAGGTAGGGTCATAACGACGACTCTTCCCGATCCCCGTATCGACTCGACCATCATAGGCAATTCCGATTGAGTATAGGAAGCGATCACCGAAGCGGCCGGATCAAGGTCGACCAAGTTCCAATGCTGATACACCGGATAGCTTACCCAAGGGATCTCCTCTGGGGGCCTTTCGAAAATACTCCAAATCGGATGATTCGCTAGAACAGGTCGTAGAACGGTAAGCGTGCCGTCCATCGGGGATTTGGTTAAACCTCGAATTTTTCCGGGGAGCAAACTAGGCACCCCTCCCTGAGCCCCTTTTTCTAAAAGCGTACTACCAGCAGCTATCGCACTGGCATTGCCGTTGATCGCCTGCGGACCGACGGCTCCTGGACCAAGCACGACCAATAGTCCCCCCCCATTTCTGACCCAACCAGAGATGCGATCTGCTTCGTCTCCTGTCAATTCGGAAGGATTGAAAAGGACTACGCTGGAGTATTTGGAAAAGTCGATATGGCTGATCCTGGCCCGCGTCTCGACATCAACACTGTTAGCGGATTCCGAGCCCTTTTCCTTACCGACCCCGATCGAAGGATCCAGCATCAGAGCGACCAATTGACCATCGTTGGCATCGTCGCAAATCACCACCGATTTCCCCTGCTCTCTTGCTTCGATCGTCAGGTGATAAACATTGTCAATCTCCAACGGATCAGGTCGAGCCAATCGCAGCACCGCATGATTAGTTCCCTCTGCTAGATCTTTCCATGGGATCTGAATGCTTGCGGAACCTTGCTCGTTGGGTTGTACGACTTGTCTATCGAGCAATTTTGCGTCCGGAATTTGCCACTGGCTATCTCTGCCTGAAACAGATTTTTTCTCGTTAGGTTCCGCAGCGAGTTCGACCATCAACTGTTCCTTGATATCGCCTTCGAGAGCCCGAAGATCTGCCTGGAGTGTGACGCTGCCACCAGGTACAACGCTTTCGGACGATAGCCTCAAATTCTCCAAAGCCCAGTTTCGTATATCCTTTTCGGGGACGCCCAAATCGATGATTTGTAAAAGTATCCGGGGTTGTTTTTCAACGTTCGCATCTGTGCTTTCTCCCGTGATAAAAGGATTCAAATCGACGTTATCGGCATTTCGCCAAGCAATCTTTCTCATGTCGGATAACACATACACCTCGCGACGTTCAAGCTTGCTCTTGCGAACCGTGTCTGCCGCAAGGGTGATTCGCTCGATCAAATCGCAAGCTTTCCCTTCAACAGCGACGCGATCGAGTTGCCGTTCAGCCGACAATCGATCTTGATTGACCCGGCCACCAGCATCGCTCCCGATGATCGCGATCTCACTGCCAACGGGCAAGCGATCCATAAGCCAACTGGCCATCTCTTTGGCATCTTCAAGTCGAGTGTGATTCAGGTACTTATACCCCATCGTCGGAGAGGTATCGACGACAATCGCGGCACATACAGGACCTTGATTGTTGGCTAGAGGCGTGTCGCTGGATCGGTTGAAAACTGCCCAACCATAGAATCCAGCAGCGAGCCACAGCCCCAATGCGAGGATCGCTGGAATCGCGATCGCGAGCATTCCCCGTTTTCGCCCCCAGAGAACAATCGCCGCGAGCGAACTGAGGATGGCCAAGATACCCAGTAAACCGGCAAGGAGGCTATTGGCAAAGAGCCCGCTTGCCACGCGCGGAGCTGCAAGGGCCGCAGCGAGCAAAAGAACCATAAGAACCCTGGTTGCAAGCAGAATCCATCGCTTGACCGACCAGCCTCGCTGAGCCTCGACTGCCGTCTTCTTAACGAAGCGTATCGCGGGAAACTCAAGCGTCTTTGGCTGCCTTCGACCGAGCATATGGAAAATGATGGGCGCAAGCGCTGCCAAGCATCCAGCCAGTAGAGAGACGTGCAGGAAGGTCATCGAAGTACTTGTCCCCTTAGAAGCGATTCCTTCGACTGATCAAATATTCCATCAAAGCCTTGTCGTAAGGGACACTCGTATCGAGTGGCACATAATCAATCCTCGATTGGCTGAAACCCGCTTTCAAATCCTCTCGAAACCGTCGCACATTCTCCCTGTAATCATGCCCGATATCGTCTGCGTTGACTGGCACGATCTCGTCGGTCTCGGGATCTTTAAGCTCGACTAGACCTTGGAAAGGAAAATGCACCTCAGCTTCATCGAGCACATGAAACACTATCACATCGTGCCCAGCATGCTTGAGCATCCGAACAGCATCGAGCGACGAATCCGAGTCGGTCAGCAAATCGCTCATGATCATAATCAGCGATCGATGATTGAGCATTGCCATCATTTGCTGGATGGGACCTCGCAACTCGGTCTTTCCCGACGTCTTGAGTTTCACCAATTGGCTGAGGATTGCAGCAAACTGACTTCTGCGAGACCGAGGATAAATGCTCGCTTTGATCTTCTGGTCAAAGGTCACTAAACCTACAGGATCCTGCTGCATGAGCATCAGATAGGACAAGGCAGCCGCAAGGCAAATGCAGTAATCGAATTTGGTTAGCTGTTGCCGATAGGTGTAAGCCATTGAGCGGCTAGTATCCATCATGATATAGCCGGTGAGATTTGTCTCGGACTCGAACTTTTTTACGTAGTAGCGATCGGTTTTGGCATAAGCCAACCAATCGATGTCCTTCGGGTCGTCGCCGTGGGAGTAACGACGATGCTCGCTAAACTCAACGGAAAAGCCATGAAAAGGGCTTGCGTGCAACCCCTGAAGAAATCCTTTGACCACAAGCTGGGCGCGCAAATCCAATCGCTTGATCTGCGACGCTAATTCGGGCTTTAGGTACTGCTCGACAGCCACCATCTTGCATCGATATCCAACTGAGGAGTTATTGGGAGTTCCAAGGGAGTCGGCAATAGCCCCACTGCCCGTTGTTTTCATCGACTCCGATCTCAATCCACTTCAAGCGATCACCAATCTTCGGATAGAGTTTCGCTCGTATTTGAGCTGCGATCCAGCCGGCGATCTCTTCGGCAGTGGTGTTGACGATTGGCATTAACATGCAGTCTTCTTTGGGGAAAACCCAGCGTTTTTGCCGAAACCTCAGCACCACTTCTTGATCTTGCAGCTCGACATGGATCATCGGATGATGCAGTGCGACGAGCATATGATGATCCAGTTGCTTGACCACTTCCGCGAGCGAATCGCGAAAAGCGATAAAGTCGATCACATAACGATTCTCGTCGAGCTGTCCGGCAACCTCGGCTTTGAGTCCATAGTTGTGGCCATGCAAACATTCGCAGATATCACCGGCGAAGGTGATAAAGTGCGCCGACGAGAATACGAGTTGCTCTTTGTGCAAAAGAACTCGAAACTCTTGTTTTTCGGTCATCGCTTCGACTCTTGCTGTTAGTTGGATTTGAACATCGAAGAATTCGGATTCCCACGCGAGAGCAAGTAAGCGATCAGATCGAGCGCTTCTTGTTCATTGAGTTTGTTCATCAATTCCGCGGGCATCAAAGAGATCGCCGAGGTCTTCTCTTGTTCAATGTCTTTGCGATCGACCGTAACGGTCTTGGTCGCATCCTCTGGATCGACCACTATCGTGACTTTGCCTGCCACATCGTTGACGATCCTTCCGGTGTGAACAGTTCCGTCTTCCATTTGCAAAACCATCGTTTTGTACTGATCAGAGATGACTTGGCTAGGTCGCACAATCGCATCGATCAAATCGCTGACAGCAAACCGACCAGCAGCCTGGGTCAAGTCAGGGCCAGTGGCACCTCCATCACCTCCAAAGCGATGGCAGATCACACATCGAGCAGCCGCATACATATTCTTGCCGTTCTCGAAGTTTCGGCCCTTCATGTTCTCTGAAGCCAATTTCACGAGAGATTCCGTCGTATAAGCCTTACCGGGCCCCTTGGGCTCAGGGAGTGTCTTGGGTAGTGCCGCCGGTTTGCGAACTCCGAGTGCTTCAAGCACAAATCGCTCTTGATCGTTGGAGAATGAATAAGCATCGTTGGCAGCGTTGATCAGGAATTTTTGATAACTGTTTCCGCCGCTCCACTTTTGAGCTTTCTCAAACCATTGAAAGAACTCTTTGCGTTGTTCGACCGTCCAACCCTCTTTGAGATTTCTCATCGAGAAGGCCAAGTGAAACTGCTGCAGATCGGGCTGATTCTCAAGCATCGCGACGATCGGCCCACCGTAACCTCGATTGCGTTCGAGGATATCTCGATAGTCGGCCTCAGTCTTCTTGCGTTCTTTCGACAGCAGAGGCAAAGCCTTCTTCGATAGCACTGGCGATTGCAGATGGGTCAGAAGGATGACCAATTCGCGATCGAGCATGTCATCGCCCGAGGGGAATAAAGGTTCGATTGCACCGAGCAGAGAATCTCGGAAAGAATTATCGACCCCTCCGAGTCGAATCAAAACGAGCTGGGCTGCTCGTGCCAAATCGAGTCTCTGAGAAGCCGAAAGACTTGACAAATGCAGGCTTCCTAATTGCCTGAGCAATAGCTCCTTGATCTCCGGTTGACCAACACGAGCCAATCCGATGACTCCATTGAGGATTGTGTTCGCATCGGTGCTATTGAGAATCTCCGATTGCCACTTGGCAGCCGGAACTCGTTCAAGTGCCACGCGTGCAGCGTAGCGAATATGCCGATCGCTACTTCCAAGTTGAGAAACCAATTTGGCTATGGTCGCATCGTCCTTGGGCTGGTCGTTGTGGAGAGCTTCGATGGCCCGACGCTGCAAGTGCGATTCATTGACGACAATCTTAGGTGCGGGTGCAGTCGACTCATTTCCGACGTATCTGACACGATAGAGTTCCGATTGAGTGCCACGTCCCCCGACTGTGAAATACAAATGGCCATCCTTTCCAACCGTCAGATCTGTGAGTGGCAACGGCGTTCGCGCGACAAACTCTTCCTTGGTCGCTGCATACGACGCTCCGCTGGGCTCCATGTGGATCGCGTACATGGTCCCAAAGGTCCAGTCGCAAATGTACAACGCCCTTTGGTACTTTGCCGGGAATTTAGCTCCCGTACCGAACTCGACTCCGACCGGAGAACCGGGCCCAATATTCACAAGAGCCGGCAAACTGTCCGCATAGTACTCAGGCCACTTGCCTGTACCACTTCGCCACCCAAACTCGCTACCACTGGTTGCATGAACCACCCGCGTAGGCCGATACCAGGGTGTACCGACATCCCACTCCATGTCCGCATCGTAGACGAACATTTCCCCAGCGGAGTCGAAATCAAAGTCGTATTGATTTCGGTATCCAACGGAGAACATCTCCCATTCTTTCCCCTCGGGGTCGGTTTTAGCAACCCAACCCCCAGGTGCTAAAATCCCCGCAGCGTGTCCATTGGAATCCCATTGACGAGGTAGCAAAAGATCTTCGTCCCAACTCGGTACGATCCGGCTTGTGTAACCCTGCGGAAGGGTTGCAGTGAGTTGCTCGTTACGGGCACCACCCATTGTCTGTGGCGGTGCATTGGTTTTGCGATCCATCGGAGGCAACGTGTGATTTCCGCAGGAAACATAGATCGACTTGCCGTCCGGGGAGAGTCTCAGAGCGTGAGGGCCATGCTCTCCTCCCCCACGGAATTCCTTGAGCTTCTTGATCTCGTCATACTGATCGTCCCCATTGGTATCCTTCAAACGATATAGACCGCTTCCGATCCCACCGTTGACACTTACATACAAACTGTCAAACGCATAGAGAAGGCCTTGTGCAGCCGAAATATTCAAAGGGATCCGTTCAACCTTGGTCTCCTCTTGCGTTCCGGGTTTGGCCGGCGTGACTCGAAACAATCCCTTGTCTCCTTGGTCGCTGACAATCAGACGGCCCTTAGGATCCGTCGTAATGCACACCCAGGAACCCAGTTCGTCCTTGGGGACACGGAACAACTGGTCGATCACAAAGCCGGACGGAACAATAAACTCGCTCGACGAACCGCTGTTGCCCCCTTCGAGAACTTTTCCCCAAGGGTTATCGCCGTACTTGGCAATCACCTTAACAGCCTTGCTTTCGGCTGGCTTGTCTTTCGGGGAAGCGGTCCAAGTTTCATCGCTCTGGAGCGTTTGGACTTTGCCATTGGCATCGACCCAAGCCAACTTGGCAACCAATGCTGCGATTCCTCCAGTATTCCATACTTCGAAGACCACTTCGTTCTTTCCATTGACCAATGCGTTGCTGATATCGACCTGCAACCCTTCTTCCCATGCTTCGCTCTGACCGATTGGCTTGCCGTTAAGAGCAATCGACATCCCGTTATCTGCCGAGGCCGCTAGCCAACCCTGGGTTTTGCCTGAAACCTCGAACGACTTGCGGATCACGTAACGCGTGTTTTCATTATCGCCCCAAATCCACAAAGGCCGCCCGCCCTCTTTAAGTGCTTTATCCCGAAGTGCACCGCTTGCAGAATCGATAGCACCTTGCGGTGCTCCCTGAATCGGTGCTGCACTGGGTGCTTGGCTGTAAACCTTTGCCGGTTTACCTGCAGGCTCCTGACCCCATACGCCAGTTGGGGCGACGGCGGGTAGACAAACGACAATGCCCGCAAGGGATCGACGAAGCAGACCAAAGCGAAAAAGACGACGCATAGATACACCAAAAGGTCGAAGTAGTTTAAGAGGACACGACTGCTTCCCACCTTTGGGAAGGTCAGTACAGAGGGTAGTCTACCGCAAAACACCCTGGAACTGGTAGGTATCTGCCCTAAGAAGCCCTCGTTACAGGGGAAAAGAACGAAGCTATTCTGTATTGGCTTCGAATTTTCATTTAGAATGGCCATCCTAACTTGGCTTGAATCCCTCACCGATCAAGCACTGACGTAAATCCCTACCCAAATTTCGTTCGAGGTCATTGTGCGTATCGTCGTCTGCGAATCTCCCGATCAGGTCGCCATGGTCGCAGCCGATGAATCGATCGAATACCTAGGGCTCGCTTGCTCCTCATCGAGTCCATCGCAAGAAACAAGCGTCTTGGGGCTAGCCACCGGTAGCACTCCTCTAGGACTCTACCAACAATGGATTAAACGGCATCGAGCCGGCGAGATCTCCTTTCGTAACGTTGTTTCATTCAATCTCGATGAGTACTATGGTGTGCCTCCTGAAGATCCTCAGAGCTACCACTATTTCATGCAGGAAAATCTGTTCAAGCACATCGATATCCTGCCGCTAAACACACACATTCCAAAGACCGACTGCCAGGATCTTCCGGCAAGTGCTGAAGCTTATGAGATCGCAATCGCTCAAGCCGGTGGAATCGATCTGCAGATCTTAGGGATCGGCACTGAGGGGCACATCGGATTCAACGAACTAGGCTCCTCGTTGTCCTCGGCCACTCGCGTCAAAACGCTTACGTCCAAGACACGACAGGACAACGCGAGATTCTTTGCATCGATGGATCAAGTACCCAAGATGGCCATCACCATGGGCCTCGGTACGATCATGAACGCTCGTGCAATCCTGCTGCTGGCTACTGGTGTCCATAAAGCCGCTACCATCAGGGATACCGTCGAAGGCCCCGTGACGGCCATGGTTCCGGCATCAATCCTCCAGTTTCATCCCAACGCGACAGTGGTGATTGATCAAGCGGCTGCAAGCAAACTGGCACACCTCGATTACTACTTGGAATGCGAAAGAAATCAGCAATCCCTATGAGCTCAAAGAACTATCATACTTCGACCGCCGAGCATGCAAGATTAAAGGAATCGAGTCAACGGCAGGCCAACTGGCAGCGCTGGGGGACTTACCTCTCCGAACGCCAATGGGGCACTGTGCGTGAGGACTACTCGGACAACCAAGAGGCTTGGTTCTTTCTTCCTCATGATCATGCACGTTCCCGAGCTTATCGGTGGGGCGAAGACGGTTTGATGGGGATCTGTGATCGCCAAGGGAGGCTTTGCTTCTCGTTTGCTTTTTGGAACACCCGAGACCCGATCCTCAAGGAGCGACTCTATGGTCTCTCGGGGCCCGAGGGAAACCACGGGGAAGACGTCAAGGAAACTTATTTCTACCTCGATGCGACTCCCACCTGCTCGTACGCAAAGGGCATCTACAAATATCCACAATCTCGATTCCCCTACGAGAAATTGACCGATACGAATCGTTCTCGATCCCGATTGGAACCCGAGTTTGAACTGGCCGATGCAGGTGCCTTTGATGAGAACGACTATTTCGACTGCCAGATTGAATACGCCAAAGAGTCCCCGGACGACATCCTGATGAAACTCACGGTCTTCAACCGCAGTTCTAGACCTGCAGTTTTGCACCTGCTTCCGCAAATGTGGTTCCATAACTCATGGGTTTGGGGATGCACCCACGAAGGATGCACGGCAAAACCCCGCATGAAACTCATCTACCCTGAGAACGAACCCTCTGGAGTCGTCTTTTGCGATCACGAAACCCTGGGACACCTGGAGTTCCGCGTTCAATCGGACCAAGATCTCGATAAACCCGAATGGCTCTTTACCGAAAACGAAACCAACACCAACAGGCACCCTGGCGCGCTCTCAAGCGGCAGCCACTTCAAGGATGCGTTTCACGATTACATCATCCAAGGGGACAAGAGCAAGGTTAATCCAAAACCCTTTGGCACCAAATGCGGTGCCCATTTTATGACCATTGTCCACCCGAATCGTCCAACGGTTCTTCGATGCAGACTGACCAGTTCCAGTGACAAAGATAGACTCAAGGCGATCCCGGTCATCGGCGGCAAAGCGTCGGACAACTACACTCCGCTTGCGACCATCGATAGCCGATTCGACGAGATCATTGAGAAGCGAAAAAAAGAGGCAGACGAATACTACCAAGCATGCATACCTAACGAACTAAGCGATGACGAAAAGACGGTGGCTCGGCAAGCCTATGCTGGGCTGATCTGGACCAAACAATTCTACTACTACGTCGTCGATGCATGGATGCAAGGGGATCCCGAGGGAAGACAACTACCTTCCTCGCGGTTACAAGGCCGAAATGCGGATTGGAAACATCTCTTCAATCGCGACGTCATCAGCATGCCCGATAAATGGGAATACCCTTGGTATGCCGCTTGGGATCTTGCATTCCACATGATCCCTATGTCAAGAATCGATCCGGATTTCGCGAAAGCCCAACTGCTGCTGTTCCTTCGCGAATGGTACATGCATCCCAACGGCCAGATTCCAGCTTACGAATGGGCCTTGAGCGATGTCAATCCTCCCGTACATGCTTGGGCATGCTGGCAAGTTTACCAGCAATCGGGTGATCGAGAGTTTCTAGCCAGGACGTTCCAAAAACTGCTGTTGAACTTCACCTGGTGGGTGAATCGTAAAGACACCCGTGGCCAGCATGTTTTCAGCGGTGGATTCCTCGGGTTAGATAACATCGGAGTCTTTGACCGCAGCGCCCCATTGCCCGGTGGCGGGATCCTGGATCAAGCCGACGCGACGGCTTGGATGGCATTCTATTGCGGTTGCATGCTGCAAATGGCGTTGGAGTTATCGGATAACTCTAAGGCCTACTCGGATATGGCCAGCAAGTTCTTTGAGCACTACGTCGCAATCTCCGAAGCGATGAATTCACTCCACGGAACAGGACTTTGGGAAGAACACGACGGGTTCTACTACGACCACCTTTATCGAGATGGTAAGAGCATCCCGCTCAAAGTGCGTTCGCTTGTCGGACTGATCCCCCTTTGCTCGAACGTCATCCTCTATGATTCGGTCATCGACAAACTGCCGGGTTTCAAGCGTCGGATGGATTGGTTTCTTAGCAACAAACCACATATGTCCAAATACATGACCTACTTGGAACAAAAACCGAGCAACCAGGACAGTTCTCGATCCGGGGGCATGAGGTTGCTTGCGATCCCATCGACCGAACGACTCAAACGGCTCTTAACCTACATGCTCGACGAGTCGGAGTTCCTCTCCCCTTATGGTATTCGATCCCTTTCCTTAGCCCATCGAGACAATCCTTTCGTCTTCGAACATGCCGGTGGAACGAGCTCCGTGGGCTATGTACCTGGAGAAAGCAATTCGGGAATGTTCGGTGGAAACAGCAACTGGAGAGGCCCAGTTTGGTTCCCCTTGAATTATCTGATCGTCGCGTCCCTGCGCTCCTACCACGAATACTATGGCGATAGCTTCACCATGGAATGCCCAACAGGTTCAGGACAACACCGAAATCTCAAACAGATCGCCGATGAAATAGAGAGGCGTTTGGTGCAATTGTTCTTGAAGGATTCCGAAGGCCGACGGCCATGCCACGGCCAAGATCCCAGGTACTCGAAGGATCCCCATTGGAAAGATCTCGTCTTGTTCTACGAATACTTCCACGGCGATAACGGTAGCGGGCTTGGAGCAAGCCACCAAACAGGCTGGACAGCACTCGTCTCAACGATCCTTGAACATCAAGCCGCCTGCCGTGCGGACGCTTGAATTCTTTGCGGGCATCGGCGGCCTAAAGGCCGCCTGCCCTTGGCTTGATGTCCAAGCGGCCATGGATATCGATCGGGACGCAAAATGCGTTTATACAAGTAATTTCGCAGGAAACTATATCTGCTGCGAACTTGCCACGATCCGAGCAAATCAACTGGCAGACTATCAAGCCGACCTGTGGTGGTTGAGTCCTCCTTGCACTCCTTTTACACAAAAAGGGAAACGCAAAGATAACGCCGACTTGCGCACTGAGGCACTTGGAAATCTGATCCAATTGGCTTCACAGCTCAGACCGCAATTTCTGGTGATCGAAAATGTACTAGGTTTCGAACTGTCCGAGACTTGCAATCAAACATTGCGAATCCTTGAGCAATCGGGCTACGGTACTCGAATCTGCAAAAGATGCCCCACACAAATCGGCTGGCCAAACCGTCGCCGGCGAGTCTATTTGCTCGCTTGGAAAAATCCTATCTCGGAAAAACTCTACCAGCACATCCTAAAAAGTTGGTCCGAGGATTCGTATCCAACATCCTCCCCTACCCTGCCCCGAAGGCTCCAGGAGTTCCTAGATCCGACCATCACTCGTCAGCGGAACCCGGAACTCTGGCTCGATCATCAGACCACGGAGCGATACCACCAATCGATCGATAGGGTAAACCCCGGGGATGCAAACGCTACTACCGCTTGCTTTGGCTCTTCTTATGGCAAAGCCCTCAATCGCTCAGGATCGTATCTGTGGCAGGACGAAGGCTACCGGCTGTTTTCACCTCGAGAGGTCGCGAACCTTTTAGGATTCCCGAGTCGATTCGTTCTACCAGACCATCTGCCCGATCGGCGTTTGTGGCATTTGCTCGGCAACTCGCTATCATTGCCATCTGTGCGGGAACTGATGCTTTTTACCTCAACGATCGACTGAACCCAATCTGCAATGTACGGCAAACATCACTTTATTACTGGCTTGATGCTTTGGATCGTTTTGGCAATGCCAAGTTTTCTGCAGGCAGGCGAGCCCAAAGCCCCCCAACCGCCAAATTTTTTGATCATCTTATGCGACGATCTGGGCTACTCCGACTTGGGTTGCTATGGCAGTGAAATCAACACACCGCAACTCGATGCGATCGCCAACTCAGGCAGACGCTTTGCCCAGTTCTACAACACCGCACGGTGCTGGCCAACACGTGGTGCGTTGCTGACTGGCTATTATGCCCAACAGATTCGACGCGATACGGTACCTGGAGTCAAAAGCGGCGGCCAAGGCACTCGTCCTAAATGGGCAAAACTCCTTCCTGAGCGCATCTCTAAACTTGGCTACCATAGCTACCATTCGGGTAAATGGCATGTCGATGGTTTGCCCACCCAAAATGGGTTTGAAAAATCCTATAGCCTACAGGATCACGACCGACACTTTCACCCAAAGAACCACACCCTCGATGACAAGCCCTTACCGCCGGCCACCTCAAGCGATGGATACTATTCGAGCAACGAAATCGCCTCTCGCGCGATCGACCAATTGAGATACCATCAGGAGAACCATCAAGGAAAACCGTTCTTCTCCTATGTTGCTTTTACCGCACCCCATTTCCCTCTCCATGCACCTCAAGAAATCGTCGATAAATACAAACCCATTTATCAACAAGGATGGGATCGAATCCGTCAACAACGATGGAACAAGCTCAAGCAACTGGGCCTTGCTCGCGATTTGCAACGGCCAAGCGATATCGAAACCGACATCGGACCTCCTTACCATTTCCCTGAAGCGTTGCAAAAACTCGGGACCGGTGAACTCAATCGACCTCTCCCATGGGAACAACTCAGTCCCCAGCAGAAAGCATTTCAAGCAGATAAGATGGCCGTCCATGCAGCGATGATCGAAGCCATGGATAGTCAGATTGGGCGAATTTTCGACTTTATAAAACAAGACCCCGCACGTTGGGAAAATACTCTTGTTCTGTTTTTGTCGGACAATGGCGCTAGTGCCGAGATTATGGTACGCGGAGATGGGCACAACCCCAATGCAGCAGCAGGTTCTGCGCAATCCTATTTGTGTTTAGGGCCAGGTTGGTCATCGGTCTCAAACACTCCCTTCCGAAGGCATAAGACTTGGGTGCACGAAGGCGGGATCGCCACACCGATGATCGCCCATTGGCCCGCTGGAATCCAATCGGATCCAAACCCTGTGTCTACCCCCTACCATGTAATTGATATTGCACCGACCATCCTTGCACTTGCAAGCAAGCACGCTGGCACCGAGTTCGAGTCGCCCGACCCGAAATTTCCTGGTCTGAGTTTTGCCAAGGAATTTCAAGAGCAAGCCAACAGAGCATCCCGGTCCGAATCGCGAGTCCTCTGGTGGCAACACGAAGCGAATCGTGCCTTGCGCGATGGCAATTTAAAGATTGTCGCTTCGGGAAAAGACTCGCCCTGGGAACTTTACGATCTTGCACAGGATCGGGCAGAAACAGAGAACCTAGCCACTCAACGCCCGCAGGAACTCGAACGTTTGGCAAAAACTTGGAACGAGCTTACCGAGCAGTTTCGCCTCCAAGCAACCGCTGAGGATTGATTTATCTTGCCCGAGCAACCGAATCGAAAGGTCCACAAAGAACCTACGATTCGAGGCTAGCCGTTGGGTTCAGAAACCACTGGTTTCTGGGTCATTGGAACCCCAGCACTCTTGGGAGCTGTGCGAACCACGGCCAAGCCAGCCACGGTCAAAACCATCAACAAAACCACATACTCAATGGGACCTGGTCCCGTTTCGCTTTTGAATATTCTTTCCAACATTCTCGTAAATCCGCATCAAATCGAGTACTCTCCCACGCCTTGAAACTCTGACAGATCCACCGATCCATCCCCGGCGCGCTGCTTTAAAAAACTTCCGTGCAACTGAGGGTATCGACGCTCCGGCCTTGCAATCCCACCTTTATTTGCCCCTTCCTCCTAACGCATCCTCTCAGCATAATCCGACCGGCCCGGGGCCTCTTGTTGACGGCCCAAATCGAATGGTGAACAATAGACCCTAGATCCGGGCTATAAAACACACACACTACAGCCTCGCATAAACAAAGCTAATCCCAAGAGCCGCCTATGAACGACCTACGAACCCAAGATCCAACGATTTGGCAAGCGATTCAAGCCGAGGCCACGCGGCAAAAAGAAGGCCTCGAAATGATCGCTAGCGAAAACTACACAAGTTTTCCCGTGATGCAGGCAGTCGGCAGTGTTCTTACGAACAAGTACGCCGAAGGCTACCCAGGGAAGAGGTACTACGGCGGTTGCGAACATGTCGACGTGGTCGAAACCATCGCGATCGAAAGAGCCAAGCAACTTTTCGGCGCTGAGCACGCCAACGTCCAACCCCACTCGGGCTCGCAGGCCAACACGGCAGTCTATCTTTCCCAACTGCAACCGGGCGATGTCGTATTGGGACTGGATCTGGCCCAAGGTGGACACCTGACCCATGGTATGTCGTTGAATATCAGCGGTAAACTCTACAAGTTCTTTTCCTACGGTGTCGATCCACAACACCATCGAATCGACTTCGATCAAGTCGCTTCGCTTGCCAAAGAGCACAAACCCAAGTTGATCATCGCTGGCGCGAGCGCTTATCCTCGCGAGATCCCTCATACGCGATTTGCTGAGATCGCAAAAGATGTCGGTGCTAAACTCATGGTCGACATGGCTCACTATGCCGGTTTGGTCGCAGCGGGCATCCACAATTCTCCAGTCCCTTGCGCCGACTTTGTAACCACCACAACCCACAAGACGCTTCGAGGACCACGCAGCGGTCTGATCTTATGCAAAGCTGAATACGCCAAGGCGATCAACAGCGCTGTCTTTCCGGGAACCCAAGGTGGGCCGCTGATGCATGTGGTCGCTGGCAAGGCTGTTTGCTTCGGAGAGGCTCTAGACCCATCGTTTAAAGAATATGGTCGACGTGTCGTTGCCAATAGCCAAGCCCTGGCTGATGTGCTGCTATCGCATGGCTTGAGATTAATCAGCGGTGGAACCGACAACCACCTTGTCCTTGTCGACGTGACTGTGGCCGGAATTGGTGGCAAGATCGCCGAGAAGACGCTCGATCGCTGCGGCATTACGGTCAACATGAACATGATCCCCTTCGACACTCGTAAGCCGATGGATCCAAGTGGAATTCGAATCGGTAGCCCAGCACTCACCACGCGAGGCATGGGTATCGACGAGTTCAAGCAAATCGGACACTGGATTTCCGCTGCTTTAAAGTCCCATGATAACCAGGACGCATTGGCTCGTATTCATGCGGATGTCCAAGCCTTAGCGAGCTCCTTTCCAGTTCCTGCGGAGCGTTGTGCCACGGGTGCCGAACCAAACTCCTGCTGCTCCTAGATCACTTAAGCCTCAACCAACGAATATTATGCCAACTCCCCGCATCCTTATCGCCGACGACAACTCCGCCAACCGCGAGCTTCTCGAAGCTCTTTTGGCCAATGTCGATTGCGATACTGAAATGGCCGTCGATGGCCAAGACACGCTCGATAAGGTCAAGAGCTTCAAACCCGATTTGATCTTGCTCGATGTAATGATGCCCAAGAAGAACGGATTTGAGGTATGCCGAATCGTCAAGAGCGATCCGATCACATCGCGCATCATGGTATTGATGGTCACGGCATTGAGCGAACTCGGAGATGTCGAACGTGCAGTGGAAGCCGGCACGGACGATTTTCTATCCAAACCGGTCAACTCGCTGGAATTTCAAAAGCGTGTCAAGAACATGCTCAAACTCAAGGGAACCGAAGACGAACTCGAACGCTTGAGAGCCTATATCCGGGAGATGGAAGAACGATCATAGAATGCACACGCTAGCCGACCCAAGAAACGCGCTGAAATTACTCAAGCGCCTCGAACGCAGGGTCCAAATCGTGCATGGCCACACTCAGATCGCAGGACAGGACTACCCTTGGGCTCGCGTGGTCGACCCGGATCGATTGCTCGAACAAACACTCAGCAACGATCAACCCGAATCGGCAGTACTAGATCCATTCTGGGCAGCAAACTGGCGAGCGGCACAGGGTCTTGATAGGTACCTTGGAACCCTAACCATAAATCCACAAACACGAATCCTTGAACTCGGAGGAGGCTCGGGCAGGGCAGGCATCTCCGCAGCACTTCGTGGCGCCCAGGTTTGCATCACCGATGCATCGAGCATGGCACTGATCATGTGCCGATACAATGCAAGATTCCTTACCGATCATGTCCAAGTGCGCAAACTCGATTGGTCTAACACACAAGGATTCGAGCAACGCTTTCCGATCGTGATCGGCTCAGATATCGTCTATAACCCATCGCTTTATCCTATCCTGGAACCTTGCATGCGCCAGGTCATCGAGCAAAATGGAGTGGTCTTGCTGAGCGAACCGCAACGGCACACCGGCGATCGTTTCGAGAACTGGATTCGAAAAGCAGGTTGGCGATGTGACTCTCACCTAATCGATCTTGAGGATGGCCAACGCGAAATCCGAATCTTTCAATGCCGATTGAATCCTGACGCATCATGAAGCCCATCCGACCAATCAGCCTCAGTATCGTTTGCCAAGTGTCGCTCGGGATACTTGCGGTCCTAGCACTCGGGTGCGAACCGAAATCGAATCAACCATCCAGCAGCAATCCCCAAAAGCCAGCGGCTGCGAGCGAGAGTCAGAAAGAGGGAACCAAGAAAGCCACTTCACTTCGCGCATTGAAATTGCTCGAATCCAGTCGCTTCGATGAAGCTTGGGATGAGTGCCAAAAGGTACTCCTGGCTACCCCTAACGATAGCCGAGCGATCTATGTCTCGGCTCAGGTTCTCTCGCAGCGCAACAAACTCGAACAGGCTTTGTCGATGATCGACCGAATCGCCATCGCTGACCCTGAATATGGGATCTTGGCACATCGCCAAGCTCTGGCATGGTGCCAAAGCCGCTTTATGCTCCAATCCGCAGAACAGCGAGCACTGAAAATACTCCAGCGTAAAGCGGATGACTACGAAACGATCAAATTACTCGCAGCATTGTTGGATCTCCAAGGACGTAGATTCGAATCCTCTGTATTGCTCCAAAAACTTCTGTCCCTTGGAGCAACCGATCTAACCACCATGGTCTTGGCTCTCGATACGGTCAAACCTATCGCAAGCGACGAAATCGCTCAAAAGCAAATCGAACAAAACCCCAAGGAACTGCGACTCAAAGGATCGATCGCATTCGGGGCCCTGTACGAAAAGAAACCCGATCAAGCCGAAGCGATCTTTCGAGAGATCATTCAATCGGGCCAAGCCACGCCTGCTTACTGGATCGGACTTGCACTCTCCTTGATCGATCAGGAAAAATGGGATCAACTCGGAGATTGGTACAAACAAGTCCCCCGAGAATCGCTCGAAAATTTCCCAGAGTATTGGCGAGCAATGGGGCTTTGGTGCCAACATCTAAACAAACACACCGAAGCTGCAAAATGCTTTACGCGCAGCCTCGAACTCGACCCGATGAATCCCCTAGCGGCCGGCAATCTGGCTCAAACTCTCGCGATCCTCGGTGACAATACCGCAGCTCAGAGAGCCGAAGCTATCTTCCATGAAACCCAACTTGCAAACCGAAATCTCAACTATTGCCGAGACGGAAACCGGCGCTCCGAATGGATATTGCAAATCGCAGATACGCTCGAGAGCCGAGGTCGAGTGCTCGAATCGATCCTTTGGCGAGAACTAGACCAGCGAACACATAACCCCTCGGGAACAACCATCCGAGAACTCGAAGCAAAACGCAACAGCTTGGTCAAATCCGTCTTGCCCAGTCTCAAGTCGGGAGTAGATAAACCCTCAACGGAATACCCTGAGATCGATTGGAACGCGATCTTGGAAACAAAAACCTTGGACAAGCCAACGAACCGTATTGAAACCCAAGGCTATGGAACCGTCCAAGCTAAACTCTCGTGGTCGGATATCTCTAAAGAACTGCAAGCCGATGTCATCTACCGTAACGGAGACGATCCCAATGTTCCGGGCATGCAGACCTACCAAAGCAATGGCGCAGGGGCAGGCGTGATCGATTATGACCTAGACGGTTGGCCGGATTTATTCGTTTTGCAAGGTGGAGGCGATCCTAGAGAACCTGCCTCCAACGACCCTAATGTGCTACTGCGAAATATCGCAGGAAAACGATTCGAAAACGTAGCAACTCAAGCTTGTGTAAACCAACGGGCTTATGGACAAGGTGTTGCGGTGGGCGATTGGGATCAAGACGGTTTGGCGGATATGTTCGTCCTTAATTTTGGAGAAAACCGACTTCTTAGAAATCAAGGAGATGGAACTTTTGAAGCCATACCCGTGGATTCCATGAGACGCGATATCGCCAATCAACCTGTTTGGAGTGTCAGCGGTGCGATCGCCGATATCGATGGCGACCACCTACCAGATCTTGTCGAAATCAATTATGCCTCAGGCATCGATGTGATCACCCATCTGTGCATTTCACGCGAGAACATACCGCAAGTCTGCCGTCCGACCGAGTTTCCAGCCTCAGAGGATTACATCTACATCAGTGACGGCCAAGGTGGTTTCAAACTGGCGAATCAAACATGGAACCTGCAGATGCAGGATGGTCGAGGTCTAGGGGTCATCGTCGGCAATCTCGACCGCATGCACGGAAATGATATTTATATCGCCAACGATATGTCAGCGAACAATCTCTACCTAAGTGCACAGAACCCTAATCTCCAAGGAAGGTTTGTGCTGGCCGACGAAGCATTGAGAAGAGGATGCGCGGTGGATAACTCAGGCAAACCCCAAGCGAGCATGGGGGTAGCTTGCTCGGACTTTGATCGCAATGGAACACTCGATCTGTTCATGACGAATTTCATTGATGAATACAACGCGCTTTACCTTCAGAGCCAGTCCAATTTCTTTGTCGACGCATCGCGTCGCTACCGATTGATCGACCCGAAGAAAAAAACCCTTGGCTTCGGAGCCCAATCATTGGATATCGACTGCGATGGCTGGCAGGATCTGCTCGTAGTCAACGGACACGTCGATGACTTCCGCTCGAAAGGTCAGCCCTACACGATGCGACCACAAGTCTTCCTTCAACGCGAAGCGAGCTTTGCGGAGCAACCCAACGATTCCCTCGGCGATTTTTTCAACAAGGAATACCTTTCCCGATCCCTCGGTCTTTGGGATTTCAATCGAGACGGGCTGGTCGATAGCTATATCACCCATTTGGATCATCCACTCTCCGTTTTAAGAAACCAAACCAAGACCAATGGCACGTGGATTGCGATCGAACTTATTGGTACTGAGTCCGAGCGGGATGCGATTGGTGCGACGATCAAGATCGTCGCAGGAGACCAAAGCTGGATTCATCAAAGATTGGCTGGCAATGGTTTCGAGTGCACCAACGAAAGCTTTGTCCATCTAGGGCTTGGAGGAATCCAAAAGATCGACTCCATGGAAATCGTTTGGCCTAGCGGAAAGACTAGCCAGTGGGAGAACCTCCAGGTCAATCGAAGATACCGAGCCATAGAAGCTCAATCGATCCTCGATGAAGTAAGGCTTGTCAACGCCCCCCAAACCCAATAGGCTAAAGCGGCATCTTTGTTTAACCCCTCCATTGTTCGACGATTGTCCTCAATCGTTCCAATAGCCGATCCTACCGCTGGCTTTTTGAAGATCGCAGTCTGCCAAATACCAATCGAGCCAACGTTGTACCTCCTGCCCCCTTGCCGCATACAAATCCAATTTAGCTTGAATCTGTAAAGGCAAATTCCCCTTGAGCTCTGCAAGCATCGCGAGCCGCTCAACTCTCTCGGCAAGCGTGTCGGATTTTCTAACGGCTAATTTCCAACGTTCCAGAGCCGCCGCTTTATCGGTATAAGCATTATTGGTTTCTACACGGATCTGTTGTGCACGATCCGCAATCGTTCGATCCAAAGCTGCTGCTCGTTTGACAAGCTGCTCCGAGGACGGCTTGTGATTCAGCCAACCCGATGGTTTGACCTGCCCCAGGATCGCTCGCAAGCTCGTTGAAGAAAAAACCATTCCACCAAGAATATCCAATGACTCCTGGTTGATCAAATCGATATGCTGCCTTGCATAACGCAACACTTGCAACTCTCGCCGGTGATCGATCGCCCAAGCCTCATAGTCACAAGAATCATGGAGATCCGCCGTTGGGGCACAGAGAAATTCGGCATTGTAGGAACATGCTAACTCCGAACCTACAAGCAATGCGAGTTCCTGCCTGAGCTTTTTCAAACTGGCCTCAAGCTCTACCCGACGATCCTCAAGCTCGATCAGCACGCGTTTGATCTGTGTGGTATCTTCGACCTGGCCACCAAGCTCGATCAGCTCTTCCTGCACGCCTTCTTGCTCTTTGGCATACGCCATTGCTTGCGAGTTAATCTCGAGCCCCATCTGACAAGCTGCGATTGCATAATGCGACCGTAAAGCATTGACGGCTGATTCGAAACGAACTTGGTTCTCCCACTCTTTGGAAATACAAAGCAAAAAGCTATGCTCTTGCGGGGTGGAATTCTTTTTGGCCAAAGACCATTTTTGAGGCACTGACCAGATTCCACGCGCATCGACGATCGCTTGAGCCTGCTTGCTATTCCAGAAAGCCCGATCAGCCAATTCTTCAACTCGCCCCTGCGCAAAACCTTGGCATGAAATCAGGACGCAAAAAAACAGTGAGCCGATCGCGGGCGCAAGCCACCGAATTGCCGACCTCACTGAGTCCATTGTTTCCCCGACAACGTTAACGCTCGTAGGCTTCTAAACCCAAGCTTGAGCCTATCGAACAAAACCAATTAGCTAGCAAACTCTCGGGCGTTACCCGAGCGATGCGCAGACCTTTCTTCAACAGCAAGCATCGAAAAGCGGTTATAGGAAACTAAACGATTCCTCTCGGTATTCCGACTAGGCAAGCTGCGCTAGGTTTGACGGCCCGAATCCAGTAAATCACCGGATCGTGCATGTTGACCAAGCGAGTCTGGGGCGGATGGCCGGGCCATACCATGAGCCCAAGTACTCTTTACGCATCGCACCGGTATCTAGAACGCGAAACGCCAAGACGTTATGGCACTGAATCGTCGGTTTACCAATCTCAGGCCCGAGAAACAAGTTCAGCACATATCGAGAATCGTTGAGAAAGTTTCCGGGTAATACACACTCGGCTCGGTAAAAACCAAGCGGTAGAGGTTTGCCGTAGGTCTGGTCGATAGCCAGGTTCATCGATGGTGCATTTGCCGAGGATAGAACAAAGACTCCGTTCTCATCCTTCAGATGAAGCTGAACCGTATTGATTGCTCCTTCGCAGAGCACCTCGTATTCAATCTCGATTGCGATCGGTTGATCGATGTCAACTTGATTGTTGCTCGTGAGTGAATGGACGTTTCGAACACCGATCGAATGCAATCGGATCTGTGAGCTTGCCGGAGCGGTTGCCGGTTCCCATACGACTTTGCCTGTGTCGACCTGCATACCCTTGAGATAGTGCTCGATCACCTGCTTGGGCGGCCCATCTAAAACAACCGATCCGTGGTCCATGAGCAGTGCGCGGCAACAAATGTTCGAGATTGCGGCCAAGTTGTGAGAGACCACCAGAATCGCTCTCCCTTGATTCCCAAGCTCCGTAGCCTTGCCCATACATCGGTCTTGGAAAGACTGATCTCCCACGCTCAAGACTTCGTCGATAATCAACACATCGGGTTCCATGTGGGCTGCAACGGAAAAACCCAGACGTACAATCATCCCATTTGAGTAACGCTTTACAGGAGTATCCAAAAATTGGCCGACCTCTGCAAACTCAACAATCTGATCAAAGCGATTGCGGATCTCTGATCGTTTCATCCCGAGAATCGCACCATTGAGATAGATATTCTCCCGACCGGTTAGCTCTGGATGAAATCCTGTACCAACTTCGAGCAAACTTCCGATACGACCTCGAACTCCTATCCGACCTTTGGTAGGCGTTACGATACGAGAAAGGATTTTCAGCAAGGTGCTTTTTCCGGCTCCATTGTGACCAATGATGCCGACGACCTCTCCCTTGAGAACCTGGAAGCTGATATTTTCAAGCGCCCAAAACTCTCGAGTATCGCCTGTCAAAGTCTTGAAATTGCCCGAAAGCAACGCTTTGAACCCGTCTGAGATCGCTTCAGTGAGGCGATGATGCTCACCAAAAGTGCCCAAACGAAATTTTTTTGAGACGTTTTCAACGCTGATCGCAAGTGGTGTGTTTTCATCCATTTGCATGGCCATTAAATCCTGTCAGCCATCCACTGATTGGATCGCTGAAACCAAACCAAGCCTGAAGCGACCAACAAAAAAGTGATCATTGCCGCGAGCATCAACCCCAACACAGGAGGCATCGGAGAGCCCAAAACACCCCATCGGGCAAGCCCAATACAACTGGCGACAGGGTTGGCACAATAGACCACTTGCCAAAACCTACTTAGCGAATTTTCAATTCTTTCCAATCCGTAGACCACGGGCGATAGGAACATGCCTAACTGCATGACGAATGGAAGGACATAACCAATGTCACGATATTGTGCATTGAGCGAACTGAGCCAAAGGATCGCACCAAAACAAAATACTACCAGCCACACAATGGCCAGCAACGCAGCCCAACTGGTTGCCCAATGGAACGACTGGCCCAGCCAAGCAGAGACGGGAAACAACAATATCCCACCCACCGCCAAATCGAACAATGCACACAGAAGACTAGCAAGGGGCAACAGCATCCTGGGGAAGTAAATCTTCGTAATCACGTGCTGATGGTTTACCAAAGATCCGGTAGCATCCCGCAAAGAGTTGTTGACAAGCTGCCACAGCAACATTCCCACAAGGATCACAGAGGCATCATGCCAAATCTCCCTGGTATTCAAATGGGGATTTCGATTGGCCCCCATGAAGTAAAAAAGGAGCAAGAAGATCAAGGTACCAAGCGTAGGTTGAATCAGAACCCAAAGCACTCCGATGAGGACCTGTCGATAGCGTATCAGCAAATCCCGCTGAAAAAAACTCAGGAGCAACTCGCGGGAATTCCAAGCCTCCTTCAACTGCTTGAGTCCCATCGGATCGGGCTGCCCAAAATAGACAATCTCCCGGCAAGCGTCCATTTTCCGACTCTCTACTGGATCTACCACAAACCGCTTACCTCTATCCTACATCGACACCATCGACACCACTTACAAGCCCACCGCGAATTATATTCCGAGAATCCCAAAGCCATCAGACTCCTTTAGGAAATTGGGGATTTCAGGAATTTTAGTGGCCAAGGCTCGGCTTTCTCGTACTTGTACTCGAAAAGCCTGATTCGTTTCAATTCGATCGCCTTCTAGCTACCCCAAAAAAAAACCTCCTTGCCATTCGCAAGGAGGTTTTTGATTCAGATTCCAAAACGGGTTTTACAACCCATCAGAACTACTTGACTTCAGCACTTGCAGAGCCACCGGCATCACCACCAGCATCCCCGCCCGTTCCAACCCCAACGGGCTTGGTCGGTGGAAGAAACTTATCTGGTGCAGTGACCTTGTTCTTGTCATCCCCACAACCAACGAAAGCTGCGAGTGCGACAACCATCAGAGCAAATAACTTCAATTTCATTCTTATTCTTCCCAGTTTGTTACGTTACCGTCACCAATACCCGATTGCATAATGAAGATGGTTGCATCCACCGTGTTTGGAATAGCTCGAACTGAACCGTCAGCCAATCCGAACTGAATCGAACCGCTGTGGAAGCTGGAGAACTTGTGCCAAACTTTGGCATTTTGCAGGTTGTAAACTGCTCGGTGCCATTCGGTGAATTGCGGACCGGCGTTCCAAGAAATCGACCATTGACGACCGGTGCCTCGGAGGTTGTCGTTGAACAGACCGGTGACTTCGCCGAAGGCCAAGGTATTGGAGGTACCGTCGGTGATGTTCCCTTGCTTGATCTTCGAGTTGTTGAAGAACAATCCTCGGAGAGAGTTGCGGGTGGTGTTGTTCGCCCAGGTTTGAGCGGTTTCATAAATACCGGCAACACCTTGTCCCAACTGACCAGCCGAACCGAGGTAGTTGGTTCGTCCGACTTGGGTCGGCTCACCCCAACCGTACATCGTCGCTCCGGTTCCGGTGTTGATGATTTCAGTTCCAATTGCAAAGGTGTTGGAATAAGCATCATCGCTGGGGCAAAGCAAGTTGGAAATTCGGTACTGATGCTGATCCCACAAGGATTGATCAGGATAGGTACCGTCAACCCAACGAATGAATCTCCATCGCTCTGCAGTCGAGTAGGTAGAAGCGTTCCTAGCGTCAACATCAAGGTTCCTCTTGTTTTCCCACATCATGTAAAGCTGGTTGGCTTCCATGTAAGGGAACATCAAAACCATGTGACCGACGTAGCTTCGGTTCGCTGCATCCATCGGAGTAGTGAAGGTCCTGCTACCGATATATCCCGGAGGAAAACGCTTCAAAGCCGACTCAAAGTTCTGTGCGGCCAATCCCAACTGCTTGAGGTTGTTGGCACACTGCATCCGACGTGCTGCCTCGCGTGCTGCCTGAACTGCTGGCAACAGCAATCCAACGAGGATGCCAATGATCGCGATAACGACCAGCAGTTCCACAAGTGTGAAACCCTTTCGGCGATTCATCCTGCTCATAGTAAAACCCTCATACAAAAAACAAAAAAACAACACAAAATTAGTAAACCCACGAAAATTCGGGGAATAAACAGCATGATTGTAGCCCTAGCCCCTTGCGCGGTAAAGCTTTAACATCTCGAAAATCGGAATTTCATAGTAGAAATCCTGCAAAAAAGCTTTTGCAATTAGAAAGACTACTATCTTCGCGATCGCTCGTAAGGGTTAGGTCGAGCTAATGTGCAACGGTTGTCCTCAAACGCCCATTGTTCGGCGGTTGTCCTCAACCGCCCTCCTGCCGAGCTTGCGAGGCGAGTCTGAGAGTTCCTGGAAAACTACGTCAAGCTAACGCTTGTCGGAAAACGGCTGAGGACTGCCGTTGAACATTGCTTATTGTTCGGCGGTTGTCCCCAACCGCCCTCCTGCCGAGCTTGCGAGGCGAGTCTGAGAGCTCCTGGAAAGCAACGCCAAGCTCACGCTT
>Ga0082207_1000048_pt1 | contig 79820 bp, 66 predicted proteins | sample LakMenEpi10Aug09_FD_71540 | JGI IMG/M metagenome (GOLD analysis project Ga0082207, IMG submission 71540) | reverse complement strand
TTGCGCAGGAAAGTATCGTTTCCCGTGCCGGTATTCGATCAAGGAAACGAGGGGCTCTCGATCGAGAAGAAATTCGATGCTAGCAAAACTTTGTGTGGTACGATGAGGTCTGTGACCCGTGCAGCATTTAGGTCTGCTAGCATCGAGTTCCTTCTCTCGACTAATAGCACCTTACTTTCTTTGATTGGATAGGCACGGTGACATTCCCAAGGTACGTTCCGCGGTCCCATCTTCCTCCTCAAACATTCCTAAGTCATGGATGTGATCGATGCCGTGGACTTTCATGACAACATGAAGAGGACCGCTGCACGTACCCTACGACCTACGAACACTGCGTGTGACGCACAAGAGCGTTGCGAATACCGCCAGAAGCCAAAATTCAAAATGTCTTGAGCAAATCGCCAAGGAGTTCCATCGGTAATCCGACCACGTTCGTCGCGGATCCTCTCAAGAGGGTCAGCCAAGGGGGCCCATCTTGGAATCCCAGCGATCCGGCTTTGCCAACCCACAAATCGCTCGCCAAATACTCATCGAGCTCACTGTCCGTGAAATCCTTAAGCACCAGCGATGAACAATCGACACGAACCACTCGATTTCCAGTAGCCCTGCTCCATAGACACAGCCCGCTATAAACGCGATGCTCTCGCCCTCGAAGCCTTAAGAGCATCTGCTTTGCATGATCGACATCGTTGGGTTTACCCAGCACCATCCCGGCATACTCGGCGACTGTATCGCAAGACAATACAATTCGCTCGTCAATATCTATCTTCTGGATCACGTCGGCAGCCTTTTGATAAGCCAATCTGGCCACCAACTCCGGCGGTGTCTCTCGGGAACAAATCCCGCATTCAGCACCCGGATCTGGTTCGATGACGTCAAAGCAATAGCCATACTGCGCCATCAACTTGCGTCGACGGGGTGATGAGCTGGCAAGGATCAGTGGCCTGGGGTCAGGCTTGAATCCCTGCGGTGGCAAAAACAAATCGTCGCCGGATCCAGGTGTAACTTCTGACATATCAGTTACAGATTGTTTGGAGGATAACCCAATCGTGGTCTGAGCTGTTCCCAAGATTGCTTGAGCGAGTCTAGCAAGCGTGCGATATGCCCCGATGCGAGGTAGACGCGGCAAGAGACCGCCGATTGCGGATAAAAATTCGTGATGAAGTCGAAACTAAACTCGTAAGCTCCATGACCGATCATCACCGCGTTTGCATAAGTGCCGCTCAATATTTCGTCTCGGAGCTTGAGCTCGTCATAGATCTCTTGCGGGTTTTGCCGTTTGGGAGTTACCGCTTGAGTTGGCCCAGGAGGTGGTACCGAAGAAGGTGTTGGATTCGAGTGCAACCCAGCTTGGATGCTTGTGGTGCCTGGCACTTCTGGGGGAAATCCAGAGGGCTCTTTGGCCGCCGCTGGCAAGGCTCCCGATTCGCCTTGTGGGATCGAGGGCTCAGCCGCACTCGCAGGAGCGGCAAGAGGATTGCTGGGCAGTTGGCTACCGGGCAGTTCGCCGTAGCGTTGTCGGAACAATTCGATGTTCTTGGCAAGCGCATCGATAAACTGAGGCATCACAAGGTGTGGAAGAACCACGCGGGCGACGATGGTGCTCGGGCGGGGCAGATTCCGGACAAAGTCCAATACGAATTCCGTTCCGCCGGTAACGACGATCACACCTGTGCTGATCTCCCCCCGAGCGACATGCTCGGGGACTCTGGCTCGAACTGCAGGCATGTTTTCCATCGAGTCGCCTGGATCGTTGCTTGGGGTCGACATGCACTCACCTTATAAGAAAAAGATTCTTGCGATTCACTTATGTTTTCGACTCTTGAGGGGCAACCTCTTGGCGCAGGATGCGATCAAGAACTCCATTGACGAATGCCCCGGAGTGAAGTCCGCCGTATCGTCGTGCGATATCGATTGCCTCGTTGATTGCAACCCTACCAGGGGTGTCACCGTGAAGCATCTCGTAGGCGGCGATCCTCAGTACGTTTCGGTCGATCGTGGCCATGCGTTTGATGGCCCAGTTTGCCGAATGCTTGCTCAGGAGTTTATCGATTTCAGTGCGGTTTTTTCGAACCCCGTCAATAAGCGACTGGGCGAAGGCCACTAGGGCCTGGTGCTGGTGGAGGCGCTTCGAGAGAAAGTCTTTGGCGATTTGTTCATCGCGCATTGGGTGGAGATCCTCTTCGAAGAGAACCTGAAGAGCGATTTCGCGAGCGCGTCTACGTGTGACCATCGATGATTAGTTTGGGGTTGGAAGGGCCGTTTTGGAGAGCATTTGATCGACTTCGTTCGAGACGATCACACCGTAGTTGATCGCACCGAGCCAACCGGACATGATGATCCCAACGCTACCAGCATGGTAAAGGCCTTGGATTTGTTGCGGCAGACCTCGTGAAACACCCAGGCCTTCAAATTTCGTTCCAAAGCTCGCGCCCGAAACATGCTTGGTGTAGTGATGGAACGTGCGAGGCGTAGCGGCTTCGACCCACTCAATTTTTTCTCTGCAATTCGGGACGTACTTTTCCAGAGCGTCGAGTGTCGTCTCGATGAGATCCTTTTTGCTCTCCTGGTATGCCTGCTGGTCCAGATCCGCCCAGTCGCTCCAGTTGGCATTGGTGCTCGATACAATGGCATGCCGTTGCTTGCCGTCTGGTCGAGTACGTGGGTAGTAGAAACTAAAGGTTCGAGAGGTGATGTTTCGATCCAACAGCAGGTCGGTTCGAAAGGCGTTGGCCGTTGAGCAAAAGAGCAGATCGCCGGTCGACTCGGGGATCTCAACCCCTGGTTTAATTGCCATGTAGACTTGAGTGCTGCTGTTGTTGAGCCTTACGGCTTGGGCATCTTGGACAAACTTCGGATCGAAATGATCTTGGCCTACTAAGTTGAAGATCGTCGAACGGAGGTTTGAATTGCTAACGACCGCACGGCATCGGATCTGCTTGCCGTTGACTTCGACTCCCCGGACTTTGCCGTTTTGAACCAAGATCTTCGAGACATCGCATTTGATGCGCGAGTCGACTCCGTTGCGGGTCATCTCGGCTTGCATCTTGCTGACAAGATCGTCGGTTCCTCCCTCATAGATAAAGACCCCTTTGGCCATGAAGTTCGAGAAGACGATCCCGTAGGTGATGGCAGGATCTTCGAGTGTCGAACCGTTGGCATAGGTGATCGGTTCCATAAGAAGTCGCACGATGTCTTCGCGACCGGGGAAGAATTTATGGAACAGCTCTCGGGTGCTCAACGACTGATCGTCGTAGAAGTTCATCCCACGAGCGGTATCGAAGAATTGAACGATCGTTTCACGAGGTATTTTGAAGTGGGACTCAAGCAGAGCCGTAAAGTCTTCTCGGTTGTAGGTGGTCGTCAGGGAGAACATCGGGTTATCGAACCGGATGTTATTGAGCTGGACGATGTTCGAAGCGATATCGTCGTTCCAATACCGTTTGCAACTCTTAAGCATTCCGTAGGGAAAGCCATGCAAAGAGATATCAAAGGTGTGCCCGCCGGGGCGTTTGAACCAAGTGGCTAGACCACCGAGTTTGTAATGCTGTTCGAGGAGCAAGACGCGGTGGCCGGCACGTCCCAAAATGTTCGCAGAGGTCATTCCCGCTAAACCCGAGCCGATGACCACAACGTCGTATTCGGATTGAACACCTGCTAGGAAGTCTTTTGGCATTTCAAAGAACGGTTAGCCGACGGGAAAGTTGATTTAGGAATGCGGATGAGAGGGGTCGAACCTCCACGGCCATATGTATTAGGCCACTAGATCCTGAGTCTAGCGCGTCTGCCAATTCCGCCACATCCGCAACAATTGCTATTCCTACTAAAGTGCGAGAATATAGGAAAAACCCAGAGGGGTCAAGGGTTTCGAGCCCAGGGTTCCGAACTCAACGCGGCAAGCGTCCGACGACCGGCGTTGGCTTGTACTCGTGATCCCGTTTTCGAACGACTTGTGCTCTGATAACCGTGTCGGGGCGAAGACTCTGGTCTTTCCGAGCTTCTTCGTCGGTCAAGTCGACTGGTTTGAACAGACCGATGACTTCGATCCCCGAGATGATCCGTCCAAAAACCGCGTTTCGGTCATCGACGGGCGGAAGTGGCAGATAGGCGAAGTAAAACTGACTGCCTGCGAAGCTCACGTTCCCGAGAGCCGGATCGTTATTGACTCCCACGGGCATGGCCAGTGAACCGCGAAAGTGACTACGCCGTGTCGGGAGATTCGCTTCGGCTTGAACACCGAATCCTGCGTTCCCTTTGCCATCTCCTTTTTCGCATCCGGTCTGTGCCAACAGGTGTTCCTTCACGAAGAAAAAAGGTTTGCGAGTGTAGTAACCTTGCTCGACGAGATAAATGAAATTTTTGACCGACTCGGGAGCATCGTCTTCGAAAAGCTCGACGATGATATCCCCTTTGGTTGTCTGGATACGAACCTGCGGGTTATTTTTAGACTTGTCTTCCTCTCGGCGTGCGAGTTCTTTTACCCAAGACTCTTTAATTTCATCGATTTCACTGAGAATTGTTGCTTCCTGCGGTCCTAACTTCCCGCTTGCCTCGAGGGCTCCCCAAGTTTGTTTAACGAAATCAAAGTCTCCTTCGATCAAACCTACATAACCGGCATTGAGAAGGACTTCTTCATCGGCCAACGATTTTGCTTGTACAAGAATTTTCGCAGGATCGAGCCAATGGTCCAGCCGATCACTTTTTCCGTCGCTGATGAGCATTTCGCGAAGCAGGGCTCCGACCCCGGTGTATTTTTCAGGATCGCTGGCATATAAAGTCGCTGCTGCTTGTCGGTAGGCCTTGAGCGACTCGTTCGATTCACGGAGTCGCTCGAGCCATTTCTCTCGGGAGCCCTCGGGGAGAGCTTCTTTGAGTCTGTGTTGGATTCTGGCATGGGCCTCGGAGTAGTTGGCTATCGCCTCGACAAGGTTATCGGAGGCTTTTTTGAACGCGACGGCCAAGGGTGCTTGATCCTCAGGAGAGATCATTCCGTAGGTGGTCATCCGCAGCTCTTCGGCCTTGTCTTTGGCTTCCTGCTTGGCTCGCAATCTGGCTTGACGCTCCTCAGGAGTAAGCTTACTGGCCGAAGGAACCCCTGCACCCTTGGCAGGTGCTAAGGGACTTTGCCCCGAAAGGACGCTTCCACCTGGCAATTTTTCAGGGCTGGACGAGGGGGATAATTGCGACCACACTGGGTTGCAGGAGGCAAAGCAGAGTGCACCGAGGACTGACTTTGCGATAAGGCTCGGGAATCTGCTCATGAGGATAAGAATACTAGAGATTGCATGAAGAAAACTGGACTCGAAACGATCACACTGAGAATCATCGCTGGAGATTTGCGATCTCGCAAGTTCCAGTTTGCGTGCGACCCTCGAACAAGGCCCATGAAGGATCGCACCCGTGAGGCGTTGATGAATCTCCTGGGTGGTACGCTTGAAAACCGCTGGGCGTTCGACCTTTTTGGCGGATCCGGGGTTTTGGCTTTCGAAGCGATCTCACGGGGTGCAAGCCACGCTTGGGTATGGGAGATCCTCAAGCCGGGGGCAAGAATTATCGAGAAAATCGCTTTGGATCTGGGGATTTCCGAGCAGATAACCGTGCTCGACAAGGATGTGCTGCGTTGGACAGAGCAATTGACTCAGGGCCTTGAGAGCTTCGAATTGACCCCTGAGCCTTGGGTGGTTTTTTGTTGCCCACCCTATGCGATGTGGGAAACTCAAGGGCCTGAGCTTCGCGAGATGCTCGAGGCATGGATCAGCCACGCCCCTGCGGGAAGCCTTTTTGCCGTCGAGCTCGAGCATCGCACCGACCTAGGGTGGTTACCGAGCCTTATTCCATGGCAGGTACGCACCTATGCACCTGCTCAGATGGCCATTGGAGAAGTCACCTTAGGAGTCGGCTAACGGTTTTTTCTTTTCCGTGATAACCTTGGACTTCAGCGATTCCTTGGCGTTGAGTTCGATGTAGTCCTTCCATTCGGCCGGTACGTTGTCTTCGTGGAAGATGGCTTCGACGGGACATTCGGCGACGCAGGCCTCGCAATCGATGCACTCATCGGGATGGATGTAGAGCATATTTTCCCCTTCATAAAAGCATTCCACCGGGCAGACGACCACGCAGTCGGTATATCGGCAACCAACACAAGGCTTAGTCACAACGTGAGCCATGGTTCCAAGAACCTTTCCAACTAAAAAATCGACTTAAAAACTTAGGTTAAACGGCGGGGAATTCCCTACCCCCAACGACTTTGGCATCCTAGGCAGGCGGCTTGTGGCTGTCAAGCAACCTTAAGTAGCTTGCTGTCGGCCATTTCTGGTCTAAAATTGAGTGATTCGTGGTCGATTGGGTCGGAACCGGGCAGATTTCTGAGATCTCACCGCTGCCCCTTGAGCCTCTTTACCCATTTTCGCTTTTTCTGTTTGACTCGGAGCTTTGTGTGGCTTTATCCGATTTGGATCGCGGGCTCATCAAGGACTGCATCGAGGGCGACCCGCAAGCTTGGAAAAATTTCTGTGACCGATTCGCTGGATTGGTGATGGATGTAGTTGACGAGACCCTGAGTTTTGCCCGGAGTTCATCCGACAAGAGTCGCGCGGAGTCTAGCGATGGCCAATTGAAGGAACGTTTGACTCTAGAGTTCTTCCAAGAGCTACGCGAGAATGGTTTTGCAATGATGCGAGCGTTTCGTGGCGATAGTTCTCTGGCGACCTATCTGGCGGTTGTCGCAAGGCGATCGGTACTAAGTCGAATTAGCAAATCACCAACAAACTAGAAAATCGACTATGACCAGAGAATCTTCGAGCACTAGCCAGGGCCTTCAGCGCGACTCGATTCAACTGCCCGAAGGGGCTTACCAAGCACTCGAGCAGTTCCGGATTCATTCCTCGTCAGAGCCCGAGACGATCGGACCTCTTGAGCCGACTCGAAGATCCTCGACCCCTGAGCCGACTTGGATGAGGCGTTGGAAACTTCCGATCCTGTTGCTTATCGCTTCGATTCTCTCGATGACATGGGCCGGACTAACTATGTGGTCACCGGTCGAAGCCATCGAGGCAGCGGTCTTCGACGGATCTCTTTTCGATGTCAGGCGAAGCATTCTTTCGAATTGGTTCCCAGGATTGATATTTTCGCTGGCTCTGACAGCCATCCTTGGAGCTCACGAGTTAGGTCATTACATCGCAACGCGGCTTTATGGAATCCGCTCGACCCCACCTCTGTTTATTCCATTTCCGATCAGCCCCATAGGAACTTGTGGCGCTGTGATTTTGATGGATGGAAGGCAAGCTGATCGCAAGCAGATTTTCGATATCGGCATCGCGGGCCCCCTTGCGGGACTCTTCTTTGCGATCCCTGTAGCTTGTGCGGGACTGTTGATCGACCTACCAATGCGTTCAGGTGGATTTGCCTCGTATACCTTTGGTCAACCGCTGATCATCCAAGGCTTGCAGAGTCTGTTGCAAGAAAATTCGGCCGTGACGCTCACTCCTCCACCAAAACCGCCGTTTGAATGGATGGGCTTGAGTCAAGCTTCGGTTTCAGGGATTCAGAATATCGATATGAACCCGTTGTTGATGGCAGCTTGGGTCGGCCTGCTGATCACCGGAGTGAACATGATTCCGATCAGTCAACTCGATGGAGGTCATGTGATTTTCGGATTACTTGGAACCGCATCGCATGTTTTCTCGAAAGTCGCTTATTTTGCCTGCATTGCTTATGTGGTTTTTGGGGTTTTGGTCTTTGGCCAGGGTTTGTTTGTTTTGATGTTGATTTTGGTCAGCTTAATGGGGATCAAGCACCCACCGAGTCGCAATGACCATGTCAGTTTGGGGGCTTTCCGACAGGTTCTCGGTTGGGTAACCTTAACGTTGCCCTTGCTTTGCATTCCCTTGCGACCAGTGACGATGGTGGGTTGAAAGAACCGCAGAACGTCCAGAAAATAGAATGCCCAGGAAATCCATCCTCCCGAAAACCGCCGCAGGTCGCAATCTCGTTCTCTTTGCGATCTTCTCGTCGTTGTTCTCGTTGGTGACATCGGGTTTGACGGCTTACAACGACCAGGCCTTCCAGGGGCTCCACACGTTTTCACTAGCGATCATGTTAGTGGCTTACCTTGGAGTGATCTTCTCGAAGATCTCAGAGCGGCGAAGAGAAAAGATCGGTGTTCGGGTCAAACCGATCGAACAGAAGACCTCCAAGGGGGATTCGATCTACCAGATATCACCTAGTCACTTTTCGAGCTTTGTGTTCCTTGAACCCCCAACGACCCCCGGGCAAACTCCAGGGGCCGAGCAATTCGCCGATGAGGCATATCCCTGGATCGATAAGATCAGTTCCACTCGGAGAAATCGAGTCGTTGCTGCAGTCGTCCGCAACGCGTATGTCGACTACGACATCGTCGAGCAACTGCTGGGTTTCCCAAACCTTGTGATCATTGATTTTCAAGGCTGTACGGTCGACCATGAAATATGGTCGGACCTTGCCCAATTGGATCAGCTCGAGTATTTAGCGGTCTTCGGTGCTGTCAATGAGCAGACCGAAAGGGAGTTGCATTATGCTTTACCCGAAGTCAAAACGATCAACGAACCGGTTCAATTGATCCATTCGTCTCCAGATACGATATAGAACCCTTTTTGATCCAATCGCTTTTTGCGATGCATTTATCCAGGGCCAATAGGCACTATGTCCAATAAGCGATCCTCAAGGTCTTTTTGGTTGATCCCTACGCTGCTGTGGCTACTGGCCATCGCTATTGTTTTTTTCGCTTATTCATGGCTGTTTGTTAGAAACGAAAACGGTCTGCCCAACGTATTTGGGGGAAAAGGCCAAGACGCAAAGTTCGAGAAACTCGTCAAGGCTGCAGCACTGCTTGAGAACATTCAGTACGAACAAGCCATCGAGATCTACGATCAACTTCAAGGGAAAGATCGCAGTGTCGGGGTTCTTAAGAATCGAGCGATCGCAACGCTTGCGAACGTCAAATACAGCATCGACTTGGCTCAAGACCCATCCAACGACGTAGAGAAATTGCGATCGAAACTTCCTGGACTCTTCGAACAATCCTCCAGTGCGATCGCTCAGTACATGCGCAGTGCACCCGACGATCCGATCGCCTACCAACTGAGCGTGCTCAGGGATAGTCGCTGGATTGCAGTCCTGGCGGCTGCCAATCCGATCATCGCCGACGAGGAGCAAGCCAGCTTGCTCAAAAAGCTCCAATCCTATGTCGAAAAATTTCCAGGCAACGCGTTCCTTGCAACCCAGTACAACAACTCCGCCGAAGCGATGAGCGCCGTAGATCCGGAAGTATTGAAAAAAACCGTCGGCCCACTCAAAAGTGCTCACCAAGCCAACCCGAGGAACATCTATCTTTTGTGCCTGCTGATCCAACGTTTAGTGCAACTGAAAGATCCCTCGGTCCTCGATTACGTCGAACCCTTGGCGAAGCTGCTCGAACCCTTCGAATGGAAGTGGAAGATGGAGCGACGACCGAAAGATTTAAGCGAGCTACGTCAAGCACAAGCGACCGGTAAGGAAGATCTTGAAGCGGCCCTCTCGACGATCATCGGTTGGGTTGGAGAGGCCAAAGCGACCGAAGGAAGTTTGGTCGATGCACGAAGCATCGATGTCAACGAACTTGCCTTCTTGGATCTAAGCGATGTTCAAGCGATCCTCAAGGATCAGACAGCCAAGTCGGCCAAGATCACCAGCGGGCCGATTCGAAGTGTAACGCTCGATGTGCCGCAATCCAAAGGGGTGCGTTTCTTTGACTGGAACGTCGATACCCATCCCGAAGTCCTGGTTTGGAACGACTCTCAATTGATCCTAGGACAAGCTGATCTTAATGGCAATTGGACCCAGATCGCTACGCTGGAACTCCCCTTCCCCATCGCCGGTGCGATCCCTGTGGATTTGTTCTCGGTTGATGCCCATCGCGGTACTCCTGCACCTCGCGAGGTTCAAACGACGGATCCAACCAAACAGTTGCAAGCGTCCGTTCGACACGAGACGATTCGCGATCTGGTGATCTACGGAAGCCAAGGGATTCGAGTGGTAGCCATCGGTCCGGTGCAAGACGGCAAGCCTGCTTGGTCAATCCTGCAAGGATCTCTGGGACTCTCGGATCTCAAACAAGTCACGGCCGTATCACCGATCGATTGGGAATCCGATGGGGATTTGGATTTGGCAATCATCGCCAATGGCAAGCTTGTGCTGAGGCAAAACCTAGGTAGCCGCGAATTCCAAGACGCCGGAGCATTCAGCTTGCTACCACAATCTACCAGGACCGCTTTGAGTCTTGCAGTCGCCGATATCGATCGCGATGTCGACTTGGACATCCTCGTCGGTCTTAATGACGGCATAGGAATCCTGGAGAACATCCAGCATGGGCAATTTCGATTCCGCGACCTTTACGATCCAAAGAACAATCCTGTTTTCAAGCAAGCCGAATCGCTGGCGATTGCAGAACTCAACAATGATTATTCTTGGGACATCCTTCTAGGTGGAAGCCTATCGGAATCCAAGTTCATCCTCACAGGAACAGATTACAAGACCGGTTCGATACGGCTTGAGCGACCGGGCGTCCTATGCGACAACCCGGCCAAGATCACTACGGGGGATTGGAACAACGACTCGAAGATTGACGTTTTGGCCAGCACCAACAGAGGATTGGAACTGTGCCTGAACCAAGGGGATGGAAGTTTTCTCAATGTGAAACTCTCCAACAGGGATATCGTTGCCGACGCGATTCCACCGGTAAGCTTGGGTGATATCGATTCGGATGGTTGGCTCGAAGCCATCAGCATCGAAGGAGAGAAACCCAAGATATACATTTCCGAGAACCGGCCCGATCATCGATACTTGACCTATCGCGTCAAAGGCATTTCCGACCCCAACGGCGGTGGACGCAACAACCAATACGCTGTGGGTTCGACGCTCGAAATCTTCGGGCCCTTTGGGTACCAAGCTCGAATCATCGAAGACGACTCGATTCATTTCGGCCTTTCCAACTCGGACGCTTATTCGCTACGCACGGTCTTTGTCAACGGACTGACTCAAGGTGTCATCGATCCGAGATCCAATCAGATGCTCGAAGAGAAGCAAGTCCTCATTGGCTCATGCCCTTTCGTATACGGTTGGGACGGCAATCGCTGGGAGTTGATGACCGATTTGCTCTGGAATGCACCCTTGGGATTGCAGATTGCCAAAGGCAAGGTACTTGCTGATCGTCGATGGGAGTACCTATCCCTGCCTAGAGCTTTCATGAAACCCAAAGACGGTCACTACGAATTGAGGATCACCGAAGAGCTTTGGGAGTCGGCTTATTTTGATCATGTGGCACTTCTTGCGGTCGATCACCCTGCCGACATTCAGTGGTATTCGAACGAGAAGGTCGGGCCTGGATCAATCGCTCAGCCGAGCCTCTGGGGATACCAAGAGAGCATTGAGCCCTTGAGCGTAAAAGATTCTCGAGGGACGGATTGGTCCAACGAGGTTCAATTGCTCGATGGAATCTACGCTATCCCGTTTGATAAGCATTACAAACAAGGATTGGTAGAGCCGAGTTTCCTGGAGGTCGACTTTGGTAAAATCGATACGACCAAGTCGTCGCAGTTGATCTTAACTGGGTGGATCTATCCGACAGACACTTCGCTCAACATCCATATCGATCAGAACAATGAATTAGACTTGCCCAAACCCTTGTCTCTGTGGACTGTCGGTGCAAATGGTCAGTTCCAGGAGACAGTACCCTTCACAGGTTTTCCTGGTGGCAAGCCCAAGACGATCATCATCCCTCTGGATGGCGTTTTCAAAACGCAGGATCATCGCATCCGATTGGCACATTCAAGCCAGATCTACTGGGATCAAATCCGATTAGGCTATGGGCAATCGATCCCTATCAAGACAACACACAATAGCGATATTCCTGAGATTTCTGATCCAAAATGGCTGAGCAAACTCTCTATGAAATGGCTGCCGATGGAATCGGCCCAGTTGCAATACCGAGGTTTTAGCCGTGAATTACCAAGGGCTCGGCATGAGCCACATTGGTACGACTACCAAAGAGTTTCTACCGATCCGGCTTGGGCTCCTTTAAGAGGCAACTTCACTCGCTACGGAAATGCCCAAAGTCTCTTGGAATTCGACGACGACACACTGGTTGTCATGAGCCCAGGAGATGAATTGCTCATCCGATTTCAAATCCCGCAAGAACCGTTGCCAGAAGGTTGGGTCAGAGACTTTGTACTGCATTCGGTAGGTTGGGATAAGGATGCCGCGATGAACACGCTCGAAGGTCAAAGCAGTCTACCTTTGCCCTTCTCGAAAATGAGCCAATATCCTCCTGGGATGGATGATCGAGCCGAAGCACAGCGCATCGATCGATTGCATCAAAAAACATTGAACCGCAAGCAAAATGCTGAGCGGTTTTGGAAGTTTGCTCCGGTTCGGTCTCCCTCGCAATGACAGTCAACAAAGGTGTGGTCTATTTGGTCGGTGCCGGCCCGGGAGCACCTGAACTACTGACACTCGGTGCCAGACATGTCATCGAACAAGCCGATATCATCCTTTACGATGGGCTGGTCAACGAAGCGATCTTGGATTTCGCCCCTCTAGAGTGCCAAAAAATATGCGTTGGCAAAAGGGGTAACCGTGGAGCATGGATCCAATCTCAGATCGATGACTTGATCGTTCGCAGCGCCCGAGAGCATCAACGTGTTGTTCGCCTCAAAGGAGGTGATACCGCCGTCTTTGCTAGAACATCAGAGGAGATTGCACGGCTTGAAGCCGAAGGGATCCCCTACGAGGTGATCCCGGGTTTGACTGCGGCGCTGGCCCTGAGTGCCTATACCGGTATCCCATTGACACATCGGGATTGGAGCTCAGGTGTGGCCTTGGTCGCCGCGCAATTGCAGAATCACGACGGTGAATCGGACGCCGAGGATCAACTCGATTGGGAGGCCTTGGCCCGCTTCCCCGGGACTCTTGTTTTATACATGTCGATCAGTGCTGCATCCGTCTGGAGTCAAAAACTCATAGCCGCCGGAAAACCTTCGAGCACTCCGGTGGCGATCGTTAGGCAATGTAGCATGCCCGACCAAGAGGTGCTCGAATGCGAACTAGGGACCGTCGCACGGACTCTGGAGGCCAATCCCCATTTTAAAGCACCAGCAGTGAGCATCATCGGTGCACTGGTGCGATTCAAATCGCCTTCGTCCTTAAGAACACCCATGAGAGTCCCAGCGGTCATCGTAACGAGCCCCCAGGCCCAGGCCCAACGCCTCTCCCAGATGCTCCAAACCTGTGGCGTATCGGTGCTGGTTCGGCCTGCTCTAGAGATTCGGCCAGGTTCGCCCGAGGAGATCGACCAAGCCATAGATACTCTGCATGAAACCGATTGGATTGTCTTTTCAAGTCGCTACGGAGTTGAGTTTTTCTTCAAGAGGCTCTCGGACCGAGGATTTGATTCTCGGAGGCTCCATGGTGTGCGTATTGCAACCGTCGGGCGATCGACCGCGCAAGCACTCGAGGAAAAAGGTCTGAAGGCCGATTGGGTCGCTGGAATTGATTCCAACAACCCCCTAGAGGCGATGGGTGCCGATGCACTGCTCGAGGAGTGGAGCGAGCAAGCCCGCAATAAACGGATCACCTTAGTCCAAACGCCAGAAGGAAAAGCAACTCTGCGCCAAAGGCTCACAGGCATCGCGAGCCTAGTTCGAACCGTGAATGCTTACGAACAAATACCAACACAAAGTTGGCACGACATCGATTCGATCAAATCCAGGATCGAGGCATCGAACCGACAAAGACAAAAGATTGCAGTGACTGCAACGAGCGGCAATATTGCCAAGTCGGCTTGGCAACTACTAGGTTCCCATGCGATGCTGGTTCGATGGATTGCGATATCCCCTGGAGTGGCCCAAGTTCTGAACCAACTGGGTGCGACGGACGTGATCGTCAGCCAGAAAGCGTCCTATGAATCCTTATGCCGAGCCATCAGCAGCCAATAATTCTGTGATGCTCCACGAGCATCGACCCTAGTCTTTCTTCTTGGTTTTTTTCTCCGAAGAGGACGAACTTCCCCCAGCAGATTTGTTGGTCGATTTGTCTGAGGTGGATTTCTCAGAACTGGATTTCTCGCTCGATGCCTTCTCGCTGCTTGATGAGGAAGGACTGCTATCGGCGGCAGCCGATTTCTTGTAGGAATCGCTGCGATAATCGGTCTGGTAAAAACCTGAGCCTTTAAACACGACGGCTGCACCCGTACCGATAAGCCGCCGGAGTTTAAGTTTCTTGCACTCAGGACATTTTTTTTCTGGGTCAGCCGAAATGCTCTGAAACAATTCGAATCGATGACCGCAAGCGTCACATTCATAATCATAGGTTGGCATAATCGGAAATCCTTGATCGCGTTGAGGTACTTAGCACGTCGCTACGCCGGACCGGTCGAGACGACGACCATGCTCGGTCGTACCACTCGGTCGTGGAGCATGTAACCTACACTATGCTCGAGCATAACGGTGCCCGCTGCATGCGTATCGCTTGGCTGCTGAGAGATCGCTTGATGGACATTGGGGTCAAACGGCATCCCAACACTTGGGATTTGCTTGCATTGGTGCTTGCTTAAGACATTGACAAACTGCTGCTGCACAAGCTTCACGCCCGCAATGAGACCTTCGCTACCGGCAGTTGGAACCGCCGACTCCATAGCTCGGTTGAGATTGTCCAAGACTTCGAGCAAATCTGTCACCAAGGGCATCGACGAAAATCTCAATTGCTGGTCGACATCTCGGAGCATGCGTCGTCGGAAATTCTCCAATTCGGCTTGCGCCTTGAGCTCCCGATCCCTGAGTTCAACAACTTGCTGCTCAAGCTCTTGGATAAGCAGTTCAGGGGAATCGTCGTGCGAATCGTTCTGCGATGAATCTTCATCGGCAAAATACGAGTCGTTCGAAGCCTGAGAGTTAGGGTCTAGGTCTTTGTCTTTATCCTTATCGTTACTCATAGTAAATGCTCAACGTTCAACTGTTGCCTTGGCCTTGAAAATAGGCCATGATTCTGTCCATGAAAGTCTTACGTTCTGGGGAGATATTTTTCTCCTCGATTTCGGCCAATTCTCGCAAGAGTTCTTGCTGCCGCTTGTTTAGCTTCTTTGGAACCTCGATGAAGGTCTGGACCAATAGATCTCCTCTGGCTCCCGAATGTGGATCAGGCATTCCTTGGCCACGCAACCTAAAGACCGTCCCGCTTTGAGTCCCGGCGGGTACATCGAAATCCTTGCGACCGTCGAGGGTCGGTATCTCGACCTTTGCACCGAGTGCAGCTTGACTAAACGAAATAGGAAACTGAAGGATTAGATCCTGACCATCTCGCTTAAAGAGCGGGTGTGGTTTGACATGGATAAAGCAGTAGGCATCTCCGCGCGGACCACCATCTGGGCTTGGTTGTCCCTCCCCTTGGAGTCTTACCCGCATTTCGTCATCCACACCTGCAGGGATTTTGACCTCGAGTTTGACTTCGTGAGGTCTGAGTCCATTTCCGTCGCAACTGTTGCATGGGTTGCTAATCGTCTTGCCACTCCCACGGCATATTGGGCAAGTCGTTTGGACTCGCAAGACACCTGTGGCTTGGACGACCTGACCTCGACCTTGGCACTTGCGGCAAGTCTCAGGCTGGGATCCCTCGGCAGCACCTGATCCTTTGCATTTTTCGCAAGATGCATAGCGGGTGAGGGAAACGGTTTTAGTAACCCCTTTGGCTGCCTCCTCGAGGTCGAGGGTCACATCGCATCGAAGATCCGCACCGCGTCGGACTCTTGAGCGAGAGCGTCCGCCTCCGAAGAAGTCTTCGAAGATCGATCCACCGAACATATCGCCAAAGGCTTCGAAGATGTCCCCTACCCCGCCGAATCCTGGCCCACCGGCAGCGGCGGCGTGCCCGAACTGATCGTACCTGGCTCGCTTATCAGTATCCGAAAGAACTTCGTAAGCTTCAGCGGCCTCTTTGAACTTGTTGATCGCGTCGGTGTTTCCCTGATTCGAATCAGGATGGTACTTCACTGCCAGCTTGCGATACGCCTTGGCAATCTCATCCTGGGAGGCCGACTTGCTGACCCCGAGCACTTCGTAGTAATCACGTTTGGATTGCGATGACACGGTATTTGTGGAAGTACCTTTGTACGGCGCTTTTTGATTGCTTCAGAAAAAAAGGTCATTCGATCTTCGAATGACCCCGGCAATGCAGGTAGCTGCCAAGCAACTACCCGCTAAATGACCTTATTGGCGTGCGAAGTGCTTGCGAGCCGGTTAGCGCACAGTTCCTTCGATCTTTCGCTTCTTCTTATCTTCCTTATCCAGGTTGGTAACCAGAGCTTCGGTCGTAAGAAGCAATCCGGAGATGCTCGCAGCGTTGGCCAAAGCGGTTCGCACCACCTTAACCGGATCGATGATCCCTACACTGAGCATATCCACATAGGTTCCCTTGTTGGCATCGTAACCCATGTTGACTGACTTTTGACGAACTTCATCGGCTACCACGCTACCGTCGATCCCCGCGTTGTCGGCGATCTGGCGAAGAGGAGCTTCCAAAGCTCGGAGGATGATGTCCGCACCGGTCTTCTCGTCTCCGGAGAGGCTGCTGACCACTTTCGAAACCGCTTCGGTGCAGCGGAGTAAAGCCACGCCACCACCGGGCAGAATGCCTTCTTCAACCGCAGCGCGAGTCGCATGGAGAGCATCTTCGACGCGAGCCTTCTTTTGCTTCATGTCGGCTTCGGTCTCTGCACCAACGCTGATGACCGCCACACCACCTGCGAGTTTGGCGAGTCTCTCTTGGAACTTCTCCTTGTCGTACTCGCTATCTGTCTGCTCGATTTGAGCGCGGATTTGAGCCACGCGTTGATCGATCGACTTGCGATCCCCGCCACCTTCGACGATCGTGGTGTTGTTCTTGTCAACAACAACCTTCTTGGCTCGTCCAAGATGCTCTAGAGAAACTTTTTCCATCTGGATACCAAGGTCTTCGCTGATGAACGTGCCACCGGTCAGGACGGCGATATCACCGAGCATCGCTTTGCGACGATCACCAAATCCAGGAGCCTTCACCGCACAAACATTGATGGTGCCTCGGAGCTTGTTAACTACCAAGAGCGTCAAGGCTTCTGCATCAACATCTTCAGCGATAATCAGCAGGGGTTGACCTGAGGTGCTTACTTTTTCCAAGAGAGGGATCAGGTCTCTGATGTTGCTGATCTTTTTGTCGTACATGAACACCAACGCATTTTCCAGCGTGCAGCTCATGTCCGAAGGAGTGTTGATGAAGTAAGGCGACACGTATCCCTTGTCAAACTGCATCCCGTCAACGTACTCGACGGTGGTGTCGGCAGTCTTGCCTTCTTCAACAGTGATCACTCCATCTTTGCCAACGCGTTCGAGGGATTGAGCAAGCAACGATCCGATTGACATATCGTTGTTTGCCGAGATTGCCCCAACACTGGCGACTTCGTCACGGCTGCTGACAGGCTTTGCCATCTGATGCAACTTTTCAACAGCAGCATCAACAGCCTTGTCGATCCCACGTCGAATTGCCGATGGATTGCTTCCGGCAGCAACATTGCGGAGGCCTTCTTTGAAAATTGCTCGAGCCAAAACAGTTGCCGTGGTCGTGCCGTCACCCGCAAGATCACTAGTCTTTTGAGCGACTTCGACAACCAACTTGGCGCCCATGTTCTCGAATCGGTCTTCGAGCTCAATCTCTTTGGCAACCGTAACACCGTCTTTGGTCACAGTCGGCCCGCCAAAACTCTTATCGATGATGACGTTGCGTCCGGTAGGACCCATGGTCACAGCGACCGCATTCGCCAACTTTTCAACGCCCGCAAGCATCCGCGCACGAGCCTGATCGTCAAACATTAATTGCTTAGCCACGCTTCGCAGTTCCTTATACAGAGGTTATTTACCGATGGATTAGACGACTAAGCGAGCTTAGCAAGCACATCGCTTTCGCGAAGGATCTTGTAATCGACACCGTCGACTTCGATTTCGCTTCCGCCGTATTTGCCGAAGATGACTTCGTCACCAACAGCGACACTCAAAGTGGCTCGAACGCCGTTATCGAGCAACTTGCCAGGTCCAACAGCAACGACTTTGCCTCGCTGTGGCTTTTCCTTGGCGCTATCTGGAAGAACGATACCACCGGCAGTGGTTTGCTCTGCTTCCATCGGTTGTACGACGACGCGATCATCGAGTGGACGAATATTGACTTTGGCCATTGCATTCACCTTTTTTTGTGTTGAATTGGAGATCTACGATTTGTTTTGATTTTGGATTGGTGACCCGATCGAGAGATTCGGATCGAGCAGGACAGCTACATCATGCCACCCATGCCACCCATGCCACCCATGCCGCCCATACCACCCATGCCGCCCATACCACCCATGCCGTCGTGGTCATGGTGGTGACCACCCCCTGCTGGCTCTTCTTCCTTGGGGATTTCCGTCACGAGCGATTCGGTCGTTAGAAGCAGCGAAGCGACACTAGCGGCATTGCTCAAAGCAGTCTTTACAACCTTAGCAGGATCGATGATACCAGCCTTGATCATGTCGACGTACTTGTCCGCGTTGGCATCGTAGCCTTCGTTCTTATCCTTGAGCTTGCGAACACGATTGACAACCACAGCCCCATCGAGGCCTGCATTGTTGGCAATGGATCGAAGCGGATAGTCCAAAACATTGCGAACGATGCGAACACCAAGAGCCGCATCTCCTTCGAGCTTGAGCTTATCCAAGGCAGCTTCGCATCGCAAAAGCGCTACGCCACCGCCAGGAACAATCCCCTCTGCAAGAGCCGCTTGGGTCGCAGCCTTAGCATCGTCGATCAGAGCCTTACGCTCTTTCATCTCGGTTTCGGTCGCTGCACCGACGTTGATCTGAGCCACACCGCCGGCGAGCTTTGCCAATCGCTCTTGGAGCTTTTCGCGATCATAATCGCTATCGGTGTTTTCGATTTCTCTGCGAATCTGAACGACTCGACCTTCGATCTTATCCTTCTTACCAGCTCCGCCAATGATCACGGTCTCTTCGCTGGTGATACGGATTCGCTTGGCGCGACCCAAGTCACTGATCTTGACCGACTCAAGGTCGATACCCAGATCCTTGAAAATCGCACTGGCATTGGTCAGTGTCGCGATGTCGCCCAGAATCGCCTTGCGACGATCCCCATAACCGGGTGCCTTCACCGCCGCGACACTCAGAATTCCACGCATTTTATTGACAACGAGAGTTGCCAACGCGTCGCCTTCGATATCTTCGGCGATGATCAACAAAGGCTTCTTGGCCTTGCTGATGGCTTCGAGAATCGGAATGAGCTTCTTGTTATTGCTGATCTTGTCTTCATGAATCAGGATGTAGCAATCTTCCAGTTCGACGGTCACTTCGTCTTGATTGGTGACGAATTGCGGGGAGAGGAAACCTCGATCAAACTGCATCCCCTCAACAACTTCGACGGTCGTCTCGCTTCCACGACCTTCTTCGACAGCGATCACGCCGTCCTTGCCGACCTTGATAAAGGCTTCGGCGAGCACATCACCGATAGCCGGGTCGTTGTTGCCTGCGATAGTTGCAACTTGCTTGATCTCTTTTTTGCTCTTGCCATCGATAGGAGTCGACATCTTGCTGATTTCTTCATGCACGACTTCGACAGCCTTGGCGATTCCGCGAGACAGCGACATCGGATCAGCCCCGGCAGCAATCATCTTGAGACCTTCTCGGAAGATAGCCTCGGCAAGAACCGTCGCGGTGGTCGTGCCGTCGCCAGCCACGTCGTTGGTCTTGCTAGCGGCTTCTTTCACAAGCTGAGCACCGAGATTCTCGTACGGATCGTCTAATTCGATCTCTTCGGCGACCGTCACACCGTCTTTGGTGATCCGGGGAGAACCCCAACCTTTATCCAAAACCGCGTTTCGTCCGCGGGGTCCCAGGGTCGAGCGAACCGCTCTAGCCAACTTCGAAACACCCGCCAACAAGGGCTGGCGTGCTTCGTCATCAAATACCATTTGTTTTGCCACGTTGAACTCCTTGAATGATGAAATTCGGCCCGATTTGGCAGTCGAACTGAGTGCGGATCCAATCTAGCAATCGGCGTGCCAAGCCGCCTAAAAACCGCCCGTGGTTTTATTTAAGGCGTTTACAAGCAAGGACTTAGGATCAGTCTTAAAGTCGGATCAAAAGCCTTGTCTGTCAATTTAGGCAGTAGCCTGCGCAAGTGTCCACCGTGTGAATCCAGGACCGTTTTTGGCCAGCAAAGCTCCCTAAAAACCCCGGGGTCTGTCCCCCGAGAGGATTTGGGATATTTGCTTCCAGGTGCGCTCGGTGGCACCCCGATGCTCCTGGGTGATGGCCTGGGCCCGCTTGGCGAGCTGGACTCGAGATGGCTGATCTTCGAGCATCCTTACAACCCATGGCTTGAGGTCCTGGGGCGTTTGCAACTGAGTCGCTGCCGAGGCTTCCTGCAGGATCCCAACGATGTCGGTAAAGTTTCTGGTGTTGGGTCCATAGCAAGTCGCCACACCATAGGCGCATGGTTCGATCATGTTTTGGCCGCCACGCGAACCGAAGCTTCCGCCGACGAATCCCAGATCAGCCAAACCCCACCACCATCGCAGTTCGCCGACGGAGTCCGCCAAGAAGATCCTCCAGTGCTCATCGAGCCCTTGGCTTGAGAAGCTCGAGCGCCGCCCCCAAGGGAGGTTGGTCGCCTGAACCATCTTTGCCACTTCATCAAACCGTTCCGCATGCCGAGGCACCAAAATCAATTTCAGGTTCGGGTACCGATCTGCAAGCTCGCAAAAGGTGTCCAGGCATATCCTCTCCTCGGGGGCTTGAGTACTCCCGCACAGCCAGATGCATGGAGTCGGCTCCGATAGTCTGAGCTGTTGTGCTCGCAACCGGACTTCGGGATGATTGCGATCATTATTTGCCCCATCGAATTTGATATTCCCAATGACTTGTATTTTCGCAGCATCGCAACCCAGCTCGATGAATCGACTGCGAATCGTTTCGCTTTGTGCTCCAATCCACTGAATCCTGCGAACGACATTTCGAGCGATCGAGCCGATTCGGCGATAACCCTGAAGCGACTTTTGACTCAGTCGTCCATTGATGACCACGATCGGTATTTTGCGTTTCGAGGCGTTTAAGATCCAGTTGGGCCACAGTTCCAGTTCGGCCAAGACGATTAAATCGGGCTTGATGCGATCCAATGCACGGTCGATCGCCCAAGTAAAATCAAGGGGTGCAAAACAGACCGAATGTTGAGAGTAGAGCTTTTGAGCTAGCTCCATTCCCGAATCGGTCGAGGTGGTAACGAGCACTCGCACACCGGGTAATTCTTTTGCTGCTCGCTCGACAAGGGGTCGGATGACTTGCAATTCCCCGACACTCACCGCATGAAACCACACAATCGGTCCAGCGCGCACATGCTCTTGCGATTGGGACTTCCTGTTGGCCAGATCCGGCAGAGATCCAAAGAGTTTCTCAGACCAACCTTTTCGATAACGACCTTGTGCGATCCGGCGATAGAGGATCCATGGGGAAACCGCAACAAGCAGCATCGCGTAAAGAACGTTCAACAACCATTGCTTGACCAAAGTTAGCATCACGATTCGATTTGGCGAAAGAAGCTCATCGAAGGCCTATCGATCCGAAACAACTTGGTCGGTCCCCAAGGCCAGACCGTCGTTGCGACTCTCGGTGGCCCCTTCGAGGACACCTCTGTTCCAATCGATCAAGATGCCTTGGTAACCTCCCATCGAGGCTCTGGAAGGTTTCATAACATGGCCGCGTTTTGTAAGTTCCTGGACCGTTTGAGTTGGCAAACCCGATTCATAGTGAATCGTTCCACCTTGGGGCTCAGCAGGGTTTCCTGTAGGAGTGGCGCTCCCTTCGTGGCGAACTCTGGCCGCATCACCTGCCATTTGAATGTTCATCCCAAAGTCGATCCAATTGACAAGCACCTGAACTTGGCCCTGCGGTTGCATATCTCCACCCATGACCCCAAAGACAAACACGGGCTTTCCGTTTTGAGTCACGATCGATGGGATGATCGTATGAAAGGGGCGTTTTCGGGGTTCCAATCGGTTCGGATGATCTTGCGAAAGTGCAAATAGGTTGCCTCGATTTTGCAGAGCAAAACCTACATTGCCCGGAACGACTTGGCTTCCAAAACCATGAAAGTTGCTTTGGATCAGCGAACAGCAATTGCGATCCTTATCGACCACACAGAGATAAACGGTATCTCCCTGAACGAGTTTCGGATCGCCATGAGGGACATCGACCATGGCTTGGTCAAAACCGATGCGTTGGTTTTGCGTCTTGGCATAGGCCTTGCTTGCCAATCGACCGATTGGAACCGATTCAAAAGCGGTATCGGCATAGAATCTGGCCCTATCGGCATAAGCGAGCTTTTTGGCTTCGATGAGCAGATGGGTGTATTGGGGTGATCCCCATCCCATGGCTTGCAGGTCATGTTGCTCCAGGACGTTGAGCATTTGCAAAACGGCAAGCCCTTGTCCGTTGGGTGGGATCTGCCAAACGTCATAGCCTCGATAGTTCGTCGAGATCGGCTTGACCCACTCATTGGTATGTTCTTGGAAGTCTTCGAGACTAAAGTACCCACCCATGTTTTGGCTAAAGGCGACGATTTCCTCGGCGATCGGACCGCGATAGAAGTAGTTTGGACCGAGTTGCGCGATTTTGCGATAGGAGTCGGCCAAGCGAGGGTTTCGAAAAAAATCTCCTGCTTTGGGAGCTTTCCTGCCATCGATCAAAAAGGTGGCTTGGGAGTCAATCCAGGGAAGAAACGACTGCTCGGTTTTGGCCCAGTAGGCGGCGATTACTGGCGAGACGGGAAATCCTTTCTCGGCTAACAAGATCGCCGGCTCGAGGACTTGTTCCATGCTCAGCTTGCCAAATTTCCCGTGAAGGTCGAACCATCCGGCGACGCACCCCGGGACGCTCCAAGACAAAGGCCCGTAGAGGGGTATCTCCTTGAGCTGCTTGTCTGCGAAAACTTGGCGATTGAGTTTTGCAGGGGAGCGGCCGGATGCGTTCAAACCCGAAAGTTCGCCGGATCGGCTGTCCCAAACGATCGAATATAGATCTCCACCGATCCCGCAGCTCATCGGTTCGACGACCCCAAGCACGGCATTGGCAGCGATGGCAGCATCGACGGCCGAGCCTCCCTGCTCGAGGATTCGAATCGCCGCAGCGCTGGCCCGAGGATCCGAGGTGCAGGCCATACCATTTCGGGCAACGACCACCGAGCGACTTTGATGGATCGGGCCCGTTGGGCGATCGTATCGACCTATCGGGGATCGATTGCCCGAGTCGACTTGTTGCTGAGCCAATCCCCTTGACTCGATCGCACAAAAAACAATCCCCGAGGCGACGAGTGCCAAAGGGCCAAAGGCGTGGTTTGCCCCGAGAATACAGAAGCGAGCCATGATTTCACCGATCGCACAAGCAGCGACAAACCGTAAGAGACACGGCTGGTTATTGTCGGCGTTTTTCGGCGTAGTGGAAATACCCGATCATCATTTCTTCAAAGGTTTGATCCCCCCAACTGACCCATGCTTTTGGATCGGGGTTGTTCAAATTGGCCTCCGAGTTATCGAACGTCGCTTCGCAGGCGATCCGAGACCCAGCGGGCAATTGCATGGGCGTTTGCAAGCGGTATTCGGTTTGCCAGTTGAAATCGTAGTTGGGGATATCCAAGAGGACTTGGCGTTTGCGGTCGGGATAAATCAAACTGTAGCGGAAGGACTTGCCTCGCACGTGCATATGAGGACTGAAGGATAACAATTCGCAGTCGGGAAGTTTTTCGGGAAGCGATGCGGTCACCCGATGCGCGGAGGCTCCTGGGGGAATTTGAAAGTTCACGCTCACGGCGCTGGTGGTTTTGACCTCGTGGGTGATCTCTTTGGGATCGGCAAGGATGAATCCGACTTTGCTCAAATCCTTCTGCATAGTTCCATCGGGTGTGTAGTGGACTTGGAAAATAAGTTCGCTATTTGCCGGTATTCGCTTGGCGTAACCTTCGGGCATCATTTCGGCTCGAGTGCCTGGAACGTAGCCTACGAGGAACGATCGAGCCCCTCCCAGATCGCGATTGCGGGAGCCTTTTTCGCGGACGAAGACCAAAACATGGTGAACCACTTGGCGAGCCCCGGGGACGATTTCCATCCCTTTGACCCAGAGTTCTTTTTCATTGCCCATATCGGCGCGGAAGTACTGATAGTTGACCACTCCGGTGCGAGGAACACTGTAAGGTTTTTCGCTCATCGGGATGATGATGTCGGGTTTTTGAGGCAATAGCCATTGGGCGTTGTAAGCGATGGGTTTAGCATCCAAGGCAGGATCACCTCGCCGTTTGCCTTGTGCAACCCAGCGCTGGATCACATCGAGTTCTTGGTCGCTCAAACGCCGATCGTTGCTGAATTTTGCGTGTTCGTCGGTGGCATGCCATGGCGGCATGGTCTTGTTGTGCGTGACTTCGAGAATCATATCGGCCCAAGCCGATGTGTCGTCGTAGCTCGACAGATCCATCGGGCCGATATCACCTTGGCGATGGCACGACACGCAGCGCTGTTGCAACAAGTGGGAGACATGCTCGGCGTAGTTGATTGCGACGCTGTCACCTGGTTTTTCGATGCTTGATCGGTTTCGACCGATCAAGCATCCTGGGGCTTGGGTCGAAACGGTTGGGATATCGCCCTTTGAGAGGATCGCATCGAGGGCATCGACGAGTTCGCGTTGGGTTGGTTTTTCGCGTGCAAAGCCGATCCCATATTGATCGTCGATTCGGCCTCGGTAGCGAATCGTGTTTTGTGCATCGACCAAGCAGACTTCTGGAGTCCGCGTCACACCCAGGGCATCGGCCAGCGATTGATCAGGATCTTTTAGGAATGGGATCTCAAGCTCGAATCGCCTAGCATGGGCACCCATCTCCTGCAAAGAGTCTTGGATGTTCGGATCGACAGCGACGAATCGAACCCCTTTGTCTTTGTATTTCTTAACAAGCTCAACGATCCGGGGAGTGTACTGCTTGGCAAGTGGACATTCCGTTCCTAGAAACACAAACACGGTAGCTTCGACGCCCGAGAGTTCACTCCAAGACCACTGTTTGCCAAGATAATCGGTCTTTTCCAATTTGGCGATCGCATCCACTTTCCTACCTACGAGACTCGCAGTCGGCTCGACTTGCTGGGGTGGCTCGAAGGCTTGTGTCGGTCTGGGAGCGACCCAAAGCAGCGAGCCGATGAGCCCCAGCAGGCTTAGCCGATTTCGAAAAATGAATCTGGCAATTCGATTGGATGTTCTTGAGTTCATAAGTTTCTCTGGAAAGTGGTGTCAATCGGCCCAATAGCTCTAAGTCGACCAAGAAAACTTTCGGTACGATGGGTGCGCTGTATTCGTGAACGGGCCAAAATCCTTGGATTTTAGTAGACTAAATAGGAAGGTTTAACGCAATGTTGATCAACAAATCCCTCGCGATGAATTTTTTGGCATCGGCCTTGGTCATTGCCCTATCGGGAATGACTCTGGCAATCGAACCAGAAGATATCCAAGTCCCACTTTGGCCTGAGGGTGCCCCAGGGGCTTTGGGAAATGAGCCCAAAGATGTACCTACTTTAACGGTGCGTAAAGTCGAATCATCGAATCCCACTGGAGCATTGATCATTTGTCCGGGGGGAGGTTACGGAGGTTTGGCGATGGATCACGAGGGCAAGCAGATCGTCCAGTGGGCAAACTCGATGGGCCTTACGGCAGTTCTATGCGATTACCGGCATCGGGGAAAAGGGTACGGACATCCGGCACCCTCACAGGATGCACTCCGGGCCGTTCGCTTGGTGCGAGCCAAGGCTTCGGAGTGGAATATTGATCCGAACAAAATCGGGATCATGGGTTTCTCGGCCGGTGGGCATTTGGTCTCGACGGTGATCACCCAATTCGATCCGGGTAGCAAAGAGTCGACCGACACGGTTGCTCGCGAGTCGTCCCGCCCTGACTTTGCGATTTTATGCTATCCGGTAATCTCGATGGGAAGCAGTTTTACCCATCGTGGCAGCGAAGTGAATTTGCTGGGCGAAAAAGCATCCAAGGAAACCCTCGAGCAATTCGCCAGCGAGCGCCATGTACGATCCGATACCCCTCCTACTTTTTTGATGCACACCGTCGAGGACAAGCCTGTACCGGTTGAAAATTCACTGGTGTTTTACCAAGCGATGGTTGCCAAGCAGGTGCCAGGGGAGTTGCATATCTATCAGAAGGGACCTCACGGAGTCGGACTTGCCCGGAACATTCCAGGCACATCCGATTGGCCATTGGCTTGCCAACGATGGCTCAAACAACTTCAAATGGTGCCATAGTAAACAAAAACTATTTTTCCTTTATGGCGTAGAGTTAGGCCCAGAACCGGCTTTTGGGAAGATTTTCTTCCAAGACACAGCCAGTGGTGCTAGCGAGCCACCCCATGGGGCGTGTATGCTTTGCATGCGGTCGATGACAGGTCTACTTTCTCTAGTGCTTCTGGCAAGGATTCCCCCCAATGATTCTTTCCGGTGAAGAGATACGCTCTCGATTGGGTTCCGATATCTGCATCACTCCGTTTGCCGACGAGCAATGCAATCCCAACAGCTACGATTTGACTCTGCATAACGAGCTATTGGTTTACGAAGAAGTCGTATTGGACATCAAAGAACCCAACCGTTTTCGACGCCTGAGAATTCCCGAAGAGGGTTTAATTCTTAGCCCCGGTCAGTTGTACCTCGGCAGAACCATCGAGTATACCGAGACCCACCGGCTCGTGCCGATGCTCACGGGCAGATCGTCTCTTTCGCGGCTCGGACTTTTCGTCCATGGTTCAGCGGGCTTTGGAAGCATAGGCTATCGCGGACACTGGACCATCGAGCTTTACACGGTTCAGCCCATACGGATCTATCCAGGTGTAAAGATCTGTCAGATCGCTTACCAGGAAATCATTGGCCAGGTGCGCGAGTGCTGTTCGAGCAAGTACCAGAACAGTCGGGATATTCAGCCGAGTTTGATGTTCAAAGAGTTTTCGTGCCGGCGGGAGTACGAGCAATTGCAGTTGGATTTTGACACTCTGGCTGCCTCGTGCGTCGAACAATGCGTTTCCCAAGCTGGAAATAGCGACGGAGACTCCTCGCATTTCGTTTGAAATTCGGGACTATGCCCAAACTAGACCAGCGCCTAAGCTATCGGGTGTGCGTGCACAGACTTTAGTAAACCCCTTAGGCTCCTGGAGCTATTATGCCGTCGATGTCCAAAACCCAGATTGAGGCCGTGATTCCGCATCGCAAACCGATGCTTTTGGTCGACGAAGTCTTAGAGCAAACCGATACGACGATCCACTGCACCAAGACCTTCGGTGCCGACGAGTTTTTTCTTCAGGGACATTTTCCCGATTTCCCGTTGGTACCCGGCGTGATTCTTTGCGAATGCTGTTTGCAAAGCGGCGCGATTCTCCTTGCCCATGTAACCCCCAGCCAAGGAATCGTGCCGGTGGCCACACGCATCGATGGTGCCAAATTCAAGCGGATGGTCAGGCCTGGTGAAAAAATCGACATCCAAGTGGTGCTCAAGGAAGTCGTTTCCAGTGCGTACTTTATGACGGGCAAAGTCACCGTCGAGGGACAATTGGCGGCGCGATTGGACTTTGCCTGTAGCGTCGCAAAACCCGAGTAAATCTTCACCATTAGGTTCCAAAGGCTATGAGCAAAACGATTCGAGTATTGCCCCTTGACGGCAGGCCTTGCGAGCCGATCGAAATGCCCGAACGCTTTCGCTTAGAAGTCGTGTACTTCATGACACCCCAGGATGCCCCAGGCGCACCAAAACTCGGAATAAGCGAATACTGGATCGAGCCCCAGAATGTGCATAAGTGGTTGGAAGATGGTTGTTTCTCAGTGGTATCCCCATTGGATGCCCATTCCGTTGCGGAAATCGAACTCAGCGAAGAACATGAACGGTGGTTGGAGTGGCTCAAGAACTATCAAATAACACGAGTTCGGATTCTCAAGGATTGAGCTTGGTCGTGGCCATGGCTCGCAACGGGACGATCGGTATCGAAGATCGTCTGCCATGGAAACTCCGATCGGATCTGATGCGTTTCAAACACTTGACCATGGGAAATTGTCTCCTGATGGGACGCAAAACCTATGAGAGCATCGGTCGATTGTTACCCGGTCGCACAACGATCATCCTGACACGCCAAAACGATTATCGCGTCGATGGGGCAATCGTTGTTCATAGCCTTGAGCAAGCACGCTCGCAAACTCCTACAGGGCAAAGACTTTTTGTCGTTGGTGGCTCGGAAATCTATCGCTTGTGCATGCCCTTTGTCGATCAAATCCATTTGACCCGAGTGCTTGCAGATATCCATGGCGATACGGTGTTCGATGCGTTTGATTTGCATGGTTTTTCACTGTTGGAAAGCGAGTTTGTTCCCAGTGATGCAAACAACGATTGGCCGTCGCGCTACGAGCTTTACGAGCGTCGAAAAAACCAAGCCTGAAACCTGACGGGTTTTCCACCGACTTCGGGAACATCGGTTGTTTATAAACGACTTTTCTAGACATCCATTTGGTCTGTTCTTTACGGCATCTTCACACTCCCGTCGGAAAATCTTTACAGAACTTTAGGGTTCCTGTTTGACTCGAATGCTAGCAATCCTAAAATCCCAGCCCGCTCAGTAGACAGCCTAGCCAAAGCCCTTTGGGGAAAGAAGCACTCGGGTCGAATGCTGGACGAAGGTCGGGATGGTTCCCAACCTAGGAATTCGTTGGATCAAAATCGCAGGGTTGGGAGATTGCGATGCTCGAAGCGCATGATGTAGCTGAGGCACAAAGCCGGGGAATACCGCAGTTTCTTGCGGCACTTCGCCAACGGCTCGGCAAGGACCGCATGGAGTTGTGGTTTGGATCGCAAGTGCTTTGGCAAGTGACCTTCGACCGGAAGCTGCAAATCCTTGTGAGTTCAGGGTTTATCTCCGATTGCATCCTGAGGATGTTTCGGCAGGATCTTCGAAGTGTGGTTTCGGAGGTTTTTGGCGATGGTTGGGGTTTTGAGCTCCAAATTGCTTCTCCAGCCCCCCCAGAGAGTCCCTCGGGCAACAAGCCAGTCGAGATTTCTCTCGGGAAATCCTCCGACGATGTTCGCAAGTCCCCTCGGATCGCTTACGATGGGGCGGTCGAAAAATCCATCCCCAAGCCCCATTCCACGGCACCTTTTGTGAACGCGATTCCTGTTGCTATCCACTCGCAACCCGCATCCCCTGAGGATGTCCAGTTGGCCGAAGAACACTCGGTCAGCGGGCCGTTGAGGTTGGTGGGTTCCGAAAGCACATCCGCCGCGGATCGCGAGATTGATCGGCTTGTCGCTTTGCGTCGAGAGCAGGAGCGCCGATGGGATGATTTCATCGTAGGTCCGCACAACAATTTTGCTTGGACTGCCTGCCAGATGGTTTTAGAAAGACCAGGACAGGTCAGCCCTTTCTTGATCCATGGTCCCCATGGTGTTGGCAAGACGCACCTTGCGGTTGCTCTATCGCAGCGGCTCAAGGCTCAGCAGCGATACCGCCGCGTTATTTTTCTTACCGGCGAGCAATTTACGATCGAGTACACGGAAAACGCCAAGTCCGGTGGCTTTGCAAGTTTCCGAAAAAAGTATCGGGACGTCGAGGTTCTAGTGATCGACGACGTTCAGTTCTGTTTAGGCAAACAAGGCACACTCATTGAGCTTCGAAACACCATCGACATGCTTTTGAGGGAGTCCAGGCAAGTCATTTTAGTTTCCGATCGCGGGCTTCACGAACTCGATGGCTTGGGCCACGACTTGCACGCCCGCTTATCGGGTGGGATGCATTGTGCGATCGAGCCGATGGATCCGCAGACGCGACGGGCTTTGCTTTCGCGACTTTGCAACCAACACGGGCTTGGTATCGATCAAGACGTGCTGAGTTGGATCGCACAGCAGTGCGGTTCGGATGCTCGGGTCATCCAAGGTGTTGTCCTTAGGCTCATGGCCAAGCATCGCATGCTCGGTCGCAGTATGACCTCAGAAGAGGCCACTAGTGCGATCAGCGATATTGTGCGAGCCAACCGTCCGATCGTGCGGCTAACGGATATCGAAAACGCTGTCTGCAAAACCTTCGGGTTGGAGAATCAAAAGCTTCAGACCAAGTCGAAGTGTCAGTTGCTCAGCCAACCCCGGATGCTTGCGATGTTCTTAGCCCGCAAACACACTCGAACGGCTCTTTCCGAGATCGGCGAGTACTTCGGCAATCGCACCCACTCGACGGTCATCTCAGCCCAAAAGAAAGTCGATTCCTGGATCGAATCCAAAGAACTCTTGCAAGTCGGTAATACCAGCATGCTCGTCCAAGACATCCTGCGCTCTCTAGAAGCGAATCTGCAGGTCGGCTAAACTCCCGGCACCCTTACTTCCACTTGCCCTTGAACTCTTCGAGCAAGTAGTCTTGAACCTGCGGAAAGCTCTTGCGGTTGGATTGGATTTCCAAAAGCCGACGGAAGCCGCGAGTGACGATTTCTTGTCGCTTGACAACATAGCATGGATCGAGATCCTCCTTGCGAAAACCTTCCTGCAAACAAGCAGGGCCATCGAATCTTTGGTCGTCGATGAATTGGGCAAAGACCGGGTTGCAAACCAAATGGCATTCGGGTGTCAGATGCAGAACCTCAGGATCGATCTCACCGATGACGAATCTCAAGTACAACTCGCTCTCGGAGAGTCTCTCGACTTCTTCTTTACAGATCCTGCAAAGGTATCCTTGGTCGCATCTGGCCATGGACTAGAGCCCCAGCACATCGGCCATCGAGTAAAGCCTAGGCGTTTTGCCTTGCAAGTATTTCGCTGCAGAGATCGCTCCGGTGGCATAGCTGTCTCGGTTCGATGCAGCGACTCTGATTTCGACCAACTCACCCATCATCCCGAAGACCACCGTGTGTTGGCCGACATCGTCACCAACCCGAAGAGCATGATAGCCAATCTCATTGTGAGGTCGCTTGCCTATCATCCCTTGTCTGCCGTGTACGTGCCGATCGATACCCATTTCCTTGGCGATGATTTGACCGAGCTTGATCGCCGTGCCACTGGGGCTATCTTCTTTGAAGCGATGATGCCTTTCGATGATCTCGACGTCGGCACCTCCAGGCACATCCTTGAAGGCCTTGGCGGCCTGCTCGACGAGTTTCATTCCAATGTTGACTGCGACACTGGTATTGGGAGCCAAACAAATCGGAATACTTTTTGAAGCCTGCTCGATGGCTTGAATATGCGAGCTTTCCAAACCCGTCGTGGCAATAACCATGCTCGAACGAGTCTTGAGGCACTGATCCAAGGCTGCCATACATCCCTCGGGACTGGAAAAATCGATGACGCAATCGAACTCCGAAGGCCATCGATGGGTGATCTCAAGTCCTATTGGGTTAGTCCCCGAGAAACTTCCAGCATCGTGCCCACAGGCTGGTGAACCCGAACGCACCAAAGCACCGACGAGTTGGACTTGAGGATCCCCTGAGCCAAGGGCAATAAGCCGTTTGCCATTGCGACCCGATGCACCGTGGATGACCAATGAAAGCTTCGAGGACATAGATAGCCTTTTCTTATGAGCTGCTAAAGGCTCCCATGCACAAAATAGCGGGGGCCTAAGACGGTTATCTAATCCGAAGCCGTGAGCTCCTGCAAGGCCTCTAGGACCTGCTGATCGTGACCATCGACACTGACTTTTTTCCAAACATAAGCCACTTTTCCCTGGCCGTCGATCAGATAGGTGCTGCGTTGGATTCCCATCGACTTTTTGCCGTACATGTTCTTTTCCCTCCAAGCACCGAACTTCTCGGCAACTTCGTGGGATTCATCGGCAAGCAGCGGGAAATTCAGCGAGTACTTGTCTCGGAACTTCGTATGCGATGCAGGAGTGTCGGGACTGACTCCTAGGACGACCGCCCCGAGCTTTTTGAGCTCTGCGGAACGATCCCGGAATGCACAAGCCTCCTTGGTGCACCCAGGCGTATCATCCTTAGGATAAAAGTAAAGCACCACCGGTGAACCTTTGAAATCCGACAACTTCACTTTCTTGCCCTCTGCGTCCAAAAGGGTAAACGCGGGAGCTTTCGAACCTACTTCCAACCAATCGGACATAATCGATTTCCTCTGAATTTTCTTGGGTTTCTATTCTCTTTAACACCCTGGACAATCAGATCCAAGCCATCTGCTCAAGGCATCCAATGGCCATGGGCGAGGGGTCGCTTCAGTGTAGAAAGAAGGCAAATATTTTCATTATTTCTTCACACACCCCAGGAAATCTTGTTGCGGAGCGGTTTTTTGACCCGCTAAATTACTTCTAAGGGAAAACTTGGTTGCATACACAGGTTTGAAACCAATGATCCCTTTGGGTTCTTTTCTCACATTTTTATTTTTCTAATCTTCCTTGCTTCTCACTTCATTTGGAGTCTGACAATGTCTTATTCATGCTTGTCGACAACAAACCTTGGTGGCGGCCCAGGCCGCCTCAACGTTCGTCGAGGATTTACATTGGTCGAGTTGTTGGTGGTCATCGCGATCATCGGTGTCTTGGTTGGATTGCTATTGCCTGCAGTGCAAGCAGCCCGCGAGGCGGCTCGCAGAGCCGATTGCCAAAACCGCATGCGGCAAGTTGTTTTGGCGGCACACAACTATGAGTCAGCCAATAAGCGACTCCCTGGCTATGCCGGCGAACCGGCTCCCCTTGCAGTCAACATGGTCGGAGGATTCTACCGACCCGACAAACGCGGGGTGCCATGGATGGTTCAGATCATGCCCCATATGGAACAAGACCAACTCGGACAAAATCTTCGACGCATCTGCGATACGGTCCCCGGAGCGGTACCCATTTCTCAAAGCGATTATTCGTTCATCGAAGCCGTGGTTCCTGGCTTCATTTGCCCAAGTCGACGCGATGCGAAGTCGTATCCACTTCTTGCTCCGTTCGCAGACAAGTACGGGCCTTACGGTGCACGGACCGATTATGCCATGTGCGGCGGTGCAGCCTTGAGTACCGATCCAAACAATGCCGGCATTGATCTCGAACAACCGGGCGTTTGGTCTCTAGGTAACAAGACCCAAATGAAGGAAATCACCGATGGAACCAGCACAACGATCTTCTTGGGTGAAAAAGCGATGAGCTCGATTCGCTACAAGACCGGAAGCGACTATGGTGATCGGGCTCCGATCGCAGGTCTGCCCGAGTACCATGGTGTTACGAATTCCTACGTTCGATTCATCGCTCGAGGCACACACTCGGATGTTCCCAATAGTTGCACCTCCTGCCACGACTTTGGCAGCGCCCACATCCCTGGTTGGAACGCGGTCATGACCGACGGGTCGATACGAACCGTTAGCTACAATGCCGACAAGGCTGTTCTAAAAGCGGTCGCTTCGATCGCAGGCCAAGAAACAGCCACTTTGGATGACTAATTGATCGACTTCCTCGTTGACACTTCGGGTTACTGGCACGTGAGCGACTGCAGGCCGTTTGGAAACAACCGAGCCTGCATCGCTCTTTTTCTTTTCTCCCCATTTCTTAATGCCCTGATTTCCTCCGGAACCTCCCTTGGCCGCAGACGGACAAGTAGAGCGGATCGTACCTTGGCCTTCTCAGCGTGGTCAATCGTTCCATGGTACGTTGCGCGGTCCCTGGTGAGTTTACGGGCCATAAAATCAATACGCGGACCGCTTCACGTACCCTACGTAGTGCGCGTTAAGTTGCGCGCGTCGCACCCTCACCCCCCGGCCCCCTGCTCCCGCCCGCGGGAGAGGGGGAGAAAAGAATCGACGAGAATCATTTGAATCTTTTTTAGCGAATATTTACAAAATAGAATGTAGCTTTCCGGCTTATGCCAGATCGGCCATGATTGTTTTTATCCCGCGTTCCCTATGTCATTGATTGCCTCCCGCTCAAGAACACGATCGGGGTCATTGAATCTTAATATCGAGCATGTTGTTTCGCCGATTGGAGTCAACGGTCGTATCTCAAAGTCTACGAATCGGAAATGATCTTGCCATTGATCGGTCCGCGGGTTGTAGAAACGGACATATTCACCGGTTGATTTGGTAATCGAACCAATATCCGTTCCCTTATACCGATTGCAGAAAGCACACGTCAGCACAAGGTTGCTTTCAATCGTTGCGCCACTGTGTTTTACCGCTATAATATGGTCGATCTGACATCCGTAAAACGTATCTGATTCCCTGATCCGGCAATATTCACATCTTCCCGCAGCGCGTTCGATGACCAAACGGCGAAGCTCCGATGAGATGTAAGAAGTCATCCGGACACGAGCTTTCGGGCTTTCGCCTTGGCCAGTCTCATGATGTGCTCGATCTGCAGATAGTGATCAAGTTCACTTCGCTCTTGTGCAGTGAGTTCGGAAGTCTTTTCACGAGCGATAAAGTCGACGATATCAGAATATGCTCGGATCATTGCTGAAGTTTACGGGATAAGTCAGGACAAGTAAACAGCGACGTAGGGTACGTGCAGCGGTCGGGGGCGCCATTCCAACAACCTCCAATCGCATCGACCACCTCCATTAACCAACGAACGCCGATCCGCAAGCCGATCGCGGAACGTACCTTGGTGTTATCGGGGTGGTCGATCGTTCCAAGGTACGTTGCGCGGTCCTTGGTCTTTGGAGGTTTGCGATAATGTCATTCGGGGCGAGGCGTTCGCGGGCCAGGCAATCAATACGAGGACCGCTTCACGTACCCTACGTACTACTTATCTAATCCTATTGGTCGGCGATTCGGCATACATAGTGAAGCAGTATTCCGGCAGCGACGCTCACATTGAGCGAATCGGTTCCCATCGCCATGTCGATGCGAATTCCCTTGGAACAAAGCTCGATACACTCCTCGGGCAATCCGTGAGCCTCGTTTCCAAATAAGACCAACGTTGGACCGCTCCGACGGTATTGGGTCAACTCGATGCTTTTTGCCGATAAGCAGGCAGCCAAGGATTCAATGCCGACTAGACCGGCACTTTTCAAGGTATCAGCTACCTGCTCTGTTCGATAAAAGGAAAGTTTGAAAGCGTTGCCCATCGAGACTCGCAGTACCCGTCGCGCAAAGGGGTCGACACAATTGGGCCCCAAGATAACGTCCCTGATTCCAAGTGCGGCACACGAGCGAAAAATCGAACCCATGTTCTCAGGGTCTTGAACCCCAACGAGCATCACAGCATTCCAGTCGGACCTACAGTCCCGATCGTTCCAATGCTCTTGCGGTTCCCACTTGGGCATTTCAGGTCGGATCCCACAAGCCATAAAACCACGGTGGAAATCAAAGCCGATCAAAGCAGCCACTAGCTCATGAGCAATGACCAAGATCGGTACATCCGACGGTAGCCACGGGATTGCTTGCGGGAGATCCTCCTGATCGACCAAAATCGATTCAACCTCAAGCTGGCTGGCCAAGAGTCGTTGCACAAGCGGTCTGCTCTCGGCGATGAACCGTCCGCTGAATCGGGTCAAATTGGTGGTTCTAAGATTTCGGTAGGGATCCAAGCGGGGATCCTCGATCGAACCGATACTCACAAGATTCATTACGGCTTCCGAATCAACACTTTCTTCGTTCCAACCAGCCATTCTTGATCGCCGTAAACATAACCGGAAACTACATAGCGGCCCGAGGAACCTGGAGGTATTTGCAAATCGATTTCAAAGGATCCCGCGTCGATCGATTTTTCGATCCGCTCGACAGTCAGCCGATTGCTCTGTTGATAATTCTGATCCATCTGCTGGTGGTCTTGCTCTGTCCCTTGATAGACCCTCAAGGCCGAGACACTCTCTGGCACGCGATCGCGTACCAAGGACAGTTCGACGATCAACCTGCCGGCTTGGCTCGATGTACCAGATATCCTAAGAATCTCACCGCTAGTGGCTCTGCTTGGAACCTCAAACTCCAGCGGATTTGGATAAGGGATCTTCAGCAGCGGGTCTCCGAGGAGATTCATAAGCCTTACATGCTCCCGTCGTTCGAGGGTCAAATCGTGGTCGCTGGGATTGAGTGCCTGGGCCATCTCGGTAACGATCTTTCGGTAACGCTTGCGGATATCGACAACCTCGTTTGCTGAAGTTTCACCGGTGTTTGTTTCTGCCATGTCTTTTTCATCATCGAGCCAAACTCGACGCTTGGCCTGGAGAACCAGTTCCCCAAGGGTCTCGATTCGATCGCGGAAACAACCGTTGATCAATTCGCTCGAAAACTGACTGAGCCCATAAGGCATCGTCACACGAGATCCACTGATGACGGCGATTGGACCTTGAGGTTGAGCAAGAAGTTGCTCAGAAAAACAATCCACACGAGCGTCGTAAGCTCCGGTCAAGCAAGCAAGCATCAAAGCGATTGGCGGTCGATTCTGGCAGCGAAATCTCGCTGCATCGGTCGTCTGGCCGATAGGCAACCAATCTTTAGAAACCCGGAAATGATCCAATTGATCGACTTGACCATGCCCGATATAAACCCAAAACAATCCACCCTGATTGATCCGATCGATGTAGGCCTCTCGAAGCTTCCATGGGTTGGGACAATAAGTGCTCGTGCAGCTTGCAACCGTAACATTCATTTTGAAATAAGACGGAATCCCCTCGGTTAGAAAACGTCGCGTGACGGTCTCGATGGCTGTATCTGCAAGGAATCCAAAACCACCCACCCCGGCAGTGACATGCACCGTATCGTTCCATGGGCCTGGAGCAATCGACTCATAGTCGATGCTGCGCTGAAGCATCCGCTTGAGCTCCTCAGGAGTCTTTGCCGGCAACCTACCAACGGCAATGTCTGGACATCCATCTTGATCCAAATCGCCATAGAGCGCATCGGTACAGAGTTCTTTGGTCGTCAGTTCCCCAAGCTGAATCTCCGTCTTTAGCACGATTCCAGGTGTCAGAGATTGCCACTTCTTGGGTGCGACCTCAAGGGCCGCATCGCCACATAAAAGAATCGCAACGGCCGGCGTGCTACAGTTGGATATGGCTTTGGTGATCTGCTCTCGCAACTGAATCGAACTGGCGACCGAATCCACTTCGGCAAACTGGTACTGCGAGCTTCGGTAAGCTTTCCACTGGGCTAGCCAGGGATCCCATGGTGCGGGGCGAACTAAGATGACCGACGGTTTATCTTCTGGAGTCGTCTGAGCGATGAGTTTTCCAGAAAGCTCGATCGCTCCGACGATGCACCATGCAGCCACAAGAAACCGAACCGAAGTTATCCTTTTTTGCATCGCTTGGCCACCTGATCCTTCATGAACTCTAAACCCTCCTTGGCCAGCGTCAGCTCGTCGTCAAACATCCGCCGCCAGATACGTGTCGCCGCAGCTAGCTCAGGTAGTGCAAGCCCGAATGCTTCGATCACCAACCAACCGTCGTAGCCGATCTGGGCAATAGCGTCAAAGTTTTCGTCCCATCGCACGTTGCCAGCCCCCGGAGTGCTCCGATCGTTCTCACTGATGTGGATATGACAGAGCATATCTTGGATGTCATGAATCGCTTTGCTAACACTCTTCTCTTCGATGTTCGAATGAAAGGTGTCGTACATCATGCGGCAGTTGGGATGATTGACCTGTCGACAAAATTCCGCCGCATCGGCTTGAGCGTTGAGAAAGTAGCATTCGAAGCGGTTCAAAGGTTCCACGCCGAGCATCACTCCGACCTTCGCTGCATGTTCAGCGACAGAAGTCATGCTCTCGATTCCCCACTTCCACTCGTCTGTGGTCGGCCCTGCTCCGGAAAAGTAACCCAAGGCGGAATGAAACGGTCCGACAATCGTCTCGACCCCCGCCGCTGCACAGCAGTCAAGCGTTCGCTTGTTGAGCTCGACCCCTTTGCGACGAATCGATGCATCGGGACTAATCGGATTGTCATCGACGTTTCGAACCGTAACACCCGTTCGCCGCAGTCCGATCGCATCGAGTTTTTTGCCCCAAGCAGCATAGTCTAAGTCGAGGTTGAACATCGGAATTTCAACCCCGTCGTATCCATAGCCTTTGAGCTTCTCAAGCACCGGAACCAAACCATCGTTGAGTTCACCAGACCACAGCAATAAATTCATTCCGTATTTCATCGATCGACTCTCGGCTCTTGCAGAAAAAAAGAACTTTTTGGAAAGGAATTCCTTCAAGGTATCGATTCGGCCCAAGCCGTGCAATATGCACTAGGCTATCATGAGCAGAGAGCTAAAGGTAACGATCCGAGATAAGGTCAATCCTATGGAAGTCAATTGCCCGCATTGCCAAGCGATCCTCACGGTTCATCCATCCGAAGCTGGATCGCTTTCCGATTGCCCAAAATGCACTGGAAAATTTCATATTCCAGTCCCCATGGCCAGACCCAGGGACCCATCGGCTCGAGGCGTCTCTGGCTCAAATGAATACGAAGTCGATCAAGAGTATAGAGACTTCGTTGGCAAGAAGGTTCCAGCAGGTATCTGCGGAATCCTTCTTGGATCATTGGGGATTCATAAGTTCATCCTTGGGCTCAGTAACGCTGGCATCATTATGCTGGTTGTGACTCTCTCGTGCGTCGTGTTGACCCCATGCCTGATCGTACCCATCTTGGGTCTGATGAGCATGCAGGTCATCGGATTGATCGAAGGGATTATTTATTTAACGATGCCCGACGATGCTTTCTATCAGACTTATGGTGTCGAGAGAAAGGAGTGGTTCTAAGCCACTTGTTAGCTCAGAGCCTCGATCATATCGAGCGTAGCGTTCCGCACGGCAGACGTCCACGTGGATGCCTGATACTTGGGCTGTTCGTAAGCGAAGATAATTCCACGCGAAGAGTTGACGATCGCACCGAGCCCTCGCGAATCGAGTCCAAGCTTGACGTCCTTAGCCGAGCCTCCTTGGGCTCCGTAACCGGGGATCAAAATCCAAGTGCTAGGCATACGCTGGCGCATCGCTTCAAGCTCTTTCGGGTAAGTCGCTCCGACGACGGCTCCAATATCACCATAGCCGAGCTCACCTCGCGTCGCGTGCGATAAAGCTTGTACATGATCGGCGATTTTTTCGCTGACCGTTCGGCCGTCCTGGAGCTTTTGATCCTGAAAAAAACTGCTTCCAGGATTCGAGGTTTTAACCAAAACAAAAAGTCCTGAGCCACTCGAAGCGCATCGCTGGGTGAAGGGCTCTAGTGTGTCAGCACCAAGATAAGGATTGACCGTCAGTGCATCGCCGCCCCATGGGCTGTATTGCGTTGTGCCTGGAGATCCAGATCCTAAGTAAGCATTCGCATAGGCAGCGGCCGTTGTACCGATATCACCCCGCTTGGCATCCATGATCACCAACAAACCTCGCTGGCTTGCGTAACGCACCGTCTTGTGCAGCGCCACCATCCCAAGGGACCCGAGTTCCTCAAAGAATGCCGCTTGGGGTTTAACCACCGGAACCAAATCGGACACCGCATCGATGACCTCGAAACAAAATGCCTGTACAGCTTCGACGATCGATTCAAGATCGGCATTCGATCCAGGCCTTAGCCCCTCGGGGAGTGAGTTTGCACGAGGGTCGATTCCGACGCAAACGGGATTCTTCTTCCGAGTAACAGCCTCAGCAAGTCGTTGTCCAAATGGGGTCATATCAAGTTTTCTTAGGCGGTAGGAATTCCAAGAGACGCTTGGGCACCTGGGCTTTCAAGTGCTTGGGCAACTCTGGCTCACTTTGGGCAGCATCGGTGTTCTTCTCTTTTTCTTTTTCTTTTTCTTTTTCGGCAACGTCCTCCGCATAAGGGGCCTCGTCGCTCAAGACCAGGACCAATCTCACGGGCGTGAAACGCTTTGGGATCTTGTCGGTGTAGGCTTCAAAAACCAGTCCGGAATTGGCCGCATCGCTTTTGACAGATACATCCATCGTGGATGTCATGAAGTTGGCTACGCTTAAAAGTTCACCACCGTCACCCATGTAAGTTTCCTTGCCAGTTTCGGGATCTTTATAAATTTTGCTTCCAGCAAATACCCAATCCCAGAGCATCGGCTTTTTCGTTCCTGTTTGACGTATCCAGTGCTGGGCCAAGGTCGCTTGAGTCTCCCCTTTCTCGTTGTGCCACAGGGCATAAACTCGAATGGTTGTACCGCTGGCAGGTGTGAATCTAGGTTCAAACGCAACGGGCTTTCCTGGATTTGCCCCCACCGCAAGAAGCGATGCATGCACAAAACGGGACTTGGCAAACACCGCTACGACCGACTCGTGCTCCTTGGTTCCGATGGGGCAAGCGAACATTTCCAACGGAGCGGTTCTTTGGCAAATATAACCATCGACAATGACAGCTTGCTCATCGCGATGGATCCAGACCCTCCCATCATCGACCATCTTTTTACAGGAAGGTGGATCCGAAAAACCTTTTTCAATCCTTTTTAGAATCTCGGACTGCTCGACCCAAGCCTCATCTTGGCCCAGCAGGTTCTGTGCGCTATTTCCGCCTAATACTGCATAAAACAAGAGTGCAAAAATTGTTTGGAAACGAAACTGCAGAAAATCGCTGAATAAGGAAACCTTGTGCTTTTCTGCAGTCGTATCGATTCCTGTCATTTCAAGACCACTTATTTTGAAGTGCCGTGGGTACTTGGAGACCCAAGTTGGGGGTCGGTTCGATTCCAAGAATCATCCAAAATGATTCTTGCATCTAGAATTTCTGCAACAACAATTGGGCCTTGTCGTAGCCCGATATCGTATCACGTTTTTACTCATTGGACGAGATCCTATGGACTGGGTAAAGCCCAAGCATCGAGCAGGTCGCTCGAAAGAAGCCTCCGCTGGCGAAGCCGATAACCAAACGGCCATTCAGTGGTTAGAGAAACTTTGCGTGGACAATGTTGCTTTATTGCAAAGCTCATTGCCCGTGGAGCCAAAAAAGGGCAAACAAAAACCCTTGGACTTCCCAATCCACCAGTATCTCCAAGCCATGCTTTGGGGCATCGGAAAATGGGATGTCGCCAAACCTGCTCATCGGGAGTTTCTCCACGACCTGGTCGATGCCTTTGGTGCTGAACCTTTCGGCTACAGCCTTTCGAAATCGACTCGCAAGGGAAAGCAGGGCAGACAAGGGTTGGTCGTTCCAGAGGAGATCCGCGCTCAGCAAGTCGCCCAAGCATCTAAGATCGGCAAGTGGATCACTCAGCAGCTTCCCAAATCCAGTTACGATCCTTACGTCGCCCTGACGGCAACAGGCTGGCTCTACGCCCTTCCTGAAGTGGGCCGCGATGTCCCCCCTGCCCTGTGGCTCGAAGTTCTCCAATCGACCTTGACTCAAGTCGATCGGGCCTGGGAGCAAGGCCCCAGCGATGGCCTTTTCCCATGGGTTATCTGGGCATGCGAAGTGCCACTGGCTCTAGCCAAACAGATGTCTCACTTGGGTGGAAAGGATCGCATCGTCAGCGAAACACTCAATCGCTTGGCTTTACTGATCGAGCAAACGGCAGAGGACCCACAGGCCTTGCTGAGCTTTGGAGCACAGGATCTTCGCGCCTTTGTCGCTTCGCTCATCCGCAGTCGCTGGGCAGCCGACAGCGTCGGTGCTCGCAAGTGGTATCCACCCCAACGCCGTGCTCTAGCCAAACTCCAATCGATCTTGTTGCACCTGACCGACGCGACCGGCCACGCGATGCTCGATCAGACCGAGAGCTCTCGCCATGACGCGGAATTTTGGACATCGCTGATGAAGCTCTGCAAGGATCATAAAAAAGTGCAGCTTGCTGCCGCCGTCGCGTTGCCCGACCAAGTCGGCAAGCTCTCGGGCTTCAAACCTGCGAAACTTCGCAAGAATAAAACCAACGACGCGAGACTCCCTAAACCCAGCCACTATTGGGAAAAGAGTCATATTGTCTCGATGCGCCGCAACTGGCGCAGAAACGACTGCCAACTTGCCCTGGACTTCTCTGGCGATTCGATCTGGTTGGATCTGTGCGATGAGTCCGGCAAAAGAATCTTCTCAGGAGATTGGGATATCGCCTTGGAATATAGGGGCAAACCCATCCATATCGATGTGGCTTGGAATGAAGTCTGCTGGTTCTCCGACGACGATGTCGACTACCTCGAACTCGAATGCGACCTAGAAGGTACTTGCACGATCTACCGCCAAGTCATGCTCATGAGACAAGAAGGCATGATCTACATGGCCGATTCGGTCATGGGCAATCCCCAAGACACCAAGGCCGATTGGAAGTCGACTTCGACCTGGACCCTCGATCCGACGGTGAGCTTTGAGCCTCAGGCAAAAAGCAACGAGGGCCGGATCCAGAGACACACCCACGACGAGCAATCCAACCAAGACAGCAGCGATCCGGTCGCTTTGCTTTTGCCTCTGAATTTGCCCGAGTGGCGAAGAGGGACCACCCAAGGTAGTTTGCAAGGATCCCCAGGCAAAGTGATTCTTGAAAGCCGCACGACCCGCCCTCGACTCCTGAGTTCCCTGCTGGTGGCCGTCGGTTCCAAGAGTCGTAATCCGAAATACACTTGGCGGCCTTTGACCGTCGCCCATAACCTTCACAAAGTTTCGGACGATGTAGCCCAAGGCTGCCGCGTTCAAATCGGCGATGACCAATGGGTCTTTTATCGTTCGCTGGCACCCTGTACGCGCCGGACTCTTATGGGCCTGCACCTGAGCATGGAATTCTATGCTGGCAGATTCCTCAAGGACGATGGGACTTACGAACCTTTGGTCGAAGTCAGCCCGGAATAATGTGCGGAAGACTTACTCTCCACACACCGGTGCTTGACTGGCTTTTGGAATTCTTCCCAGCTTATGCCAACCTTTGGCCTGCAAGCATCGGAGCGATCATCAAGACGCATCCGGGGATATGCCAGGCTCGCTACAACATCGCACCTACGCAACCGGTGTTGGTCATAAGGCAGTTTGCCGCCGATACCCAGCCGCAACTCGAAGCCATGCGTTGGGGACTGGTCCCACCTTGGGCCGACTCCCTGAAAATCGCTTACAGCATGATCAATGCCCGATGCGAAACGCTCGAAGAAAAACCCACTTACAGACCACTGCTGGATCAAGGTCGCTGCGTGCTGCTTGCCGATGGTTACTACGAGTGGAAACAAATGCTCGGCCCTGAAGCTTCCGCCAAAGAGCAAGCCGCCAGCAAGCAAACGTATTGGATCCATCGGCCCGAGTCCAAACCCTTGGCCTTGGCATGCCTTTGGACATCCAATCACAAAGATCTCGACGGCAATCGAGCCCAAGAGCCTTTGCTATCGACAACCATTATCACCACCGATGCCGGAGCAGATACACGCTCCGTGCACGATCGTATGCCAGTGGTGCTCCAAGACGAAACGGCCGTCGCACGTTGGTTATCGAGTCAAGCCCACTGGCAAAGCATCAAAGATCTCGTCGGTCCCGCAGGCGCCGGAACATTGCAACCGACTCGAGTGTCGAGCAAAGCCAACTCGGTGCGCAACCAAGGCCCCGAGCTGATCGCTCCGGAACTCTATACTCCCGATCTGTTCTAGCCTCAGCCGGTTTTTTATCACCGACGAACTGAAATGCTATTTTGGCAGAGTCTTTAGTTCTCGCCGACATCTTGGCTACGAATTTGAGCAAAGACTTCCAGCACCTCGCGCAAGTCCTCGGAGATCTCGATCTGATCCTCATTGAAGTCTTCGATCCATACCAGTTCGTTGGCGACGCATGCCTTAAAGGCATCGAGCAGATCTGCCAACCGAATCGTCGAGCGGTGGCTAGAAACGCTTTTAGCGTTCGGCTTTAGTGATACCCCGGAGACTTTGCCTGGAACCGTGGTGGGCCTGGAGATGGTGAATGAATCCGAACCAACCGGATCGTTCGAAGGAACACAAACGAGGATCGAATCGATGGGAAGAGTCGAAGCAGCAGGAGAATTCATGGGGACAATCGTTTCTAGAGCTATCAAACAAAAGACGTTCAATCAAATGCACACAAGGCCCGACCCGATTTGTCCCCCATCGAGCCTTTTCCGCCCTGAAAACATCGTCCTAAATAGGCGTTCGCTTGAGCCAAAAATGCCCCGACAAGCAGATTCGCTAGCCCGCTTGGCAAACCAGGTAAAATAGGGTCTCGGGAGAATCCCGGCCCGCTCGGTGGCTCGATGCTTGACAACTACCCCCCTCTGCCCTAGATTCCCAAGTTCCCCCACTTGGCGATTGCGGTTCTTGTGGCGGATGATGTACTCGTTTTTGATCCAGGATGGTTTATCATCCTACCCCGACAGGCATTGATTGCCCCCACAATGACTCCTACCAATCGTCTATGAAAGATCTACCCGCGATCGCCCGGTATATGCGGCTCCCGGAGGAGTTGCTGCGGTTCCCTGTCGAACTGTTAAACCAAGGTTACGAGCCAAACTATCTGGCTACCTATCGGCCAGATGAACTCGGTGGTCTCGATAGCAAGACCCTCTCGCGCCTCAAACGCTCAGTCGTTTACGAATCGACTCTCTCAAACCACAAAGAACAAATCGCTCAGACCCTTCAAAAAGATGGACACTGGAGCGAGGCAGTCTCACAAGTCATCAACCAGTGCACCTCGATCTCTCAGGTCGACGCGATCGCTAAGAACCTTCGCGGGAAAAAAACAGCCAAGGCCTTCGCCGAAGCCGATCCGAACATCGAGAAAGTCGGACAGGCGATCCTGCTATGCCGCGGTGAAAACATCCAAGACCTACCCGGTTGGATTCAAAACCAAACGGGACTCAGCCCCGAAGACACCCAGGTACTGATCCCTAAAGTCAAACGATGGCTGCAACTCTTGCTCAGCGAAGACGCACAGCTCGTACTGACCCTTCAGCGAGCATTGCTCAAAAACGCTGTCGTCTCGGTAAAAATCCTGCCAGAACCCAGCAAAGATTCTGACAAAGACTCTGAAAAAGATTCTGAGAACACCGAGTCTGCACAGATCACCGGAGCAATCCCAAAGGAGAATGCTCAAACGCAGCATGACCCGGCTGAGAATGCTGAGCTTACAATCCCAGAATCAAACACAGAATCAAACACAGAACAAAGCCCTGGCCAAGCCGTCCTTTCCGATCCGCAGTCCGAGCTGCCTACCACGGACCAAAGCGCAAGCCCCGAGGTTCCCGCTCCAGAGCAAGCCAAGGAGCCTTCGATCGCATCGTTCCAAAGCGATCGGAAGAAACCCAAGCAGATAAAAACCAAGAGCCTCAGCGATAAACAGCTTTCGCCTCGTCAACGACGTCGAAGATGGCTTCGCGGGATCCTCGAATCCTACGGACGGCTCCGAAAACCGCTACACGATCTGACACCATTTCAGGTCCTGATGCTCTCGCGAGGTCTGCGGTCTCAAATCATCCAGCTCAATTACCAGATCGATACAAAACCACTCGTGCAGTTATGCCGAGATTCCTTGTGCCCTGGTCGCCATCCTATGCATCCGCTGCTGATGGAAGTCGCTGATACGGGCCTCAAAGAATTCCTGCTGCCCAGGCTCCAACAAGACGTCTTAGGAATCCTTGAAGAGGATGCCAATCAAGCCCTCATCGAATCGGCTGTTGATCACCTCGAAGCCGTCATGCTCCAACGACCGGTTCGCGGACACAGGATCTTGCTGATCGATGCCGTCGGACAAAAGACCGCCGCTGTGGCAATCGTCGATGCACAAGGCGAATTGCTCATGACCGGGGATATCGTCTGCAACTCCTCCAAACCCGACGTGGTTTCCCAAAACGTCGCTCAACTCGGTCAATGGGTTCACCAACACCAAGTCACCTTGGTTGCTCTGACCAACGGCCATGCACGCAGGTACTTGATCCATTCGGTCGCCGAGCTGATGAAGCAATCGGCTGAAGGTAGTCTCTACTGGACCTTCGCAGACCGCCAAGGCGGCGATGCCTTCTGCACCTCAAGAAACTCACTGGTCGAACTCCCGAAAATCTCTCGCAGGCACCGATCCGCCGTCTGGCTAGCTTGGAAACTCCAAGATCCGTTGCGACAGATCCTCAAAATCGAGCCAGCTCGTTTGCGACTTGGATCGTATCAACGCGAGTTGCCTCAAGGAGAACTCGAGTCGGCTCTTCAAGAAGCCATCTCGGCGGCGATCACCAAAGCCGGTGTCGATATGTACCACGCCGATGTCGAGGTTCTCAAACGGATCCCGGGCATGGACGATGCGACCGCCAAACGGCTCGTCGAAGAACGCCCCAAAGGATCGATCACCAACCGCGAATCGCTATCGAAGTTCTTGAAAGAATCCCTTTCTGAAAACAAGGCCCGTCAAGCGATCGGTTTCCTGAGAGTTTATCAAAGCGAAAATTCGCTAGACGGAACCATCGTCCATCCTGAAGACTACCGACTAGCCGAACGATTGGTGGCTCACGCCCAACTCCCAGCACCGGCTCCGGGCCCCGAAGGTTGGGAAAAACCCGATTACGAAAAAATTGCCCAAGCCGTCGCGGCGGCCCAAAGCATGGCTTTGGACTCTACAAGCTCCGAAAGCGTCGAAGCCTTCGGATTCGAAGATCACAGCGACGAAATCAACCCCAACTTCGGTGTTGAAGTCGCCCAGACCGATCAGACTGATCCGACCGATCCGACCGATCCGACTGATCCGACTGATCCGACTGATCCGACAGATCCGACAGATCAGACTGCGCCTGCTCGCAGCTCTGTGAGCATGCCTGCGATTCCAGAAGGCCCTATGGAACGGCCCGCATTGGCAATCGACGCCGATAAACTTGCACGAAGCTGGCAAGTCGGTCGCTCCAAACTTCTCTCGGTATCCCGAGCCTTGCAGTTCCCGTTTGCCGATGGTCGTGATTTCCAATATCCAGTTCCTCTTCGAAGCTATGTTCCTTCGATGGATCGGCTCGAACCAGGCACAATGCTTTCGGCCCTGGTCATCGGCATCGCCAACTTTGGCGTATTCGTTGAACTTGGACCAGATTGCACCGGTCTTGTGCACGTAAGCCAACTTGGCCACTCCTTTGTCGAAGATGCTCATCAGTTCGTCCAAGTAGGCGATGTTGTTCCCGTATGGGTCCTTCATACCGATGACTCGAAGAAACGTGTAGCGCTTTCGATGAGAGCTCCAGGCTCGCAACCACAAGAGTCTTCCGGCAAGACCAACACGGATCGATCTGCGACAGACAATAGAAATCGCCAAGAGCGAACCGAGCGGCAAGATCGACGTGGACCAAACCGTCCCAATAGCAACAATCCTGCCTCGCAACCCCGTGGCCCGCGCTCGGGCAACCGTCCTGAGGATCGACGCTCGGGTTCCTCGGGTGACTCAAGAGGACCCAGGGGTCGGCAGGACTCCGGTCGCAGATCGCAGTCCAGCAGAGATGCTTCCGAGAACAACGAGTCTCGATCGCAAAGGCCAGTGAAGATTTCTCGGCCCGTGCCCGAAAAACCGATCACCGAAGCGATGCAACAAGGCAAGGAGCCACTGAGATCCTTCGGCGATTTGATGCAGTTCCTAAAGAAATCTCCTCCTACTGCGGAAGTTCCACCGACTACCCCTGCCCCTAGCGATTCACCTAGTCCTCAGGTTCCAACGAGCGACCCTGCCGTCGAGAGCAGCCCTGATCGAGCCGATACACCAGCCCCCGGGGATGATGATGTCGGAGTTTGAGGAGAGGCTTAAGAAAGCCGTCGCGCGTGGGGCTAGCAAAGCCGAGTCGTTGCAGTCCGAAGAACAGCGCAAGCGCCAAGAAGTCGAAGAATACAAAAGACTTCATGCCAAATACCGCTTGGATCTGACCGAACGGATCGAAACAGTCGTCAAGAAGATGATCGATATGTTCCCAGGCTTCCGATACCAATCGGTCTTCGGTGAGTCCGGCTGGGGAAGCGCTTGCACCCGCGATGATCTTGTGATCGAACGGGGCGTTCGATCGAACAAGTACTCGCGATTTGAAATGGTCGTTCGTCCGATCAACGAGTTCTATGTTCTGGATCTACAGGCTAAAGGGACTATCGCCGACCGAGAACTCCTGACCCGAGCCTTCTATCTGCCGTTAGGCCAAGTCGACATCGAGCGATTCTATAAGTCCGTCGACGACTGGGCGATCGCTTATGCTGAGCTCTATGCCACCAAGCGTGGCTAGATTCGCATGCAGGTGATCAAAGCCCTGTCGAATGCTGATAATAGGGCGAGATCATCCAATAAGCGATCACGCCGGTAACTGAGACGTACAACCAGATTGGATAAGCCCGCTTAGCGATGCGTCTGTGAAGATCAAACCGTCCGAGCATTGCGTACCAAAGGGCACGTAACACCAGCGGCAAGACCACCAGCGACAAAAGAATGTGGGACAAGAGCACAAAATAATAAACCCCACGGATCGCTCCTTGGCCTCCAAATTTGGTCGATGGATTCGTCAGGTGGTAAAGGACGTAACAGACCAAGAAACCTGCACCGAGTCCAAAGGCCGTCAGCATCGCACTTCGATGCACAGAGACATTTCCTGAGCGGATTGCAAGCCAGCCGATCACAAGCACTCCACTGGTCACGACATTGATTGCACCGATCAAATGCGGTAATTGCTTTGTCCAACTCCCAAGATCGATCTTCGTCGGGATTCCTAAAAGCAGAGCTACGACCAAGGGGATTGCGATCGAAAGGATATTGGCAACGAGCATCGCTTTGCGATCGGAGGTCGTGTCGGAGGTTGTGTTTGTCATGAATTCTCTTGAGGTTGGTCTACAAAAAGTTCTTAAGCACGCAGGGGTGCCGGATATTATTCCGGGATTGGCAATCCCCAACAGGCATGAAACTTACCAGTGTTTCGATTTTAGGACCGAGATAGGACTTGGCCGACGCTCTGCTGGTTGACCGGATGGATGATTCCCACCTCGGTGATGATTGCGGTGATAAGTTCCGAGGGGGTAACATCGAAAGCAGGGTTGTAGACTTGGACATCCACAGGTGCGGTTCGTTTTCCGAACGCGGAGGTGATCTCCTCTGATTTCCGTTGTTCGATGGGAATGTCGGCCCCATCGACAATCGATAGATCAAAGGTGCTCGAAGGTGCCGCAACGAAGAACGGAATTTGATGATGCCTGGCCAATACAGCAAGACCATACGTCCCGATCTTATTGGCCGTATCGCCTCGGGCTGTGATCCGATCGGCCCCGACGATCACATACTGGACACGACCTTCACGCATGACTTGGGCCGCCATCGAGTCGCAGATCAAGGTGCTGGGAACTCCGTGCTGCTGAAGCTCCCACATCGTCAATCGGGCACCTTGCAAGAGCGGTCGAGTCTCATCGGCGTAGACCTGTATCTGCTTGCCTTGGTAATGGGCCGTCAATATAGCAGCCAGCGCGGTTCCAAATTCCGATGTCGCTAGACCTCCGGTATTGCAGTGGGTAAGGATCCCGCTGCCGGGTTCGAAACAAGACGCTCCGTATTCCCCGATTGCATGGCACATGCGACGATCCTCGTCGTGGATCTGACGAGCCTCACGCAAGAGTTGATTGGCAAGTTCATGAGCCGAAGCGACATTGCTATTGCGATCGATGATTCGTCGCATACGGTCCAGAGCCCAGAACAAATTCACCGCCGTAGGGCGACTGGTGGCCAAATAATCGCAAAGCGATTTGGCTCTTTGCACCGACTCTTCGATCGCAGCGCGACGCTCGACCAGAGGTCTCATCCCTGTGACGACCGCATAGGCCGCTGCAATGCCAATGGCAGGTGCTCCACGAACCCTCAGCGATACGATCGCCTCGTGGGCTTGCTCGACGCTCTGGATCGGAATCATCCGGAGCGTCTCTGGTAATAACGTCTGATCCAAAAGTTCGAGCTGGCCCAGCGAATCTCCATGCCATCGGACAGATACATAAGGGCTTTGCCCCAGGGCAATGTGCGTTTGATCACTCATGAGTTTGTTGCAAGAGCCTTTCTATAGCCCAACTTCGAGGATTCCATTCATAACCATCCAGTGCCCAGGAAACGTGCACAGATAAGGATAGCGACCAGGCTTTTCAGGAGCTTTGAAATAGATCGCAAATTCCGAACCCGGCTCGATGATGTCGGTAAAACAAATCACTGCATCGGAGTCCGGTACGTACTGTTTGAGATAAGCCTCCGGGGATCCGATGAGCTTGTTGGCCAAATCGCCGACTTGCTCGAGCCTTCCGGGTTGAACCAACGCCCAATTGTGGGGCACCACATCGGGATTGACGAACTTGAGCTTGATCACCTCGCCTGGTTTAGCCTGCAACTTCTTTTCCGAGAACTGCAGATTGTCCATCGCCTTGATCTGAATCTCCCTTGCCCCTTCGAGCTTCTTTTGCCAAGGATTAGCGATCCGCTTGGTCAAATAGTCCAAATCCCGACTCATCGGATGGGGAAGTTTTTTGCCCAGAGCATTGCGAGCAACTAACCGATCCGAATCGTAAGGCGTATCCATGGCGTTGACTGTTGCAAAAAGTTCGACGGGCTTTGACATGCCGATATCGAGGAGCAAATGCAATTGGCTACAAAGCTGCAGATCCGGGATCTCCATGAATAGACTCTTGGAATCCTCCGAAACTATCACGCTGCGTATATTCAGCACATCGTGCCCCATGGCTCCCTCGTGCATCACGGAGTATTCGCGAGATCCATAAGCGGGCGAGTATCGGTAGTTCCAACACTGCGCAAAGTGCTTGCTCATATCCTGGGACTTGGACGAATCGATCGGGTTTGAGAATTCAATCCGAACGCCATTTTGATGGACGTGAAAACCCGTTGGTAGGACAACTCCAGATCCCGTGTAGCGAAGCCGTTGGAAACAACCTGGGGCCGGTGTATAAGAGCCCCAGCCGTGCATGCCGGTGACGTAGATGCAACCGTCTTGAGGACGCACTCGAGCTCGGTGAGCACCGGATCGAAAATCACCAGGCAGTGGACTAAAAGCCCCTTGCCACTGCGAACCGACTCGATCTCTAAGAAGCAGATGCATCGTTCCAGTGCCGAAAGACGTGTGGACGATCTGTCCATCCAATGGCCCAATCTTAGAACTGTGGACTTGCAACTGCCCACCGCTAGAATTGTCGATCCCTCGCGGCAAATACAAAAGCGGCAATTCGATCTTCTGGTTAGCCCGAGGTCCTCGATACCCGTAGAAAGGAGCCGGATCGCTCGCATAGCGATTTGCCGCATCGGATGATTCGCTAGGAGCGACCAAGCAAATCATCGATGTCGGAGTCCAATCCCCTTCCGAACAAGGGACTGTCAAACTCCCATCGTCCAAGAGTCCTATCCCATCGGGGTTCCTGAATCCCGTAGCAATGACACTCGCTTTTCGACCATCGGGACTGATGCGTACCAAACCCTCATTGCCCGAAGCAAAGTAAAAATAGCCGTCGGAGTCCCGCTCCAGCCCACACAAATAATCGTGCCCCGAAGGAGAGGTCGTATAAGCGTTCGAAAAACATTCGTAGAAATCGATTTCCTCGTCGCCGTCCAAATCGTGCAAGCGAGTGATTTGATTGCGGCCCAAAGTGTAGATCTTGTCCTCGTGGACAACACAACCCAGCAGATGATGCATGCCTGCAGCAATCCGCTTCCAATTAGCCGTATCAGTGTCGAGTCCTGATACCAACCAGACATCCCCTTGCATGCTCACGACCACGGCTCTGCCGTCGCTCAAAAACGCATGAGCACCTCCGGCGATGAGCGTGTTCCAAGGGTTGTTGCTCGGAAGCTCGATCGTATCGACCACATATCCACTCCCCTGCCCGATGCGAATCGGAGTTTGGAATGTTTGAGACCACTGCGATTTGCCCCCTAGGAGCACATCCTTCTTCGGATGCTCACTCGCGGGTGCGATCGTCCGCTTCCACTGACCGCTTGCATCGATCCCCAAATGGTCCAAGTACATTTTTGAGTCGTGTTCGACTGCAAAGACCACTTCGCTACCGCTGCGGTAAATGCCCCGGTATCGGGCTTGCTCAGCCCCAGGAACAATCTGCCTAAAGGATCGCGCCCAATCCCCTAAATCTTGTTTGGTACCCTCGATTCTAAATCCGTCGATGTATCCATGCCTTACATCGGTGAAACGGACAAAGCCACCAGACCAAACCGCTTCGTAAGCCAACGTATCGGTGTTGAAGCATGCAGAGAGCTTTTGATCGGCCTGAATCCGGATCGCCACGGCCCGTGGTACCGCTTTGGGCTCACCAACCAAAACATTGCTTTGCATCGAACCTAGGTCGACTTGGTTCCACTCGTCACCTTTCCAAGTATCCTCTTTTTGATTTCCCCAGTGCCCGAACTTGCCTCCATCGAGCCCAGGAAAAGGCTCGACCCAAGCTGGTCGATTCTTCATCGCCGCAAAGTGCAAAGCTTGTTTGGTGTACCAATCGTAAACCCGATCGCGATTGACAAACTCCATGTGGTTTGGGTAGTCCTCGGGGTGCAGTGGAGGAGTCGTCCAAGTAAACTTCGAAGGTTCGTGAGTACTTGCCGATCGAATCTGAGCTTCGAGATTTGCCAAATCCACAGGGTCGGTTCCAAGGCCCATAAGAAAGCGAAGCAAGTCTGCTTGTTGGCCCAAGGTTAAGGACTCAAAAAGACCTGCGGGCATCAAAGAAACACTCGTTGCCATTTGCTCGATCGCATCGCGCCGAATCGATTGGGTTTTACCAGTGGCCGGATCGACGAACACCAGCGGCGAAGCCTCTGGGTTCTGGACATACCCCGTTAGAACCTGTCCATCCTCGATTTGAATTTTATAAGCTTGGTAAGCAGACTCCTGTTTGCGGTTAGGCCAGAGCAAGCTTTCGGCAAGTTGCTCAGCCGAACGCTGCTTGCCGATTTGGGTCAGTTCCGGCCCGATGATCCCACCGGCACTTCCGATCCGGTGACAAGAAAAACAAGCCAGATTCGCGCGGGTAAATGCCTGCAGTCCTCGAGAAGCCTCTCCGCGACTCTTGGCCTCTTGTACCAAGCTGTCGAGCCGTTCTTCGGAAAATGCAGATTCCTGGGCCGCTAGCCGTTGCCCCAAGGTACCAAGAACCAAAAAGATAGCTAGCAAAAGGGGTTTTCTTTGAGAACGAGCCATGTTGGAAACGATTGTGTCGCCAGGATAAGGATGCGATGGGGTGAAGTTCGTATCTGTCCGCAAGTTCGCTCGAACTCACGGACGAAGATACAATGGACAGGTTGGTGGGCTAAGGCGTTTAAACTCAAAGCATCATTATAGTCGATTTTGGCTTAGCATGACGGTAACTCGAAGGATCGCAGCGCGTTGGCTTTTCGTCGTGGTGATCGTCTTTGGGTGCTCACAAACAGGTGATCTTGCCTTATGGGCTCAAGAAGTTGACTTTCAAGTCGCCGGTGACCCCGTTCTCACAGAGCGCAAGTTAGAGTTGCCCGAGACACTCGATCAGGTTGCTAGTCCGACCCAAGCGGAGCTTAAGGAACTCAGTCAGTGGGCGCGTTGGCTGTGCTTGATGAATTTGCCAGCCAACGTCGAGGACACCCGCAAGTGGGGCAAGCAGCGTCGGGTATGGGACGGTCTGGATGTGAAGCTCGATGGCATGCGGATCGACACCAAGCAGCGGTGGAAGATGGCCAATGACGGGACTTGGTCGCGCTACTTAATCGAGTTTGTCGATCCGGCCAATGAATTGAAGGTAGAGGTTAAGAAGTTTGATGTCGAGCCTGATGGCAAAAAGTTCACAACGAGCGTTTGGGTAGTCGCACCTTTGAAACTTTTCGGTCGAGTGAACCAGTTTGCTCGCGACGTGCAGCTTGTGAGTGTCTCGGCTAAGGCCGATGCGACGGTACGGATGAAGGTCGATTGCCAGGTCGAGATCAAGTTGATACCGGTTTCGTTCCCGCCGGATGTCGAGTTTCGACCGAAGGTGACCGATGCAACGATTGAGCTCTTGGATTTTCGGGTGCACGAGATCAGTCAGATCCATGGCCAAGCCGCCGAGTGGATCGGAGAGGGGATTCGAGAGATCCTCGATCGAAAGCTTACCGAGTATCGCGAAAAGCTGGTCATCAAGATGAACCAAACGATCAGCAAGCAACAATCGAAATTGCGGATCTCGGCCTCGAAATGGCTCACCAGTTCGATGAACCTCGCCTCGAAAAAGACTTCGACGGATTATTAGTTTTCCGCTTCGATCTGAGACTGATGAACTCCATGAAATCTTCTTGTCGATTTTTCCGAACTCAAGATATTTTCTGACGAATTGCTCCTTCTCGCATCGCTTAATCCCGTAGCGTGTTAAATGGATCAAAGAAACTTAGAAAAGAGCGAGCAAGGAAAATGAAGATTCGATTAAGGGTTGCGGGAATTTACTTCAATCGCACGATAGAAGTACCAGCAAATACGGATGGAACTCCGATCACGATTAAAGATGCGATGCATTATTGCGTGACTACGTTTCCGATTGATAAACCGAACGGTTTTTTTTACAAGGGAACCTCAATGCCTCTGAGCGGTGGAGGCTCGATTGCATTAATTGAATCGATCAGCCATCATTTCTCTGGACAGTATGATTTCAATGGCGACGGTAAGATTACAGCTGGTAAAGATAACAAGGGTCTGACATTAGGTGCAAATTCTCGTCCCGCCGGGCTCTACCATCTGAAATCGATCGAAGTTCAAAAGCACCCTGAAGTTCGCTTGATTTGGCAGTATTACGTTAGGGAGAACGACGGCAGGGGAGACTTGCGTAGCCGTACGCGTCCAGGAGAAAACTTTACCGGATATGACCAGTTCCAGTTGAAGGACCATGATGAGGTTATTTGGCGATTGGTTGCGATCCAGTTCGAACCAATGAATGTTGGCGAACAAGCCGGTTCGAACTTTGCTCTACGCAGCGCTAGATACTAACGTCAAATCCTGGTTTCAAAGCTCCTGAGCGTACCGCAGGGTATCCATTTGATTTTTGCTACTCTGCAGAGAAGCTTCGATTGGATCTAAGACTTCGATTCAAGAGCATGGCCGATTACCTGCTGAAAATGTTCTTCAGCGGCTTTTAAACGGTCGGCCATGAGCCTCGATGCGCATGAGAGTAAAGGGATACAGAGTCGTCGCATAGATCGTCCCATCCTGTGTGACAATCATCGCCAACACGACATGCAATGGGGTCAATGTCCCGTCAGGCAATCGATGAAAACCATGCGTGGGTCTGGGGCTGCCATCCTCATTCTTTCCGGGCCCCTTCGAAAAATCGAAGTACTCGGGATTTGAGATGGCAAGCACCCCCATATCGACCATCTTGCCACTGGCGGGTTCATGCCGTATCAAATGATGAACGTATCCACTCCCAAACCCACTCTTGTTGTCGATGCGCACCACCGAGTAAACATTACCATCGGGCCCAATCGAAATCGATCCACGAGAATCGGGGTTCTCTCCCTCGATACGGTTCCCCAAATCGATCGCCTGCACCGCTAGACCGGCATCCGCACTCAAATCGATTTTGAACATCCGAAGATCATTCAGCAGTTGCAAATAAGCTGTCTTGCCATCGGAAGCAATCCGCCAATCGGGATGAACACGATCGGCACCGACATACTCCGAAAACTTCCGATCCCCTACCAACAACGGCGAGACACTCACCGCATCGCTTTGAGGATCATAGCGAGCGATTTGGTAGTCGGACGTGATGGCCGTGCCTCGACCTCGTGCATCGATAATCGTATTGGGCTGATCCTTTAAAACCACTCCAAGATCACGATAAGTTTTCGACTTGAGATCATAGAGCATCCAATGCTGATCCTCACAGGTGATCACATAGAGAATCCCTCGGGCTTCATCGGACGTCACATCGATGACCCCCTGCCCTTCCTTCTTGCCCTTGGCCCTTTGCTCGTCAGTCAGCGGCATAGGCATTCCCAAGTTCTCACTTGTCTGTGTCTTGGGATCGTAACTCATCACATATCCGCCGAGGTACTCTGGGATCTGCTGACCGGCCTCGAGGAGCTTCTTCTCAGCCGCCGATGGGTAACCTTGTTTGGATCCCACATAGATCTTCCCCGAGGCACCCACGTGGTTGCGTGTGTGGAGCTTGCTCTGCGCCGCATAGCCTGTGGCACTCGGTGGCAATCCCACAAGCTTGTGGGTATCTAGTACCACACGCATGGCTTCGGTCTTCGGATCGAACTCGACCAGATAAGCATTTCGACCATAAGCTGCCGTGCCGATGTAGATCTTTCCATCGGCCCCTTCGCACAATGAAAAATACCCCGACTCCTCGGTGGTCGTCTCCGGTGGAATATGAAACGCCTTGGCCCTGATATAACGGAACGGACTTTGCTGATCTTGGGCCAATGATGTCCCGATAGCCGATCCAAGTACCAGTAGCAGTAAACAACTTGAGAATGTTCGTAGCATAGTCGATGCTTAATTGTTGGCTCGGTAGAGGAACGGGCGACGAAACATTCCACCAAAGTGATGGGGATTGTGTAGCCTAAGAGTCAATCGATTTTTACCAGGCTTGAGTTTGCCCGTAAGTTCGACATCCCACTCAAACCGGTAATCGTTGAGCCACCAAAGTCCCTTAAAAGGGCGGTAACCTACCTCGATACCATCGACATACAGCCAGCATTCGTTAAAGATCCCTGGAAATCGCAAATGGACGGGCCCTTGGGTTTGCTCCGCAGTAAGTTCGATCTGGGTGTCGTACCAAAGGTGCCCGGTATAGCTTTGATAATCCTTCGTCACGACGCCTTGGGCCTGCGCATACAGATCCGTTCGCAGCGTGCTCCATGGGCTCTCGATCGCCTGGGTATGCCACCCCTGTTCGAGCCCCTGATTCGCAGGATCGGTTCGAAATGACCAGACCAGGGGCAAGTTCGCTATTCGAGTCCCTTTCGATCCATCGGTCCAAGGGATGAGCTCTTGGTACTGCTGGACTTCGCCTGGCCACCACGCATAGCCCGACTCTCCGATCTTCTTGTAAGTCGTGAAAGTTGGATTCATTTCGGTAAGCTGCTCTCGAATCTCCAATCCGCGTTTACCAAACGCAACAGCGGCTTGATAATCGACCTGAGTGTTTGCCGCCTGAACCATCGCCATGTAAGCCTCCAGTAGATCGAACTGCAAACGCGCAAAACGCATCCTCTGAACAAAAAGCTTCGGGTTCCTGTCTTGTTTGGCTTCCAACGGTTTGATCAGTTGCTCTGCGAGATTCAACTTGTCTTTCAATCCAGAAATCAATTCGGGAGTGTAGATCGATGGAGCGACAAAGTACTCGTGCTCGGTGGCCAAGGTGGAGTCCCAAGCTCGATAGATTTCCGACCAATATTCCTGCATCGGCTTGGCTGCAGGCCCATAGAATTTCGGATAGAACTCTTCGAAGAGCAATTCGACATCCGCATCTGGATTCCAAAGAAGCTGGCCTCGGATATAGAGATTCAAGAAAGTCGTTGCCGTCGCTCCTCGGCTTTCGGTATCGACTCCCAAGATCCCAGCTTTGCGGTAATGCTGAACATCTTTGGCGAAGGCTTGATGAGACGGGTTTGGAATGTCTCGCCAAACAAGCATACTTTGGTCGTAATCGTAGATCACCACACGGCCTTCCATGATCGTGGCCCAGCGATAGAGGATCTCTTTAAGCTCCCCTCTGGGTGCCGATCTTGGGTCGTCCATCGAGTGGATGGGATCAAAGTCGATCGGTGCAAGGTAAGCAACCAGGGGCTTTGCAGCTTTCTCGACTCGCAATGGCGGGAGGGTTATGTTCGAGTAAGCCAGAAAGCCGATGCGGGCTTTGCTCTCAGGTGCTTTCTCTTGGAGGATACCAGCGACTTTGTTGTAGAACACCATAAACGCGTCGCTATACGATTGGGTTTGAAAGTACTTGTCGTACTGGAGTGCGATAAGCTCCTTGTCTTGAGACGATTCCGACTCGTAGATTCCGTCTTCCATTCCGAGTTGGACATCGTTGCCAGCCTTGAAGATCGAAAGAACTTGATTGGCCACATGCTCTGCTGTTTTGTCCTCAGAGATCGGGACATTGAACATCGATTTCCCGGGTGGTATCAGCTCCTTGGTGTACTGACCGAGATTGTGTCCATTGGGAACAAGCAAATCGTTGAATCGATTTCGTCTCATGAATTCGGGTTTCCCCGAGTTTTCACCCAGCCATGAGAGCCAGTATCGCCGCACTTCGAACGGTGATGCAAAGGTATAATCCAAATCGCCGATGCTCAGATCCCGCACGTCCGGGATACACTCCCCGATCTCGGTGGGCAAATACCATCGACACCCCCAGCGATGCAGAAGCTCGCTAACCGCATACGCGTGAGCTTCAGCATTGCTACCAGCCAGATAGACTCGGTTGGCACTACGGCGAAGGACGATCGCATCGCTGCGGAGAACAGGATTGGGCTTTTGGGTTTTCTGCAGCGACTCTTGCAGCGTTGGATCTAGCGACAAAGCAAGCTGACCGAGAATGATCACAGGGGCGCTGGAATCAAGTGCCTTTTGGTTTTCGACGGGCTCCGAAAGGACATCGAGTTTCACCCCCGTCATCTTTGCTATGGTGCTTTGGAGATCTGCTGCCGCAGCCTTTTCCATTTCGCTGGCCGCAGGATCGATCAAGATCACCGCTGTGGACTGACCAGATTTGACGATCTCTAGCGGGTTGCTCGATGGCTGGCCAGCAAGTTGAGCCAGTGTGAATGTCTCGATCAGCAACCCGAAAGATATCGCCGCTATGGTTGTCTTAAATCCGATCATCATTGCTCCTAGCCAGTGGCCTTGGACGAGCTTTTCGATTTCCAGCTTTTTGGTTTGCAGGGCCATCGATCGCGCTGGGCGGGGCTTGCTGGGCACTCCAATCATCCCACATGGCTTGTAGTTTTTTGACATCCTCAGGTCGAGAAGTAGCCAAATCGCTCGATTCGCTTTGGTCTTTCGACAGATCGTACAGTTCGGGTTTTCCCGATCCTCCGCGAGAGACGACCAACTTCAGATCGCCGTGTCGAATCGCCCACTGCTGACCGAATCGCCAGTACATCGTCTGGTGAGGTCTTTGGCTGTTTTGGCCTGTGAGGAATGGGGCCAAATCGACTCCATCGAGTTTTTCGCTCTCTGCGATCTTGTTCCCGGTGGCAGCCAGCATGGTAGGAACGACATCGAGATTCATCACTGGATAGTCATAGACCTTGCCTGCAGGCCAGTGCCCTTTCCACTGAGAGATAAATGGAACCCTGGGGCCTCCTTCGAAGGTGGTCATTTTGAAACCTCTCAGGCCTCCGTTCTTCGACGTGGTCACTTGAGTTGGTCCTCCGTTGTCGGCGATGTAGAAGATCAGGGTGTTTTCTTCTTGGCCCATTTGACGCAGTTTAGCCATCACTTGACCGATCGCATCGTCTTGGGCCGAGAGCATCGCCGCAAATAACCTTCTCTTTTCGTCTTGGATGTTTGGAAAACGATCGAGGTATTTCTTGGGGGCTTCCAGGGGTGCATGCTGAGCGTTGAAAGGCAGATAGAGGAACCATGACTTGTCTTTGTTCTTATCGAGCCAATCGATCGATCGCTGGGCATAAGCGTCGGTGGTGTAGAAGCTATCGTCGGTGACTTCGCGGACATCGTTGGAGATTCTCGAGTCGACGAAATTTTTGGGATGGAAGAATGGGGTATTGGCAAGGGTTCCAAAGAATTCATCGAAGCCGCGTTTGGTAGGTCGGTAGGGGTCGGAGTTCCCTAAGTGCCATTTGCCGACGCAGCAGGTCGCATACCCAAGATCCTTGAGTCGGTTGGCCAAGGTGACTTGGTCGAGCCGCAGTCCAGATTTATTGGCAACGGCATTGAATTCATGGCCAAAGCGAGTTGGGTATTTGCCCGTAAGGAGTCCGGCCCGCGAGGGACTGCAGTAGGTGGCTGCAACGTAGCCTTGGGTGAACCTGATTCCATTGGCAGCCAAAGCGTCAATGTTTGGCGTTGGGATTTCGTTATTGCCGTAGCAACCGGTCTCACCCCAGCCTTGGTCATCCGAGTAGAAAATCAGCAAGTTGGGTTTGGTGTTGTTTTGTGCGCAAATATTCTTTGATGAAACATTCGCAAGAGTTAAACTCAGCAGGCCGATCGTTAGCCATCGACAAGACGTCAGGAATGAAAATCGCATCGCGGGAGCTCCTTGGAAAAAGGAATTGGGTTTCGGTAGATATTGGGTCGTTTTTTGCTAACCGTCTTCTTTCCGAAGTTTGAAGTGTTCGTTGGCTAGTTCGACGAGTCCTGGGCGATGGCTTGCCCATCGGAAACATCCTTGATCATCGATCGCAATATCCGTGTAGGGATTATAACCGACCATCCTCAGTTGCTGATGCCTTTGGATGTAGCGTCGGTTGGCGTGTTCACCGTGCCAAAGATGATAGACGACTCCCTCAACGTATCCGATATCTCCTTGGCAATACTCATAGGCTCGCGTGGCCCAGTCTTTCAGATGCAAGTAGATCAAATCGTCGGTTTGGTAGAATTCTGTAATACATTCCGAGTGCATTTCATCGGTAAATGCATGGGCCATGAAATGATCACCATTCCCCAAAATTCCCGCGTCGTACAATCCGCAGTGTTCGAACAAATCCCTTCGTGCGGCCCACGCATAACCTGTGTGACCGTGATCTTCCCAACGTGTGCGGTTGACGATCGATCGATCCGTCCAGACGGCCGCAAAGCTCCTGGAGACATCCCCGGTCGAATCGCTGACTCCTCCATTCTGGGGTAACCGATCCACGAATTCAAAGGGCTGAATGATCTTATGACGATCCAGCACATCCGAAGCCTCTTTGGCCCAATCGAGGTTCGCGAAGATCAGATCGCAGTCGACCCAAGCGATCTTTGTGAAATTTTTTGGGATGTACTTTAAGACGCTTTGATTGATCAGCCTCTCTTTTTGCCACATGACGCTTGAGGCTCGAAGCTGGATAACATTGGCTCCGGGAGGAAGATCGAACGGCTCATCCTCGCCGAAAACACACTCGACAGTAAAGAGTTCCGCGCCAATGGCCCGACATCCCTGAGCGAAGACTTGGTAATTGGTTCTGCGGTTGTGATATCCGCAAGGATTGAAGTAGGTTGTTACGATGGCTAGGTCGGTCAATTCGGCGTCTCCCCTGCGAACAATAAGAAGAGGGGATTTTACTCTAACGCTCCATCATCGCCATCAACCATTGCAATCAATAGCCGGCGAACTTGCGGATTGGGCCGACGATGTAGCCGGGATTGTTGGCACTGGCGATGTTGGCTGCATCAAACGAGTTTCTCGCATTGACGACAACCGAGATGGGATAAGCCGCAGCGCCTGGAGGTGGATAGAGGTAGACTTCCCACATGCTGAAAACGCCGGCCGCAACGGCTTGCATCTGCAACTGCATGCGAGCGATCTGCATCATTTCTTGCTGATAGGCTTGGTTCTGCTCGACGGACTGTTGATACGCTGCGGCTTGGCTCTGCAGATACAAAGATTGCTGACGCTTGGTCTCCTCGTCTTGCTTGGCCGCTTGGTTGGCAGCGAGCCATTCGTCCCATTGCGGTTCGAGAACTTTCAGTTCCGTATCTTTGAAGAAGAAAAAAGGGATACCGTACTCCTCTCCATTTGGCAGTTCCATCAGCACCCCTTCGCAGGTAAACGTACGAGCATCGGCTCGTTGGGCCACGACCCATTCGTTGAATTGGGATTCATTTGCAAAAGTCTTCTTTTCAAAGTGCTCGACGATACGAGGGATCATCTTGCGGTAGACTTCGGGCAAGTTATCAAAGGGGCGGTCGTTGACGTAGAGCTTTCCGCGACGGCGCTGAAGCGTGACGTCCTTGCGATTGAATCCAACAACCTTGCCGAAGACAGTCATTCCGTTTTTCAAAGCCCAAGTATGCTTTTCTGTGGCCGCTTTGAGTTGGCCTTCGCTCTCTTCGAGCATCAAAAATTTTTGATCGGCTTCTGAAAGTTGGGCGATCTCGATGGCCAACAGCTCCCGGCCCTTGACCGGTTGATCAAGCCTTAGAACGATGTCCTTTTGGTCAGCGGCAATCAAAGTCCCATTGACCTTGACGTTCCCGGTCTTGTCGACCCATTCCCTCCCATAAGCATGGGAGCAAACCAGACTCAGCGAAAACAACGAGAAAAATAAACTTGCCGATTTCATTGGACGAGTTCCCTCAGTACCCTAAGTGTTAGCAGACGCGAGGCTTGATCGAGCGGACTCGACTTCGATGTATTTTAGCTTGGATCGTTTCGCGCTGAAAGTCAACGTGCTGAAAGTCAACGTTTAGAGGGCAAAGCTACAGAAAGCATCACTCCGTGGAGTATTACAACGCGTCCAAAATCCGAAGCGTGCGACTCAAAACAGGCAAAAGCCGCGAATCGATCGGGAGGCATCCTTGGATCCTCGATACCTCGCTGGTCGAGTCGGTAAGCCCCCCTAGGCTTGGCGAACAGGTCGATGTGCTGGGCGGGGATGGCAAGTGGATTGGACGCGGACTGTTCCACCCCGAGAGCCGGATTCGAGTCCGTCTTTATGCATGGGATCCCAGCGATTGGATTTCAAACGAACTCTTTGATCGCAGGGTCGCTCAAGCCCTTAGGCTTCGAAGACAGATCCTGCTTAAAACCCCTAACAGTGACAGTTTTCGGTGGATCAATAGCGAAGGGGATCACCTTAGCGGCCTAATCGTCGACAGTTTTGCAGGGCACTTGGTCATCCAGATCACCGCAGCGGTCATCTTGCCGTTTTTGGATCGAATCATCTCGCAATTGGTCGAAGAACTTCAACCAAAAAGCATTCTATTGAACATCGACGAAAAGACTGCAAAGAGCGAGGCCATCGAGCCTCAAGATCGCTTGATCGTCGGGCAGCTACCGAGCGAGCCGGTGAGTATCCGAGAAAATGGGCTTACTTGGAAAGTTGATTTGCGAGGGGGGCAAAAAACCGGCTCTTACCTGGACCAACGTGACAACCGCTTGGCCGCCGCCAGTTGGACGCCAGCCGGTGCAAAAGTTCTGGATATTTGCACCTACACAGGTGGCTTTGCGCTGACCATTGCCAAGCACGCCCGCTCAAAAGGCGTACCCTGCGAATCGGTTGTAGCGGTTGATTCGAGCGCCAAGGCTCTTGAGTTGGCGAAGTTAAATGCGCAAGAAAACGGGATCGAGGATCAAGTCGACTGGCATCAGGGGGATTTTTTCGAGGAATTATCGGCTCGGGTCGATCGGCAGGAAACCCACGACATGATCGTCTTGGATCCACCCAAACTGGCCGGTTCGAGAGACAAAGTCCCAAAAGCACTTGCGGCCTACCATCGACTTAACTACTTGGCAATGCGTTGCTTACGTCCAGAAGGGATCCTCGTTAGCTGCAGTTGCTCGGGTCGGGTAGGACGCTGGGAATTCCTCGACGTGCTCCTTGGAGCGGCCCGAAGAGCCCAACGGGACATGCAAATCCTCGAGATTCGAGGGGCTTCGGCCGATCATCCAGTCAATATTCATTGTCCCGAGACCGACTATCTTAAGTGTGTGATTGCCAGAGTTCTGTAGGAGAGTGGAGTAAGTTCGGGAAATTTTCAAGGAATTCTCAGTCGGTGGACTTGCTGATTGCGGTAGGTCATCGGTAAACTTTCACCCCTCAAATTGTTGTGAGAAAATGCCAAAGTGGCGGAATGGCAGACGCGCTGGACTCAAAATCCAGTGTCCGCAAGGACGTGTGGGTTCGACTCCCACCTTTGGTACTTTCCGTCGGAACAAGGCGTGAGGATCGCAGCAAATTGCCCTTACGAGCATCGCTTTTGAAAAAATTTGGAAAGTAAGTCTTCGGAACTACCAAACCGTATGCCAACGATCAATCAATTAGTGCGTCGCAACCGAGTCGTTCAACACAAGTCGACCAAAAGTCCTGTGTTGGAAAGATGCCCCCAGAAACAAGGGGTTTGCTTGTCCGTTAAAACCATGACCCCGAAGAAGCCTAACTCGGCTCTTCGCAAGATCACTCGTGTTCGGCTCAGCAACGGCAAGGAAGTGACCGTTTACATTCCCGGTGAAGGCCATAACCTCCAAGAACACTCGATCGTTTTGATCAGGGGTGGTCGGGTTCGCGACCTTCCAGGGGTTCGCTACCAAGTCGTTCGCGGCTGTCGAGACACCCAAGGTGTGAACGGACGTAAACAGTCCCGAAGCCGTTACGGTGCTAAGAGTCCAAAGAAGGGCTAAGCTAACGCTGGTCCAGCAACGAAACAAACTCACTTAACCTTCGTACAGAGAATCTAGTTTCCTATGGGAAAAATTACCGCTTCGAGGACAAGCCTCCGACCTGATCCACGACACAACTCCTTGCTTGTGGCAAAGTTTGTCAATTGCCTCATGCACGATGGTAAGAAGACCGTTGCCTACAACGTCTTCTACGATGCTCTTGATGAAATCGCTGAGAAGATCAAGGATCGGCCTGCTGTCGAGGTCTTCGAACAAGCTATTGAGAATGTTAAGCCGTACATCGAAGTTCGATCCAAGCGGGTCGGTGGTGCTTCTTACCAAGTTCCAATGCAGGTCAATAAGAATCGGCAGCAGTCGCTAGCCTTCCGCTGGATCCTTGGTGCAATTCGCGAAAAGAAGGGTCGATCGACCGCTGTGAAACTCGCCGATGAACTCATGGCAGCCTATCGAAAAGAAGGCGCCGCGATCACCAAACGCGAAAACACCCACCGTATGGCCGATGCCAACAAGGCATTCGCTCACTTTGCTTGGTAGTCTTAGCAAACTAAACCGCCAAGTAGTCGGCGCGCTACGATACAACAAGTCCTGCATGACACCTCCAACTCGTTGGGGGTGTTTTTGTTTGTCGATCCTACAGAGCCGACTATGTCTGATTCCAATTTGCTCGCTTGCACTCGGCAAGGGCTCTACTGCCCGGCAGGTGATTTCTATATCGACCCATGGGACCGGGTCGATCGAGCTGTCTTGACCCACGCGCATTCGGATCACGCTCGGTGGGGATGCAAGAAATACCTCGCCGCAAAGTCTTGCGAATCGCTCCTGCGAGTTAGGCTCGGTAACAACATCGACTTACTCTCTGTGGACTACCGAGAGAAATTAAGAATCAAAGACGCCTTTGTATCTCTTCATCCTGCCGGTCATATCCTTGGCTCAACGCAAGTTCGAATCGAAGTCGACGGAAAGGTGGCCCTCATTACCGGGGACTACAAACTGCAACCCGACCCAACGTGCGATCCTTGGGAAGCTGTTGAATGCGATCTGATGGTCACCGAATCGACCTTTGGACTACCGGTATTTCGCTGGCCAAAGACGCAAGATGTGATCGAGCAGTTAGTCGGTTGGTGGCAAGAGAACCAGCGTCAAGGAAGAACCAGTTTGATCCTGGCATACTCAGTCGGTAAAGCCCAAAGAATCCTTGCTGAAGTTCTTGCGAATTGCGGGCCAGAGGTTGCTAAGGATATTGCCGTTCACGGAGCCATGCTCGGCCCGAATCGAGCGTATCGGAGTGCGGGAGTGCAACTCCCCGAGTTGCCTTCGGCTGCATCCTTGAGCAGCAGTCACGACTGGTCAAGATCACTTGTTATCGGACCACCTTCGAGCCAATCGACAGGCTGGGTCAAACGCTTCGCCGACCCTTCCTTCGCGATGGCTTCGGGCTGGATGGCAATTCGCGCATCGCGTCGCCGTCGGAATGTCGATCGCGGCTTTGTGCTCTCTGATCATGTGGATTGGCCAGATTTGCTCACCGCAATCGATGCTTGCAATCCAAAGCAGGTTTGGGTGACACACGGTTTTTCCGAGGTGGTTTCTCGATATTTAACGCAGCGAGGAATTTCGGCTCGTGTGCTTCAAACGCATTTCGCTGGCGAAGAGTCAGAGCCCGCAACTAGCACTGAGGATCAACTCGCCGAGGAGTCTCGATGAGACAATTCGCTAGACTTTACCAACGGCTCGACGAGACGACCAAGACAAACGAAAAGTTGCTAGCGATGCGAGATTACTTCGCTGAAGCATCTTCGGACGATGCTGCCTACGCGCTTTTTTTTCTGCTAGGCAATAAGCTCAAGCCCTCATTGCCTACGAAAATCATCCGAAAAGCTGCAGCTCGAAGCGCAAACGTCCCTGATTGGCTTTTCGAGGAAACCTATCAATGGGTCGGGGACTTGGCCGAAACCGCCGCTGCGATGGCCGCGGGAACAGACTCAACAAAACACGAAACCCTCTGCAGGACAGTTTCCCAATCCATCATTCCACTGTTGCAAAGCGCAAAAGGCTCCAGAAAAAAAACTAGAAAATCCTCCTCTCGAAAAGCAACCAACCCACTCGATCAGGAACCTACCCCAGAGGAATCAGAAGACACCTTGGTCGTGAAGCTTATCGAGATATGGAGCCAATACGATTTGCTCGAGCGTTTCGTCTTCAATAAGTTGCTCACTGGGAATTTGCGAGTGGGAGTCAGCGCAAAACTCGTGACTAAATCCCTAAGCCTTTGGTGTGGCGTAGAAACCGACGAGCTTTCGCATCGATTGATGGGAGACTGGGAACCAAGCGGGCGTTTTTTTAATGAGCTTGTCGCAGCCAGCTTCCAAGGAACTTCGCCTGCCAAACCGTTCCCGTTCTGTCTGGCCCACCCCTTGCCCGATAGTGTTATGCACGAGCACTCGGCAACCGATTATTTAGCGGAGTGGAAGTGGGACGGAATTCGAGCGCAACTCATACGCCGTTGCGGTCGAACATACCTGTGGTCGCGAGGGGAGGAGTTGCTAGAAGGGCGATTTCCGGAGATAGAACTCGCGTCGCAAGGCTTACCCGATGGTCTAGTACTCGACGGAGAAATTCTTGCCCATGGGGATAAGGCCCCCTTGCCTTTTACCCTGTTGCAAAAACGGATTCAAAGAAAAAAACCGAGCTCGAAGATCCTGCAAGAGGTGCCGGTGCTTTTCATTGCCTTTGATGTCTTGGAACACGCTGGCCAAGATCTCCGAGGGGAGTCTTATCAGATTCGTCGCAAGCTTCTCGAAACGCTCGAACTTGAAAGTCGTTTGACTCCAAAGACACTTCGGTGCAGTGAAGTGTTTACATTTGAGGATTGGGAGTCCTTGGTTTTGAAAAAGGATCAAGCTCGGCTTTACGGAGCCGAGGGGCTTATGCTCAAGCATCTCCAAGGCAGATACGAAGTCGGTCGCGTGACGGGAGTTTGGTGGAAGTCCAAGGTGACTCCTTATACGGTCGATGCCGTGTTGGTTTATGCCCAACGAGGCCACGGACGACGCGCGGGATTGTTTTCCGATTACACCTTTGCTCTCTGGGATCAAGATCGACTGGTTCCATTTGCTAAAGCTTATTCAGGGCTTACCAACGAGGAACTCGGCTTGGTCGATCGTTGGATCAAAGAGAACACAACGCAGCGATTTGGGCCGGTTCATGAAGTTCCCGCTCAGATCGTTATGGAGCTAGCTTTTGAAAACATTCAAGACTCGAATCGGCACAAAAGCGGTATTGCTGTGCGATTCCCTAGGATACTGCGATGGAGGCAGGACAAGCGGCCCGAGGATGCAGATCGGCTCGATGCGATCAAACGGATGCTCAAAGGAGAGTCGCCAGGATGATTACTCTTCGATCCTTCGCTCGCGTAACTGAGGCTCCAGTTCGGATATCAAAGCGATTAGTTCACAGGGTTCCTTGGCTAACAATTCTTCTCGGGTTGAAACTCTAAGACCTAATTGTCGCTGCAGAAGTACGATCTGTCCCACCAATTCACCCAATTCGATGCCTTGCTGGATACCTTGCTCGATACCTTGTTGGAGGCCTTGCTCGATACCTTGCTGGAGGCCTTGCTCGATACTTTCGCCAATGGCTAATTTAAGCAACCACTTATGATCCCTGAGCCTCTTTTCTCGCATGTCGTACATGGATTTGTCCTCCGTTATCCTTGCTATTCGATCGATCGTATCGGTTGCTTGAAGAAATCCAGGGTTCGGAAAAAGTTTTTTGAGGTTTTGAGTGTCGTACTCGTGGGCGTGAAGCAACCAAAAGAGCCATTGTTCCAAGACGGTTGATTGCTCCAAGTCCCGCTCCTGGAGATTGTACCATCCGAGTTCCAATGTGTGAACTTCCAAAGTATTGTCGAGCAATCGGCCTGATTCAAGATCGGCCAGTCGGAATGCATGATGCAACTTGGTCGAATCCTGCCAGAGTTTTTCTTCGATGATAAAGATCGTGAACACGGGTTTTAGTTGAGCATATCCATCCCCTGACCTAAGCTGATCAGCATAAACCTCACATCCATAGAAGACCATCCGCTTGATCAAACTGGGATCAACCGCAACCTGCATTTCGATATCGTAAATCCATCCTCGCTGGTCTTTGGCTCGAATGTCCAGAATGGATAGTTTGTCCTCTAGAAACTCCTTTTCATTGTAAGGATTCTCGATGGTCGTCTCCACAATTGGGTGAGGTAGCTTGAGAATGGAATTGATCAAACTGATCAGTGCCATTTGGTTTGCTTGATTGCCGAAGATTCTGATAAATGCGAAATCAATCGTAGGCCGAATCCCAAGTGGCTTCATAAACATCAATCCCTTGCCAAGACACTTACCCTGAAAATGATCAGTGTGTGAAGATTGAGTTTACAGAAATATTGAAAATCACGCCCGAAAATGGTCTGAAAAGTTTTCTAGAAATAAGTTTCAGACTTGGGTTTACTTGCTTTAGTTCAGCTCTGTGGTAGCAATAAAACACGAAAAGCGTAAGCTACCCCAGCCAAATCCTTCGCTCAGAGCTAGCGTCTGATTTTTTGCGGGCCTTGACGCGTAGATAGGGCCGGATGAATCGACTGCGATGCCCCATGGTTCCTGGTTCAGAATCCAGATTGGCATGATCCGGTTCCGAGACCGCTTCGATGATCATCCCTGCTCGGCAGATTCCACCGAGAATAGCGTCGAGCGAGTGAGCAAATTCGACCGTATCAGGTTCGCGAAGCAAGCTTGTTTGGCCGATCGCAAGCGACTTGGCAGGAGATCCAACCGGTGTTTCAACGACATATCTGCCTTGGTTCATTTCCAAGGATGCTTGCAAGTTCATGGGTTGCTTGTGCTGAGACACATAAAGACCACCTGGGCGCAGCACTCGAGTTACTTCGGCAAATACCGCTTCGACATTGGAAACATAGCAGGTGCTCACCGGATGCGCGACCAAATCGAATTCATCCGGACGGAACATCGAAAGCTCAGACATCTCACCTTGGATGATCTGATAATTCATTCCAAGATGCGATGAGACTTGACGGTCGAGCTCGAGCATCGCGGGGCTGATGTCCAGCACGGTAACTCTCGCCCCCGCCGCACAGTACAATGGGCCTTGGCGTCCCCCGCCAGCAGCAAGGCACAGTACGTTCCAACCCCTGATATTGCCACCGAGCCAACCTTTTGCGTCCAGGGTCGCCAGCGGTGAGGCCAACTCTTGGGCACTAACGGGTTGGGTTAAAAAATGGCGAGTCTGAACCATGCGGTCGTAGGCTTGCCGATTGCGTTGCTGGATCGCGCTGGCTGCTGGACTTGGCTGATTTTCAGGGGTTTCCATCAGTGTGATTATCGCTCTTACTTGCTGACAAGATATCCTCGGATGTATCGGCCCTAAAGCCTGAAACTCGCTGGTTTTCGATTGCTTTTTTGCGGATTTAGGAGAAAATCCTAGAGAGGGATTATTCCTCTGCCGATTCGCTTTGCAGATCGCCAAGCGATCGGTCCCACCACCACTGCCTTGCCTCCCTGCTCCACACCATTCTACATGGGTGCTCGGCATCTCAAGTTTCTAAAAATTTAAAAAGCCTATGGACTTCCATCGAATGCGATCCTGGACGCACAAGGTTCTATTTCTAATCGGTCTGGCACTTGGCTGCTCGAACCTCAACCCCGGTGCGTTTGGCGCTAGCGGCATGGTTCAGTACAACCGCGACATCCGTCCGATACTCAACGACAACTGCTTTGCCTGCCACGGTCCAGACGAGAAGAAACGGGCCGCAGAGCTTCGTCTGGACATCCGCGAAGCTGCACTCAACAAACAAGCGATTGTGCCAGGTAAGCCAGACGAGAGCTCGATCATCAAGCGCATCCTGAGCACCGATGAAAACGAGGTCATGCCTCCTCCGACCTCGCACAAGACGCTCACCCAGAGCCAAAAGGATCTTCTCAAAGCATGGGTCGCCGAAGGTGCAGAATACCAAGGGCACTGGGCTTATATCACTCCTGTAAAACCGGAATTGCCTCAAGTCCGTAATCCGGGTTGGGTGCGAAACCCAATCGACCGATTTGTTCTCTCAGAACTCGAACGACGCGGAGTAGAGCCATCGCCAGATGCGGATCTAAGATCCTTGATTCGACGCGTGACACTCGATCTGACTGGATTGCCCCCAAGACCAGAAGACGTCGAAAGGATCTTGAACGATCCTTCCCCTGAGCGTTACGAAAACTATGTCGATGAACTGCTCTCCCGAGAAGAATGGGGAGAACATCGAGGTCGTTACTGGCTCGACTATGCACGCTATGCCGACACGCATGGCATCCATTTCGATAATTACCGAGAGATGTGGTCCTATCGCCAATGGGTCATCAAGGCATTCAATCGCAATATGCCTTTCGATCAATTCACGATCGAGCAACTCGCTGGAGACCTGCTACCTGAAGCTACCCTCGACCAACGCATCGCTAGCGGCTTCAATCGATGCAATATCACCACCAACGAAGGTGGAGCGATCTCTGAGGAATACCAAGTCCTTTACACCCGCGATCGCGTCGAGACAACAAGCTTGGTTTGGTTGGGGTTAACGATGGGTTGTGCAGTGTGCCACGACCATAAGTTCGATCCCATCGCCCAACGCGAGTTCTATCAGATGGCGGCGTTCTTCAACAACACCACCCAGAACGCAATGGATGGGAACATCAAGGACACGCCACCGATTGTGCCAGTACCCCTTGAGGAAGACCGCGAGCGATTCTCGGCACTCGATGGACTTATCGCTCAGGCCAAACAAGCTCTCGAGGCCAGACGCTCTGAGGCCCGCAGCAGCTTCGATGCCTTCCTGGCCGATAACGCTCAGCGCGATGCAATCCTTGCATCCGAGCTTCCAGCAAGCGATGTGCTAGATATCCATCTACCCTTGCTCGGTTCAGATCCAAAGGTGATCGAAGGGATTTTCCAAGGTCAAAAGCAACCGATCGCTCTTGCCTCCGACGCAGTCTTTGCACCTGGACATCTAAGCGATTCAGCTTGGCAAGTCAAAGCCGGACTCTATCCAACGATCGAAGCGGGCGATATCGAGCGAGATCAACCCTTTACAATCTCCATGTGGGTTAAACCCGCCGCCGATAACCAAGGAGGCTCGCTCCTGGCTCGTATGGACGACGGTGCCGATTTCCGAGGCTGGGACGTATGGCTCGAAAACGGGAACATCGGCACACATATCATCAATAAATGGCCCGACAATGCCCTGAAGGTCGTGTCGAACCAGCGACTCACCGCCAGCCGCTTCCAACATGTGACCATCGCCTATGATGGCTCATCCAAAGCTCAAGGCGTCAAGATCTTCATCGATGGCAAGCAAGCTCCCGTGAACATCGCCAGCGACAAACTCAGCGACTCCATACGCACCAAGGTTCCTTTGCGACTCGGTAGCCGACACGCGACGGCTCCAACCAACGATGCCAAGATTCAAGACCTCCGGATGTTTCGACGCGTGCTGAACATCGAGGAACTTCAAGCCGTTGCACAACTCCCTCGTCGTCAGTACCTGATCGCAAAAGCCAACCGCAGCAACGAAGAAAACGAAGAGCTATTCCAATGGTATTTGGCTACCCGAGACGCCGACTACACCAAACTCACCCAGAACCAGCAACAACTCGTCGACGAAAAAGCAGCCATTCTTCAGCGAGGAACGATCGCTCACGTGATGAACGAAAAGAATGAGATGGCCAAGGCTTGGTTGCTGACGCGCGGTGACTACGACAAGCGAACCGATGAAGTCGCACCTCAGACTCCTGCAGTCCTGAATCCTTGGCGAGAAGAGTATCCCAAGAATCGATTGGGATTGGCCAAATGGTTGCTCGACGAAAGCAATCCGCTGATGACAAGGGTGACCGTTAATCGATTCTGGCAAGAAGTTTTCGGAAACGGAATTGTGGTCTCTGCTGGAGACTTTGGTGTCACCGGTCAATTGCCTACCCACCCTGAGCTCTTGGATTACCTGGCAATCTCGTTCCGAGAAGACGATTGGAATGTCAAGAACCTTTTCCGAACGATTGTCACCAGTTCAACCTACCGACAATCGGCAAGTGTTACCAATGAAAAATTGGCCATGGATCCAGCGAACAAACTTCTAGCAAGAGGCCCACGGTTTCGAATGGACGCTGAAATGATTCGCGATAGCGCATTGTCCGCAAGCGGATTGCTGGTTCAAAAAATCGGTGGCCCTAGCGTTCGACCTTATCAGCCTCCAGGGGTTTGGGAAGCCGTCGCGATGCCCGGTAGCAACACTCGCGATTATCAAGCCGACAAGGGCGAGGGACTCTATCGCAGGAGCTTGTACACGTTCTTAAAACGCTCAGCGCCCCCTCCGAGCATGGAGGTTTTCAATGCAACAGCCCGCGAGGTTTGCACCGTCCGCCGCGAGCGTACCAACACTCCGTTGCAAGCCCTCGTGACGATGAACGATGTCCAGTTTATCGAAGCTGCACGGATCCTGGCTCACAAGGGGATTGCGGCCAACCCCAATGGCACCGATCCAGCAGCAAGACTTCAATGGATCGCCGCAAGGGTTCTTTCGCGACCCCTGCGCGGCGAAGAGTTAGGTGTTCTGCAGGCATCACTGAACGAAGTTTCCGCGTACTATCAAGCCAACACAGAGGCTGCTAAAGAACTCTTGGCTGTCGGTGCGACGCGATCTCCCGAAGAGATCAATCCTGCTGAGCTTGCTTCGTGGACCATGACCGTCAACATTCTGATGAATCTCGATGAGGCGATTACCAAATGAGAAACCAAATCCATCCTCTCTTGGAAGAGTATGTTCGGAATGAAACAAGGCGGCAATTTTTTCGCCGAGGTGGAAATGTTCTAGGCACCGCTGCGCTAGCTGCCTTGGGGCTGCCAGTGGTCGCAAACGCAGGACCGAACTCAACCGACGGCACAGTTGCATCAGGAGGCTTGGGAACCCTACCTCATTTCGCCCCCAAAGCTAAACGTGTGATCTATCTACACATGGTCGGTGGACCTTCGCAGATGGACATCTACGACTACAAACCCCAGATGAACGATTGGTACGACAAAGATCTGCCCGAAACGGTTCGAAACGGCCAGCGACTTACCACAATGACCAGTGGACAAGCCCGTTTTCCGATCGCTCCATCGATGTACAAGTTCGCACAGCATGGCAAGAGTGGCATGTGGGTCACGGAACTCTTGCCCGAGACAGCCAAAATCGTCGATGATCTGTGTTTCGTAAGATCGATGCATACCGAAGCGATCAATCACGAACCTGCGATCACTTACATGCAGACTGGCAACATGGTGACCGGTCGACCCTGCATAGGTGCCTGGTTGTCCTATGGTTTAGGCTCAATGAACAGCAACCTTCCAACTTTCGTAGTGCTCGTAGCCAACCCAACCAACACCGAGCAAATTCAAGCGATCTCGGCTAGGCTTTGGTCATCGGGCTGTTTGCCAGGTGAACACGGAGGGTGTTGTTTCCGATCCGTAGGGGATCCAATCCTTTACATCAACAATCCGTCAGGTGTTCCAACCGATATTCGCCGCAAGACCCTCGATGGACTCAAATCACTCAACGAAATGAATTTCCGAGCCGTTGGCGATCCAGAGATTCACACCCGGATCCAGCAGTACGAACTGGCCTTCCGAATGCAATCGAGCGTACCAGACTTGACCAACATCGCAGACGAACCGGAAAGCACCATGGAACTTTACGGCCAAGAGGCCAAGAAGCCCGGATCGTTCGCCAATTCCGTCCTCCTTGCTCGCAGGATGATCGAACGGGACGTGCGGTTTGTGCAAATCTATTTGAACAATTGGGATCACCACGGCAACGTAGCCAAACGTCTGCCATCGCAGTGCAAAGATATTGACCGAGCAACCTATGGTTTGATCACCGACCTAAAAAGCCGAGGTCTCTTAGACTCGACTTTGGTCATCTGGGGTGGCGAGTTCGGTCGAACAATCTATTCCCAAGGTGGACTGAGCAAAGACAATTACGGCCGCGATCACCATCCGCGTTGCTTCACCATGTGGATGGCTGGGGGTGGAATCAAAGGTGGAACGATTTATGGAGAAACCGACGACTTTTCCTACAACATCGTCAAGGATCCTGTTCATATTCGAGACTTCCATGCAACTGCTCTGCACCTTCTAGGAATCGATCACGAGCGTTTCACATTCAAGAACCAAGGGCTCGACCTAAGGCTCACCGGGGTCGAACAGGCTCGGGTTGTCAAAGAGCTTTTGGCTTAGGATGACGCAACCCATGGGGGCACTAGGCGCACGGATCCTGGCATTTGGGTTGTCGGTTCTTTCGATATCCCACTCGATGGCTCAAGAGCCATCGCAAAAGCTTGATTTTTTCGAGAGCAAAATCCGACCTGTGTTGGTCGAACGATGTTACGAGTGCCATTCGGGTGCTGCAAGCATCTTGCAAGGGAACTTGAGCCTCGAAACTCGCCAAAGCATCCTCGATGGCGGCGATACCGGGCCGGCTGCAGTTCCAGGCAAACCCGAAGAAAGCCTATTGATTCAAGTCCTTCGAGACCAAGAGCCCAAGATGCCACCTGATGGCAAATTGCCCGAGATCATCGTCAAGGACTTTGAACGATGGATCGAAGAAGGCCTCGTGGATCCGAGAGTCGCTGACCCTCAAGAAGCAAGTGATACGAAGAAAAATTGGGTGGACCCAGCCATCGCAGAAAATCATTGGGCCTTTAAGCCAATTGGCGAATATTCGATTCCTGCGAACAATGACTGGCAAATGCCAAAGGTTCTTCACCACGGATCGATCGATGCCTTTGTCCAGGCTAAGCTCAAGGCAAAAGGATGGGAAGCTGCGCCTGGGGCTGATTCTCTCGTGCTCCTCAGACGCATCACGCTCGGACTGACTGGACTACCACCTAGCCTAGAGGAAATCGATGCCTATCTGGCAGATCCAGAGGACTTGCGAGACGAAAGGTTGATCGATCGATTGCTTGCAAGTCCGCAGTACGGGGTTCGATGGGGCAGGCATTGGTTAGACTTGGTTCGGTATGCCAACAGCAATGGTGCCGATGAGAATCACGACATGCCAAACGCTTGGAGGTACAGGGATTGGGTCGTCGATGCTCTGAATGCGGATCTGGCCTTCGACGATTTTGTCACGCATCAAATCGCAGGGGATTTACTCCCTGCTCCCCAGGACGAGGCTGCTCGCAATCGACTCATCACGGCCACGGGATTTTGGGTCTTGGGCCCGAAGATGCTTGCCGAGCAGGACAAGGAGAAGATGAAGATCGATATTGTCGACGAGCAAATCGACACCTTCTCGCGAACGATGTTAGGGATCACGCTTTCCTGCGCAAGGTGCCACGATCATAAATTCGATCCCCTGATGCAGCGCGATTATTACGCCATGGCCGGGATCTTCATGAGCACCCGAACCATGGCCGATCAAGCGTTCGTAAGCCAATGGATGGAGCGTCCGTTGGTCACTCAAGCAAGAGAGGCTCAACGAGCCGAACATCAAAAGAAGATCGATCAAGCCATCGATTCAAACAAGTTGTTGATAACGAAAATCCATGAGCAGTTGCTTGCCGAGGGAAAAATTGAAAAACTTCCCGAAGATCCTGCGGTACGTCTCAAAGATGGGCCTTACAGCGAGGACTTAAAGAAACAACTCGATCAAGCCGGTAAAGAAATCGAAGATTTGAAAAAGGGAATGCCCGATTTCGATCGCGCGATGGCCGTCGAGGAGCAGAAAGCCGTCGAGTTGCCCATCCACATTCGAGGCAATCACCTCAAGCCGACCGATGACAAGATCCCCAGAGGGATCCCCGTGGTGTTGACCAAAGCAGTCGGCCTCGATGCCATCGAGCCCCAAGAGAGCGGACGAATGCAACTGGCTCGCTGGTTGACGCATCCTTCGAACCCCTTGTTTGCTCGCGTGATGGTCAACCGGATTTGGATGTGGCATTTTGGTCAGCCGCTCGTCGGCTCGCCATCGAACTTTGGACTCAAAGGGGAACAGCCAATCCATCAAGAGCTTTTGGATGACCTAGCCAGTCGTTGGATCCAGCACGGTTGGTCGTTGAAATGGTTGCATCGAGAAATCCTTTTGTCGGCAACCTATCGACGCTCAAGTCGCTCGGACGCTTATGCAACAGAGGATCCGGAAAATCGGCTCCTTTGGAAACACAGCCCCAAGCGGCTCGAGATGGAACCCATACGCGATACCTTACTTGCGTGTGCCGATAGGCTTGACTCTCGCCTAGGAATCGGTGTGCATGGCATGGAGAGTGCCAAGCGAAGTATCTTTTTGAACATCAATCGAGCGGCCCTGAACGATACCTTTGCCATTTTTGACTATGTGGATCCTGCAAGCCACATCGAGCAGCGAGCCGTTACGAGCGTACCGAGCCAGTCGCTTTTCTTTTTGAACAACGAAATCGTCTGGAAGTCATCGGAAAAGCTTGGATCTGATCTAGTTGAAATTTCGCAGGATGAATCTCAAGCGATTGCGATTGCCTTCAAACGCTTACTCGGGCGGGAGCCATCGACCAGCGAGCTTACAAGATCCCAAACCTTCGTGGCTCAAGCGATCGAGCTTTGGGGTTCACAGATCAAACCTGCCCAGGGAGTAGACCAGCAAACGCATCGTAAAACGCTCCAGGCCAAGGCGTTAGGCAGTCTGGTTCACAGTCTTTTTTCGCTTCGCGAATTCATTTGGGTGGAGTAGAAGATGAGACGACGCAGTTGGCTCAAAGGGATCTCGCAGGGCCTAAGTGGACTGGCCCTTGCAGATCTGCTGACACACGATTTGAGCCCTTCGTGCCGTGGAGCCGTCGAAGAACAAGGCTCGCCAAGTGGATGCCATTTTCCACCGCGAGTCAAACGCGTGATCTTCGTGTTCATGCACGGTGGGCCATCGCATGTGGACACCTTCGATTACAAACCTGAGCTTACGCGATTGCATGGCCAGCCTCTACCGATAGCCAAACCGAGGATCCAGTTTGCTCAGACGGGGAATCTGCTCAAGAGTCCTTGGGAGTTCAAGCAGTACGGACAATCGGGGGCTTGGGTAAGCGACTTGTTTCCAAACGTCGCTAAGCATGTGGATCGATTGACGTTTATCAAGTCATTGCATGGATCGAACGAAGCGCATGGAGGAGCATTGCTCAAGATCCATACCGGTACCGATACGTTTGTGCGTCCGAGTTTGGGAGCTTGGGTCAGCTATGGACTGGGAACTCAAAACACAAATCTACCTAGTTTCATTACGATCAATCCTACGCTTGGACATGGAGGGGTAAGGAACTTCGGTTCAGCGTTCTTGCCGCCAAATCATCAGGGCACCAGGATCGCAGTATCGGGTAAAGAGGCCAAGATTGAAAACTTGGTACCTAAGCACTCCGATCCATTGCAGCGATTACAACTGGACTATCTACGGGAAATGGAGCACCTAGGTCCCAGCGGTTCATTGGCTCAAGCACTCGATGCCAAAGAGAAGACCTACGAACTGGCTTATCGGATGCAGAGCGAAGCCCTCGGTCGATTTCAAATCGATAGCGAGACCCAAGAGACACTCAATCTCTACGGGATCGATGGTGGGCCGACCGATGGATTCGGTAGACAATGTTTGCTGGCAAGAAGATTGAGTGAAGCGGGAGTAAGGTTTGTGCAGGTCTCTCATGCGTATTGGGACCAGCATGCGGAGCTTAAAGAGAAGCATGCGGAATTAGCAGGTCAAGTGGATCGACCGATTGCGGGTCTGATCGAGGACTTGCATCGCCGAGGCTTGCTCGATGAAACACTGCTGATTTGGGGAGGGGAATTTGGCCGAACCCCGACGGCTCAAGGGGACAACGGTCGAGATCACAATCCCCATGCTTTTACCTGGTGGATGTGTGGGCCGGGAATCAAGCCCGGGTTTTCGTGGGGACAATCCGACGACTTTGGTTTTTATGCCCAGCAGGACAAGGTGCATGTCCACGATTTGCATGCGACCTTGTTGCATTTGCTAGGGATCGACCACGAGAGATTAACCTTCCGTTATGGAGGAAGGGATTTTAGGCTAACGGATATCCATGGGCGTGTGGTTAAAGAATTGTTGACTTGATGTGTTATAATCCATGGAATCACCCACAAGGTTATTACATCGCTGATAGTTTCAAAGACAAGTGAGGCAAGTAGCAAATGGATCGACGACGATTTTTGGCAGTAGGTACGGCAGCACCTGTGGTAGCAATGTCGCTCGATGTTTCGAGCTTGATGGCAGGGGAGACATTCACAAGCATCGATGCTGCTGGGGATTTGTATCGCTTGCAAGGAGAGTATCTTGGGGTCGTTGGGACGCTCGATGGGACTTGGGGAGCTCAAGTCATTGCGACCGGAGACAAGACCCTCGAGGTGCACCTTCTCAAGGGTGGTTTGCCAGGCGATGGATTCAATTCCAAAGAGCCAACACGTGTGTGCAAGGTCGATCGGGTAGAGAGTGCCTTGGCCAAGGGTAAGGAAGGTGACTACAGCGTTAGCATCGATGGCAAGACGTTGACGGTGACCGATGCGGAAGGAAAGAAGCTTGGTGAATTGACCAAGGTGATCCGAGAGAGCAAGACGTTAGGGATGGAACCACCCAAAGGGGCGTTGGTACTCTTTGATGGAAGCAGCGCTGAGAAATTTGAAGGTGGAAAACTGGTCGACGGGAAATACTTAGGTGTTGGTTGCAAGTCCAAGGAAGCCTTTGGGGATCATCGATTGCACTTAGAGTTTCGCACACCGTTTCAGCCGAGCGACTCTGGACAGGGGCGTGGAAACAGCGGGGTGTACATCCAAGGTCGTTACGAATTGCAGGTTCTCGATTCGTTTGGCCTGCGGGGAGAGAACAACGAGTGCGGTGGGATTTACCAAATCGCCAGCCCCAAACTCAACATGTGTTATCCGCCGCTGAGTTGGCAAACGTACGATATCGATTTCAAGTCGGCGAAGTTCGATGCACAGGGTCAGAAAACCACCAACGCCAGGGTGACCATTAGGCACAATGGGGTCGTCATCCACGACGATTTGGAGTTTCCTCGAGGGACACCTGGTGGAGTCGGTGGCGAAGCCCCTGAGGCCGGTCCGTTGTATTTGCAAGACCACTCGAATCCGGTGATGTATCGGAATATTTGGGTATCGAAGCCCGAGTAAATTCGGTGCTCGGCTAGGCTTGTAGAGGTCTGCTGGGTCTCGTCTGGTGAACGACAGCGTCGAGTAAAAACTTTGTTGTCAAAATCCTTGTCGGCAGGCTACCCATACTCCGAAATTGCTACCCGTAAAGGATCGATGTACAATCGTACGCGATGTCGCTGCTTTTGAACCAAGGATCATGACCATGTCAATCATTGAGAAAGACCAAACCTTACGGTGGGACTATGCAGCCTATGCATCCATCCCACCAGACGGTAACCGGCACGAAATCATTGATGGAGAGCACTTCGTGAACCCAGCACCAAATCTGTATCATCAAGAGGTTTCTCGGCATATTCAGTTTCAACTCTACTCGAAGATCGACCTTTTTGGTTTGGGCAAAGTGATCAT
>Ga0082207_1000047_pt1 | contig 80063 bp, 46 predicted proteins | sample LakMenEpi10Aug09_FD_71540 | JGI IMG/M metagenome (GOLD analysis project Ga0082207, IMG submission 71540) | reverse complement strand
GAGGTAACCCTGCTGGAGTCGAGGACGTTTGGCAAAAATCTGCTATGAACTCCGGTGTTTTACGACTCGATCCGAGTCCAACGAATGAAAACCGATTCCGGGTCACTCCAGAGGAACCCAAGTCCGACGATACAGTGCGCAAGGTGATGCTCGATAAGTTTCCGACGCTCAACGCACCACCTGTCCTTGATGCTACCGGCATGTTTCAACGGGGTTTGAGGGTTTTCGTGCGGAACTGTGCTGAATGCCACGAGCCTCCCTTTTTCACGACGGCCACCAATCTTGAACTGGTGCCCGACCTTCCCGATCCGATTGCAAAACTCCACTCCTACACCCTTGTGCGAAAGGCCTTTGCCGATGCATTTAAGGAACGGATGATTGCCGAGGGTGTCCCGCCGGGAGTTGGGGTTAACGACAACGTAAGACCGCTGCTTGGAAATCGTCGCTTTTTCTTTGATCAGGAACGTATACCTGAGATTGAAGCATTGGTCGGACCACTGCTGATCGAACTTATGGGGATTCCGATCAAAAGACCAACTGCAATTGTTCCCGTAATGGTTCCGCCCGGTGGGGGACTGCCGAATCGAAATCCGATGATCACGTGGCTCGGCACCCGCCCTCCCCTGGAGTTCGCACCTAGCCCTCAACCGGGAGAGGATCCTATTGAACCTTACGCTTTCTATGATCTTGGCTACTACAACCTAGGTGTGTCGGAACCGCGCTACGACTGGGGCGTTTGGGCTTATTCGGGATCTGAGGAATCGATCTCGATCGAAGAGGTACAACAACTGCTTCAAGAAGGAGGTGGAAAGGCGCTTTTGAGAATGGGAGTTACGGAAACAACGATCAACGATCTGAAGTCTTTACTCAAAAAGAAGTCTGAGGATGAAATCAAGAAGGCCCCTGGCGCTGCATCCATTCCTAGTCTTGGAAATGCGTACCGTTTACCGAAGCTCAAGCGAGGACGAGATACATCAGTTGGGAATCAGAAAATGAACAAGGAGCTACTCGATGCGATCGCACAAGCTCCGAAGAGCGTCCGGGCGGATGCCAATTTACTACTGGATTTCATTACGACCCGTGGAGTGGACCATAGCGCTAATCGTGGTTTTTTGGATTATGCCAAATTTGGACAACGCAAGGACATTCATTTCTTCAAGCGAGCGCGGCGAATGGTGATGACCGAAGAAACCTGGGGGCATCGCAAACCATTCATTACAGACAATGAACTCATGGGTTGGGGAGCATTCAAAACGCCTTCGCTTAGGAATATCGCTTTGACCGAGCCTTATATGCACAATGGCCGTTTTCTATCACTCAGGCAGGTTCTCGATTTCTATAGTTTTGATAACCCTTACTTAATCCCCGCCGATCCGATTTTGAACCCAGATCTCCATCCGGATATGGGCCGACTTCCCTTGAACGACGACGGAATGATCGCCGGGGTTGCCGACGGCAAGATTAATTTGGTTCAGATTCAAGACAGCGAGTCGTTGCTATTTTTCTTGTTGTGCTTGACCGATCAACGGGTTCAGTACGAAAAGGCACCCTTCGACCACCCATCGATCCGGATCGTCAATGGTTTCCAAAATTCCCAACCCGACGTCGAATATGCTTTCGAGGTATCTGCGGTAGGGGCAGCAGGTCAGCAAAGTCCGCCTGCACAGTTTCCTAGCTCAAACTGATCGATTTCTCGGTAGAGAATGAGACCACCTTAGGGTATTATCTTGGCGAGTAACCTCGAATCGCGTCGGTTACTACGTCAACAAACCCTTTCACAAGACAATCATCATGGCCAAAAAGAAAAAATCCTCAGTGAAGAAATCCAATGTATCGAACAAAGGTCGTATCGTCATGAGGACTGGTGAAGCCCTCGTTGAATCGACCGAAGCTTGGTCGGCAGCGGAGCCAGAAGTTGTCATCGGCGAGCTTGATGGCCCTGTCGGATATTCGATCGCTAACATGATCGGTAATCAGACCAAGGGGCACTCGAAGATTTATGCAATCCTCAATTGCGATGTCCAAGTCCGCCCGGTGACTGTGATGGTCAGTAAGGTGACGGTCAACAACGAGAAGTACACCAACATCCTAATGGGAACTGTTCAAGCGGCGATTGCCAATGGTGTTCTCGATGCGGTGCGAGAAGGATATATTCCGAAGGCCAAGGCCAATGACCTTGGGATTATCGTTTCCGTTTGGCTAGATCCCTCGATTGTCACCGCAAAATACGATCCAGAGGTGCTCTTCAAAACCAATCGAGAAGCGACGACCAAAGCGATTGCCAAGGCGATGCACTGTGAGCCATCGATCGACTGGTTGCTCAAAAATCAAGAGAACGTGCAGCACTTCTTCCATCAATTGGCGATTGAAGGAAAACTTTAAAAACGGTTTTCAAGGAGCTTTGCGACTGCGCTCGCGATGAAGATCCGCGAGTGCTTGATCTCCAATCGAATCATAAGCTTTTGCGAGCTTCGCATGAATCTTCATGCGGCTTGGGATTGGGGATTGGGCTAAAGCTAGTTCCAGTTCGGCGATCGCCGAGCGCCAGTCCTTGAGCTCCATGAAAACAGTTCCAAGGGTGTCATGAAACGTTGCCGTTTGGGGGTCGGCGGCAATGGCTCGCTGAGCATACTGCTTGGCTCTTTCCAGATCTTTCGGCTCTTGGGTTGCGAGCAACCAAGCCAAATTGTTCAAGGAATAGCCGTGTTCTGGGAAGGCTTCGATATTCGCTTGAAGCTTTGCGATAGCCTCTGTGCGCTTGCCCTGTTGGAGCAAAATAGCACTCTGCGAAAACCCTAAGGATGCATTAGTTCCATGCTCCTTGAGTGAGTCGCTGAGAAACTGCCAAATCATCTGTTTTTCTTCATCCGAAGCGGTTTGCTGATACAGTTCAAGAGTCGCTTGGTAGATTCGTGATGGATCCTCAGACTTCTGGACAATCTCCTTGGCAATCTCCAGTTTCTGCGCAAGCTTGGAGGCTTGCTTGAGAGATTGTTCTAGGCTGATGACGTCCAATTGCGATCGAGCTTTCAGGAGATCTTGGTTTTGCGGCCGCAGTTCCAGCCCCGTCTTGAGTGTTTCCGAGGCTTGTTGATATTCGCCCGATCGAGCTTGCGCCATGATCAGTTGCAATCGATCGCTTATCGAGAGCGGATCCTTGCCTAGCCTTAGTCGATAGGTGCTGATGGCACTTGCCAGAGCTCGTCGTGCCAGATCTGGCTTTCCGTCGATGGCATACAAATCGGCAATCGAGAACCAATGTTTAGGTTCGGTTTTTGCAGCTATTTCGAGTGCTAGGATCGAGCGATCAATTTGCCCTGTGAGCCGAAAGTAGTTAGCCCAAGCCATCGATAACGCTTCGCTGTCTGGTTCGCCTGATTGCTTCAGGTGCCATTGGAGAATTGGCAAGTAACGTTCACTGGCTCCTTGACTCAGGAGATTTGAGTACGCGATGGCTCGCTGAGCATGAGCCGGAGCAAAGCCTGGTGTATCGTCCGGTGCGAGCTTTTCAATGACGCTGTTGGCTTGATAGAGATCCTTTTGTGAAGCCAGGAAGGTGCAATAGTTCAATGAAGCATCGGGTAAAGCACGTACACCCTTTTGGAAGAGTCTTTGCGCCAAGCGGTCTGCTTGTTTTCGATCGGATTGCGAGATTTCGGTCGTTAGCTTCTCGACATATTGGTTTGCAATGCGAGTACGGTTTGTGGCTCCCCAGGCGAACATTCCCAAGCAAGCTAGAAAAGCCATAAAAGCCGGCAGACCAATAGTCAGATTCCGACGCCGCTTGCTATGGATAGCCGCGTGTTCTGGGGTAAGTGTTACTGATTTACCACGAGCGAAAAGGGAGACGAGTTCGCTTGCCGCGCGGAATGGAGCGTAGACAAGATTTTTCAGTATTGCAAAGAAGCTATTTGAACCGCGCCGCTCCATCGAATCACCCTTAGTTGGAAAGACCAGTAGCTCGTTCTAAGCTACTACGCAGAGATTCTACTCCAATGGAATCGATCAGCTCGGCCCATTTTGTTTTGCAGGCTTCTAAACGGCTGTCGGCTAATTCGGGTTTTTCAAGGATATCAAGAAGGGCCTCCCCGAGCGAATCGACAAAAACGTCGGCCTGTAAGAAGCGTGCAGTCATATCGAGCGTCGTATTAGAGGCCTCTAGGCGCTGGAGAGTTTGATACTCTCGATAGTCTTCCCGGATACGATTCGAATCGTTTTCAATTTCCAGGACTTCCACTCGAGGGGTTTTGGCTTGCAACGCTGCGCGATTCTCTTCTCGATTCAACCAGAACATGAATTCACTGGCCATCGAGGACTGGCGAGTCTTCCTTCCGATCGATGCTAGGATTCCGTCGGCACCGTTAAACAGTATTGGAATTAGTTTCAGCGTTTTTACGTCGGAGCCTACGGTGGCCCGTTGGAAGCCATCGGATCTTGGCCAACCGATCCCGATGACCGCTTGTCCCTCTGCGACTTTTTCCCATGCTTCGACGGGTGAGGACAAAATCGTCGTTGGTTCGATCAGTGCCAGACGCTGCAAGTATCGAGCGCTCCTCGCGAACTCTGGCAAAGCAAGCCGAGGAGTCACTTTGTATGGGTCGACCAACCCTCGATACCTAGACTCGGTAGTAATCATGATCCACAAAAACCGATTGACCAGCGCTCGTTTGTCGGTCGCCTTACGATCCCGCAGCGCGGCAGCCAGAGTTTTGCGTCGCGATTCCAAGCTATCTTCGAGCGTCGACTCGGTCTTGGATAAAAAAGCTTCGAATGCCTCAGTAGCGATGTTCGGAGTGTTTTGGTTGCTAGCGATGGCTTGCTGAAGTTGTTTCAGGGCATCGACATCGAGCCCTCGTGTGGCGACTACCCAACAAGGCCCACCCAGGGGAATACCCATCCACTTTCCGTTGTACTTTGCGATCGATCGCAAACGACTCGACCAGTTTTCGATTCCTTGTACGGTACCCTCTGTAGGCTCTTGGTTGGACTTGCCGATTTTTTTTCCACCTCCGAGGCGCTGCAACAAGGGGGGCGGCACAGGTGCGATCCATTCTTTTTCTGCCAAGGTACCAACAAGGCTTGCTGGATAGAGGATCACGTCGAGCAAAGGCATTTCGTAGTCGCCGAGTTTGTCTGGATCCAGTTTGACGAGCTCGAGCTGCTGCTCGGAGAACTCCTGCCATCGACTCTGGAGGCTATCGGCGACTTCGTCGCAATCGAACATGCCGATTTTCAGGGGTGGTAGATCAACCCTCCCGACCTTTTCTACCGTGCCATCAGCCGGTTTTTTAGGGGGCGTTTGCCAAGGACACCCAGTGGTGCACAATAGAAAACAACAGGCAAGAGCCTGAAGAATTTTCAGGTAGCAGGGATCGAAGCTACAGTAGAAGTTTGGATTCGGTTTCGGGTTAACGGAGGTGATTTTTTTGGATTCCATCTGAACCGTCTCCTAGGTTGCGGCAAATCAGTTACGATAGAAATCTTGGCCTATCCGGCGTAATTTTCCTAGACCATTCCCAAAGTACAACCACCGCATTATGGCTTATTATCTCGGGATCGATATCGGCACTTCAGGCACGAAAAGCTTATTAATCGACCACTTGGGCAAGGTAATCGCGGAATCGACGGCAAATTACGCGTTGGCTACCCCCAAACCCCTTTGGACCGAACAGAATCCTGAAGATTGGTGGACAGCTACCAAATTGACGATCAAAGGTGTTTTGAAAAAGTCGAAAATCAAGGGCTCAGAGGTTCGTGCCATCGGGCTATCGGGTCAGATGCACGGGTCGGTTTTTCTCAATGCCAAAGGGAACGTGATTCGTCCTGCTCTACTTTGGAACGACCAACGAACGATCGCAGAATGCGAAGAGATTACCAAGCGGGCAGGCGGACGCGACAAACTTATCGGCATGGTTGCTAACCCGGCATTGACCGGATTTACCGCGCCAAAACTTCTATGGCTTCGAAACAATGAGCCAAAACATTACGATGCACTGCGTTATTTGCTCCTGCCAAAAGACGAAATCCGTCGTCGATTGACCGGTGAGTTGGCTACTGATGCGAGCGATGCAAGTGGAATGCTTTTGCTCGATGTGGTCAAGCGTCAGTGGTCCAAGGAGCTTTTGGGGAAACTCGATATCGATCCATCGATTTTAGCACCGGTTCACGAGTCCGAAGAGGTCACAGGAACACTCCGGGCAGACGTTGCTGCGGAATTAGGACTTACCACGGCCTGCAAAGTTGTTGCGGGTGCTGGTGATTGTGCCGCTGGCGCTGTTGGAAACGGAATTGTCAAACAAGGTATCCTCACAGCGAGTCTTGGCACCTCAGGTGTTGTCTTTTGTCACAGCGACACTCCTCAATACGATCGACAGGGGCGGTTGCATACCTTCTGCCATGCGGTTCATGGCAAGTGGCACATGATGGGAGTGACGTTATCGGCGGCAGGCTCGCTCCAATGGTTTGTTCAGAATATCTGTTCAGACCTAGCTACCAAGAAAGGAATTGATCCTTACGAGATTCTCAATGCAGAAGCCGCTCGGGTTTCCGCCGGTTCCGAAGGTCTCTTTTATCTTCCCTATTTGGCAGGCGAAAGAACTCCGCATGCGGATCCACTAGCGAGGGCCTGTTTTATCGGGATGACGAACAAGCATACGCGTGGCCATTTAGCCCGAGCGGTTATGGAAGGTGTCGCTTATTCGCTCCGCGAAAGCTTGGACATCATCGAGCAACTCAAAATTCCAGTCAAGGAAATACGCCTTAGTGGCGGCGGGGCAAAGAGCGACCTGTGGAAACAACTTCTAGCCGATTGCTTCGGACAAAAGGTATGCACAATCAATGCCGAACAAGGTCCTGGATACGGAGTTGCGCTATTGGCTGCCGTCGGTGATGGTGCTTACAAAAATATCGAAGAGGCCTGCAAGGCTACGATCAGCGTAGTGGAAAAAATTCCTCCTAATCGAGCTTCTCAAAAAATCTATCACGCATGCTTCCCAATCTATCGCAAACTGTATTCCTCATTGAAAGAACGGTTTGTCGAAATCGGTGGGATCAACGCCTAGAACTCTAGGATCCATTCGCGTGCTATTTCATTTAGGCAAAAGTAAGAAGAGCACACTCATCGGCTCGACGCTTGTGGCTGCGGTCGCATTGCTCGCGGCGATGATCGCGATGCCATGGGATTTGGAGATCTCTCAATGGGTGAGGCTCAAGCATATTCCCGGTGATTTAAGACGATTCATCCATCTGATGGAGATCTTTGCGCATACACTCGGTTGCGTGATGATTCTCAGCACGCTCCTTTGGATCGATCAACGGAATCGCTCTAAACTCTGGAAAGCGGCGATGTTCGTGCTGACTTGTGGACTACTTGCGAATCTAGCAAAATATCTGATCCCACGCAGGCGCCCGAGCACCTACGATCGTGAGCCCTGGAGCTGGCTAAATCCTGATCGGGATCCGGATAGTGTATTTGTCTCTAGCTGGGACGCTTGGGGCAGCCCCCTTACGGAATCCTGGTTCAATGAATCAATCCGGAGCTTTCCTTCTGGTCATACCGCCACAGCCGTTGCGATGGCGATCGGACTTACTTATGTCTATCCAAAGGGCAAACCGCTATTTCTGTTTATGGCGACGGTAGCCGCATTGCAGAGACTCATCGCTGGGGCTCACTACCTCTCGGACATTCTCGTGAGCATACCGCTTACTCTCCTGGTTGCACTCGCTTGGGCGTTTCTTCCCGAGCGTGAAAGTTCAACCGCTTATGAAGAGAAAACAGGACCGCTGATGAACACTCATGAACGCTAATGAGCAGCCCGACAGCGCGCTGGGAGAAAACCTTTTAAAGTCCTGGCATCAGCGGTCGAAAAGCAGGACCGCTGATGAACACTGATGAACGCTAATGAGCAGCCGGACAGCGCGCTGGGCGAAAACCTTTTAAAGTCTTGGCTATCAGCGTTCATCAGTGTTCATTAGCGGTTGAAAAGACTGCGCGGCGCGCTGGGAAAAGCCTTTTGTGAGTCTTGGCTATCAGCGTTCATCAGTGTTCATTAGCGGTTGAAACGACTGCGCGGCGCGCTGGGAGAAGCCTTTTGTAAGTCTTGGCTTTGAAAGTTCATCAGTGTTCATTAGCGGTTGAATCCATCAAACTAGGATATCGCGAACGACTTTGCCGTAGACATCGGTCAATCGAAAATCGCGACCACCATAGCGGTAGACCAGCCGCTCGTGATCGATACCCAGTTGGTTCAGAATCGTGGCATGCAAGTCGTGCATATGCACCTTGTTCTGAATCGCCAATTGACCAAACTCGTCGGTTTGGCCATAGGAATTCCCTGCCTTGAACCCACCTCCGGCGAGCCAGACGGTGAATCCGCCTGGATTATGATCTCGACCAGTTCCATTCTTTTCGGCATAAGGCTGGCGACCAAATTCACTACCGAACCAAACAATGGTGTCATCCAATAAGCCCCGCCGTTGAAGGTCGGTCAATAAACCTGAGACCGGTCTATCGACTGCAGTCGCATGGTCCAAATGCTTCGGTAGATTCGAATGCTGATCCCAAGCTGGATTTGCAGTGTCGTCGCCATAATTGACTTGAATGTACCTGACACCCGCTTCGCAAAGCCGGCGAGCAAGCAGACAACGCTTGCCATAGGTTTCCGTCTCCTTCTGGTCGATCCCGTAGAGATTGAGAGTTTCTTGAGATTCATTCGACAGGTCAAAGATCTCAGGAGATGCTTTCTGCATTCGTGCTGCGAGCTCATAACTTGCAATGAGCGACTCAAGTTCATCTGCTGACGGAAAGACCTTGTCACTGGCTGCTGAGTTTTGAATCAATCTCTGCAACTGAATCTGCTGTAGTTGCCGTTGGAGTTGCCATCGACTCGTTTGCGAATTATCGCTAGACGCTAACGCTTCGATGTTCTCAATTCGAAGATCCCCTTGGCTCGCTTTTCCGAGCGGGGTCCCTTGGTATCTGGCAGGCAAGAAGGCGGAACCATGGTTGCGAAATCCGCCGTTTCCGATCGAAGGGGCAATGGAAATAAATCCGGGCAGATTTTCATTTTCGCTACCAAGCCCGTAGAGTGTCCAGGAGCCCATCGAGGGGCGCACAGTGTTCAGAGACCCGCAATGCATAAATAGGGTCGACGGTCCATGCGCGACACCTTCTGTGTGCATCGAATGGACGAATTGCAACTGATCGACATGTTGCGCGATATTCGGAAACAGATCGGACACCCAATGTCCACACTGGCCATACTGTTTGAAAGCCCAAGGTGATTTCATGACTCGATGGGTGCCACCGAGTTTACGCGTATTTGCAAATTCGCGAGCGTCGTCAAAAGCGATCATCTCCCCATCCCTCTTATCGAGGATAGGCTTCGGATCAAACGAATCGACTTGGCTGATCCCACCTTGCATGAACAGAAATATAACCCGCTTGGCTTTCGCTTTGTGGTGCAATCCTTCGAGTCCAACAATACGCTTACCAAGACTCCTGTGCGCTTCGTCTGCTATCGCGCAGGAGGTCGTATTTAGAAGTCCATATGCCGCCAGTGCACCAAAACCGCAGGCTGAAGAGCGAAGTAACTCTCGACGAGGAACCATCATTCATTTAGATCCTAATTTAGGGTGCGTAACGGAAATCGATCGAAGCAAATAACTGATGGGCTAATTCCTCAAGACTGCTTGTCTTGAGCAATTCCTCTCCCCATGCAATTTCGGAAGCGTCAGGGAAGCGACCTAGAATGCGTTGGAAGATTTTTTCAATTTGACTAGCTGGCGTGTGAGAATCTTGAGGATTGTTTAAGTTCTCGGGTATCGAGCCGATTAGGGCCTTGGCGCGGTCTCTGACCCACGGATTGTTCATCATCGCGAGGGCTTGGGTGGCAACCGTGCTGCGATTCCTTTGTGATATCGAGAAACTTGGGTTGGCACCATCAAACTCTCGAATCATGGGTGGTAGAGCGTTGCGAAACCAAGGCATATAGACCGATCGGAGGTTGTTCTCATGTTGGTACCTGTAGTCCGCACTGGTTCCGTTGCGGATCGTCGAGTCAACCGACCCTCCCAAACGCAACTCGCCACTGGATTGGAGCATTGAGTCCCGCAAAGACTCGCTATCGAGTCGACGAAGATTGCTTCGTGCGAAATAACCATTGTCTGGATCCTTTTCAATCGCTTGAGCATCCGCAAAAATACTTCTACGATAAGCCTTCGAGGTAACTATGGTTCGCACAAGCCACTTGGTCGACCAACCGTGGGCTACAAACTCCGAGGCTAACCAATCGAGCAACTCGGGATGATTGGGCGCCTGGCCTGTGGTTCCAAAATTATCCAAGGTTGTCACGATGCCTTGACCCATCAAGTGGCACCAGATCCTGTTGACATACACACGTGCAGTTAGCGGGTTTTGAGGAGCTACGATCCACTTAGCGAGTTCAAGTCTACCATTGCTGTGTGGCTCGATACGAGTCTGGGCTTCGAGCTCAGGCTCATGCGAATTGATGCAACTCAAGAACCCACGTTGGACGACTTCTCCAAGCCGATGAACCGATCCTCGCACATGGATTGGGATATTGCTGGGGTTCTTTTCGGCTCGGATGGTTTGGACCATCGGTTGCATATCGAGTTGCTTTTGAAGTTCTTTCTGGACTTTCTCTGCACTAGCAAATGACTGCAAAAGCGATTCTTGTTTCTCGTCATCGGATTTCTCGGATAGCAGTTTTTTGTTGGTTGGATCGCTCTCTGAGAGAAACTGAATTGCATCGGCGATTACGTGTCCGTCTGCACCTTCATTGCTGATGATAACGAACGCGGCTCCATCCTTCTCGAAACGGAATTTCCCGAGCGATATCCACAATCCATCTTCGGGTGGAGATACTTTTTGATTGACCGTTACGAGCGATTCGCCATCGGCGCTAAAGACCCTGACTTGGGTCTTGCTACTGCGATTATCCCCGTGGGCGTAAGCCAACCTTACCGTGTAAGATCCAGTCGCAAGTGAGGTCGGTTCGAACGTGACACTTTTTTGGCCCCGGTCTTTATTTTCGTCGTGGAGGTATCCTTCGTCGACGTACGACTTCACAGAATTCGATTCCTTCCACGAACCTACTTTTTTCGCGCTGCGATCGTCGATAACGATGCCATCTGCTTGCGAGGATTGAACTATCGACAGGCTGGCATTCGCTCCCTTGAGTTGCTGTTTGAGAGTATCCAAATGTTTTTTATTGGCGGATATCTTTTTCTCGATAGTTTGGAAATGCTCTTGTTGTTCCGGGGTAAGCGGCAGCGGCATTCGTATCCACTTGGAAACATTCTCGTGATCCATCGAAACGGACGATTTGAGAATGCCTGCAAGCGCGTAATAATCAGCGGTTGGAATTGGATCAAATTTGTGATCGTGACATCGCGCGCAGCCGAGGGTTTGGGCTAAAAATGCTCGCCCCATAACCTCGAGTTGCTCGTCGACCGCATCCATTTCGAGTTGCTTCTTGTCTTGCTCTTCATAATTGTGATCACCGATGGCCCAAAAGGTGGTTGCAATCCAACGGTTTTGACGATCCTGAATCGAGGTCGCATCAGTGGCTTGTCCATCCAGTAAGTCACCAGCGATTTGTTCGATGATGATTTGATCAAAAGGGCGGTCGCGGTTATACGCATCGATCAAGTAGTTGCGATACCTCCATGCATCGGGCAGGATGAATCCACGAAGCGTAAGGGATTCTGCGTATCGAACCACGTCCATCCAATGTCGTGCAAATCGCTCGCCGTATCTGGGAGACTCGAGGAATGCATCAACAATTTTCAGCCTAGCCATTTCCAGAGCATTCGGATCTGGATCCGATAATGCCTTATCTGCCTGGGCCAAGACATCGAAGGTTGGGTTGAGTCCGTGCAGATCGATCGCCAAGCGTCTGAGCCATAGACGATCCTCCACCAAAGGGCTTGGAACTAACTCAAGCTCCGAAGATCGTTGAGAGATCCATGCATCGATCGGATTGCTTTCCTCGGATGCCGGGACGGTGGGTTTATAGATCGGTCTATAAGCCCAATGCTCACGAGCCTGCTCGACGCTAAGCGAGGTTGATTTGATGGGTCGAGTGTTTGGAGCCCTTTCAAAATCGGAGGATACCTTTGCACCAGCTGCGACCCAATCTTCAAGGATCTTAATCTCTGCGGATGATAATTTGCCGTCCGGGGGCATCTGAAGTTTTGGGTCGCGATAACGAACTGCTCGGATGATTAAGCTTTCATCCAGGGAGTCAGGGCGTAATGCGGTGCCTGAGTCCCCACCTTGGAGCATCGATTCAAGAGAATCAAGAGCCAGTCCACCGTTTTGTTCTGTGGAGGAACCGTGGCACTCGTAACATTTGGCAACGAGAATGGGACGCACACTTTTTTCAAAGTGAGTATCAACATGATTCGACCGGTTAACATCCGTTGGATCCTGAGCAAGGCTTGCATCTTCAAAACCGATCGTAACTAGTACGGAGCTTGCTAGAACCAAGAGGCCTTGCGCGGGGCAAAACCCGGAAGGATGTGGATTAACGAATCGCAATAATTGATCGGAGCAAAAGATCATAATCTTGGTTGGATGAGCTTGGATAGTCGACCGAAAGCCGTGTTTACCAGTAGTATGACTGATTCCTTGGCGTTTGGCAGAGCGGATGTCAGGATTCCGTATGCATTCTATGGAAGGGAATGGGGATTTTGCTTGCGACCGTACCCAGTAGCTCGGAAAATCCTATAAGTTAAAGGCTACGACCGGAACGACTTCGTACCCACAGGAGCGCGAGCATTGAGCCATCTAAAGACGAACTGGAAGTTCCTGCTGGCTGGTTGTCTGTTCATCGCAACAGGCTTACTGGTTTTAGGCCAGCCACCAGGGGGTAGAAGATATCGTCGGGACTGGCAATCGGTTGGTCGCGATGGAGTACCGAGTTGGGAGTTAGATAGGAAGTTTATCAAGGACACGTTTACCTTTGTCCGGATCAAGTACGATTCGTCGGGTTATCGGCGGGGTGGAGGATGGGCAACGGATTTTCGCGATAGCGAATTGAACTTTAGCTTGCGTCTGCAGCAGCTAACGACACTGAAGGTAAATCCAGAGCCAATCGTCTTGCAGTTGACCGATCCGAAATTGTTTGAATACCCATTTATTTACATCATTGAGCCTGGGGATTTGATTTTTCATGAGCCTGAGGTATTGGCGTTGCGCAAGTACCTGACCAACGGTGGGTTCCTCATGGTCGATGATTTTTGGGGTGACGAGGAATACGAAAACTTTCGTCGGGAGATCAAGCGGGTGTTTCCGGATCGAGAGCCCCAAGAGGTTCCCTTTGAGCATGAGATTTTTCACTGCGTGTATGATTTGAAAGAGAAACCTCAATTGCCTTCGATCCATGCGGCATGGAATGGCCGTCAAAGTGGAGTGACCTGGGAACCCCGTTATGACTCAGACACGAGCGTTCCTCATTACCGTGCGATTTACGATAATGCCGGTAGGATCATGGTCTTTATCTGCCACAATACCGATTTAGGTGATGGCTGGGAACGCGAGGGTGAAGATCCGTGGTACTTTGAGGAGTTCTCCGTCAAGAAGGCTTATCCCATGGGTATCAACATTGTCACTTATGCAATGACACACTAAATAGAGAGCGAGGCAGCGTTGAATACACCGACAAGTGTGGAAACGAATTCGGAGTCGGATGCGGAACTTTTCGATCAGATCCAAAAGGGTCGAGCGCTCCTAGAGCGGGAACTTGAAAAGACAATCGTCGGACAAAAGCAGGTGATCGAACAACTGCTGATCTGTTTATTCTCGGGAACCCACTGTTTGATCACCGGTGCCCCTGGCTTGGCGAAAACCTTGCTGGTTAGGAGTGTCGCCCAAGCCTTTCACTTGGATTTCAGCCGGATTCAATTCACACCGGATCTGATGCCTGCGGACATTACGGGCACTGAGATCCTAACAGACAATGACGGTCGAAGAGAATTGAGATTCGTTCCGGGGCCGGTTTTTGCTAACGTTATCTTAGCCGATGAGATCAACCGCACGCCACCGAAAACACAATCCGCGTTGCTCGAGGCGATGCAGGAGCATCAAGTAACCGCAGCGGGAAAAAGATATCCTCTGCCGAAACCCTTTTTCGTCCTTGCGACACAAAACCCGATCGAGATGGAGGGTACCTACCCGCTGCCTGAAGCACAACTCGATCGGTTTATGTTCAATGTTCTTATCGACTATCTACCCTTTGAAGACGAACTCAAGGTCGTCCTCGACACCACGAGTCGAACAGCAGAGCCTATCGAACCGCTGTTCGATGGAAAGGATATTTCGCAATTTCAAGGGCTTGTTCGGCGAGTCCCAATCGCTAAAGAGGTAGCCAGTTACGCGGTCAAGTTGGTTGCTGCGACACGTCCCGGACAGTCAGAAACGAAGGACTGGGTCAATCATGCGATTACTTGGGGAGCGGGTCTACGGGCCGCACAGATGCTCGTGCTTGGAGCAAAAGCGCGAGCTTTACTCCATGGTAAGGCAAACGTTCGATACGAAGACATTCGGTCCTTAGCCCCACCGGTACTTAGGCATCGAATACTACTGTCCTACAAAGCCGAGGCCGAGGGCCTTAGCGTCGAATCTGTAATACAACGATTACTAGACGATTCCCCTTGTGATTAATCCGACAAACAAAAAAGGCTAAGTGTGACTTCAGGAAAAGCCAGAGCATCGGAGCAAACGGGTGGATCGCAGTGGATCGATCTGAAGACTCTAATGGCCGTTCGTAATCTTCAATGGCGTGCACAGAAGGTTGTCGATGGCTTTCAAAACGGACTACACCGAAGCCCAAAACACGGATTCTCGGTCGAGTTCAGCGAGTATCGACCTTATTCTCTAGGAGATGACCCCAAAACGATCGACTGGAAGTTGTACGCTCGGACCGATCGATACTACCAAAAGCGATTTGAGGACGAGACCAACCGCCGCTGCTACTTGGTCATCGATCAAAGCAAATCGATGCAGTATGGATCGATTGATTACAACAAGGTTGAATATGCTCGAACATTGATTGCGACCCTCGCGCTGTTTTTGATCCGGCAGCGGGATGCCGTCGGTGCTGTGACCTTCGACCAAGAGGTCACTGACTGGTTGACGGCAAGATTTCGAACCGGGCAGTTTCAACGTATCCTGACGATGTTATCGAAACCATGCAAAGGCCGAGCAACCGATCTGACCGCACCGCTAGCGCAAATCGCGGAATTGGTTAAACACCGAAGCTTGATCGTGATTGTTTCCGATTACTTGGTGGATCCAGAAGCCTTGAGATCACCGCTTGCGTTTCTTCGTGCTCGGAAGCACGAAGTAGTCTTGGTGCGTGTGCTCGATCCATTGGAAATGGACTTTCATCATGAAAAACCGGTACTTGTTCGCGACCTCGAATCCGGCGATGAGCGATTCGTTGATTCCTCAGCGATGACTGGAAGTTATCAACGCAAATTCCAAGCCCATCGTCAGGCACTCAAAAGTCTTTCGGCGTCCATGGGTATACCGAGCGTTGTCTTTAAGACGACCGATCCGCTGGAATTGGTTCTGAGTTCATTTCTATCGATGCGAGAAGGGGTTGGGGCATCATGAGCTTTCTAACCCCACTGTATCTATTGGCCGGATTAGCCATTCTGGCACCGATTTTCGCGCATCTGGTACGAAAGAAACCACGTGAAGTTATGGACTTCAGTTCCGTCATCTTCATGGATGCAAATCCTCCAAAGCTGACCAGTCGCAATCGAGTCGACCAATGGTTTCTATTACTCCTTCGCTTGCTGATTCTACTGGCAATGGCGCTGGCTTTTGCCAGACCCTATTTTAAGACGTTGTTGCAACAGGATCGAACGGACCGACCTGTCGTAAAGCGGATTCTATTGGTCGATGCTAGCGCGAGTATGCGGCGCGATGGAATTTGGGAGCAAGCGATCCAAAAAGCTAAAAATTATATAACTGCTTGCGCCCCTAAAGACATTCTCGGGGTGTACGCAGTTACTGATCAAATGGTGTCGTTACTATCGCTCGATCAATCTCGCGATTCGGCTCCTTCGGAAAGACAAACTATTGCGAGCAAGAGTCTTGAAACACTAGTCCCGAGTTGGTACTCCTGCGATCTAGGTCGAGGGATGCTACAGGCGCTTGATATTCTCAAGCAGGAGGAGAACGGAGACGACTCGATAAAAATCGGTGAGATTGCGATTGTCTCGGATTTTCAAGAAGGCAATTCCATCGAATCGCTTGGGTCCATCCAATGGCCTTCTGAGGTATCGGTGATTCCACTGGTCTGCCAAGCTAAATATTTGGGAAACGCTGCGATAGCGATACTACCAAAATCTGATGATTCGACCGTGAGCGCCCAGGCGATCGAACGTGTGTCGATTCGAAACTCTTCGCGTTCGACGATCGAAAAGTTTACGCTCCGGTGGCTAGACGCCCAAGGTGCAAGGCTAGCGAGCGAATCGTTGGATGTTTTCGTTCCGGCTGGACAGCAGCAAATCGTTCAGTTTTCGCAGCCTGATTCGAGGGCTCATCCATCGGATGCCCCTTTGGTTCTTGAATTAGAAGGTGACGACCAACCCTTCGACAATCGGCAATTTGTTTATCGAGGCAAACGCCGGATGTCCAAGGCTTGGTGTATCGACTCGCAGGGGCAAGACCCAAAGAATTCGTTATGGTATTTTGCAACTCGTGTTCCACTTTCCCAACCTGGACTCGATATCGAGTGGGAGGTCAAGGATCCTGTCGATGGATTCTCGGAGTCTGCAGCGAAACCACCAAGTTGGGTGGTAGCATCGAGTGCCATGGACAAGCTTTGGGCAAATGGACTCAAAGAGTCCATCGAGCATGGTCTTCACGTATTTTGGGTTTTGGATCGGCACAAGGAATCTATCGATGCGAAGCGGATCGAGGAGATTTGGAAGTTATGGTTTCCTGATGATTCGGTGAAGATAACAGAAGGAACCCAAAGTAATTACCAGTTGCTGGAGAACATTGATATGTCCCATCCGGTATTTGCAGCTTTTGCGGATCCCAAATTCAATGACTTTACCAAGATTCGATTTTGGCATCACCGCAGCATCCAAGGGATACAAGATGAATCATGGAAGGTACTGGCCAGGTTCGATAACCAAGCACCGGCTCTGCTCGAACGATCGCTCGGTAAGGGAAGTGTTACAGTTCTGGCTGCAGGTTGGCAGCCAACTGAAAGTCAATTGGCACTGTCGAGCAAATTTGTTCCGATACTGTCATCGATGTTCGAACAAGCGAGTCCATTGCGGCCTTTGCCGCAATTTTTCTGTGGTGATGCGATTCCGGGAGTCCCGGCGGGGCGGTTTGATTCGCCAGGGATTTTTCCAGATCGAGAAGCGGACGAATTTCTTGCAGTCAATATCCCTCGCAGTGAGAGTTTGACCGACCCGATCGATCTTGAAGAATTTGCTCGGTTCGGTATCTCGCTAGATCGGAAGCTGCCCACGGATCTGGCCCGTGAGGAGTCATCCCGCAAGCATCAGCTTGCCGAGCAACTTGAAGCCAATCAGCGCGGTTGGTGGTGGATTTTATTAGCGGTCATTCTCATTGCGGGTTTGGAATCTATTTTCGCTGCGGTCCGCGCACGCTTTGTGCAAACGCAAGCGACTAGTTCGTAGGAGAGCCAACATGGATCGAATGATTCAACATCGCTTAGTGCAACTGGCAAAACGACTTCGAAGTCAGATACTGGCTTTATTGCTGATTGCTTTCTGGTCTGTGCTCTTGATCGGGATTATTACTGCTTTTCGTCAAGGGCTCGGGGTTCCTTACCGTCTCTTGGCCGGACTGATCCTCGTAGGGGCCGGCCTTCTGTTGCTATGGAGTCGCTTTGGATATCGTGATTTGCGTGCACTGGCCGAGCAGATTGAACGCCAGTTCCCCGAACTCGACGAGAAATTATTGACAGCCATCGAGCCTGCCAATCCGAACGCTTCTGAGTTCCTTAGACGGAAACTTATTGAAGAGACTCTCTCCCATGCCAAGAAGACGGAATGGAACCAGATTGTTCCGCGTGGTCGGCTTTCCTTTCTATGGTGCATTCAATGGATTTTGCTACTAACGACCGTCTCGCTTCCATGGATGATGCCAGGCAAATTCAAAAGCGATGGACCGTCATCCGGTGGCAAACGCGAATTGCTTGTGGACTGGCAAGTTGAACCAGGAGATGCACAGATTGAAAAAGGAGCCGATCTCCTCGTAACGGTTCGCTTCCCCGATGAATTCGCTGAAGACGTCCGTCTGGTGGTTGAGGAAGCTGGAGAAGCGACGCAAAACATCAGTTTGCAACGGAGTCTTAAAGATCCGATTGCCAGCGGAATGCTTAGGAAGGTAAACGAGTCGTTTCGGTATCGCGTTGAAAGCGACACCAAACAGAGCGAATCATTTTTGATTGAAATCTTTGAGCATCCGAGCGTGGTTCAAAGCGATGCCCTGGTTCAATCGCCGTCTTATGCTCAGCAAGAGGATAAAAGGGTGATCAACACCCGCAGAGTCTCTGTGGTTGATGGAGCTCAGGTTGTTTGGGATTTGAAGCTGAACAAAGAGGTTGCGTCGGCTCAGTGGATTGATGAGAACGGGAAGACCACCCAGCTTGCTCCCTTATCCGAGGATCCGACGAATTACCGTATAGAGGAAACGCCAACCGGTTCTACTCGCTATCGTCTTGAACTTGTAGATCAGCAGGGAAGGACAGAAAAGATGTCCGAAGAGTTCATCGTCAAGGTGATCCCGAATCGCGAACCGGAATTGAAGCTGACTTCTGCGTCTGACCAGAGGGTATCTCCGATCCAAGAGATGATGGTGGGAGCGAAAGTGCAAGATGACTTTGGGATCCAGCGAGCGGGTATCAGCATATCGATTGGGGATAAGGAGCCCAACGAGATTGAGTTACCAGCAACTGGAGAAAGCGATATCGCCAAGAAGAAACGCGATCTGATGCATTTGATTGACCTTGAAGCGATGCAAGCCAAGGCGGATCAGTTGGTCACTTACCACTTTTGGACTGAAGACTTGGATCGAAACGGACAACCGCGCAGAGTCGATAGTGAAATATTTTTTGCGGAGATCCGGCCCTTTGAGGAGCTGTTTCGAGAAGGTGATGCATCGGCCACTCAGCAGCGGCAACAGCAGCAACAACAGCAAGGGGGATCCCCAGGTGCCCAGCAGGCCGAGGAGTTGGCCGAACTTCAAAAGAAGATCATTACCGCAACTTGGAATCTTCTTCGCGGTACGGGCAATTCAAAGGAGCCACAATCGCAGGAGTTTTTGGAAAAGGTGCAGGTTGTCGAAGATTCGCAACAGCAAGCGATCGAGCAGAGTGAGAAGCTCAAAGAGGATTTGCAAAGCCCTGAATCACTTCAAGATCTTTTGCAGTTGCAAGCCAACATGGGGGAAGCTCTTAGGGAGCTCCAGTCCATTGAAGCAGATTCAGAGTCGATCGGTTTGCGAGATGCGATCAAGTCGATGCGGGCGGCGTATGAGGGACTACTTAGACTACGCGCCCGTGAGCATGAGGTTACACAAAATCAGCAACAGCAATCTCAAAACCAACGGTCGCAGTCCTCCAGCCAACGCAGTCGCCAACAGCAAATTGAACAATTGCAACTTGAGCAAGACCCCAGTCGTTACGAAGAAGAGTCGCAACCGATGTCCGAGGAGTCACCTGCTGAACGCGAGATGCGGCAGGTCATGAATCGATTGGACGAGCTCGCCCGCCGGCAGGAGGATCTCAATGAGCAAGTGCGGGAACTTGATTTGGCCCTTCAAGCCGCAAAAGACCAAGAGGCCAAGAAGGAGTTGCAGGAGAGACTTGATCGGCTAAGGGAAGAGCAGCAAGAGTTGGTTCAAGATGCTGACGAATTGATAGAACGAATGAACGAGTCGGAAACAAGGAACGCTCTCGAAGAATCGCGGCAAGCCATCGAGAGTGCACGCCAACAGATGCAAGAGAGCCAGCAGCAGCTAAGGGACTCTGCGCCATCGGCGGCACTCAATTCTGGTACGCGAGCCCAGCAAAATGTTGAGGAGACGAGGGAAAAGCTCAGGGAGCAAAGTTCTGAAGCTTTGCAAAGAGATGTCGAAAGCCTCGTTAAACAGGCGGAGAAGCTTGCGCAGAAGCAATCGCAATTAGAACGGAAACTAGCCGAGCAATCGGGAATACCCGCAGAGGGGACGTCTGAAAAAGACAAATCGCCAAACAAGAACATAGAGCCCCGTGAATCTCTTCTGCGGAGTGATTCGGAATTGAATCAGGAGCCTTCGACTCAGCAGCAAACCCTAGAGGCTTGGAAGGATCAGAAGCAAGATTACGTCGATTTGCTCGAGCAAATCAAAGAGACCGTCCAGCGGGCAGAAGGTAGCGAAGCTCTTTTGGCTGAGCAGCTTTATGAAACCTACCGAGAGGCTAACCAGCAGCCGACGCAGCAGCGACTCGAACGCATTCCGATGATGATCGAGCGGGGTATGGATCAGCCTGCAGTCGAAGAGTCCAAAGAAGTCAGTAAGGATCTGCAAGGACTCAAAGATAAAATTCAACGATCGAGCCAGAGCGTTTTAGGGTCTGAGGAAGAGTCGCTCAAAAGGGCACTGCAGGAATTGGAGCAAGCCAATCGCGCCATCGAGCAGGAATTCACGCAGCGAACTCCAAACAAGGAATCGCAACCTGAGAGTCCACAAAGAGAGCGATCACGAGCCGGACAACCCCAGGAGGGGCAACCCCAGGAGGGGCAACCCCGGGAGGGACAAGCCCAGGAAGGAGTCTCACCGGGCGATCCGACTGGCGATTCTGAGGCGAAAAACGCTCAGCGTCAGAGCGAACAGGGCCAGAACACTGAGGGCCAGAACACTGGGGGCCAGAGCGTGTTAGAGCAGCTCAGGCAACGGATTTCGGGGGCTCAAGGCTCTGGCCGAACTGAACTCAGTGCACCACTGATGGGAGAGGATTATGCGAGGTGGACTGATCAGTTGCGAGATATCGAGGAATTAGTACGCGATACGGAGTTGAAAGCTCAGGCAACGCGCGTTCGCGAGGCGGCGAGGGAATTTCGTATGGAATACAAAAGGCATTCGAAAGAACCCCAATGGGATCTAGTCAAGAAGATGGTATCGAATCCGCTTAAGGAATTGCAACGCAAGGTTCAAGAGGAACTGGTGCGTAAGACGGCCAAGCAGAATGAGTTGATTCCGTTGGATCGAGACCCTGTGCCAGAGAAGTTTCGTTCGGAGTTGGATCGCTATTTCGAGAGACTCGGAGGAGAGCAGTCCAAGTGAGCCATTGGGTGGATGGAATTTTATTTACAAAGGGGGCCTGGGCCCCTGCGGTAGTCTTGCTTTGGGCCCTCTTGAGCTTGGCGGGTTGGTTGTCGTATCAACCAGCGCAGTCACCCAAGGTTCGGTGGATAGGAGCATTGATTCGCTCACTGGGGCTTGGCATTATGTGTTTTTGTCTCTTGGATCCGATACGCACCACAACGGTGCCAAAGTCTCAAGCCAACACAATTGCCGTACTTCTGGACAACAGCCGATCGATGCGGGCTTTGTATCAGAGGCCGGGTTCTGCGGATCGGGATCTTTCACCTACCGGGGTGGAAAAGGAGCAAGAGGATCTGCTTGAGAGTTTCTCAAAGGTTATCGCAGACGATGCACATTGGCTTGAGGATCTCGGAACGCAATATAGGATTCGCAAGTATCTTTTTGCAGACCAATTGAATTCCGTGGATGATTTTAAGGGGTGGAACGGATCTCAGTACTCATCGAACATTCAAGGGGCAATTGCAACGCTTAAGTCACGATACGTGTCAGAGCCTCCTGCAGCCATTGTCTTGATAACCGATGGACGAAGTACCAATAGGATAGGCTTTCAAGAAGCAGCCAAGGAAATCGCCGACGCGGAGATTCCGGTTTTTCCTGTGCTGATACCACCTCAAGGAGACCAGAGGCGGGATTTATGGATTCAGGATGTCAGTGTTCAGACAAGTGATTTCGAAACCGCTCCGGTCACTATTTCAGCGAGCCTTGGTCATCGCGGGTTGGCTTCGGAAAGGGTTGAAGTCCGTTTGGAGGATATGAATCAAACGGTGCTTCAAACGCAAGTTATTGAGCTAACATCGAGTTCGAAGACGCCGGTGTTTCGATTCCAGTTTCGACCCAAGGAAAATGGTTCTCAGGGCTACATGCTCGCATGCCGATCTTTGAGAGAGATTCCTGGCCTGGAAATGACGCTCGACAACAATCGTCGTTTTGTGGCTGTTGACCGTGCCATGGGACCCTATCGAATTCTCTACCTATCAGGCAGACCGAATTGGGAGTTCAAATTCCTTCAGCGTGCTTTGAGTGACGATGCCGAGGTGTCGATGTCGGCACTGGTACGGATCGCAAAAAAGCAGCCCAAGTTTAGTTTTCGAGGGAAAGGCAGCGGCGATACAAACCCTCTATTCTCTGGCTTTGAGGATATTTCAGACGAGGAGAAGGAGAAGTACAACGAGCCGGTCTTTGCGAGGCTCGGTGTCGTTGGAAAAGAGGAGTTAGCAAGTGGATTCCCCAAGGACATCCAGGAGCTTTATGCTTATTCGATGGTTATTATCGATGATTTGGAGACGGAGTTTTTCACCGTCGATCAGTTGCAATTGCTTAGACAATTCGTTTCACAGCGGGGTGGCACACTATTGATGCTTGGAGGTCAAGAAAGCATGCGAGGACGGAATTTTCGCGATTCGGTGCTTGGTCAGTTGCTGCCCGTTTACGGAGATCTCCAAGAGCCTCAGATGGACATTCCGAACATAGAGCAAGAAGCTCCAGATACTATTCGCTATCAGCTATCGCGTGAAGGTTGGTTGCAACCTTATTTACGCTTGCATGACAACGAAGTCGACGAACGCAAGCGGTTGGAACAAATGCCTGTTTTTCAGGTGTGGAATAGAACCAGTCAGATCAAGGCTGGGGCAAGAGTGCTTGCAGAGGGACAGTTGCCCGATGGACAAAAAGCACCTTTGCTGGTGGTTCAAAAGTTCGGCAAAGGGACCACAGGTTCCTTGATGGTAGGTGACTTATGGCGTTGGGCAATGATGAATACCCAGGAAAATGTCAGTCCCTTTTATCAAGGGTGGAGGCAACTGATTCGAGGCTTGATCGTCGACATTCCACGCAGAGTTCAAATGACGGGTCGGATCGACGCGAAGCAGAATTCCAGACGATTGATCGATGTGCAAGTTAAAGACCTTGGATTTGCTTCGATGGATAACGCACTTGTCGAGATCGAAATCAAACCGCCCGAGGGCGAGTCGATGAAAACCAAAGGTACTCCATCCCTGGAAAGCGCTGGTTTATACCAGACGAGTTTTCTCATGCGAGACAGTGGTGTATACCATGTCACAGCACGGGCCTGTGAACCTGATGGAAGCGTAATCGGCCAGTCTCAGATGGCTTTCGTGTACGAGCCAGAGGCTGAGGAACTCGCCAACATCAGCATCGATCAAGAGTCCCTTGTTTCGATTGCCGAGTCCAGCGGTGGGGAGTTGATCCCGTATAGTTCTTTGGAATCCATAAGGAACAAAATACCAATCGATCAATTGCGATTTACACAGAAGCGTACGTCGCCACTGTGGCATACACCTTGGCTATTGGGATTTGCGATCGGTTGCTTGGCAATCGAATGGTGGTGGAGGCGTCGTCATGGTTTGGCTTAGCTGCCTTCGAAGAGCGAATCAAGGGTTTTTGGTTCGCATCAGTATGCTGCTGCTGATTTGGGTGATTCAGACTGGCAAGATACTCAATGCTAGTGATCCCCAATCGACTCTATGCATTGTGATTGGGGCACCTGGGGAGTCCGAGTATGGAGAGATGTTTCAAGAGTGGCGCAGCCAATGGCTAAAGACCACAGAAGGGCTATTGCCTGTTTGGATAGGAGAGGCAGGAGCCAACGAATTGGATCAGGGGGACCAAAGGCAAGAAGATCGAGATCGATTGCGTCGATGGATCGCCTCGGTAGAGGGCATGGATGAACCGAGTACCTGCTGGCTTGTGCTCATAGGTCACGGAACCTATGACGGAAAAGTAGCAAAGTTCAATTTAAGGGGGGCTGACGTATCATCGATGGAGTTGGGACAGTGGCTAAAAGGATCCAAACACCGTTGGATGATTGCTGTCTGCGCATCGAGTTCGGGGCCCTTTTTAGCTAGTCTGGCAGGACCCAATCGAGTGATCATCACTGCGACCAAAAGCGGCTCGGAGACAAATTTCTCACGGTTCGGAGGTTATTTTGCTCAAAGCCTCGGGGACATCACCTCGGACTTGGATCACGACGAATCGATTTCGGTTTTGGAGGCGTATGTCGCGGCAAGTCGAAAGACCGAGCGCTATTATCAGGAAAAGAGGTTGCTCGCTACCGAGCATCCGATCTTTGATGACAACGGGGATGGCAAGGGAACGAGCATGGATTTCTTTCGTGGCTTGCGACCAATCAAACGACCGGAGAAGGGCATCGCTGATGGAGAATTAGCTCGACGCATTTGGCTTGTCGAACCAAAGGGAACCAAGTTGCTTACGCAGGCGGACAAAGACAAGATAACGGAGATTGAAAATCAAATCGATGCGTTGCGAGATAAAAAGGCAACGATGACACAAGAGTCTTACTATGGCGATCTTGAGAAACTGCTCGTGGAACTGGCTAGAATTCTCTATCCGTCGAGTAGATAGCTACCCTTTGGAGTGGGCAGATCGAGGTTTCCAAATGAGAACGTATCAAAAAGCTTTTCGAGGCGCTCGTAGCAACGATGGAGATTGCGGTAGTGACGGAATCTAGAAAATCTGCTGAGTTGGTGTGCGATGGGTTGTTCGGGGTCGATTTCCCAAGGATGGATATAGAAATGAATCGTGCGACCAGATTTTTCGATTTTGCGTAGGGCCCAACGGGTAAACCACCAGGGGAAAATACGAAAGTACCCACCGCCACCTATTGGCAATCGATAGAGAGTCGAGCTAAGGACGCTCACCGGATGCTCTGCGATTTCCTGACCACCACTTTTTAGGTAATAGGAGTCCAACGGCGAGTCAGGCACACCGTAGCGGTCATGCCGGATTGGAACGACACTACTGTCGTGTTCGAAACCGTGCTGTTTAAGAATAGCGACAGCCCAAGCGGATTTTTTAGTGATTGAAAATGTCGGAGCTCGAAAGTGTCGTATTGGGTAATTGGCCAATTGGGAAAGTATTCCATTGGCCATCCCTAGATCGAGATGAAGCGAAGTTGGAGTGTGCTGGTAGATCATTCGATGCCAGTAGGTGTGAGACCCAACGACATGGCCTTGGGACACCGCCCTTCGAACCAGATCTGGGTATCGCTCGGCGACCCATCCGAGAAAATAGCAAAAAGATTTAACCGATTTTCTCTCGAGAAGATCGAGCATACGGTTTGTGTTTGCCTCGACACGTTGTTCCCAATGGGGCCAACTATCGCGGGGAGCTATCGAATCAAAGTTCGATACGTGGTAATAATCCTCGACATCGATCGAGAATATATGCTTGGGCTCAGAGCGAATCGAAGCTTCTCCTATGAGGATGTTTTCTCGCTCCGAGACTTGTCGTTTTTGAAGGCTTCACACCGTTGCCAGAGATCGATGTAGTGATTGCTGAACTTGGAGCTCTCGGGACTTCTTACTAATCCGGCGACTTTGGTTGCAAGGCGTCCTGGAACACCCACCAGACGAAGTGCCGTACATCCAACCATTCGGATATCTGAGCTCAAGGATGCATTCTCGATGTAATCGAGATCAAGGGTCTGTTTTTTCATTACCGACACGGTGTCGCTATCAGCGGGAAGATTGATTTGTGCATACCCAGTTATTCCCGGACGCACCGTTAGCCGTGAGCGATAGTAGGGAACGCATTTCTCAAGATGCTGGACGATTTCGGGTCTTTCTGGCCGGGGGCCACAAAAGGACATGTCGCCATTGAGAACATTGATGATTTGAGGGAGTTCGTCGAGATGGAGTTTCCTGAGCCAGTACCCAAGCGGGGTGATTCGATTGTCGGCATCGCCTGCGCACCATTGGATACCATGTTTTTCAGCATCTACTCGCATGCTTCTGAGCTTGTACATCGTGAATTCGCGACCGTCTTTACCACTTCGCTTCTGGGCATAGATCCCAGGCCCCTTGCTGGTGAGTTTGACAACAACCCAAAGCAACCCGGTCACTGTCAATGCAGGCACAGCAAGTACCAGCGCTAGCGGAAATTCCCAGAAACGCTTCCAGTCGTGATAAGCCGTGACGTCAAGGGTTTCCAAAACTCCAGGAGCGATTTCTTCGCCCCGGAGTTCCTCGGGAATGTCAAAAGGATTTTTTGGAGCAGCCGACAACTTGAGGTTCTCGAAATTGCCGTGACTTCGAGTGCTGTCGTGGAAAACTTCTGGGGAATTCAAGGCCACGGGTTCTGACATAGTTAGTGGTCAAATTTGAGACAAGTGAGTATTTCCCGAAGGGCTGTACCACCAGTATGACTTCCAAAGGAATTATTGGCAACCGTTAGCCTTTCTTGGAGTTCATGAATTTTTGATTATCCCAATCACTCCAGGGAACGACTTTGGGCGTTGGAATCGACGATCCTATTAGGAAAAATACAGGGTTTTTAGGTTTCGGCAAGAAACTCATCTCAAGTTATCCCTCGGGAGGACTTTACCAATTGTTACAGATGATCAGGCAATGGCGTATGGTGCATCCTAATTGGCGAGCTAACGCGCTGGATGTTCGCTTAGTATGGAACCAGCATCGGGATTTACCCGAAAAATAAAAGGTAAAATTGTGTGGCAGATTTTTTGGGGGATTGGACAGACTCTTAGCAGAGGTTTTCGGGTCTTGAGGAATTGCTAGAGTTATCATCGGAAATCATGGGCCATTCATCGCAGGGGACAACAAACACGACGAGCCTTCCCCAACTTCAATGGGGTGGTGCCAAGGTGCGCCTCGAGTGCGCCTTTTTGGGTAAGACGCATCGAATTGAATTGGATCAACCATTTGCAAGGATTGGCAGCGATCCTCGTTGCGAGTTTTGTATTCCAGGTCTGCCGGCTCCCGTGTGCGTTTATCTGCAAATTAGCAAAAGCTATGTTGCAGTGATCGAGCTCGTTGAGAGCGTTCCTGCTTCGGTTTGCGAACCGGTGTTTGCTCTTCCAGGTGCGACGGTTTGGATTCAGCCAAACGCAAGGATCACGGTTGAATCGATCGAACCGTCCGGACCGCAGATCCCAGAACCAGAAAGTTTTTCTTGGGAGAACTTCAACGTCGAAGATGTTCGAGTATTTCCTAACACGCTTGTTGCTCGATCTGGTTTTTTTGCACCTGAAAACAGTGCGCCCCAATTACGCTTGCTCACTGCGATATCGGTTCTGGGGACGGCATCGAGTTGCCACCTTCGAGCTAACCACAAGCATATCAGCAACTACCAAGCGATTATTTTTCGGGGAGAGCAACAAGGGGAATCATGCCGAGTTGTTGATTTGTTTGGCCAATACCCAACCCTGGTGGAAGAGGCTCCTGCAAATGGACAGATCCTAGAGATCGGTGGAAAACTGCGAATATCCAACATCACTTTTGAAGCTGTCAGATTTTTGTACAACGCATCTCGCCCAAGTCAGATTGTCGAGGTTCGTAGTCAGTTCACTAGCCTTCCGCTTCCGAATGAGTCCAAGGGGCCCTCCTCAGAGCGTCAAGCGTCGTCGATGGCATCCAACATTCACTCCGTCAAAGATCGTTTGGTTCGAGCCATAGGTTTCGATACTGGCAATACGACAAAGGCGGGTATACATATCCCCCTGGGTGACCGGAAAGAGGATCCCCCGAAGGAAAGCAGTTCTACGACGCAGAAAACCGAAACAGACTTGATAGCCCGACTCCAGCGCGTAGCCGTATCTCAGGAACGTATGGCCGAAGAATTCGAGAAACTAACGTCCCGACTCGATGGTGTCGAAAAGTCTTTGGTCTCGATTCCAGAAATCCTTGAACAAAACTCTCAGCAACTGATCGAGACGATCGACTCGCTTCGGGAAATCCTTGAAAAAAGCGTTCAGACAAGTCGTCTTGCTGGTTCTATGAAAGAAAACGCACCGGTCGATGTTTCGTTGCCCGCTTCGTTGCCGAATCAAACATCCAGTCCGCACGGCAAATCACTTACGAAAACCCAACCCCCCAACGACCAAAAGGCTCGATCCACCTCTACAAGATCGACCGCTATACCCAAGCCTGAGAAAAAAAACTCGAGTCCATCTGCGTCAAGGGTTCAAGCAAGCGATCCTAAAGGGAAGGAACCAAAGGTTCCCGCCTCTGTGGCCCGAGAGGACGAATTCCGAAGCCAAGAGGGGTCGTGGTTCCAACGCACAACCGCCAAGCTATCGGGATGGTTACCCAACAACACGGGCCGTCGTCGAGAGATCGCGCAACGTGATAATTCCAAAGACCCTCTGAATCTAGGGAGCCAATCAACGGCTACTAGAAAACGTCTACAACAACATGAGGACGAGTCAGAGTTACTTGCGGCAAGTCAATCCGAAGATGAGTCGCTTGTGCTTGGATCCTTGATGGGACTCCGATATCGAGATGCAAGAAAGACTTTTTTTCGCTGGATGATGTTCGGGATCGCATTGACAGCAATCTCTTTTTTCGTGGGGCCGTTGGCTTGGCAGAATATCCCAGAAGGCTGGCGGGAACTTATTTGGCAAAAGATTACTTTCGCTAAGCCTGAACCAGAGCGCGAATATCAACCTAGTCCTCCTAAAGTTTCACCGGATGTTCCGTCCGCAATACCGACAGAAGAACAAGAAGCGGTCAAGGAGCCAGACACACCGAGCCAAGAGGCTCAAAGGGTTGAACCTGTTGAGAACCCGGAATCCGAAAATTCTACGAATCCAGAAGTTTCGGATCAGCCGATCCCATAAACTCGTTGTGGGGGTTACTCCCGGATTATTTTTTTCATTTTTCAGCTTGATCGAGCTTTGGTCTTTTGTAGGCTTTGAGCCTCCAAGGTCATCAACTCGATCCGCTCAAATGGAATGAATCCATGAAAAAGCCACCCAGTGAATCCAATGCCGTGATTTCCGACGAAGCTCTCGACGAGGTTTCTAAGAAATCCTCCGAACCCATTGGCGTTGATAATTCTGATGCTCATTCAGATTTGTTTGTGGGGCGATGGCAACAGTTAACCAGTGATACCAATTGGGAGAAAGGTCGTATCATCGCCCAGTGGCGGGCCGCCTTGATCGCCGACGGAACCCCATCGAGCCAATACAGCGATGAATCTTGGGCCACACGCGTCGGATACGTCACGTGCCAACATGTCGGAAGACTTCGTCGCGTTTACGATCGGTTTGGGGAAACCTATGGAGAATATCCCAAACTCTTTTGGACCCATTTTTGGGCTGCAATCGATTGGGATGACGCCGAATTGTGGCTTGAAGGAGCATCCAAGAGTCGATGGAGCATCAGCAAAATGTGCCGCATGCGAGCCGAATCGATGCAGCTAGCAGATGGTCAAACGGCAGATACTGTCGTCGCTAACGAAACCAACCGAATCGAATCCGAAACAGATGATGGTTTCGAGTCGTCCAATGCCCCCACGCAAGTGATCGAAGATTCGCAAGATCAGTCGCAAGAGCCATTCGAGAGCAGTCCTCTGAACGAAGGACCAGATTTCGGTGATGACGATCATGGACAGTCGCTTGAACCTGTCAGCCAAAGCGATGTGGTTACCGAGATGTCGGGCGAAACGATCCCAGCAAAGAATCCATTCGAAGGGCTAGGCAAGTTACCACTGGATATCGTTGAAGCAGTCGATCCACTCAAGCTATGCATCCTTCGCTACCGGGCCAATGATTGGAACGGTTTTTCAAAATCTCAAATGCTAGATCTAATCGAAGCACTCAAGGGGTTCTGCCAGTAGCAGAACCACCGTTGTAGCGCAATCGATATGTGCTTGGCTGTTAATCCTTGCCAACGAGCTGGGTGATCAATTGATCGAGCTCTTTTTGCTGCACATTCATTTTCGCGGCAGCGACTGCAAACAAACGTTTCTCGATTTCATCGAGTTGACCATCGGCCGCCATGATCTTGATCAAGTCCGATAGTAATTGGATTTGCTCCTCACGCACCTTCGGAAGCTTCATCGTCGCATGATCGCTAATGGCAAATTCCAAAGCGTTTCCAAGATCCGCTTCATCGAGTCCAAGTTCGCTACAACGGTCCACTAGCCAATCAATTTCCCGTTCGGTCAGTGCGCCATCAGCAGAAGCCATGATGACAAGGTTTTTCAGGTAGTCGATCGGTTTCATGGGTGCACTTGCCTACAAAGACGGAGGGAGTAACGAACAGCAGCGATGACGCTCTCGGAGATTGTGAACATATTTAACGTTTTTGGAACCGGAGTTCATGCAGGAAATTCGCGCCTCAAAAACAAGACTTCCCGGCCATCATTGCAAGGCGGAATCTTGGTGATATCATAAAGATATCCATCCGCTGAAGCCAGCCGGTACCAACGATGGCATTTACCCCGATGCTTTTTAAACAGACGAAAGGGCATTTTTATGAGCGCTGATAAAGCAATTGTCACAGAGAAATCGTATTTTCCCCCGAGCGGATGGGGCATGCTCGTCCTGGTGCTAGCGTCGGTCCTAGCGGTTCCTACTCTGATCATCTTGGGCATATCGAACCCAACTTACATTGGGCTCGTGATCGTTGCGGTTGTTTTGGGTTTAGCTGCGCTTACTTGCTTGTTTGGGTTTCTTGCTGTTCAACCCAATGACTCTCGGGTGCTGCTCTTGTTCGGTGACTACCGAGGAACGGTATCTAAGTCTGGGTTCTATTGGGTAAATCCGTTTTTCTCGAAGAAAAAGGTGTCGCTTCGTGTGAGGAATTTTGAAACCGGTTCAACGAATGTGGCCGAGAGGAAAAACGAGGCAGGTGTCGTGGTCCAGCATAAATCTCGCACGGTCGGTAGGCCTTCGAAGGTCAACGACCGCGATGGGAATCCGATCGAGATATCCGCCGTGGTTGTATGGAAGGTCGTCAACACGGCCGAGGCGCTGTTCGAGGTTGACGATTACGAGGACTTCGTTGGGGTGCAAAGCGAGTCGGCCCTCAGGAGCCTGGCGTCCCGCTACCCTTACGACAGTGAGGATCACGAAATCTCCTTGCGGGGTTCGACTGAGGAGATATGTGAGCAACTCAGGAAGGACATCCAAGATCGGCTAGAGAAAGCGGGTGTCCAAGTCATCGAGGCACGCATATGCCATTTGGCATATGCACCCGAGATCGCTGCGGCGATGTTACAACGGCAGCAAGCAAGTGCAGTGGTTGCGGCCAGGGCCAAGATCGTCGATGGTGCGGTCGGTATGGTTCAACAAGCACTTGAGCACTTGAGCCGCGATCAAATCGTCGAGTTGGATGATGATCGCAAGGCTGCGATGGTGTCTAATCTTCTTGTTGTACTTTGCAGTGATCGGCACGCGCAGCCGGTAATCAATGCAGGAACGATTTATTAGTGATTTCGCAAGGCTTGGAACCCTTGCCGGTTTGATGGAAGATTGTGAGTATGGCCAAGCGCGATAACTTTTTATTGAGAATTACCCCCGAAGTGCTCGAAGCGCTTCGGTGTTGGGCTGACGATGAGTTTAGGAGTCTCAATGGCCAGATCGAGTGTGTTTTGCACCGAGCGCTCGAACAAGCAGGTCGACTTCCAAAGTCCCAGAAAAGCGACGATCCAAAAACTCCCCCTGGCGACCCAAACAAAACAGACCGCCTATGATTTGCGCTCCAAATCGTAAACTCGATCTACTACCTCAAATGCATTTACCGCATTAAACTCTGACCGTACCTACCCTTCAGTTCGCCATTTGTTATCGAAAGCCAAGTTGGTCAATCAAATCACTACTACCGCATGTAGGATCACCGGGGAGACACCTTCCGCTATCAGCGTGATTGAACTCTCGGGCCCTGCTTCCAGTGCATGGATCGATCGCCATTGGACTCCCGCTAAGAGCCTAAGGGGTTTAACGATGGATGCGATACGCTACGGGGAATTCCATTGCGATCAAGCGGTTGGCGAATCGATCATCGTGTGCCGAACCTCAGAAAACCGCTACGAATTGCATTGTCACGGGGGAAAACTTGCCGCTCAATCCATCTTAAACATGATGGCTACCGAAGGCATCGTCATCGAAACTTACGAAAACTGGTGCGAAAGGAATTGCGATGATCCCTTGATCGCCCAAGCCACGATGGGACTCGTGAAGGCAAAAACTATCCGAACTGCCCGGATTCTTCTGGACCAGCAAAAAGGCGCATCAGTCCGCGCTTTGAAACAGATCGATGCAGCGATCCTACAGGGGGAGATGCAACTTGCGCGTCGACTTGCCGACGAAATTCGTGTCTGGAATGATCTTGGCTTGCACCTGATTGAGCCGTTTGAAATCCTTCTTTGCGGACCACCCAACGTCGGAAAAAGCAGTCTGCTCAATCGCCTGCTTGGATACCAAAGAGCTATCGTCCATGAACAAGCTGGAACCACGCGAGACATGCTGGCCGAGGAATCGAGTATCGATGGTTGGCCTGTGCGCATCCAAGATAGTGCAGGTATCCGAACGGCAGGCGATGTGATTGAAAAGGAGGGGGTCCGCCGCGCGATCCATGCAAGTCGCACTGCAGACCTGCTACTAATTCTTGTCGACCCTGCTGAAGGTTGGACCACTGAGCATCAGCATCTCCTAGACCTGAATCCTAGTAGGTCGCTGATGGTCGAAACAAAATCCGATGTAACGTTAGAAAACAAAACTTGCTCCTACCATCAGGCCGAGGCGAACACCCGCCCCATACGAGTCAGTTCCGTTTCCGGAGATGGAATCCCTGAGTTGCTCCAGGCCATTTCCAAACGACTTGTGCCGACGATTCCTCCGGCGGGCCAAGCAGTTCTTATTACAACACTACAGCAGCAATCGCTAGAAGACCGATTCAGCGATCGAATCACTTCCCGCTGAGAATCTTCAAAGCCTTTTCAAGGTTTTTCGAGTTGGTCGATTCGAGCTTTAGCACTTGGATCCTTCGCGATGGACCATCCGAGGCTTGCTGGTCTATCTTGTCAATGAAAGACTTGATCTCATTGGTCAACTCGTTGGGCCCCCGGAGCACGATCAAGTTCGATGTCTTATCGACCGACATCGTCAAGAGTGGTCCAGAGGTTTGTGCATTGATCTGCTGGAGAATCGTCGCTACTTCACTGGAAACACCCTCTGGAATATCCAAAGGATCCCTCCCGGCACCGCTGGTCAGTTGCGATTTGTACACGTCGCGAACCAAGTCGGAGATCGTATCGGCACTTGCGCTTGCGATAGGAATGATCGTTGGGGTTATCTGCTGCAGGCGATCGATCAAATCCTTGGAGTCAAAAACTCCCAGAAGTTCCTCGATGATCTTACGATCGGCCTTATTGCCTCCGATAACCAGTGCGTTGGTTCTTGCATCCGAGACGATCTTAACTCTTTGCAAGACATCCATCGCCGAGCTTGTCGAAGACGAACTCGAACGGCGTTCATTGGATCGAAACAATTCACCGAGCAATTCCCGAATCTGCTTGGCATCAGCATGCTTGAGGATATACACCGAGAAATTCCCAGCAGTTGCAAAGGGTTCTACGGTTGGATTGAGCAAGGTGCTCAGGAGTCGTTCCATGGCGATTAAAGCCTCTGGGTCATCGGAGGCTAAGGTCCATTGACCATCACCTGCAACAACGACCAGAGGGGGTTGCTGCGGTGCCGACTCCTGGCGTATCTCTTTCGGCTCTTGTGCGGAGATAAGTTTCCCTAGGAATGGATTCGATTTGATTCTGCTTGCCCCCTTATCCAAGTCTTGCTGGGGTTTGTCCAATTCCTTTGGATCGACAACTTGGATGGGATTTGAACGGATCAGAGGCCAAAGCCGTTGCACATCCTCGAGCAGTTGTTTCGGATTGCGATTCACGGGAACAGTCCTGAGTCTTTGTCCGCTGGACGCATTCGATTTGGAATTTCCAATGCTACTGGGCGGGTAGTCATTAGCATTGCCGTTTGACGGGTTGACACCAAGGGCCGCAATAGAAGGATTCTCACCCATGCGTTGCATGAGCTGTTTGATGGCATCAAACTGTTCTTTCGTCGCGCGGACAATGAGTTGTTGCTGACTTGAATCGACTGAAAGACTCGGTGCCGTCTGCGTGGGTTCGTCTTGGAATAACGCTTCGATGGCGGTCTTCATCGCAAACGGATCGTTGTTTGCCAGACTGAAAATTTCAAGGGTTCTAGCCGGGGGCGCGAGCTTCTTGATGGCTTCTTGTACCATCGCGATTTGGTTTGTGCTACCGGTTACCAAGAGTTGTTCATTGACATTGTCGTATTGGACATAGGCACCCGAGGTATCTTTGAACAAGCTTTCGATCGCGTTTTCAAGCGACCTACCATCGATGCCTTGTAACGAGAAAATTTCGAGTCTTCGAGCGCTATCTTTTGCTCCCGGGGTGTCCATTACCTTGATCATCTGTTCGATCGATTGCAGCTCCTGCAGAGTTCCCGTTGCGAATACGGTCTTGGAATCTCGATTGTAACTTACCCCTGCCGAAGTGCGCGAACCAAGAGCGCCGGTAATAGCGCGTGCGACAATATCCGGACTTGCGTACTGCATCAGGAAGGTTCGCGTCGAAGGTGCTTTCCCTGGTTGTTTATTGATCTCTTCAATAAGTGTCGCGAGATCTTCGTGCTCCTTAGATGTTCCAGTGATATAGATCCCCCCGTTTGCCGAATCCGATGAGAATTTCGCCTTGGGATAGCTTTCGGCCAAGGCTCTTGACATGGGGATTGGTTCAGCGCTTGTGAGCGGATAGTACTTGGTCACCTTGCCCACCGCATCCGGAGTATCGATCTCGCGAACAATCTGCTCAACACGTTGCATTTCAGGAGTCGGTGCCGTGACGATCAGGCTGTTGGTGGTGGTATCTGCAGTGGCGGTGATCCTTTCGGAAGACGCGGCGATAGCCGCTCTCAGGGTCAACGACTCCGCTTTCTGTAGTGGAAAAACGCGGGTTGCTATTTCAACCGCACCTTGATCGTGATCTTTGACCAGTTCCGCAATCTTCTCGTGTTGAACCGGGCTAGCCGTAGCGATCAAGGTTCCGTCGGTGCGTCCCCCATAGATGCTTGCCGTCGGAAACTGGGCTGCAAGCACCGTCGCAAGTCCATAGGCGTTGGATTGCTTGAGCTTGTAGATCTTGGTAACGGTCGCATCGCTTCTGGGCGCATCAAAACTCTTTAAAAGCTCTCGAACTTGATTGTGTTCCCATGGTTTGGCCGTTACTGCCACGGATTTGCCGGTCGTATCGTAGACAACCACCGCTTTGGGGATCATCGCTGAAATGATCGTATAGGCAGAAACTGGATTGCCATACTGCAGAGGATAAACCACCGATTGCGACGGATCCGGTGGAGGGACTTGCTGCTGAACTTCGTCGATCTTCTTGGCGACTTGCTCGATCTCTTCCTTGGTTCCAACGATTGTAATGGTTTGCGTCCTAACATTGGCTTCGAGCTGAACCCCAGCAGGAATAGACTGCGAGAGTGCATTGACCATGGTCGATGCATCCATGCGATCGGGATCAACTCGGATGACCCGTATACTTCGTTCCGCAGCTACACCTTGGCCATCTAGCATTTGAATGACCGATGCTATTTTGGATTGTTGATCCTCGGTTGCCACAACAATCAGTTGGCCAGCCGTCGGCACGGCGGCGACGCTAGCCGTTGGGAACAACGTGATCAACGCAGTTTGAACCGCTGTGACTTGTGTTGGCTTGACGTTATATGTTGCAGGCTGCTTGGCACTGGTCGCCGTTTTGCTGATTTGTTCGATCGCTTGAGCCACTCTCGAGTGTTGGTCGTCGGTTGCGAAAACAGTGACCGTTCTGGAGGTCGCATCCGAACTGATCAGGGCCTGAGGAGCAATTTGTCCGAGGATCGTAGGAAGCGTCGTCATATCGCCACTTGGGACCGAATACGTTTTAACGCTTTGTGGGGATCCATCCGGAGACAAGATCAAGCGATCGAGCGATTGACCGATCAGGTCCAATTCGACTTTTGTTCCGGTTGCCAGGATCCGGTTGGTTGTTGCATCAGCCGCCAGATCGACATCGGGATAGATTTTTTGCAGCAAAGGCAAGAGGTATGTCGCATATGTTTTTTTCGTGTCAAAACTGCGGATTTCTTTCGGGCTTCCGTCGCCAGCTCGAGGCCGATCCATTTGCTCGATGGTCGATTTGGCATACCCCTGATTTTCAATCGATCCTGTCACGGTCAACTGCTTGAGTTTATCATCTGCAAGCGTAGTTGCGCCGGTGGTGATTAGATCCAAGACAGTTTTGATTTGCGTGGGACTTGCATGTTGGATCGGATAAACCACAACAAGCTTTTGTTTATCAGGCGTAGCTTGAGCACTCATTGCTTCAATGAGTTGTTTGATTTCCAAGTGGTTGGGTTCATCGGTCGTGATGAGCAACCGATCTTTTGCCGAATCAACACTAACGCGTGCTTTGGTTGTCAACGGAGTCAGCGCAGTACTGAGTGCAGCGGCCGTCATTCCGGGGACCGAGTAAGATTCCAGTCGCAGCATAGGCCGCTTGGGTAGCTCTTTTTCGATCGAGGAAAGCCGATCGGCTATTCTCTGGTGGAGGACTTCAGGAGCGATGATATTCAGTCGCTTTCCTTCGGTATCGAGAGTCACTTTGGCTTCGGCGAATTCCGAGGTCAGTAACGTCTGCACGAGAGTGGACTCAGTCGTCTCGAGCGGATAAGTCTTCAGAACGTTAGCCGTCGGAATCGGAGCCGCTTGATCGAGGCTATCCAAAAAATTCTTGAACAGCTGGTGTTGATTCGGTTCGGCCCAAACGAAAAGCTCTTCCTTATTGGTGCCATCGACGAGTTTTACCGACGCGAGATCCGTTGGCAGTTCGGCGGCAAGCAGCGCACGTCTTGCGAGTTGGTTCTTGGTAAGAACGTACAGCTTGAGTTCACGATTTGCGGGTTTTGGAAGGAGATTGAGCAAGGTTGGAAGTGAGGACTCGACTGCCGAGATATCCGACGGTGCAGCGAGCATCAGCAATTCTTTACCTTCGGGGTTTAACCATAGACTCGCATTGGGAACCAATTTCGTGACCGTAGTGAGCCACTTGGTATCAGCGATCCGATCGAGGGGAAACGATTTCATTTGCAGGGACTTATTAACCTGCGATTTTTTCCAGATGTCGAATATTTCGGAGGCCAGTTGGATATCCTTTTCAGTACCTCTAACGATCAAAGCACCGGCCCCGGAATTAGCACCGACTTGGGCTTTGGGAAGAAATGCTTTCATCGCTGTCTCAGCGATGGTGGCTAACGCTGGGTCGATCTCAAAAACCTTCATGTTTGGGGAATCGATCACCGGGGTAATATCCAGTCCGATCAAGCCTGCACGAATGAGCGCTTGCTCGGCATTTGTCGCCGTGACTTGCACCCGATCGGTCGAGGTAAGTACGATTGCATTGGGAGCGATCGCTAAGATTTGCTTTTTGAGATCTTCAGGAACCGATTTAGAGGCTTGGTAAGCGACCGATTCGAGAAGGTTGTTTCCAAACGCGTTTTCGGTCATCTTTTCGATGATTGATTTGATGGTTGCTTGGGTGTCGGGTGGGACATATGCGCTGAGCACAGCGGTTTTCGGATCGACGGTGATATTGTCCGAAGAGATGAGCGTTTGGATTGTCTTGAGCACCGCTGCCGGATCGAGATTCCCCAGAGAATAGGTTGAAAAAACGGGCTTTGGTGGAGGAACCGGTTCCGGTCTCGGCGGAACCTTAGGCACCGGGATCGACGCGATCAACTCGTTGATGGTTTGCATCTTGCCAGCATTCTCGACAACCAACAGTTGGGTGCCTTGGGCCAGCGGAATTGCGCGACCGTAATTGCTAAGAAAAGGTTTGACTTCACCGAGTACCGCATCGATAGGTCTTCCACCGAGAGGAAATGCGACGGAGACCAATTCGAAACGACCGCGTGTGGCAAGTTCCTCAAGTTTGATTCGGGGGATCAATTCAAGTGGTAGCGAGTCGCTCAGTTCGACGACCACGAGCATTTTGTTGCGCCGCATGAGCGAATAATTTCGCGTCATCAGAACACTATTGATCAGATCGATCCCCTCGGTAGGAGTGTAGGTTCTCGCATCGCTATAAGTGAATGTCCCTGGAGGAGTTCGATCCATCACGAGCGTGAGATCTTGTTGCTCGGCGAACCACTCGAGAACATCGTCCCATTTCATCTCGCGAAACTGAAAGCGGAGCTTGCGATTCTCATCGAGTTCGGCCAGTAGGTTTTTTTGCTCTGGGGTCAAAAGGGCGGTGATCTTTTCATCGAACGATTTTTTCGTTGAAGCTTTGGTAACGGCATCGGTAGCCGAAGCGACCGCAGCGGCTTGGTCTTGGACAAGCTTTTGGATATCAGCCCTTTGGGTATCGGAAAGGCTCAGTCGTTCAGCGACCTCAGGGAGCACCAGACGAGCCAAATCGGGGGATTGTCCAAGGGCGATCGAGGAGGCTGCAAAAAGGAGCAACGCCAAGGTCGCGGCACGCGAAAGGAGCCTGAGAATCATGGTTGGGTAAAATAGTTCGAGAAACCAGCGCCACCGGTGGGGACGGACCGAAGTCCGCAGGTGGTTTAGAGATCGGCATCGAGTCGTGTACTATAATCGGCAGATCTAGAAAAAGCACTCCCGGTTCGTCACCGGAAGTGGATCATACGATTGGTAGGGATTGCGATGCCAAAAGCAAGTTCGCTCTGGGCAGAGTTTATCGGATAGCCAGGATTGCTCGCTTGTCACGAATGGTTTGCAGAAGTTGTTTTTGGGGGGCTACGAACTTCGCGACACCTTGTTCCATCAGAGTGTTTTCCATGTGCTGAACCTCGACGGCAGCATCCAATTCCTTGCAAATGGTATCCGAGGGGAATTCTGCGACTTTGGATGAAAACTGCTGGGAACTAGCAGCCACGGCAGCATTGGTTTCAGGCGGGTTGGTTTGGATGTCCGACCCTGCCAAAGCTGCAACGTATTTCCAAGGTGCATCGGCAGCGCTTTTTGTTCCGGTGCTAGCAAAGATGATTTCTTGTTGCAGAGGAGTTGGGTTCGAAGCCCAGAACTCTTGGTTTTCTTTCCAAATCCGCTTAGCGTTCAAGATGCCATAGAGACCTTGCGCGTCGCTCGAAAGGGTTTTGCAGTTCTCACCCGTATACTGATCAACGCGAGAGACAAAGATGCTGTAGACGCTTTTGAATTGATTGAGAGTGGATCGCTTTTTTGCACCTGCCCATACATTGTCGCGTGCGATACGGTATTGCCGAGTGGTGAAAATCAAAGTGACATTCAGAGTAACGCCATGAGCCGCAAGAGGGCCGATCGCATCAAGTCCCGCAGGTGTTGCGGGGACTTTGATCATTCGGTTGGTTTGATTGGCAGACCACTTTTTTCCAAGTTCGATATATCTTTCAACTCGCTCAGCATGGGGCAGATTCACTTCTGGATCTTCGAGAAGAGGATCAAGTTCGAAGCTGACCCAACCGGTGTTTCCTTGTGATTGTTTCCAGCAAGGCATGAACTCTTCTTGGGCTTGGGAGACGAGTGCGTCGGTCAGTTTCCAGCAGATGGTATCGTCATCGAGTCCCTCGGAAATCAGATCGGCGATCATCGAGTCGAATCGACCGGTGCGAATTAGGTTAGAAATGATGATCGGATTGCTGGTAGCTCCAACGGCACCCCAAGCGAGGTTTAATTTCACAAGATCCGGATCGATCGAGTCGAGGTAGAGTTTCGTGCCGGTTTGAACCAGGGAAGAAATTGCAGCGTTACTCATCGAAAAGCTCCTAGGGTTGATTGCCCGAAAGGGACTAGATACTCATACTTGCCGTAGATCAGCGAGCCAATTTGCCACGCATCTTGTGATGTCATAATGGTAAGGTTTTTAGTGGGCGATTTGTCGAGACTGAACCGACAATTCAACCTTTTTAGGGCGATTTCGTTATTTTTTATAGGGTTGCACCTTGTTTTTTATAGGGTTGCACCTTGGCAAGCCGCCCAAACGATGGCTCGATGGCTAGAAGAACTCCACGGGTACTAGGAATGGTAAAAAAGGAACAGTTTAAAAAGGGAACAGTGGGATAAATGATTGATTTGCGAAGTGACACAGTGACGCGTCCAACGGTTGGCATGCGAGAAGCCATGTTTCGAGCCGAGGTGGGTGATGATGTGATCGATGTCGATCCGACGCTCGATGCCCTTCAGAGACGCACTGCGGAAATGCTAGGCAAGCAAGCGGCGATATTTATGCCCAGCGGTACGATGACCAATCAGATAGCACTTAGGGTGCATTGCAAGCCGGGGGACGAGTTTTTGTGCGACAGCGATTGCCACATCTACAATTACGAGCAAGGAGCTTTTGCCCAATTAAGTGGCCTAGTTGCAAAGACCCTACAAGGCGTACAGGGAGTTTTGACTCTCGATGATTTAGAGAATTCTGTGCGTCCGGTCAACGAGCACATGGTTCAGACTCGCTTATTGTGTTTAGAAAACACCCACAATCGTGGAAGCGGTAAGCTACAGCCTCAAGATCAGGTGGTGCGGGTGTGCGACTGGGCTCACGAATCGGGTTTGCAGACACACCTCGATGGTGCTCGCTTGTTTAATGCTTCGGTGGCCACCGGACTTAGTCTCAAAGAACTGGCAGCTCCGTTTGACTCCGTAAGTGTTTGTTTCAGCAAGGGCTTAGGAGCACCGTTGGGGAGTTGCTTAGCGGGAACTCACGACTTTGTATCAAAGGCCCGTCGGGCTCGGAAGCTTTTTGGGGGTGGGATGCGGCAAGTTGGCGTGGTAGCCTCGGCGGCGATCTACGCCCTGGATCATCACATCGAACGATTGGCGATCGACCATGAGCACGCAAGGATGTTAGCCCAAGCAGTCGGTGAGTTCGATTTCTTGAGCGTCATGGGTGGGGAACCCGAGACGAACATCCTTATTTTTCACGTTTCTCGGGCATGGGGAACCGCTCAAAGTTTCGCGACGGAACTGGAAAAACATGGCATTCGCGTCATGGCTTTCAGTCCGATCGCCATCCGGATGGTAACCCATTTGGATGTATCGACGGATCAGATTCAACGTGCTTGCGAGGTGATACGACGGGTTGCTGGGAAAAATCGGACCGTTTAAAAAGCAACGGATATAGCGGATTGGCAACTTGCAGATGCTGAAACTTGGTCAAGTTTCGGAAATCCGCTGTCTGTTGTTTCGCTTAAGGATTCGATTTGATACAATCCAGGTCGCTTCGGGTGCTGGCGGTTCCCTTCCGCAAGTCGGGAGAGACGGCATCCAGCTAAATCGCTTCGATGATTTTCCCATGACCCTGCTTGTTCCTGTCCTGGTCCTTGCATTATTGGTGCTCGGGTGGATTGCATGGTTGGCTTTTGGCCCAAGGTCGACGCCAATTTTGCATTCTTGCCTCCTTGGCAACCATTCGCTGGACGCTTCTGATCGCGAGTTGCTTGCGAGCGGATTGGGTAGTGTGCCTGATGGCACCAACGCTGAAGAGACAGAGCACCTGCGGAATCGACTCCACGCTTCGAACAGCTCAGCGTCCCCTCTGACGGGAAACGCTCTGCATCTAGAATTGCGACCGGCATTGCATCGTTATGGCACTGCAAGCGGGCAATACAAAGACTAAATCGGGCTTAAGTCTATTCATTCAACCAGGAAGATCACCGAGCGAAGGTAATCGAGATGCATCGCCACCATGCGGTGTGTTTCGCTGAATTTAGAAAGACTCCCTCGCGTGAACATAAGCTTTTCCTCTCTACTAGCACAAACACCTTCGAACTCCGGTGACAATGGTGTGTTGTACGCTTTGGCCGGTTTGATTTTGGGAGCCGTAGCCGTTGCGGTCATTCAAAAATTTCTTGGACAAGATGCCAAAACCCAATCCAAGAGGCTCCTCGAACAGGCTCAACTCGAAGCGGACAACCTTGTCAAAAAATCAGAACTCGAGCAAAAGGAAAAACTCCTCACGTTGCAGAACCAGTTCGAAGTAGATCTCAAGAAGCAGCGTGAGGAGATCCGCGATCGAGAAAGTCAGATCGCATCTCGGGAGCAAACGGTCAGACAGGCGTCAGACGATCTAAAAAAGCAAGAGAAATTTGTTGAATCGAATCAACGCAAAGTAGCTGAGAAACTCGAAGACATCAGCAAGAAATCGGATCAATACAGCAAACTGATCACACAAGTACAATCCGATTTGCAGCGAGTTACCGGGCTTTCGAAAGAAGAAGCCAAAAGACAACTCATGGAACTTCTGGAGAAAGAACTCCAAGGAGAACTCGGATCGGTGCTTCTAAAGCACGAGAAGAAGGTAGCGGAGTCCGCTCAGCAGAAGGCTCAAGATATCTTGCTCACTGCCATGCAAAGATACGCTTCGGCCCAAACCTCCGAAAGCACCACTTCGTCGATCGATATTCCAAACGATGAGATGAAGGGTCGGATTATTGGACGTGAAGGACGAAATATCCGCGCCTTTGAAAAAGCCTCAGGCTGCGATCTGATTATTGATGATACACCGGGAGTCGTGATCGTCAGCGGCTTTGATCCCGTGCGGCGCGAAGTGGCCAGACAGGCGATGGCGAAACTCGTTGCCGATGGTCGAATTCATCCGACAAGGATTGAAGAAGTTATCGCGACAACGGAAAAAGAGATGGATGCCTTCATCCGTCGCAAGGGGGAAGAGGCCGCACAAGAAGTCAATCTTCAGGGACTCGGGGATCGGGTTATCGAGATGCTAGGTCGCTTGCATTTTCGAACTAGCTATTCACAGAACGTTCTAAGACACTCCATCGAAGTCGCATTTCTCTCAGGCATGATGGCTGAGATGGTTGGACTCAATGCCAACACAGCCCGCCGCTGCGGACTCTTGCATGATATTGGAAAAGCAGCCGACCATGAACTCGAAGGAGGACATCCAAAGATCGGTGCCGATCTACTCAAAAGATCCGGGGAAAACGAGCATGTCGTCCATGCTGCTCTTGGCCATCACGATCAATTGACCACCGAGTTCCCTTACACACTTTTGGTCGCAACGGCCGACGCGTGCAGCGCCTCTCGACCTGGAGCCAGACGCGAGTCGCTAGAACGATACGTCAAACGGATGGAAGAACTCGAAACCATTGCGAAAGGTTTCCATGGGGTCGAACAAGCCTTCGCGATCCAAGCCGGCCGAGAGTTGCGTGTGATCGTTAGCTCAAAAGAGACCGATGATGCTACCGCCGCGAAAATCTGCAGAGATATCGCCAAGGCCTTCGAAGAACAATTAACCTACCCAGGTGAAATCAAAGTTACCGTGGTGCGAGAGTCCCGCTTTGTCGAAACTGCACGCTAAGCATCCAGAAACTGTCGATCACTAAAATCGCAGCCGACAGGGCAAGCAAACTCGGGATCCACAGATCCGCAAAAATCAACCACCATAGACCGGCGATACCAAGCAGTTTCCACCAGTTGCGGTTCTGAAACCAAACTTGATAGCGATTCCATATCCAAATCAAGATCGAAAAAACAACAAGTGGAAAGGCCGTCTGTACCAAGCGGTGATCCCAAGGAACCGTGCCCTTGGCTAGAGTCGTTTCACTCGAATCGTATTTTTTGATCGAATGGACTGATGCTTGGGCACTTTGGATAAGCTGTTTGTATTCATCCCGAGTGGTCCAGGGTAAGTTGAATAGGACCTCAGCCGCTTTTCCGAATTCTACGCTAGACATTGTGTCCTTGTCGTCACCATGCATTTCGGCCGATCTCCACATCAATTCTGCCAACTCTTTAGCGCCATATCTCAACCACCTAGAGTCGGACGCATTCGGTGTCGAAGGGATCTGTTGGCTAAGCATACTGACCCAAGCGTTTCGTTCAAATAAAACGCCCGACTGCTTGTTACGACGGTTTGATGGGGTGCTAACAATGAGAATCTCGCCGGGGCTGTGAGTGCCTTGCAATTGGGGTATAGAATCCTGAGATACATTTGCAGATGCTTGTGCGTCGAGCGAAAACCACAAATCCACCTTGGCGTTGGATTCTATAGACGGGCAAAAGACGTCAACTTGGGAGTCCTCTTGTTTGAACGGGAAGTTCTCTCCGTTGATATAGGATTTCGTACAAATCCATCCAACTGGACAGTTCCACTTGAGCCGACCACTGGACAAGAAATCTCTACGGCCTTCAATCCAAATTTCGGAAAGGTACAAGCCGTCTGCAAGTTGAATGTGTTTAGCGAAGCGTTGTTGGTATTCGGATTCTTCTTTCAGCAGCTTCGTTTCCTCAAGGCTCGTTAGAGGCTTGGTCAGCCTCCCCAGGAGCCAATCGTCTTCGGTAATACCGATCGCCATGCGAATAGGCCCATCGAGTTTTTGTGCAATGGGTTGTCGATCTTGTGCAAGCCCAGAGAGGATATCGGGTTCTTGGTAAGCAAGATACAGTTCGCTTGGTTTCCGCCCATTGATTTCGATCTGTTCGAAAAATAGCGGATCCAGTCTGATGGATTGCTCTGGTGTCAGTTCAATCATAAAATCGATCGACTGCGGCTGATCGACCAATGCGGTGGGAACTGGTTCGATTAAAAGAAGTCTGTGATTCCATCGCAGATTCGTAAGTTCAGCAGATGGGTTTTTACTCGTCCAGGACGAAGACAGTTCGCGTGGGATAGACAACTCCAATCCGTACCAATCTCCCGATGCTCTCTGAGGCTGAAATCCTACAATTTGCAAAACTTGCTGGCCCGATTCGGATTGGGAGGATTTGATCAGCAGTGTGCCTTCCCATTTAGGCTCCGCTCTTTGGATACGTATTGATGGACGATGATCATTTCCGTCTTTGGTTTGCAAAAGAACTCGCCCTTCACCCGCTCCTTGCAATCGTTTAGTAGCTTGATTGAAACCATCGTCCAAAATAGTCCATGATGGGTCTGCTGATAACGACATCGGGATGGTGTTAGCCCAACCAGTCGATGCCTTAATCTCAGGCCAATCGAAGCCGAAAGCTTCTGTATCGCCTATTGGCAAACTGGATTTAGACTCAATGGTGAGCTCCCCGATTAAATTGGACTGTCGATCGACAAGAACCTGCAAATAGGATTTTGAATCCTTCACCCACGTTAGAAAGTCCAGTGTTCCACTTGGGGACAGTACGTTTTGAACTTGATATTTGTTTGGGATCTCGAAGAGCAGGGGGGCGCGCTGGCCCAATGAACCATCAAGCTTAATGGTCGTCGTCAGCCTTGTTCGTTGCGATTCCAGATGGACCCGACTGGTTGCGGACAATTGTTGTAATGGCTCTAAGGATTGTCGTCGTAGAACGCCAAATCCACTACTGATGGGAATACGCAGGTTGGTCGTCAGCGGTGGATCCTTCAATTCGGGCCAATCGAGTCGTTCCTTCGAATTGATCGCTGGTATCCAACTGCTGATTCCGTCTAACGTCCAAATCGATCCCGGACTTCGGGAATACCGTAATACACCCTGTCGAACTCGTCGATCCCGGCATTCGGCAAACAAAATATTTCGGATCCCACTATCCCCCATTGGGATCCAAGTTGTAGTGATTACCTTCTTTTGAGTATTCGGACTGATTGTTTCCGATCCGCTGGGCTCAAGATTTCTCCACCGCATGGCATATCGTTTCCTGTCGAGCGTACTGCCGGTACGTACGTCGATCAATTGAGCATCTCCCCATTGGGTACCGATGGGTAACCATTGAGAATCCGATTCGATCTCAATTTCACCGGCAAGCACCATGTTTTGGGGGAACTCGATCACGGTTTTTGCCAGCAGCTGGTCGCTATCTAGAAACAACTCGGTATTCATCGTGGGAACCTCTCCTCCGCTTGGAGAAGAGTCGCTGGGCATGGCAAGGGTTGATGTTCGGTTTGGAGAAGAAGTAGGTGGCTGGAAAAAACCTTCGATACGACTTTTGTTTCCAAGCTGGATAACCACGCGGCCCTGAGCTGGATTGGCTGATCTGCCACATGCGGCAACCGAAATCCACCAAGCACCGTCGGTCTCAACTTCTAAAATCGAATTTGCTACAGGCAGAATGTTCGTGGCAATCCCCCAAACCTTCGCTCCGCGTTTCTCTGTACCTAGTGTTCCAGAAGCGATCGCTAAATTGGTAAAAGCTTGATTCCCAAAGCTTGGACTTGAATCAGCCGCATCAAGACTTCTCATTCGAACTTGCGCATCGATCTGAACCGCACGGCGACCTGCCCGATCGGGAAACCATATCAACTCGGTATCCGTCTTCGTTAATCTCCCTGAGAGAACCTCGATACCATCGACACTAAAGCGGCTCAGTTTCACGGATTCAGAGGGGAAAGGTATTCGTATTGCCTTTCCTACAGCGGAATCACTGATCCAAAATTCGTAGGTGCTAGTCAAGGGTTGGTCAGCATTACCGAAACCGAACGTTCGACTATCCAACCGAAGATTATGTTTGCTCGACGCGAGCAAGCCGACCGAATCGCGTTGTCGCTTTTCCCGGTCATCCTGCTCGATGATCTTGAGCAACTCTTCCGGTACATAAATATTCGTACCCGCAAGTTCACCATCGGGGCTAATTGGGATAAGGATATCAAAAACCCTGGCCGTTGAATCGGCAGGGTCTTGAGACAACCCACGATTGGGTTGAGCAAGTACCATCGAGATCAATCCGAAAGGTAAAAGACTCCAGGCCCAAGTGCTAGAACGATCGGATCTTGCATTCGATGAACTGCTGACCGAAATAGGATGTACGATTTGATAAAGCAGATATAGCAAGGCACCTGAAGCAGTACCTACAAAAATTTGCTGACAAATGGTGCTATAAGGTGTATCGAGCCAAACCGAACCTACCCACAGTGCCATCGCCAAGCCTAGCAATACTTTTGGCCACCGTACGAAAAAGCTCGAAGAGAAGACTGCAGCAAAGACGGTCAGCCAAGCACCCCAGGAGGACTGATCCGAGAGAACCAAAACCATCTCCTGTTTTGCCACGACTTGAAACTCTTCCAAGGAAGTTTTCTTCCAATGGCCCGTAGGAAGAATATCCGACGTCCGAGTACCCGTGTTTGGTCCAAAAACCGACTGTTCGTTTTTGTCCTCCGGCTGAGCTATCGATCCGAGGGTTCTTGAAGTCCAACTCCAGACCGGCCAAATCCCACCACTTAGAGGACGCCCAAAGTGCGGGATCTTTAGAGTTAACGGCTCTGGATACCAGACGGCCAATCGCGAAAACTCGAAACCTTCTTCGCCCAAACGAATATCGGGGATGCTGAATTTCACATTTCGATGAACGCTAGAACTTAGCCACTGCGGGAGAAATTGAAACGAATCTTTCTCAAAAGCTGCTTGCGGACCGACTAGGCGTACGTGAAGCAAAGGTGCTGCACTTTCACTGGCATGATCAATAACAATCTTGGATGATTTCATTGAATCTTCGAACCAAGGGACATTTTGCTTTTGATCTTCATGAACAATAAAACAATCAGTGATTTGCCATCCTTCCGGGTGAAAGATCTTCAGCTCATTCCCTTGGAAATCGGGCAAGACGAGTTTCGTTTGGATCTCGGCAACTTGATGAGCGAAGGAGTCAATCAATAAATCCAAGCTTGTGTCGTATAGATAAACTGAACGGTCTTTGGGTTGATTCGATTCGATGATTTCGAGTCGTGAAGGTTCCTGTTTTTTGTGCTCCTCCGACATTGCTTTTGGTGCAACCTGAATCCATCGGTAGGTGTAACCAGAGTTGTCTTGTTCTATCCCTGCGGTTATTCCTGCACTGCTTTTGAGAACTAAGGGGTCGGTAAGTTTCAATTCGTATGCGGTTCGTTGGGCTTCACGCACCCGTGGAACATCTAATTGCAGGCTCTCCGAATCCACAGGCTCGGAACGAACCGCGACAATAACCCCGAAATCTTCTTTGTCGGACTGATTGATTAGGCTCCGTGTATCGACAACCCATTGGCCGGATTCCGGATCGAAAGAATTGGCAATCGGAAGTCGCTCAGACGACTCATAGTACCAGGTAAAACCGGCTGGCAATTCAATTCGAATTTGCGGCAATTCCATCCAATCCGAGGATAGTTCAAAGCGATGCTCTAGCTTCCATAGGTTGTTTGCGCGACGGACTCGAATGTCTATTGGCATCACCAATTTTTCTTCGATCGACGATACGACCAGAGGTGGTAAGCGGTCTTCACGCGTGCCGAAAACCAATGCCCTTGAAAGCCTCGGCAGAGATTCTCGCTGCCATGGAGTTAGTTCTTGTTCTGGCAGCACCCATTGGGTTGTGCGGCCACGGAAGCTCAATCGGTTGGATGCATCTGGCTCCACGTAAAGGCACCTGCGAACTTTCTGGTTTGATACAGATATCCACGGTAGATTAGATAAGTCTAATTCAGCAGGCGTATCGAGGTTCTTAGATATTTGAAATTCGATCGTGGCGTCGGTCGAACTAACCTTTCGTCCATCGATCTTAATCGTGTTGTTGGATTCATCGAAGCTTGCGATTCCGGATGCCGATTGCGGTTTGACAGTAATTGCTTTTGCATCGATCGTCCAACCGCCGGGTACACTGAGGATTTCACCCACTATGGATCGCGGAGAAGGTAATCTGATGCGAACATTCGCTACGCAACGATTCGAATCAATACGAATCCCCGCGACGGACTCCAGCTCTGTTTGCAATGCTTGCTTCTGAATATCGCATCGAAAGATCGGTGCATTGCGATGCCATGAGAATTCAAAGCGATGAAGACCATCGGAGTTCTTTCGGACCGATTCGAGTTTGCCACGCTCTGGATCAATACCAACAAATCTACCATCGAACTGATCTTGAAGAATTGTCGTTCCTGATACGATGGTTCCGTTTGTGGTTTTTATGGTAGGTATCAAAAAATTCCCAGACGCATCGGTTTGGAGTTGATTGATGGAGGTTAAAAATTCGGCAGTCATCCTCAGCCTTGCCCCGGTTCCGATTGAAGCGCTGGGAGACGATTCAGGGACGCTCACGATCATTCTTTTATCATCGAGCGCAATTGCTGTCTCTCGATCATTGATCGCAATGGATCGTACCTTTACCCCCTCTGGTAATTCCAATTGGATGCCTTGTCCGGCACCCGATGTTTCATTCCACTCCCATTCGCCGATGATTCTCATCTCTTGCGCATGGACCGAATACTGCATCGTTTGCTTAGAGAACAATCGATCGATGCCCCATTCCTTTGGCAAATCGAGCAGTTGCCCACGCGAGGAGCCTTGACCAAGATCAATCGTAAATGAAATGATCTCTTGACCGCTGATTTCCAACAACCAATACCTACTTCCAACGGTTGTTCCGAGCGAAGTTCCTAGCAAAGGGTTTTGATCGGGCCAGGATCCTAGTCTCCTAACGGCCGACTCCCATCCATCGAGTTCCCTGACGACCACGCTGGCGTTATCTATTTTTGCAGACCTTGGAAGGAGCAATACCAAACAACCGTCAACCGTCTTAGGAATTTGGGCTTCGTAATTCAGTTGATTCGGAGCGCTACCGCTTGAGGCCCGTAGCGACCAGCGAACCCAAGTTTCATTGCTACTTTTTTGAACATAAGGTTGTCCGCTTGAATCATACAACCAAGTCGGTGAGCTGTTGGCTAAGGTGTTTCCTGGATTGAGGTCCGTTTCGCCGATTCGATCATTACTCGGTTTGACTTGACCGGACGCTTTTTGGGAATTCGATTCCTCGAGGATATTTTCAATCGCAAGATTCCATGGCTTTAATCGCTCTCGGGCTTGAAGATCCGTCCCCCCTGTGTAGGGTCGATCCGTCGATGGTTCCCAAACTAGTTTTGTTCTTTCCGATAATAGATCTGCCCCTATCAACTGAGCCACAGCGTGGAGCGAGTATAAGCTTTGCTTTGAACTCCCTAACGGATCCATCGACTCGGTATTGCGTCGGACAATCCGTTCAAGGGCTGCTGGAAGTTTGTCGATCTCAAGGGGTCTGAGATTATCGAGTTGCGACTCGGGCAGATCCGATTGCGGAACGAATATTCGACGAAAGGGCCTCTCGACGATCGGTTGTTCTGAAGCTTGCTCATTGCTACCGATTTCCTGTGCGAAAATCGATCCCAGCGAAGCGAGAATAATCGCCAGTAGAACGAGGGAAAATCTTCTCATCGAGAATCCCTTGTTTTCACGGTTACTGTCGACTTCAGAGCAGATGCGTCGCCGATAGACCTTTTTTGATTCCTACCACTTGCGTTGGCTTTCGCATTGATATTCGGCGACGTGTATTGCCTAGATACAAAGATGCTCCTTCTTCGAGCTCTCCGATCCATCAACCATCGGACAATCGAATAGAGTACAGCAAGCCCGACGGAAGCTACGGCTGCCTGCAGCACAAGAAGCGATATATCCCAAGCGATCTGAGAAAAGATAAAGAACGCCGCGAGCAAGCACGCCCAAAACCAAGGCCAGCGAATCCATCGATTGTCTTTCATCACCGTTGCCAAACATAAAACCAGGATCGATACCGGTAGCCATATGATAGCGCTGGGCACAAATCTCGCTTCGAGCGGTTGGCTAGAGGCGATGCTTGTAAGATCGTATTGATTGACCTGAAGTGCCAAAATCGGTTGCTTTGTGGCACCAAACCGCTGTTCGATCTGTTCTTGGCTTGTCTCTCCGACCCGACGTAGCACCAAGTCTCGCCACGTCCACCGGTACATAGGTAAAGCGTTTTGAGTACTCGATACAAGATGCTCAGTTCTTGGAACGATAATCTGCCATATCAACGGTGAGTTCGAAGGATTTGGCGCAAATCTTGGACCGATAGGCTGAACCCTGCGAAACCATCCTTTAGCTACCGTCTGAGTGGTAAAGACCTCTAAAACATGAGTTGTGAATTCATTGGAAGCATTCGAATCTGGGATGTAAATGATTGCCCAACCCTTTTCCTCTTGATCTTCGCGGATGTTAGCCCGTTGTCCATCGAGCATCCATTCTGCTTCACGAATCATCGTACCTGATGCCGGTACTCTGATTGTTTTTTGCGCAGTATGAAAGCGAACAACATAGCGATCTCTTTGCTCAAGTGCATTGACAATTGTTTGTATCCACTCGCCATCTATTTTGATTTCGGGACTTCGTTGGTTGGTTCGACGCACGGCCGTTACTGCAACTCGAGGTGCACTTGGATCGACTACGATATAGCCTTGGCTCGACTCAGTGAGTGGAACCAAACTCAATGAATCAGAATCGAGCATGCGAACAGACATGGCCTCGACCAAGACTTGTTCGTTTGGTCTGGCAGAATCAAGGATTGCTAGGTTTAAACCCAGTGCGAACTGCTGATCCGGTTTCTTTAGCGATGATTCCTCAGCGAGATACTTTACCTCCAAAAGGAAGTCTAAGCGGTTGCTCCCATCGATAGCTACCTCGGGTATGCTCAATTTGGCCCAACGGTATCCAGAGGCAAGAGAAGCATCGGGCGCAAGCCACTCGAATGGAACAGCAGTGCTGTCCATTTGAACTGACAAATCAGAAATCGCCTGCTCATTTTTGGATGAGTTAGGATCGATTGGAAGCCCAATCCTAAGAGAAGTAGGACGACTTCCCAAACACCTACAATCCCACCGAAGATCCCATCGAATCGAATCGCGGGTCGGTGTCGCGTTTGCCGAAAGGTTCGAAGTGACGAACGAGCCTTTTCTGTTTCTTGTACCTACCCACCTGCTGACGCTCGACGAATCGGCGATCAGATACTGTAGCATGAATGGCGTTGGTCCAGATCCACCAGAGAATACTTGCTTCTGAAGAATACGATCTAGCGATGTTTCGACGACTGCAACACACGCATCGGGTTGCGCTGTGAGTCGGTAAGGCCAACTGTAAACAAGTAAACTACCAGGTGCGGTTCGGTAGACTCTCTGTTGGGACTCTTGGGAGAGCCAAGAAAGTCTCGGTAAAGTCAAACTCAGCTCGTTCGATTGGTTCGAAATAGACCGGCTAAGTAGATACTCAATTTTCCAAGTCGATGTGGATTCCTTTTTATCCGTCGAATTAGCTAGAATCTCAAGAGGATTTCCGAGGTTAAGCCCTACGGAATTGCCCTCGCTAGGTCTGTCGCTTCGATTCGCTTCCGTTGCGATGGACCGGTTTTTCGCACTACTGCGAATCCAAAGGTTTGCGTTTATCGGTAACGACCACCCCCCCTGTGAGTTCTCTGAGGGTGACTTACCAGCTTCATTGATGGAATCCAATGGAACATCAATATCCGACGGGTACAGGGCCACTCGTTCCGGTTTCCAGCCCTCTGCCTCCAACTGCAAAAGAGGTAACTGAATCGGATCGCTTCCAAACTCGATCGTACCACGTAGAACCAACTGATTTTCACGTACCTCGATCCTCTGCTGGGAGATGATTCTGGGTTGATCGGCTACCGTGGTCCATTGTGTTGAGATCCCCGCCTCTTGACCATCAAATTGAAAAGTGTAAACAATCGATTCGCTCCCATCGGCAGCTTGAGATTGCCGAATCAATTGAACATTCCCTATGGGATTCCAATCGATCGAATTGATCCGAGGTACAGCAAACTCAATGCTCCCGTTGTGTCGATCAACGCCCTCGAACTTCGGAGCTTCGAAGCGAACCTGTAAATCAGTGGGTAATCGTGTCAACTCCCACTCAAGATTCAAATCCAGTTCGCTTCGGCTATAACCTTCATCAATCTCGATCCACCAAAAATCAGACGGATTGTCTCGAACAAGAGTCGGAGGGTCTGGCGTGCCAGGGACAATCGCTGAAGACCCCTGTTTATCCGAAGTGCTTCCAATAAAATCCCTAATCAGACGGTAGTTTGAAAAAACGATCCTATCGGAGTTGGCTTCCCGCAATACCCCTTGTCGAGGTAGCGCCCAACGGAGTCGTTTACCTCCAAGTTTGACTGGGCCACGTATCGAAATCGCCGAATCGGCTCGCCAACGGTTTGCATCTCCAGCAGGTGAGAATTTTGTTTGACTGCGAACTTCGACGGCTGCAATCGCATCTCGATTCGTCTTGCGATTCCAAGTCAGATTGATCGAATTTGAGGAGGTTCGGACAATGGCGACAGAATGCTCGCCTTGAACCTGCAATGGCTCGACTACCTCGTTGCCTCCTCCGGTTGCATTCAAGTCCCACTCCCCCTTTGGCAGCTTCAGCTTAATGACCGTCGCAGCCGGTGGCAGATCAAGCCGCAGGGTATTGCCACTTGGAGTCGTCACGAACTTGCAAACCGCATCGACAGCGAGCTTTCTTTGAAGCGATTTTCCTGGCCCCACACGCCAAAGATAACCGTTAGCCTGAGCCGTAGCCGAGATGCTCTCAATTCCATCGTAAGCTGACTGTGAGCCGGACTCGTCTGGCTTCGGCGAACCCTCAGCCCCTTCTTTACTGGCCGGAATCCATTGCAGTTGGCTCAATGCAATCGGGATCGTCCAAGTGGTTCTGTTCGCTTTTTTTAACGCGATCATTCCTCGAACTTGTACTTTGGCATAGTCCGATACCGGCTCTATCAATAGATCCAATTGATTCAAACTCGGTGTAGCACTAAGCCCTTCACCGCCGAGTTCGGTCTCCATCAAAAGGCGCTCGAATTCTTCGTATCTTGCACGTGGGACGAGAATCTCTTCCCCCTTGCTGTTTCTCATGTACATCAAATCAGGCAACACCCCAGGGCCAACAACCCTAGGCAAGTTCTCCGGTGGCATCATGCTACCGGAAGGTGTAGTTGTGGGATCCTGAGCGCTCAATCGATGCATCGCATCGAGCGGTAAAAATGAGATCCAAAACCCAATCAAGACGTAAAGAAGTTGACTTGATGCAACCAGGCCCATAAGGCGCAACAACACAAATAGCCTTCCGCCTGTAAGGCAAGCGTGCCGATCTTGATCCCAAGCCACCTTGTTCGGCCTCGGGGCAAACATTCTTTCGCGTCCTTTATGTGACACTCAAACTTCCCGTGATTCGTGTTAGGTTCCGCAGATCCCAGCGATCCTCCTGAAACCTATTTTAGGCATCCGGCTCCCATGCCACGGCTATTTTAGCCGATTATTGGTTTGGCCCACGCTATCCGAGCCTTGTACCTCACAAATAAACGACAGAACCGGTACTACCGGAACTCTTGCGGTTCAGTCTAAGTTATAATGCTATCGAGGTTAAAAACCCAATCTTATTTCCAATCCCCTGGCTCCACAGAGAGTCTTGGCCCATGCGGCGGTTGATCCCATTTTTTTTAGCATCGATTCACAACGGTTTCACACGTTTCGCAACGCTGGCGATCGTATTCTTTGCAATCTGGAATCCTTACTCGTGCCTTAGCCAGGGAACCTTGCAAGCCCAAGAGCCCCTGACGCTTTCCACCGTCGATTTCGTTCGAGATGTACGCCCGATCTTTGAGAATCACTGCTATGGGTGCCACGGAAAGGACAAACAGAAATCCGGCTTTCGCTTGGACATCAAGTCTCGCGCCCTGCACGGCGGAGACAATTATGGACCCTTGATCGATCCGGCAACACCCGGCAAAAGCCCTATTCTCGATTGGGTATCGAATCCCAACCCATCCGAGCGAATGCCCCCGATTGATTCAGGATACCCGGCCTTATCAACCGACCAGGTTGAAAAGCTTAAAGCTTGGATCCAAGCCGGTGCTCCGTGGCCCGATGGAATAGATACGACTGAACTACCAGACCCGAAAAATCACTGGAGTTTCAAACCTCTCAACAAGGAGCATTCCACGTTATCGATCGATGATCTTGTTGCAGAAAAACTCAAGCGTAGCGGCTTAGATTTTTCTCCTATGGCCACTGCGATTCAGTGGCTGCGCCGAATTTCTTTCGATTTGCATGGCCTGCCGCCAGATCCAGAGCTAGCCAAGTGGTTTTCGAGCCATCACGACCAACCCAATGCTTACGAGCGCGTCGTCGATGAGCTTTTAGCCTCACCGAGGTATGCGGAGCGTTGGGCTCAGCATTGGCTCGACGTGGTGCGTTATGCAGATACCCATGGATTTGAGGTCAACACGGAACGACCGCACGCCTGGCACTATCGCGACTATGTGATTCAAGCCCTTGATAACGATCTGCCCTTCAAGGAGTTCATACGTCAACAAATCGCTGGAGACGGACTTGGACAAGACACCGCGACGGGTTTTCTAATCACCGCATCGGTGTTGCTGCCTGGACAAATTGGTGCCGATGAACCCAGCAAACGACTTGCACGACAGGACGCTATCGATGAAATCGTGGTCAACATCGGCCAATCCTTTCTGGGCTTGAGTATCGGTTGCGCTCGTTGTCACGATCATAAATTCGATCCAATTACTCAAGAGGATTACTATGCGATGCAAGCCTTTGTCGCTGGTGTTGAGTACGAAGACCGCATCGTCGATACGCCTTGGGCTAATGAACAGAAAACACTCCAAGAGCTGATCGACAAGGAACTCCATGCGATCGATCAGCAGCTTCGAAAATACGAACCGGTCGCACGTCCACAGTCTGCCCCTGCTGATGTACCGAATTCTATCGAGAACATCGTCAGGTTCGATCCAAAGCCCGCACGATTTGTAAAGCTAGAGATTTGGGATGCAAACTTGCACCCGACACTCGGTCTGATCGAACCTTGTATCGATGAGCTGGAGGTCTGGACTCTCGGCAATGATGCTAAAAACGTTGCCCTCGCAAACTATGGAACTAAAGCGACAGCTTCGGGAAGTCGCGAATCCCAAATTCATAAACTCCAACACATCCATGATGGGATCACCGGTAACTCTTCGAGCTGGATGAGCGATCAATCCGGCCGAGGCTGGGTATTGCTCGAACTGTCGAACGTAGAAACGATTTCCAAAATTGTCTGGGGGCGAGACCGACTCGGTCAATTCAACGACCGAACCGCAACGGCTTATCGAATCCAAATCGGAACAGATCCCAATCAACTCGAAGACATCCAAAAGGTCTTACCCCAAAGACCGGTCGTCCAACCGACAATGAACTTCGAGCGTATTACCCCTACGAAAACCAATAGCCTCCGATTTACCATTCTTGAAACAAGCAACCTAGAACCATGCATCGATGAGCTTGAGATCTTTAACGTATTTGGCGAAAATGTGGCTTTGGCGAACTATGGGACAAAGGTCACGTCGACGGGGGATTCGGTAAGTCCCAATAGGCATGAACTGCGATTTATCAACGATGGCTTGTATGGAAACAGCCATAGTTGGATGTCAGACACCATCGGAAAAGGTTGCTTGACGTTCGAATTTGCAAATCAGCAGAATATTGAAAGCATCGTCTGGGGGAGAGATCGCGAAGGTACTTATCAAGATCGACTCGCTATTCGATACCGCATCGAAACACTCGATTCGAATGGAACCTGGAGAATCGTCGCCGACGACTCTGACAGATCCGTGTACCCGACAGACCCAGCAACACCAAAACCCCACACCCATTCGAATGTTGCCACCTACGGACTCTCAGACGTCGAATTCAAAGCGGTTACCGAGTTGGAAAACAGGCGCAAAGAACTCCAAGCCAAGCGTCGAACGAGCCAGGAGAATCAAAAAGCCTTTGCGGGAAAGTTTCGAACTCCCGATCCGATCCATCTTTTGCATCGCGGGGATCCCGAGCAACCCAGACAATCCATCGCACCTGCCATTCCCTCCTTTTTTGGTTCTATCCAGCTTGATCCCTCAGCATCGGATAAGCAACGTAGACTAGCGATCGCCGATTGGATAGCGTCTGACACCAATCCGCTTACTCCTCGCGTCATTGCGAATCGGATCTGGCAAGGGCATTTCGGAATTGGTTTGGTCGAGACATCCAACGACTTTGGACTCAATGGAACCCCACCGACAAACCCGGAACTGCTCGATTGGCTCGCCGTGCGATTGATCGAAAGTAATTGGTCGCTTAAATCTCTTCATCGACTGATCGTCCTTTCTCGCACCTATCGCCAAGTAGCCCAAAGCAACCAGGCCGGGAACTCAACGGATGCCGATGCTCGATTGCTTTGGAGGTATCCGAGACGACGACTTGAAGCTGAGTCATTGCGGGATTCGATTCTTTTCGTCAGCGGTCAGCTCAGCCTCACCATGTACGGACGTGGATTTGATCTTTACCAACAGAGGGGCGGTTTGAGCGGCTTTACACCCATCGAAAAATTTCAGGCCGAAGGGCTGAAACGAATGATCTATGCCCACAAGATTCGCAGAGAGCGAGACCCTGTTTTCGGCGCCTTTGATTGTCCCGATGCGGGGCAAAGCACGAGCCTACGACGCACCTCGACGACTCCGATTCAAGCGTTGAACCTGTTGAACAGTCGTTTCACGCTCGAACAATCTGCTGCACTGGCGGATTTGCTTCGGAAGAGTGTTGATGCCGATCCAAAGTCACTGATCGATGCGGCTTACCAACGCTGCTTGCTCCGCCATGCGACCCCCGAAGAGATCGACGATGCCTTGCCGGTTGTCCAGCAATTCGGGATCGAATACCTTTGCCGTGCGTTGTTCAATTGCAATGAATTTGTCTTTTTCCCCTGATGAAATGCAGGACTTAAGTGCATCCGTTACTTAATCGAAAAAACTTTCTTACCCAAGCCTCGACGGCCTTAGGCTCGATCGCATTGACAAGCCTCCTGAGCAGCGATCGACTGCTTGCAAGCGGCAAATCATCAGAATCTGCAGTTCAGATAGATCCCGCTAACCCTTACGCGCCCCGAGCTCCGCATTTCCAAGCCAAGGCCAAGAATGTTTTAGTGATCTTTTGTGCCGGTGCTGTCAGCCAACTGGAAACATGGGATTACAAGCCCAAGTTGATCGAGTGGGATGATCGACCCTTGCCCGGTGGGCCTTCGGTGACCTTTCAAGGGCCGGCTGGAAATCTCGCTAGACCGCAATACACGTTCCGTCAGCGAGGGCAAAGTGGCAAGTTTGTCAGTGATCTACTCCCGCATCTGGCCGACCTTACCGACGATATTGCCTTTGTCCATTCGCTCACTAGCAAATCCAATACTCACGGCCCCGCTGAGAATTTTCTCTCAACAGGGTTTAATCTCGATGGTTTTCCAAGCCTGGGCGCCTGGGTGACCTATGCGTTGGGCAGCCAATGCGAAAACCTGCCTGCCTATGTTGCGATCCCCGATCCCCGGGGGGTACCTCAGAACGGTTCGAATAATTGGGGACCCGGTTTCCTACCCGCCGCATTCCAAGGCACAACCTTTTCTGCCAGCGATCCAGTACGGCATCTAAAGGTTGCTGATTCGAATCAGAACGCGGAAGCTGCTACTCGCAAATTATTAGAGAAAATCCAACGCCGACATCTCGATCAGTTTCCCGATGATGCGCAGTTGGCAGCCAGAATAGCAAGCTACGAACTGGCCGCAAGAATGCAACTGAGTGTTCCAAAGATCACCGATATCGACCGCGAGCCAGCTCATGTGCTGAAAGCTTATGGTGCAGACGATTCGTCCAACAAAGAGAAAGCGGCTTTCGCCCGTAATTGCATCCTTGCCAGACGCCTAATTCAAAGCGGTGTTCGCTTCGTTCAGTTGTTCAATGGTGCCTACGCTAGTGCAGGCAAGCTCAATTGGGATGGCCATAATGATTTAAAAAACCAATACGATGTCCACGCAGCGATTATGGATCAGCCTGTTGCCGCATTGATTCGAGATCTAAAAGCGTCAGGTTTGCTCGATGAGACACTTGTGGTTTGGTGTACCGAGTTTGGAAGGATGCCGTTTTTCCAAAAGGGTGCAAAAGGACGAGATCATAATCCCGACGGGTTTACCTGTTGGATGACAGGGGCTGGCATTCGAGGAGGCGTTAGCCACGGTCAAACCGACGAACTAGGTGTTAAGGCGATCGAGGATATACACCCATTATACGATTTCAACGCAACCATCCTCCATTTGCTAGGCTTGGATCACGAACGTTTGACTTATCAGCACAACGGAATCCAACGGCGATTGACCAACGTGGAAGGTGCCGTCATCCAACCGATTTTACGATGAGCAAACGCTCTCGGCGCATGAACTCTCATTATCAAAACAATGACCTTGAAATGGTCGTGCGATCATTGCTAAGCTAGCGAATTATGACCCGGATTGATCGTTATTTGATGGTTCTGTTTTTTCGCGTTTTCCTGGTTTGCTTTATCACGCTAGCCGGTCTGTTGGTCATTGCGCAGATATTTACGAACCTCGATGAACTCCTCGAATACGGTCGGATCCGAGGGAGTCTGCCACTGGCCCTTGCCGAATACTTCGGTCCGGTTCTGCTGACGATCTTCGATCGCACTTGTGGTTTGACAGCATTGCTTTCTATGCTGTTTGTGGTCGCATGGCTGTATCGAACCAACGAATGGACTGCCATGCTCGCTGCAGGGATCAGCAAGGCCCGTATTATCCGTCCTATTTTGATCGTATGTGCATCGGTCATCACACTGAGTGCCGTTTCCAGGGAAATTTGGATCCCCAAGTACAGCCACATCCTGACTCGTACCCCTCAGGATCTCCAGGGAACAGAGCGAGTCCTTCCGATCCGGCCGACTGAGGACAGTGAGTTCGGACTATTGATTGCTGGCAAAAGCATTGTGGAGCAATCGCGGACGATCCGAAATCCGGTTTTTGTGCTTTTCGGACCCGCATCCAAACTGGTTGGCCAAATCCAAGCAGAAACGGCCGAGTATCAAGCCGGCGAAGCTACGAAACCAGCGGGCTATCTTTTATCGGGATTGGGCAGTCCGAAATTCCTGACTCAGCCCTCGGTAAGCGTCGATGGGATCGACTACCTGAGACTCCCTTCCGATACGCCTTGGTTGGCCTCCGACACATGTTTTGTCCCCAGCAGCGTCGAGTTCGATATGCTTCGGGGAAGTTCAGCGAAACAGTTTGCATCGACTGCGGACTTGGTGTGGCGTGCTCGCAACCAAGGTGATTACTATGGCGACGATCTCCAAATGCTCATCCACCAACGATTTTTACAGCCGCTGACCGATGCAACCCAATTGCTCTTAGGGCTCCCCTTCGTCTTGACCAGTCGTCGTCGCAACATTGTGCAACTGACCATCGCTTGCGTGCTGACTTATGGCCTATTTTTTGGAGTCACCACCGCATCAGCCATGCTTTGCGGTTCGAGTCATTTGCTCACACCAGCAGTGGTGACATGGATTCCACTGTTATTCTTCGCTCCTTTTGCCTACGCGCGAACTAGGCAAACGCTCATGGAGTAAAGCACACATTTCGATCAGACATCGCAGAGCAATACGGCTTCTTTGAGGCCTGCATAAGCGTCTCGAGTTGGGATGAATTCCTGTCCAACATATCCACTGTATCCAAGCTTATGCAGCTTGCGCATGATCGGTGGGAAGTTGATTTCTTGTTGATCGTCAAGTTCATTGCGTCCAGGATTTCCAGCGACGTGAACGTGGCCGATAATGTCGATGTGTTCATCGAGTCTTCTCATCACGTCCCCGTGCATGATTTGAACATGGTAAACATCAAATAGCATTTTCACTCGCTCGCTACCGACCGAGCGAACGATCTGAGCAACCAGATCGATGTCATCTCCTTGATATCCGGGATGGCCTTTCATCGGATGGCTTCCATCTCGGGTATTGAGATGTTCTAAGCAGATCGTGACCTTGGATCTCTCTGCAAGGCTTGCAAGCTGCTTAAGACCTGCGACGCAGTTTTCGATGCACTCTTGTTTCGAAATCTCTCCGCTGTTGGGATCCTCGGCATCTCGCCATTTGTACCCGGTAAAGGCGATGACGTTAGGAAAACCGGCTGCCGATGTCGTTTCGATCGCTTGGGTCATGCAATCGATGACCTGAGGATGATAAGCCTTGTTGTTGAGTCCTTTGACAAAAGGCGCACCGGGCATACCGTTAGGTGCTAGAGCACAAACGATGTTATGTTTTTTGAGCGTATCCCAGTCCTCGAAGGGGACAATCTCGACGGCATCGCAACCAAGTTCCCGCGTGACCTCGCAGAGTCGATCGATCGACCATTGGTCTCCGCAAGCTTGATAGCACCAACCAACAATCGATTGACGGATATTTTTCTTCAGTGTCAGCATCGCTACTCTTCAGGGGTTAGAATACAGAATCCGAAACGGGGGACTTCTGCCCGCACATTATTCATAATGCTCACCAGGGTGCAACATGTTGACGATTTTAGGATCGGGACTACCGGGACGTACGACGCCTACGCGTCGAGGCATCCTAAAGGCTGGTGGAGCGGGATTGCTCGGAATCGGCATGCAGGAAGTCATGAAACTGGAATCCCTTGCAAATTCTGAACAAGGCATGATCGCTAAATGCAAATCCGTGATCTTCCTTTTCCTCTTTGGAGGGCCAAGCCAGCTTGAAACCTTCGATATGAAGCCAGAAGCCCCAGAGAAAATCCGGGGCCCCTATCGACCTATTTCCTCTAAAAATCCTGAACTAAGAATCTGCGAACACCTGCCGAACATGGCGCAGATTGCCGACAAATACGCTGTGATAAGAACCATGTCGCACACGTTCAACGATCACAGTGGAGGTGCACATTATCTGCAGACAGGCAAACGTTGGCACGTGCCGATCGGAGGAGGATTCGCTCCGACGCCAAAAGACTGGCCATCGATGGGCTCGATCGTCGAGTTTGTCGATCAACAGCGTTTGGGGCTCGAGCAACAATTGCCCAGCTACATGGTGATTCCTAATTCTCTCGGGAGGCTACAGGAAGACGGACAATATCCGCGTCCGGGCGAGCATGCCGGGTGGCTTGGACAACGCTACAATCCATTAACGACGCGCATTGACAAAAAATCCAAAGAGGACAACCCCTACTGGCGCGACTGTAGCGACCAGGAACTTAGCTACCGCATCTCAGGACTTGATCCGCGCGAAGGATTGGTTCTTGATCGCATGCAGGCTCGGCAATCACTACTTAGCCAACTCAATCGGCAAATAATAAAAGTGGATCGGACCATGGAATCCGATCTAGATATATTCCGCCAACGCGCTTTTGCTCTTGCGACATCGAATGCCACAAGAAATGCTTTGGACATACGTCAGGAGCCCGATGGAATCCGAGATCGATACGGAAGGCACTTGTTCGGCCAGTCAACGTTAATGGCAAGAAGACTGATCGAAGCGGGGATACGTTTCGTCACTGTCCAATACGACTGCGTCGATGGATATAGCTGGGATTCGCACCGCAACAGCGATGATGTCGGAAAGCATCTTCTCCCGACCTTTGATCAAGCTTGCTCGGCACTGATACTCGACCTGGAACAACGCGGGATGCTAGAGGAAACGTTGGTCATCGCGATAGGCGAGATGGGACGCACGCCAACTGCGAATGCACAATGGGGACGTGACCACTGGAGCACGCTTTTCCCAGCAGTGATAGCAGGTGGCAAAGTACGAGGTGGGAATCTCATCGGTAAATCGGACAAGGATGCCGCTTATCCAATCGAGCGACCTGTATCTCCAGAGGATCTAGCCGCGACGATTTACTATGCTCTTGGTATTGATCCAGAAATGCGAGTGATGGACTTCCAAAATCGACCTACGGCAATCGTTGACGGCGGTCGTCCGGTATTGGAACTTTGGAGTTAGCTTGCCTCTAGGGCCTCGTCTGCGCGTCGGCTGCCGCAGCGATCATCCAATCAAGTACGGCTTCGGACGTCGGTGTTTTGAGCCTATCTTTTCGCGAGAACCCACGCTCGCTGGTGCTGATGAACTTTCCAAGCCGGAACAAGCCCACGTCTGAGTCGAGTTGCTGGGTCTGGTTCCCCTTGGGTTTGTTCATCACAAATTCCACGGCCCAACGCGCCGCCTCTTTCGCATTCCTGCGAACCACAACGCCACGAAACGAACCACTTTGCACGTAATACTTTGGCATCCGTTTTCAACTTCTAGTTGTGCGAAAACCCGAACTCAAGACGGCCACCGAGAAGGCCTCGGAAAAGACCGCCCTGCTAAGGAATTTCGACAGCCGCTGTGACACCTGAGGTCACAACTCCCGTGCTACTGGGAAGAAATCCGGATTTTTCGGCTGCCACCGCTACCTTAGGACCACGCGAGGTTACTTCGTCTCGTGGGCTTTCTGAACTGCTGTTTTCTTCGTGGTCGCACCGGAAAGCCTCTAGTTGGCTGTGTATCGCATCGAGAAGTTCGGTCAACTGGGCTAGCACTAAAAGACTTTCACCTTCTTGCTGCTTTCCGATAAACTCTAGGCCCCCAAAGCTCTCGCCACCGAGTATTAGCGGAAATTTTAGACTCCATCGCCTTGCGCCTTCAGGCAACTCAGCCTTTTGCCACTCGGCATGGTACCCTTCGTGGAGCCAAGGCATATTCAAATCCATTTCGATACGACTGAGCCCATGCTTTTCAGCAAATTCCACTAAAGTTTGCCAAATCACATCCCAGTTTCTGGTTCCTTGTAGATGAACAGATTCTTGATGAACAAAGGAATCAATGCAATCGGGTCGGATAAACAGCGAGGTGCAAAATCCTTCGATCCGATGGTACATGAGTTTCAACTCGGCAAATCCGAACAGCTTGAAAACAACCAAAGCACCAATCGAAAAAGCCATGGTTGCTAAGGAAATCCAATCGGAACCAAGCAACACACCGGCAACGGCTCCACTGGCAGTCAGGAAAGAGAACAAGGTGATGATGCCTACGAGTGCACGGTCTTGGAACCCTCGTCGGATCAAGTGGTGGTGAAGGTGCCCGCGATCGACGGAAAAAAGACTCCGTCCGGTTAGCTTCCGCCTTACGACGGCCATCGATGAATCAAAAATCGGAATCGCCATAAGTACCAACGGGATGGTAATCGACATCGACGAGTCCTTGGAGAACCACGATCGCATCGTTAAGACCCCAAGGAATAATCCGATTAGCATGCTGCCGTTGTCGCCAAGAAACACGCTAGCCGGCGGCAGGTTGTACACAAGAAAACCTACAAGTGCACCTGCCAATGAAGCGGCGATGATCGCCTCCATGTGGTTCCCAGTGTAGGAACTGATGATCGCTACGGCCGCAAAAGCAATCCATCCGACCGTTGGACAAACACCATCGGCACCATCGATCAAATTGATCGAATTGATACACAAGAGCAACCACATCAACGTCACAGGCCAAGCAATCAGACCTAAATCGATCGGATAGCCAAAGATTTGAATCGTGTCGATCGAAAAGCCAAAAGAGATAATCCCCAAGCAGATCAAAATTTGAAGGGCCAGTTTCTGCTTGCCTAACATCCCATACTTGTCGTCGATCAATCCCAAAATCGTGATCGCTACAGCACCGATCCCAAGGGAGATCGCCTGGGAGGATTTCTGTACCAAATGGATTGATTGACCTGGGAATATTAAGAAAGCAAGAGAAACGCTCAGCAAGAGCGTTGCAAGCAACACAATCCCGCCACATCGAGCGACGGGCTGCAAATGCAATTTGCGACGACGATCCGGGTAGTCCACTAACCCGAACCTCAGCGCGTAATGCCTAACGAATGGAGTCAAAGCGATCGAGATTCCCAAGCCAACCAGGGAGGCGACAAGAGGCAGAATCAGCGGTGGAAGAGTCGGAGGCACAGTACCTTAGTAGGACTAAAACGAGTTTCCTTCATTCACAATTTCGATCAGCGCATCCAGTCTGAAGCGTCAATACCGACCCCTATATCCTTGTTCAGCAACGGCGTGTTGGCTAGTCACAACGACAAACTTTCCGGCTAAAATCCAGATCGGTCGCGTCGCCCAAAGGTAACCAAAAATCGGAGTCTTTCATGCGGACATCTTTCGAACCCACCCATTGGATAGCGGTTCTTGTAATTTTACTCCTTGGGCCAACAACATCGATTGCGCAAAAAAACGATCAAATCCTCAACAAAATCAAACCCCAATGGATTCAGGACAAGGGATTTTGGTACTCCAAATCCAGCCCAACAGGACAGCGACAATTTGTCTGGGTTGAACCATCCAAGAAAATAATTCTGCGAGCCGAATCGCTTGACGAACTGCAGAAACTTGCTGGTTTTCCCCTGACCCAACAATCCTCCTCCGGACGCATCGATCCTTCTGAAACGCTCGATGAAGCCCGCATCGACATCGAAATCAAAAATCTCACGGACAAAGAAGTTGAGTTCTTTTGGATCGATTTCCAAGGCGTCCCTCGCAGTTATGGCAAGCTCTCACCAAACCAATCCCGCAAACAATCGACCTTTGCCGGGCACTCTTGGGCTGCGAGTTTCGATGGCAAGAAACCGATATGGTCCTCCGTGGCTTCCTCCCAAGGCCAACTGCTAGAAATCCAAAGCATGAATATCGAGTCTGATTCGCTATTCCCGAATCGCAACGGGCGCCGTAGAGCCAACCGCAATTCCGGCGATGCAACCGATGGAACGATTCCACAGGGACGATTCAAGGTAGAGCGGGACCAATATCAAATCCGTTTCCTCTCAGATTCAGGCCAGATCGTTCTCGATACTGCAAATCTTGGCCAAGCGATGGGTAGCGAGACGATCCGTTACGATCAACCGATCTACTGGTCCTCGGATCATCGTTTTGCCATGACCCTGCAAACCGAACAAGGAGATCATCGAGAAATAACGCTTGTGGAATCCTCGCCCCGCGACCAATTGCAGCCCAAGACGAAAACCATTCGGTACGACAAACCAGGAGACAAGCTCGATCGTCCAATCCCCCGACTCTTCGACTTAAATACCGGGACTCTCGTTCCTCTCGATAACTCCCTTTTCAATAATCCATGGTCGATCGAACAGATCCGATGGGATGCTAAAAACAATCGATTTATATTCTTTTACAACCAGCGTGGGCATCAAGTCATAAGGCTCATCGCTGTCGACCCTACGACAGGATTGGTCAGTTCGCTGATCGAGGAAGCCAGCCCGACCTACATCGACTATGCCGCCAAGGCCTATAGGGAATGGATCTTGGACAATCGTCAGATTCTATGGGGGAGTGAAAGAGATGGATGGTATCATTTGTATCGCTATTCGGTGGATGATGGCGAGCTTATCAATCAAGTCACCAGCGGCGAATGGGTAGTACGATCCATCGAAAAAATCGACACTGCGAAACAGCAGATTTGGTTTTATGCAGGCGGAATCGCCCACGGTCAGGATCCCTATCATCGCCATCTATGCCGAGTCGATTTCGACGGCCAAAATCTGACCCAACTCACGCAAGGCGACGGCGACCATACCGTCAATTTTTCACCCGATGGGCAGTGGCTCATCGACACCTATTCACGGGTCGACTTACCCCCTGTCCATGAACTAAGGTCTGCCGTCAATGGGGCGTTGATCCTCGAGCTGGAAGCCAATAGTTCAAAAGACCTGTGGACCGATAGCAACAAGCCGATCCGATTCGTGGCAAAAGGGCGAGACGGCCAAACCGATATTTACGGCATCATCGTAAGACCCCGGTCGATTGAGCCTGGAAAGAAGTACCCAGTGATCGAAAACATCTATGCTGGTCCTCAAGACTCCTTCGTCCCAAAAAACTTTTCAGCATTGGCGGAGTTCCACAGCTTGGCGGATCAAGGTTTTGTAGTTGTGAAGATTGATGGAATGGGAACCTCGAACCGCAGTAAAGCTTTTCACGATGTGAGCTACCGCAATTTGAGCGACGGCGGATTCCCAGACCGAATTCTCTGGATGCAAGCTGCCGCCAAGGAATATCCCGAACTGGATATCGAGCGAGTTGGAATCTATGGAGGCTCTGCCGGTGGTCAAAACGCACTTGCCGCTTTGCTTTTCTTCGGAGAATTTTATGATGCAGCAGTGGCCGATTGCGGTTGCCATGACAATCGGATGGACAAGGTATGGTGGAACGAACTTTATATGGGTTGGCCTCTCGGCCCACACTACGAGGCGAATTCTAATGTTGCTAATGCCCATCGATTGCAGGGCAAGTTGCAGTTGGTCGTCGGTGAACTCGATTCAAATGTCGATCCAGCGTCAACCATGCAAGTCGTCGATGCGCTTGTTCGGGCCAACAAGGACTTCGACCTTCTGTATATTCCTGGGGGCGGTCACGGTGTGGGCTCGACACCTTATTGCAAGCGGCGTCGAGATGATTTTTTCCGCCGACATCTGCAATCTCCTTAGGAGTTCGAAGAATCGCTATAGGGCGATGGTTCGTCTTCGGGCTTGGCTTGCTCTGAGCGTTGCTCAGCCGTGATTCTCGTAGCCCAGGCCGATTTCGTATCTCGACGCACCACTCTGAAATATTTGCTGATCGCATCCTTGGCGTACTGACTACCATCAGTTGCTCGCAGCAATTCCCCAAGCGATTCAACGTGTTCTGAAAAGTCTACGCTGGATTTGACCGGTGCGATTCTTGGTCTTCCGAAGATAGGAAAAGCAGCAATGGCTGCCACGATGGCGAGTAATGCCGCATGGATTGTCATTGCATTGAACGGCCAAACCGTAAGCATTTCGAACCCCTTGTGCTCTTCGTGGGGTAGCCCCTTACGCAGCGTTGGGTCGTTCTCTCCGGCGATAAAACCGACTGCACCGGTCTCGAATCTACTTATGATTCTATCGGCCAGATCCCGATTCGAACGGTTGAGTAATCCCAAATTGGAAACCATCGAAATGTTCGATAGGATCAAGACTCGACTCGAGCTGCTGCGATACCTCACTTCTGTGATCAAGGGCACTCCAGCGCTGGTAGCTAACAAAGTCGTTGGGCTATCCAGATCGCCTTGCTGGATTCCTTTTGCAATCGCTAGCAGTTCACGATCGTCGGTATTCCAGACTTTTTGCCCATTGTTGTTACCCCAGACCACACCTCGCTGTATCGTTCTATTGAACCATTTTCTCGGGGGTGGGGGAACTGTAGTCGAACCGGTCTTGGGCGTAACACCCCCATTTGTCGCTGGATTCCAATCAAGCTCCTTGATCAAAGCATCCACATCCCCTTTCGCAAACGGCATCAAGGGAGATCGGATTTGTATATCGGGCTTTGAAAGCCATACGAGACCTGACCACTCCCCTTGGAACTTGCCAACCTCTTCGAATGCCCCAGGGACTTGCCGCCAGTAGAACCAGGGAGTGATCAAGAGCGGCCTAGTCTCATCTCTAAGCTCGTCCAATTTGATAGCCTCATTGGAACTTTGGGTTTGTCCAATCGCTCTGGCTTTAGCATTCAAAGGACTCGTCGGTTGACTCGATATACGATTCCAGTACACCGCGTTTGGCGAAAAATCGCGTCCAATGTAAACCAGGGTTTTACCACCTGACCGCAACCAATTGTCGATTCGATCGACAGTCGCTTTATCGTGTTGCGGAAAATAATTCGGGCTCCATACCAGAGTTTGAAACCTCTTCTCAATCGTGGGGCTAAGGTTCAGTAAGGATTCCGTTGATCTTTTGCGAGACTTTACCATTTCCCGGAACACGGTCAGACCGCCAGGACTGCGCTCGGAGTCCTGGGAGTCACTTCCGCCGTAGTTGTTGGAGACCTCGGTTTTACAGCCAGTCAACGTCGAAAAAATAGCCACAAAAAGCCACAGGAAAGCTCTCTTAGGAAGATTGACTAAAGAGGTTCTCAAGATGAGGCTCCTGCGAGTTGTGTTTCGCCAGAAGTCGAAGGTTCATGTGCGAGATTCGATGCTTTTTTGATCTCCGCTTCGAAGTCCGGAAGATCCTCCCAAATAGGATCAAACTGCTGCTTGGTAATTGTTCGGCGTCCAAAATAGCACTCCTCGAACAACATGACGACGCGTTCGAGTCGCATTTCTAAAGATCTATGTCGGGCCAACTCTCTCAGGTAGCGGTAATTCGTCTTTCCCTTCGATAGCAAGATACAATGGGCCGAATCGAGCTCGACCAACAGATAGCTAAACAGATAGACGATCGCCTTCGAATAGTCACCTTGATCCTTCAACGCAGAGGCTTGGGCTTTCAACCCTAGCAAACCTCGCTCCAACTCGACCGGTAAATCGGAATACTTCGCTTGCTGTGCCTGAAGATCTTCGGTCTGATCAAATTTCCGAGATCTTCGCCAGCCCCATATAAGATCCTGACTCTGTAGTAGCCGGACAAAACCGCCGATGAGACCAATAGCTAGAAGACTCAAAATACCGTAGTACAGAAGGTAGAAAAAACCAATCCAAAATTCTGTCCAAAATGGTGACCAAGAACCGCCTGTACCCGTGTTGCTACGGCCGAAACTTGAATTGCTATTTCCATTCCCAAATAGCCAAGACCAAAAGGTCCCAGCATCATCAGCCCACTTATCGCGAGTCTCCAGATCGTCCCGACCCATGGGTTTTGCACCATACTGCACACCTTCTTGTTGGGCATCGGCCCAAACCGGATTCGTCCCACGCCTGAGTGCTTCGCCTTGCAAACGAGGATCCTCTTGGGCAATGGCGCCTGGCTGGGCAGCCCACAAACAAAGAATGATGAAAATAAAGCGATCAAGACTAAACAAGATGCCGCTCCTTAGCCTCCAAAAATCGCCGAGCCTCGGCCTTGAGCTTGAGTTCCAACTCCCATCCCTCACCCCGTATCCTCATATTCATATAAATCAAGAATCGAACGATCGTGCCCCAAAATGCGACGATCCAAAGAGCTAAGGGATAAAGGAACCAATCCATCCACCAACCCCATGACCAAGCCCCTGCGACAGATCCGACCAGAGTAATGCTTGAAACGATCAACACACCAAGGAAAAAAAATGCGACCATGCCGACGAGAATCGTGGTCAACAGAAGCTCTACCCCGTTTTGATGGATACGCGCCGACCTCTGGGCATGGGTGATCGTCGACTTGGTCGGCTCGTCGTTTCCTCCCCTTTTTCTTCGGGCATACCAAGGACATCTCTCCAAAAGGAGAATCTCGGGAGTAAAAGGTCTAAAGCCACGCACCAGAAATACAATCACCAATAGCAAACAGATCCAAAATGTTCCAATGCCGGTTGCAAAGCTGCGATCGTAAGAAACAAACTCGACCAAAAAGATCAACGTCATCAGGGGAATTACCCCGCGAAGTATCGACATGATCCAAACGATCGGAAACCACTGCTTGCGCATCGTGCTTCTGAGTTCCCCTTTGGTACTGGCGATACCGAACATCATATTTCCCAAAACCATCGTCACAGGGGCCATCGCCAAAGGAGACTCGACGTAGACCAATGCTGCCATCCAAAAAAGGAAGACCGCGCGATCGTACGTATCCAGAACGTAGCCACCAGAAATCGTGCGAGAACTCAGCAACAGCGCATTGATGATCGCAAAGGGCAAAGCTCCTAAAAAAGCGACGATCAACAGTTTCGCTCCATAACGCCTCAGTACAGACAAACTCAGGTCGAGAATCTCGTCTAAATTCCGTTGCGTTATAGCGATTGCGGTCTTGTCCAGTTGCATGTCCTAAGCTCCCTTAGACCCATCCCGAGGACTCTCCACCGGATAGCCCATGATGCAGAAATAGAACATCAATGCCGAAGCGCTTCCAATCGCCCAAAGAATCTTGAAGGTGTACGGTAATGGGGATGGCGAAATAAATCCTTCCGTAAACGCAGCCAGGATGAATAACGCCACAGATACCAAGATCAATGGCAACGCGCGCTCGGCATTCTTTCTGAACGAATCGATTCTTGTGAGGCCATTGGTAAAAACCCAACCGACTCCCAGTCGCAAACCAGCCGCAGCCGATAAAGCAATGGCCGTCAACTCGAAGACTCCATGGGCTGTAACGAACTGAAAAAAATTGTCCCCTTGGCTCACGTCCGCCCTAGCCATATAACCAAAAGCCGCACCTAGGACCAAAGCGTTGTAAGCGAGCTTCACAATCGTCGGAATAATCAGCGTTCCAAGGGCAAAACATTCGAGCCCAATGCTGGTGTTATGCTGAATGTAGTAAGCCGCCTTCACGATGTACTGCTCTTGATTCCCATCCATCGGTGCTGAGTACATACTTTCCAATTGCTCGATCTGCTGCTGACCCATAATGCTTTCGGCAAAGTTCGGGAAGATTCCCTCCGCCCATGCGAGAAATGCTGCGATACTGAACATTCCGAAAAATACGCAAAACGCGATTCTCACGCAAATGTCATTGAAAACCGCTCGGGGAGCGGTTTCAGTGATAAATCGATACCAAGTAGAGACGGGAAATGAATTGGAACTATAGAGCCTGCTGTGAGATCGTGCCACGAGCCGTTGCAGGTAGTCGATCGTCGCAGGTGGCAACTTGAGCTGATCGGACATCGCAAGATCCGTACAAGCTGCCCTGTAAAGCGCGGCAAATCGCATCGCTTGCTGGGGCCTCCAACTAGCCAAGGGCATCTCGCATAATTCATCCAATTCAAACCAAGCTTTGCGTCGCTGCTCGACGAGCTCTGCGGTCCTCATGCACTAACCTCACTGAGCTTTTTTTGAGCTTTATCCAAGTTAGCCCTGCCATTGTCAGGCTTTTCATTCGATTTCCACTGTGCATCATACTCTCGTTTGTACAGCGCACAGAGAAACAAATCCGGATCACTCGTCGGCGGCACGCCCGCACTTTCCATGACTTCTCTCGCTAACAAGGATGCAAGCTCCTTGCGCCTTGCCGGAGATAAACGCCCACGACGCTCCACATACAATGCTACCGTCCGAAGCATCGTTCGAGTCATCCGAAAACTCGGTGAAATCGCTTCGACCAAGGGATTCATCGCCGGATCGTTGAGCTTGAGTTTGGGAGGAACCCATTTTCGCTCATCGACGATGACCATGGTGCCGGCAGCCAAATCTCCAAGTCTCTGAAATCTTGCCGTCATGAGGATGCACAGCAGTGCCACACCTCCGGTCGGAATCCAGTAGGCCGGCGGAGCTTCCGCAGTCAAGATCTGAAAGGATGCTAGCGGGGCTAAGTCACCGAACCTGAGAAAATTACGAATGGTCGCTTGGTAAGCACTGATGGGTCGGCCATCGACCGATATGACACGCAATCCGCTCATCCTCTTTCCGGGAGTTCGTCCGCTCCAAATCGTCTCGAAAATTAATCCGTAAAACCAATCGAACAGGAAGTACCCCACGGCCATGATGAAATAGCCTATCGCACCGACTGCCGGAAGGAGAGTGAGGATTCCCGAACAGACGATCAAGATTCCAATGGCTAAGAGAGTGGTTGCTCGAATGAACAAATCCAACAGGAAGGCCGGAAACCTGCGAAATGGCCCCGCCAACCGGTACTCGAACTGGATGTTCTCCGGCGTCATGACCGTCGCACTGAGATCTAGTGCCTTCTGTGCACTCATCGCTTGTTTCCAAAAGCTGGCTCAACCAAATCGTTCGGGTTCGACTTCCCTAGCAAGTTATATCATAACTGGTCGGATAAATCGCCTCGACGAAATCTGCTTGTGTCATGATTTTCTCCGGGAAAATCCCATTTGCGTCGCTTCTCTTGGGATCCTACTCGATTCGATTGCACATCTGCAAGCTCTTGGCAATCGGGTTCTCCAAGCTCCTAGATTTTTTGCTAAACTAACCTATTCTGATGAGTTACTTGGGCGAGTTACTTGCCAGTCCCCACCTCCAAGCCTCCCTTTTTTACCTGCGGTGTGCTCATGAATTCCAATCACGAATTGTCTGACTCGATCAAACCCCTGTTCCAGCACCAGCACCGACGCGCATTTCTGGCCTCTGCCGGTGCACTAGGTCTTGCGGGGATGACCGGAGCGACTGATCTGCTTGCATCCCCAATCGCTGAGGCACGCAAGCAAAACACACCCGAATCGCTCGTCAAAAACCTTTACGATTCGTTGTCGGATAACCAACGCCAAGCAGTTTGCTTCGATTGGGACCACACCACGAAGGATCGTGGGCTCCTAAGGACTCGTATCGCCAATAACTGGAACATCACCAAACCGACTCTCTTGAGCGATTTCTACACATCGGACCAACGAGAGATTGTCAAAGCCATCTTTGAAGGCATCATCGATCCGAGTTGGCACGATCGTTTCTACAAGCAATTCAAGGACGATATGGGAGGTTGGGGAAAAGGTCAAAGCCTTGCGATCTTCGGCACGCCCGGTTCCGACCGCTTTGAATTCGTCTTAACGGGTCGACACTCGACCCTTCGCTGCGATGGCAACACCCAAAAGCATGTCGCCTTCGGGGGCCCTATCTTCTATGGACACGCCGCAGGTTCCGACGATGAAGGCACCGATCACCCAGGTAACGTTTTTTGGGAGCAAGCAATCGCTGCAAACGGTGTTTACCAAATGCTCGATGGCAAACAACGAAAAATGGCCGAAGTTGCCGAGTCTCCAAGCGAGAGCGCCGTCGGATTTCGACCCACCGGATCCTTCCAGGGTATCCCAGTGAGCGAGCTTTCAAAAGACCAACGCCAAGAACTCCAAAAGGTTCTTGCTAAACTCGTCGAACCATTCCGAACGGTCGATCGACAAGAAGCGATCGCTTGCTTGGAAGCTCAAGGTGGACTCGATAAACTCCATTTAGCTTTCTACACCGATGAAGACTCCGGCGGGGATAAGACCTGGGATAACTGGAGACTCGAAGGCCCAAGCTTTGTTTGGCACTTTAGAGGATACCCTCACGTCCACGTTTGGGTGAATATCGCCGACAATCCATCGGTTCCACTCAACGCCTAAATCCGAGCATTCAACCGATAGAACTCCTTCATCATTATCCTATTTGTGTGCGCTAAGAGATCTCTATGAACAAGCAGCCTGCTGTTGTGAATTTTGCCCAGGAACCGATGTCCGTGGAACTTCGTGAAATCGATATTCCCGATATCGGCCCTAGCGATACGCTCATGGAAGTCGCAGCCGTCGGCGTGTGCGGTAGCGACTTGCACCAATGGGCGGGACTTCATAGCTGGCCAGTGAACTATCCGGTCACCCTCGGGCATGAGTTCGCAGGACGTATCGTCAAAACAGGTGCCAACGTCACAGCGTTTCGCGAAGGGGACCGCGTCTGCAGTGAAACCGCAGCGATCATCGACCAAAATTCCCCGATGACCCGAATAGGCAAGTACAACCTCGATCCGAATCGCAAAGGATTCGGATACGGTACCCATGGAGCGATGACTCGGTTTGTCAAAGTTCCCGAACGATGTTTGCACAAAGTCCCCGACAATCTCCCATTACGCTACGCGGCCCTTACCGAGCCATGCTGCGTGGCCTTTAGCGCTGTAGTGGCCAATGCCAACATCCTTCCCGGGGATCGTATCGCTGTACTCGGCCCAGGACCTATCGGTTTGCTTTGCGGAGCTCTGGCGAAACTAAGGGGTGCAGATGTCGCGGTCGTTGGGCTACCCCAAGACCAAACCAGACTCAATATCGCAAAAGAACTTGGATGCACTCCCCTCTACTCCGAACAACTTAAACCATGGGCAACCCAGCGCGACGGACTCGGCTGCGAAGGTGTCGTGGATGCCGCCGGAGTCTCTGCCACATTGAAAACGGCAATCGATGTCGTACGGCCCGCCGGCTGGATCAGCAAAGTCGGATGGGGACGCGATCCACTTGGATTTTCCATCGATCCACTTGTCCAGAAAAACATCACACTTCAAGGTAGCTTCTCTCACACATGGGCCATCTGGGAAAGAGTTTTATTGCTGCTGGCCAATGGTTCGCTCGATGTCCAGAAAATCGTCGGCGGATCCTGGAGCCTCGAACACTGGCATGATGCATTTGAAACGATGCACTCAGGCAAAATTGCCAAGGCCGTCCTCGAAGTTCGCCCCGATCTTGCTTCCTAATTGCCAACCACCATTCCCATAAAGCCAATCGCGAAAGTCCCGATATGTCCAAACGCAGGATCCTGATCCAACTCGATACCGATCCTCAAGCAAGTGTTTTTGATGCCGTTGTCGCGATGGATGCCGGGGCGGAACGATTGCTCCAGTATGCCAACGTCAAACCGGAACAAGTTCGGGATCTGGTGCACGGAGCGATGTATACGCGCGGCCCTCAAGATCTTAAGCACACAGCCATTTTCGTCGGCGGTGCCAACGTCGTTCACGGAGAACAAGTTTTCAGGAACGCAATCGATGCGATGTTCGATCCGTTCAAAGTCTCTGTCATGATCGATTGCAATGGTTCTAACAGCACTGCCGCTGCGGCCGTCATCAGCGCATCAAGACATGTCCAACTCGAGGGAAACACTGCCCTGGTCCTGGCGGCCACTGGTCCAGTCGGACAACGAGTCTCAAAAATACTCGCCAACGAGAAGTGTACCGTCTACCTTTCCTCGAGATCCTTGGAGCGATCACAGGAATGTGTCGACCAACTCGTCGCTCAAGGTATCCCAACGAGTCGACTCATTGCGATCTCCAGCGCTGACGATGTCTGGACGGAAAAGGCAATCCGCGAATCTCAAATGGTCTTCGCTTGCGGGGCCGCCGGAGTTCGTTTGATGACGTCCGATCAACTCAAACAAGCCAAAGAGCTTCGTGTCGCTATCGATCTCAATGCCGTACCCCCACTGGGTATCGATGAAATCGCCCTGACCGACAAAGCCGTCTTGCGCGGCGAAAGATACGACTACGGTGCTCTTGGTGTAGGCGGACTGAAGATGAAAATCCATAAAGCTTCCGTAGCCAGCCTCTTCGAAAACAACTCCAAAACCATCGATTGCCAAGAGATGATGACCATAGGTCGTGATATTCTCGCCCGCGAATCTCTACCAACCTGATTTTTCCAAGCGGAACACGAGAAGTTTCGCTTGTAGCAAAATGAGACAGATCGTCTATAATCGGGCAATTCGCTCGACTCGCAAGCCTTCTGTCCTCCCCCATGCTACATGTCTAGTTATCTAAAAGTTATCCGCGGTTCGGATTTGAACGCCAAGTTGCCCCTCAACCGGCACATTGAATCTTTGGTCGGTCGCGGTGCCGAATGCCAAGTTCAACTCAACGACCCGCTCTGCTCTCGGATACATGCCAAAATTCGCTATAGCAACGGGAGATGGTCGCTGTTCGATGCCGGTTCTCGAAATGGCACCCAAGTCAATCGATCCAAGATCGACGAAGCTGTCCTTGCTGACGGAGATGAAATCCGCTTAGGTGGAACCGAATTACGCTTCGTCGATGAATCCAATATCGATGAGCAAACGGTCGAAGTTCTCAATCAATCCCAAGACTTGGTTCCGACTCCCGAGAGCGACTCGAGCATCGGCAACCTCGCACCGGGTATGTCTGCATTCCGAGCTCTGAAAGAGGCCGGTCGGAGCGACGATGTCGCTGATCTACACCAGTTATCAGTGAACTGCCTCTCTCTATCCACGCCCGACGAGGTTGCAAGCATCGCGATCGAAGTACTAAGAGTTCGAACACAAGCCACCGCTGTCGCTTTTCTCGTCGCCAACGAATATGGGTTGCTTGATGTAAGTTACCAATATCCTGATAACCCGAAAAACAAAAAACTAGACCTGAGCGATCAGTTGACCGAGTTGGTCTGCAAACACGGAAAAGCCGTATGGATACAACAGGAATCCAACAAAGAAAAGCAACCGGCAAACAAAGAAGGAGCATTGCGATCCTTTAAGGATGCGATATGCGTCCCGCTTCTAGATGATCGCAAAACCATCGGGGCGATTCATCTGTATCGAGATAAAGAAATCTTTCCCCCGCATGCATTTGACTTCGCAATCGCTGCATCGAGCATTCTATCGGCGACGATCGTACGCGTCAGGGAATCCCAGGTTCTGAAGATCAATCACGATCGGCTTCAGAATCGCAATGCGGAATTCGACGAGCTGATCGGCACTAGCCCCCTGATGTCCGAACTCAAAGAAAAAATTGTTCGTGTGGCGAGAGCTTCAGGGTGCATCCTAGTTCGAGGGGAAAGCGGTTCGGGGAAAGAACTCGTAGCAAGAGCCATTCACAAGGCGAGTTCACGAGCCGATAGGCCAATGCTCAGTGTCAATTGTGCCGCAATACCCTCGGAACTCATGGAAAGTCAACTTTTCGGGCATGTCAAAGGAGCCTTCACCGGTGCGGATAAAGATCATATCGGTTGGTTCGAACAAGCCAACAATAGCACGTTGTTCCTGGACGAAATAGGTGAGATGACCCTCGAAGGCCAAGCGAAACTACTGCGGATCCTCGAAGGCCACCCCTTCTTACCCGTCGGTGGTCGTAAAGAAATCAAAGTTGATGTTCGCATCATCGCAGCGACCAACAGAGATCTGAAAGAATTCGTGCAGGAAAAGAGATTTCGCGAAGATCTCTACTATCGACTCAGTGTTTTCGAACTCTTTATCCCGCCACTTCGTCAACGAGACCAAGACATCGATCTGTTGATAAATCACTTTTTCGAACACTTCGTAAAACTTCACGGTCGTCCGCAACTCAAACTTTCCGACCAAGCCAGAGAGAAACTCCGAAAGTATGCTTGGCCTGGAAATGTGAGGCAACTCCGAAATGTCATCGATAGCGCGATCGTTTTGGCAAATGGTTCAGAGATCAAAGCCAGCGAATTGTCGCTTCATGAAACCATCAACGATGCTGACTTGGATTCACTCAACATCGAGCACTGGGAACAAAAGCTGATTCGAGAAGCGCTGCGTCGAAGTCGAGGTAGCATCAACGAAGCAACGGAACTACTCGGAATATCGAGGGCTACGATGTACCGTAAACTCGAATCCTATCAGATCAATCGAGACGAGTATCAGTAGCCTGAAGCCTGAGGCACCCTCACTCAATCCATCAGGAAGACCAAGGCGATTGCACGCTCCGTGGTCAAGAGGCCTGCCAAGAGAACGCCAGTGATCGCTTCGGTATCCCCGATTCGGTAAACCGATACACAGGAAATCGATGGAGAGTCAAAGACCCCCACAATCGCCCCGGCAGCTCCCTCCGGATCGTCATGGTTCTCCGTCAACTGAGAAGCCGCTAGCTCCGTGGCAGCATCACCTAGGCTCTGTAGCTCTTTTAGAATCCCCGTCTTCGATTCGGCAGGGCGACGATAAAGAATCTGCCATGTTTTGTCCCAGTTCTCAGCTCCGATTTGCTCCCAAGCCTTACCCACGAAATGCTGATACATCGACTTGGCGTAATCGTCCAGTTTCGCACCGTCCAAATCCGTCTCGCTCAGGAATACCCCAGAACCCAAAGTGTTCTGGGACGGGCCACCAAAAGTTTCGGTTAATCTTCCGATGGCCGTAGTCAAATCGTCCGAAGACATCGAATTAGTCTTTCCATTGATAAAGACATAGCGATTTTTGCGTCCTAACGACCACGTCCGAGCCAGCAATGGCAAGATGGGCCCATGCTTCCTCGTCAGTGATCTTCAACTCCCCGAGCATTGTATACTCAGTTGGGTTGTGTGCGATCAACCTTATTTTTCCGGCCTGATCTAAAGCCAGAATTTTCTCTCCGTTGCTCACCATGCTCCAATACTCCCCGTAAGGCCTTGTGATCCACATCTCTTTGCCTTCCTTCAGGTCGATGCATGTGAAACGCTTATTCCTCAGGTGCATGTAGAGATAATGATCGATAACGACCGGAGAAGACATGTACCCTTCGACCTTGTTTTCCCATCGAGCCTTGGCACTCCCAGAGTCCACGTCCAAAAGCAATGATCTGCCACCGTAACTGCTCGTAAAGATTCCATTGTCCCAAACCGTTGGCGTGAGGATATTCATGCCGCGAAAGGAAGTGATGTCCTTGCTCCAAAGCTTCGAGCCGCTTTCTAAGTCGACACCGGCTAAGTAGGATCGAGTTTGAACAAGCAACTGCCTTTTTCCATCGACCGTGGCTATCACGGGTGACGAGAAAGCACCGCTGGACATAATATCCCCATTATCTCCCAGTGACGACCAAACAATCGAACCGTCTTTCTTGTTGAGCTTATGCAAACCCTTGCCGGCCTGCACATAGATAAAATCACCTTCGATCAGCGGGGAACACACCATTCCAAAATCCGGCACCTTGCCAAATTTCGCTCCAAAGTCCATTCGCCATTTCTCTTCACCGGTTTGGCAATCCAATGCGACCATCACATCGCGAATGCCACCGACAAAAATCGTTTCGCCATCCGATGCCGGAGTCGATCGAATCCAACTACCGTTGCGAGCCGCAAAGAAAGGAACCTTCATCGATCCTTCCCAGTCCTTGCTCCATCGCGTTTGCCCCGACTTGCGATCCACGCAAGTGACCCGCTCTTTACCATCGATCGTCTCGGTGGTGAAAACCGAATTGGTCGTCACAATAGGCCCCGAGTAGCTGTCACCGAAGGGTACAGTCCAGAGCTGTTTGAAGTTCGCTTCCGTCAAAGAGTTTGGCCAAGCTTGGTCATGCACCAGACTGTCTCGGCTGTTTCCACGCCAAGTCAACCACTGCTGCCCTTCTTCCGCGAGAGCCTTAGACGCTGCAAACCCTCCCAAGGACGTTACCGCAGTTGCAGACAGAAGCGAGAAATTGAAGAACCGACGAGAAAGCTTTCCAAAACCTGCCCCTGAACGAATTTCCTTAGACATGCAACACCCGCACTTCACAAGTAGGTTGATTAAACAAGTAGGCTGACTAATACATAGGCCTTCGGCATCCTTAGGCTCTTATCGTTTTAGAGGCCTGCCAACCCCCAACTTGGGGGTAGCCACCGGGCCGCAGGCCCAGTAACCCGACGTGTAAACGAGGAAGCACTCGAGCAATCGTCACGCGAAGCCATCGACCGTGTACTATGGCTCCCTCCCTCACGGTTCGGGCTACTAGCCACGGGGCCGCAGGCCCAGTAACCCGAAGTGTAAACGAGGAAGCACTCGAGCAACCGTCATGCGAAGCCATCGACCGTGTACTATGGCTACCTCCCTCACGGTTCGGGCTACTAGCCTTACGCTTTCGCTACTTGAAATCGCCCCATGCTAGGGG